>Ga0136846_1223352_pt1 | contig 13566 bp, 15 predicted proteins | sample HopSoiMetagenom2_FD_96841 | JGI IMG/M metagenome (GOLD analysis project Ga0136846, IMG submission 96841) | Grasslands soil microbial communities from Hopland, California, USA - 2 Assembly 2016 (version 4) | ecosystem: Environmental > Terrestrial > Soil > Grasslands | place: USA: Hopland... | reverse complement strand
ACGGTCAACCGCGTCTACCACCTCGACCGCGGCTTCGAGCGGCTCGAAGAAAAGCTTTCCGGCTGCGGCGCGGTGATCGAGCGGATTTCGGCTTAACGACTGCTGCCCTCCGCGCTGCTGATTGGCAAAAGCTGATGCGCCAGCCGATCTCCCCCTTGCGGGCGGGCAATCGCGTATGGCGGTGCCAGCTCCGCTGACGGCGGCATCCGCGTCGCGGTTGCATGGATCGGCAAGACCGCCTAACAGAAGGCTGAAACGTCAACCTTAGGTGCGAAATTCCGCATGGCCCTCAAGCTCATCGCGCTCGACGACCAGGATCTGAGCATTGTCTCGGCGCATGTCCAGGACGCCGTGATGAGGATCTCCGACCTCGAATACCTGCCGGCGGCCAAGCGCTTCGTGCTGACCATGAACCGCTTCGTCTGGGAAGCGAAATCCGGTCTGTTCCGCCAGCACAATGAGCGGCGGCAGAGCGTTCTGCATTTCGACCGCGTGCTCGGCGCCAAGACCAGCGGCATTGCCCGCGACAAGCCGGCCGAGGTGCTGTCGCTGCTGGCGATCAGCTTCATCGCCATCAGCAAGCCGGCCGGCATAGTCGAGCTGGTGTTCTCGGGCGGCGGCACCATCATGCTCGACGTCGAATGCGTCGAAGCGCGGCTTGCCGATATCGGCGGCTCCTGGGAAGCCACGTCGCGACCTGTGCACAGAGGCTAAAGCGCAATGGCTATAACGCTCCGCCAGCAGGACGCCGATTTCGAACGGCGCTTTTCGGCCTTCCTCACCACCAAGCGGGAGGTGTCGGCCGATGTCGATGCCGTGGTGCGCGACATTATCGGGCGCGTGCGCGCCGAAGGCGACAAGGCTCTCATCGACTACACGCTGAAGTTCGACAAGGCCGATCTCGATACACTCGGTATCGCCGTCTCGAAGGACGACATCGCCAAGGCTTATGAAGCGGCCGATGCGGCGACCGTCGAGGCGCTCAAATTCGCGCGCGACCGTATCCGTTCGCATCACGAGCGGCAGAAGCCGAAGGATGACCGCTATACGGATGCCGCCGGTGTCGAGCTCGGCTCGCGCTGGACGGCGGTCGAGGCGGTTGGCCTCTACGTGCCTGGCGGCACGGCGAGCTATCCGAGCTCGGTGTTGATGAACGCCGTGCCGGCCAAGGTCGCGGGCGTCGAACGTATCGTCATTGTCGTGCCGGCCTCGGGCGGCATCATCAATCCGCTGGTGCTGGTAGCGGCCGATCTTGCCGGCATTTCCGAAATCTACCGCGTCGGCGGCGCGCAGGCGATCGCAGCACTTGCCTATGGCACCGAGACGATCAGGCCCGTCGCCAAGATCGTCGGACCCGGCAACGCCTATGTCGCGGCGGCCAAGCGGCAGGTGTTCGGCACGGTCGGCATCGACATGATCGCAGGGCCGTCGGAAGTGCTGGTCGTGGCCGATGCAGACAACGATCCGGACTGGATCGCGGCCGACCTTCTGGCACAGGCCGAGCACGACATATCGGCGCAGTCGATCCTGATCACCGACAATGCAGCGTTCGGCAAGGCGGTCGAGCAGGCGGTCGAACGTCAGATGAAAGTTCTGCCGCGCGCCGAGACGGCGGCCGCAAGCTGGCGCGACTTCGGCGCGATGATCCTGGTGCCGACGCTCGAAGCCTCACTGCCGCTGGTCGACCGGATCGCGGCCGAGCATGTCGAGCTCGCTTTCGACGATGCCGAGGCGTTCCTTTCCAGGATGCGCAACGCTGGTGCCGTCTTTATCGGCCGGCATACGCCGGAGGTCATCGGCGATTATGTCGGCGGCTCCAACCATGTTTTGCCGACAGCACGGTCGGCGCGTTTCTCTTCGGGTCTGTCCGTGCTCGATTTCGTCAAGCGCACCTCGATCCTGAAGCTCGGACCAGAACAGCTCAAGATGCTGGCGCCAGCGGCGATCGCGCTCGCCAAGGCGGAAGGGCTCGACGCCCATGCCCGCTCCGTCGCGATCAGGTCGAACATGTAGCGATGTCCGGCCATGACCAAATCCGCAACAGGCTGATCGACGTCGAGCTCGACGAATCGATCGGACGTTCGACGCCCGACGTCGAGCACGAGCGGGCCGTGGCGATCTTCGACCTCATCGAGGAGAACAGTTTCCGGCCGGTCAATGACGACGGCGCCGGTCCTTACAAGCTCAAGCTGTCGCTGGCCGAGCAGCGCCTGGTGTTTGCCGTCAGCCGCCAGGATGGCGCCGAGGTGGTCACCCACATCCTGTCGCTGACGCCGCTGAGGCGCATCGTCAAGGACTATTACCTGATCTGCGAAAGCTACTACGAGGCCATCCGCTCCTCGACGCCCAGCCATATCGAAGCGATCGACATGGGCAGGCGCGGCCTGCACAATGAAGGCTCGCAGACCCTGATGGACCGGCTGGCCGGCAAGATCGAGATCGATTTCGACACGGCGCGCCGGCTGTTCACGCTGGTCTGCGTTCTGCACTGGCGGGGCTAGATCGGGATGACGTTTCGTTGAACCGCCATCCTGATCTAACTCTTTGTTGTAGCATGGTCTTTTCCGAAAACCGGTTCCCACTTTTCGGGATCATGCTCTCATGCCGGAGCATGATCTTATCCGAAAACCGGTTCCCACTTTTCGGGATCATGCTCTAGTGCTGGCCGCCTTGCCCCACTCGATCCTGTTCCTGTGCGGCATGAACGCCGTCCGCTCGCCGATGGCCGAGCAGTTGGCTCGGCGGATCCTGCCCGCCACCACCTTCGTCGCTTCGGCCGGCGTGCACGCCGGCGAGCGCGACCCGTTCGTCGATGCGGTGCTGGCCGAGGAGGGCCTCTCGCTCGGCGAGCGTCGACCTAAGGCGCTGGAGGAGTTGGAAGACGATTATTTCGACCTGATCGTCACGCTGGCGCCGGAGGCGCATCATGCAGCACTTGAGCTCACCCGTTCGCTCGCCGTCGAGGTCGAATATTGGCCGATGCCCGACCCGACCGACGCCGGCGGAACGCGCGAGCACATCATGGCTGCCTATCGCGACGTGCGCGAGCGGCTGAAGGCGCGCATAAGCCGACGTTTTTCGCTTCCGGAAGCAAAAAACGCGACGGATTAAGCATGTTCACAAGCGGGCGATTATCATATAGGTTCCGCGCAAATTCCGGGGGTCGCCGGAACCGCAATCCAAGCAAAGGTATCGAATGCCGAAGGAAGAAGTCCTCGAGTTTCCAGGTGTGGTCACCGAACTGCTGCCCAATGCGATGTTCCGGGTGAAACTCGAAAACGAACACGAAATCATCGCCCACACGGCCGGCCGCATGCGCAAGAACCGCATCCGCGTGCTGACCGGCGACAAGGTCCTGGTCGAGATGACGCCCTACGACCTGACCAAGGGCCGCATCACCTACCGTTTCAAGTAACAGCCCGGCGCGAACCCTAGAGCCGGATGATTTCAGGTCTGTCGACCTGAAATCTGAATCCGGCTCTAAATCAAAGAGTGGAGCATGATGTCGTCCGAAAACCGCTTCACACTTTTCGGCATCATGCTCCTATGAGCATCCTGCAGAAGCTCGTGCTTGCCTCGGGTTCGCCGCGCCGCATCGAGTTGTTGCAACAGGCAGGCATCGAGCCGGACCGTGTGCTGCCCGCCGATGTCGACGAGACGCCGCTTCGCGCCGAACATCCGCGTTCGCTGGCCAAGCGCCTTTCCAAGGACAAGGCCGAGAAGGCGCTCACTTCGCTGAAAAGCGAGGACGACTATGCACCTGCCTTCATCCTCGCCGCCGACACGGTGGTGGCGGTCGGGCGACGCATCCTGCCCAAGGCCGAGACGATAGACGACGCCATCAATTGCCTCGGCCTGCTCTCCGGCCGCTCGCACCGGGTCTATTCCGGCATCTGCCTGATCACGCCGGGCGGCAAGCTGCGCCAGCGGCTGGTGGAGACCAGGGTGCGCTTCAAGCGGCTGCCGCGCGAGGAGATCGACGCCTATGTCGCCTCGGGCGAATGGCGCGGCAAGGCCGGCGGCTATGCGGTGCAAGGCCTGGCCGGCTCCTTCGTCGTCAAGCTGGTTGGCTCCTACACCAATGTGGTCGGCCTGCCGCTTTATGAAAGTGTCGCGCTGCTTTCGGGCGAAGGTTTCAAAGCGCACCAGAACTGGCACGCCGCGCGCTCATGAGCCTGGACGACAAGATAACGCCGCTTCGGCCGAAGCGGCCCTGCCCCGAATGCGGAAAACCTTCCTCGCGCGAGCACTATCCGTTCTGCTCGGTGCGCTGCAAGGACATCGACCTCAATCGCTGGCTGAAGGGCGCCTATGTCATTCCCGGCCGCGACGGCGAAGAGGAAGACGATGACAGCCCGAAGCCGGGCCCGGCGCCCAAGGACGAGGGTTGAGCGTGGCGGCAAGTTGCCGGTTCACGGCGATTTTTCATTCCTGATGAAATCAACCGCTAAGCGCTTGTTTCGACGCAATTCCGGGGCGGAAAACCGCTGCGCACTTTTCCTGGAATTGCTCTTGTTTTCCCGCAATTCCGGGGCGGAAAACCGCTGCGCACTTTTCCTGGAATTGCTCTGGACAGTCAGGATACCCGTGCTATAACCCACGCGCTTTCAAGGGGCGCCGCTCGGCGCTCTCGTGAAACCCGGCGGGCGGTCCCGTTGGCCGGCGCAGGCCCAGATAGCTCAGTTGGTAGAGCAGCGGACTGAAAATCCGCGTGTCGGTGGTTCGAATCCGCCTCTGGGCACCATTTCCCTTTCTCCCGACGTTCCCTTCCGCCGAAGCCTCTACGCCCACGCCTCCATAAATTGCTGAAATCGTTTATTTTTTTGGCGCGCATGGCGTAGCGGGGCGTGTTATCCGGATTTTCCCGCGTATCTGGTCCAACGAGCCGGCGGGTTGGTATTTTTGTTGGTATCGGACAACCTGTTGGTATCGAAGCAGCCAATAGGATTTTCCAGAAATGGCCTTATCCGACGTGAAATGTCGAAACGCACGCCCGGCTTCCAAGCTCTCGAAATTGTCCGACGGTGGCGGGCTCCAGCTTTGGGTGCAGCCCACGGGAACCCGCCTATGGCGCCTTGCCTATCGGTTTGATGGGAAGCAGAAACTTCTGGCGCTGGGAAGCTATCCTCTCGTCTCCCTCGCCGAGGCGCGCCAGGCGCGCGATGACGCTAAACGTCTCCTGATAGCTGGCACCGACCCCGGGCAGGAACGCAGTTTGCGGAAGGCCGACTCGTCGAGCGTGGCCGGTTCTGATCGCATTGATCGGGATCGAGGTGCTTCGGCAAAGAAAGCACTGGTAAGGGAAGCCGCCTGCATCCCATTGATCTGTGCCCGCGAATGCGAGGCGGACGGCACCGCCTTAGGCCGTTAATCCGAAAGGCGTAGCTGAGCTGTCGACGGCTGGCCTAAACATGAGGGGTAGGCTGCCGAAAAGCACATGAATGCGTGAATCGATTGCACCGAAATAGCGCCTAAAATGCGCAAGGAGCCGAGCGGACCCAATTTCCAGCGCAGAGACAAATGGGGAACACTCTCGTAGAAATCATGCCTAAAAAGGCGCGCAAGTTTAGTCGCGAGGAAAAGGTTGCGGCGGTCATGCGCATGCTCGCCGGCGAGAATGTCACCACCCTTTCCGCCGAATTGAATGTTCTGCGCAAGGACCTCTACAGATGGCGCGCGACCTTTATGGCCGGAGGGCCGCCAGCACTTCGCGGGCCGGGCCGCCCTCCTGCACCACCCAGGCAGGCGAAGTCCGGGGCCGGTGCTGCGGAAGCATTGCAGTCCAACGCGCATCGACGGATCGCTGAGCTCGAGCGCAAATTCAGACGGCAGCAATTTGAGTTGAAGGCGATCCGGAAAGCCCTCCAGCAGTTCAGGCGTCGGCGCAATGACCTCGGCTGAACTCAGCTCCGCAGCTAAAATGCTGCCACGACTTGACCGCCGCCGTGTCTGCCAGTCGAGAGAGATCGCAACAACTACCTGCCAACATCTGGCTGCCGGCGGGAACACATGAAAGGCCGACAGGTGATTCGTCGCGCCGGCCCAGCTTAGCCGTGCAGCCACCCGTCTAGGCTTGGCGCGGATTGTGGATAAATAAATTGATCAATCAGGTGTGAACGCTTTCTTAAGCAGTTCCTGGAAAGTCACGATTTCGCCATGGACGCTTCGCGCGTTCACGATCAGCGTCGAGACGTGCGGGACGCGCTACCAAAAATGTGGGACAGGCGGTGGCACTCCGGCGTCGCGGTCAGGCCAGCGAGAGCCAGCCGCGGCGGCCCGAATGCCGCAATGCTCATGTGCTACCTGTTGGGCCCTAAAATCCAAGGCCTGCGATCGAGATTGTGCGGCTGGACCGCCCTGCGAGCTGCCCCCCCCGTTCCGCGTGGACTGATTGTGGTCATTCGCCGTCGCATACGATCCTGCTGTGCTCGTGGACTGTGCCTCCAGGCGACGCGTGAGAGGGCAGACGGCTTAGTGTTTAGGGGGATCGCCAGGCCAGCAACGCCCGCTGGTGCGTGCCCCTCCACCCCCGCCAGATCCGGGCGAGTCCCGGCAAAAACCGTAAGCGCCAGCGATCCGGATCTTGCGTCCCGCCCACCCGACTCGCGAACGAGCGCTGCGCCCTTGGCGAGCATGCGCCTGAACCGCCGCCACCTGATACCCGACTTACCAGCCGAGTTGCCCTGGGGGTATCGATTTTTCTGGGAAGACTGTCCCCAGTATCGGAGCAATAATTTAAGGGTCAACACTAAGGACGAGCCTGCGCAGCTGGCGCTTATACGGCAGAGTCGAAACTAACGACATGCGCATTTTGACGAAGTTGTGACGGCCAACTGTAATAGTCGGTTACTTCTTGTGAGTTGCGGGTCGAAACAACCGTTCGTTAGTGGGGTCGGCAGTTGGACGACGCCTTTCGCGTTGACCTCTGTTACCCCATCAGGCGCACCCCACGACAAAATTGGGCGGGGAAAAATCAAGAAAGAGGTAGTAGCCACATGGACACCCCCCCATCAATCACTTCCTTCTCGCCCGACAGCGCGATTATCGGCGATGGCATCACAAACAAGAACACGCTCACGCTGACCGGCACGGCTGCGGCCAATACCACGGTGAAGGTGTACGACGGCACGACGTTGCTGGGCAGCGCGACCACGAACTCCAGCGGGGCATGGGACTTCACAACCGGCAAGTTGTCGGACGGCGGTCACAGCTTCACGGCTGCAACCACTGTGGCTAGCAGCAGCACGACTTCCGGATTTCCCAATGCGTCAACAACTGGCGTGCGTGATGGCGTGACTCTCACGCCGTCTGGCGACGTCACGATCAACACAGCCGGGGCTGTTGTCAGCGGCCTTGATATTACCGGCGATGTGGTGATCACCGCCCCGAATGTGAAGCTTGTGGACTGTCGAATCACGGGAAACGTTTCATTCGAGTCCACCGGCGCCACAATGGAGTATTGTGATGTTATAGGCCACAATTCATTGAACGCGGTCGATATCAACCCTAATGGTCGCGTAGGACAGGGTGATAATACAACCATTCGTTTCAGTGATATCAGCAACGCCGAGAATGGTATCTGGCTTGAAGGGCAGCATGCCATAATTGAGGGCAACTATATCCACAACCTCTCTAATAATATGGGTGTCCCCCCCGACGTTGCGCATATTGATGGAATTCAGGTCCCCGGTAGTAATATCGGGGCGACGCCGCTCACGAGCGGAACCATTATCCACAATACCATCGACATGACCTCTTTCCCGTCTACTTCGGCTTTCATATCGCGTGACGCGAGCAACATTGAAATATCCAACAATCTTCTCAAAGGCGGGGCCTACACTGTCTATTTTTTGGGCCACGGCAGCGGCAACGAGGTATCGAATAACACATTCGACCTTGCAGGCGCATACGGATATGTCGAAGCTGACCCGGGGACAACGACGCTTGGCGGAAACATCGACACGAGGGGGGCTCTGCTCCCGATCAACACTGATGGTGCAGCGATTGCGGGCTCGCAGGTGGCGACCTCGACGGCCACCGAAACATCGGCGCCGCTGCTGGTAAAAGTCGATACCGCCGTACCATCGGCCCCGACGATTGTGGCATCGACTTCCGCGGCCGACCTGGCGAAAACGCATGTCGAGGCACTGAAAGGCACCGCTGAAGCCAACAGCACCGTGACGGTCTTCGACGGTACGACCAAGATCGGCACTGCCACTGCCGATGCCAATGGCGCCTGGAGCTATAGCACCAAGGCGTTGTCCGTCAGCAGCCACAGTTTTACGGCCACTGCGACGGATGTCGCCGGTAACACCGGTACGGCTTCCTCGGCAGCGGCGGTTACTGTCTCGGGCTCGACGCCTACGCAGCCGCCATCTCCGGACCCGACGCCTTCGCAGCCAACACCTACCGATCCGGGCCACTCCGGTTCAGAGCATAGATCCCAGGCCGATGGCTTCGATTTCACGAGCCTTTGGCAGAGTAGGTCTGGTTTCACCAAGATCCACGGCACGGCTAACGCCGGCGATGCGGTCAAGTTCTACGACGGCTCGACATTCCTCGGTTCGGTGACTGCGGGGGCTGATGGATCGTGGACTTTTGCCAAGTCCCTGTCGAAGGGCGTCCACACCATAACGGCCAAGGAGGTCGACAGCTCGGGGCATGTCGTTTCAGAAAGCTCCGGGGCGGCAATAACCGGGTCGACTCGAAGCGACACCCTGACAGGCACCACGGGCAACGATCGGCTCTTGGGAAAAGGTGGTGATGACACGTTCGTGTTTGCCGCGAACTTCGGCAAGGACGTCATCATGGACTTCGATGCCATCGGACGTCACCATGATACATTGCAGTTCAGCAAGAGCGTCTTTGACAGCTTTGCGAGTGTCCTTGATCATGCGACCCAGGCTGGCAACGATGTGGTCATCTCATCGGGCTCTGACACCCTTACCCTGAAGAATGTCAAGCTAAGCGCTCTGGACAGCCACGACTTCCACTTCGTGTAGAGCCAGCCCCAGGAGCCATCGAGGCGCGATCTCGCGATCGCGCCTCTCCAAAGTAAGCACCTGGCAAAGGCAAGAGCCATGACTGTCTCTGAGGGGCGGCGGGAAATTCCGCCGGCGGCAAATCTCAATTCGATCAAACTTTCGCGCCTGCGGATGGCAGCCACAGCATTGGCCGCGTTGGCTGCAGGGGGGCGCTCGCGCCTTGCAGAGACCAAGACCTTTTTCGTTGGGGCCCTCGAAGCCCTCCGCCGCCGGGTATTCTCCGGCGACGGCTGGTCGAATGCGAAGTTCGAGGAGCCCCGCTCGGAAATCTCGACATTTCTCGTGTCTTGTCGCCGAATCTTCTGGGCTCTCGCCCTGTTCAGCGGCCTCAGCAATCTTCTGATGCTGAACGGCTCTTTTTTCATGCTTCAAGTATATGATCGTGTCCTGCCGGGACATAGCGTTCCGACGCTCGTCGCGCTCTTGGTCCTTGCGACGATGCTGTACCTGCTGCAAGGCGGGCTCGATCTGGTCAGGAACCGGATCAGCGTGCGTATCGGCCGCTATCTCGACGAAAGGCTGGGGCTGCGAGTCTACGACGCGCTCGTCAGGCTACCTCTGAAGACGCGCGGCGACGGTGATGGCCTGCAGCCGCTGCGCGATCTTGATCAAGTCCGCAGTTTCCTGTCCAGTGGCGGTCCGACTGCCTTATTCGATCTGCCGTGGATGCCGATCTACCTGGCCATCTGCTTTCTCTTCCATTTCTGGATCGGTGTGACCGCTCTGGCAGGCGGCGTCGTCCTGGTAGGACTGACGGTTCTCACGGACGCGCGAACTCGGGGACCGGCCAAGGCATCTTCACGACACGCTGTCTTGCGGAACGCATTGGCCGCGGAAGGAAGGCGTAACGCAGAGGTCCTGCAGGCTATGGGCATGCGGCGTCAGGCGGCATTGCGCTGGCAGGACGTCAATCAGAAATATCTCGCGGCTCACGAAACATCGAGCGATATTGCAAGCGGGCTTGGCTCAGTCTCGAAGACCTTCCGCTCGCTTCTCCAATCGTTGGTCCTTTCGGTTGGTGCTTACCTGGTCATCAACCAGGAAGCGACCGCCGGCATAATCATAGCGAGCTCAATTCTGACGGCTCGCGCGCTCGCCCCGGTTGAAATTGCGATTGCCAACTGGAAGGGATTCATCGCCGCGCGCCAGTCCAGCGAGCGGCTGGATCATCTGCTCAAACTCCTACCCCGCCAGGAGGAACCGCTTGCATTGCCCCAGCCCACTGGGGCGCTGGCGGTCGAGAACCTCTACGTCGCAGCTCCAGGTTCCGAAAAACCACTGCTGTCCAACGTGTCGTTCTCGATGCAAAGCGGCGAGGCGGTCGGCGTGATAGGCCCAAGCGGTGCCGGTAAATCCACCCTTGCGCGGGCGCTGGTAGGGGTCTGGCCGCATGTGCGGGGCAAAATCAAGCTCGATAATGCCGTGCTCGAGCACTGGTCCTCCGAGTCGCTGGGCAGGCACATTGGCTATCTGCCTCAGGACATCGAATTGTTCGACGGCAGCATAGCCCTCAATATCGCTCGTCTCGACTTGGCTCGTTTCGATGCGAACGCGACTGCAGCGGCGATCCTGGACGCTGCGAAGGCCGCGGGCGTGCACGATCTAATTCTCTCATTGCCCGATGGGTATCACACGCGCGTCGGGGAGGGGGGAATGGCCTTGTCGTCAGGCCAACGCCAGCGCATCGGTCTGGCCAGGGCATTCTACGGGAATCCGTTCTTGGTCGTTCTCGATGAGCCGACGTCGAACCTGGATTCCGAGGGCGAGGAAGCGCTGACGGAAGCGATCCTGAGTGTTCGGCGTCGTGGTGGCATCGCCGTCGTGGTCTCCCATCGGCCAAAGGCACTTGAAGGTGTCAGTCACGTCCTGGTCGTCAGCGATGGCAATGTGCAATCATTCGGGCCAAGGGAAGAGGTACTAACAAGGGTCTTGCATCCGGCCGTACCGCTGAGGGTGGTTGCCGAGGGCAAGGGAGGGGCGCAGTGGAAGGCGAACTGATACCCCCGGCGCTTCGATCTATCCAACGGTACATAATCGTCGGCATGTTGATCTTTGCCTTTGTGACGTTCGGGATCGGCGGTTGGGCGGCGACTTCGCGGCTGTCTGGCGCCGTAATCGGCCAGGGCATTGTCGTCGTCGATTCCAGCGTCAAGAAAGTCCAGCATGCCACGGGCGGCATCGTGGGAGAATTGCGCGTGCGCGAAGGCGATCACGTCAATGCCGGAGATATCCTAATTCGGCTCGACAAGACGCAGACGCTGGCCAACGCCACAATTGTCACCCAGAGCGTAGATGAGCTGCTCGCAGGTGAGGCCCGCCTCGAGGCGGAGCGGGACAATGCCGAACAGATCGTGTTTCCGGCGGCATTGATCGAACGAAGCCGCGACGCCGCCTCGGAGGCGGAGGCAGCACATGCTATCACTGCGGAAAGGGCTCTATTCAAGATGCGTCTGGAGGCGAGGGCCGGCCAAAAGGCCCAATTGAAGGAGCGAGTCACACAGCTGCAGGATGAAATCAAGGGCTACACGGGACAGATCGAAGCCAAGCAGAAGGAAACCGATCTGATCCACAAGGAACTCGATGGAGTCCGCACGCTGTGGCAAAAGAAGCTTGTTCCGATCGAACGGCTGACGTCGTTGGAACGCGAAGCGGCTCGTCTCGAAGGCGAGCGCGGCCAACTGACGGCAACGATCGCACAATCCAAAGGCAAGATCGCGGAAATCCAGCTTCAGATCATACAGATCGATCAGGACCTGCGAGCCGAGGTCGGCAAGGATTTGATCGAAACGCGCTCCAAGCTTTCGGAGCTATCTGAACGGAAAACGGCTGCCGTGGACCAGCTTAATCGGATCGACATCCGGGCACCCCAGAGCGGTCGTGTTCATGAGTTAGCGGTGCACACCGTCGGGGGCGTGATCGCGCCAGGCGAGCAGATCATGCTGATCGTTCCGGACGCGGATGCGCTTGCGATCGAGGTCAAGATCGCGACGCGCGACATCGATCAGGTCTATCCCGGTCAGATTGCGACGATGCGGTTTCCCGCTTTCAATCAGAAGACCACCCCCGAAATCGAGGGTTCATTGACCATGGTTTCCGCCGATCTCACCCAAGATCAGCGGACCGGAGCCAGCTATTACACGGTTCGTGTTGCCCCCAAGCCTGGGGAGTTGGCGAAGTTGGGATCTTCCAAATTGGTGCCTGGCATGCCCGTCGAGGTATTCATCAAGACGTCGGTAAGAACGGCATTGTCGTACTTGACCAAGCCGCTGATGGACCAGGCAGAGCGAGCATTCAAGGAGCGGTAGAAAATCCCTCGCTGACGAAATCACGCATCTGCAATCCCTTAGGAGTATCCGGCCATTCTCTACCCGGAGGATTTCATCCCAGGTGCATTCGACTATGTGCTCGAACCGGGAATGACGCTGTGCGTGGAAGCCTATATTGGCGCCGTGGGCGGCCGCGAAGGCGTGAAACTTGAAGAGCAGGTGCTCATAACCGAAAATGGAATTGAAAACCTTACAAAATGCCCGTTTGGCCCGGATCTACTGAGCTAGTCTCCCGCCTTGCGGCGGCACCTACGATGAGCGCGCCGACTGCGACCACTCCAGTAGTTGTAACGACAACAGGGTTGACGTCGACTTCTGAAATACTCGTCGCCATGGCGGCGCAGAGGCGCGAGAAGGTACTCAGTGCGCGCGCTCCTGGCCTCCTTGCTCATTCGTGTGGACGAAACGAACGGCAGCATTTCCACCCTGAGCTGCCCTACGCGTCGGGTACCGAGCGTCAGGCTTTCACCACAAGCGATCCCGGTGATGTCTGCCTTCGGCGGAAACACGAATGAAACTCACCCACTGCAATTGCACAAAGAGTGGAATGGCTCAACTTTCAAGGGATTTTGGTGACGGTACGACTGACGGTATCTGCGTTTGATCGGGAATAAAAGACTCGTAGAAACAGCGGGATAGCTTGCATGTCGGAATCCGCCTCTGGGCACCATCCCCTATTTTAGCAGTATTTATCCATATTTTTCAGATACTTGTAATGTCAATTCGATTGCTATTTCGTCTTCCCAGCCCTTTCTTCAAAGGGCGAGTTGCAAAGCTTCACCTATCATACGCGCTGAATTCTCTCGAACCCTCGACCCAGGCGCTTTGAACATCTTCGTTAGGCGCTGGACCTAGTCCAATGCAGGGAGCCAAGTGTTGGTATTTGTTGGTATCTAGCAGCCCGTTGGTATCGGCACGTCAGCCAGATCTCTGACTGACCAGAATCATGCCGTAGTGGCGTCGCCTTCCTGATACTACTTTTGCCGGAACGCCGTATGCAGCGACGTCGACAGGGGGCCGAGGATGTAATCCAGTGCGGTGCGTTCCTCGGTCACGATCATGACGGACGCCGGCATGCCGGGATAAAGCTGGATTTGCGGTGCGGCGGCGAGTTCCTGCTGATCCACCGCGATGTCGGCGACAAAGTAGGGAAAGCCGGTCTTGGCATCGGTGACACGGTCCGCCGAGATGCGGGT
>Ga0136846_1218486_pt1 | contig 13569 bp, 12 predicted proteins | sample HopSoiMetagenom2_FD_96841 | JGI IMG/M metagenome (GOLD analysis project Ga0136846, IMG submission 96841) | Grasslands soil microbial communities from Hopland, California, USA - 2 Assembly 2016 (version 4) | ecosystem: Environmental > Terrestrial > Soil > Grasslands | place: USA: Hopland... | reverse complement strand
GGCTCACATACTGAACACCTTGGATATATCCTGGCGGAGATGCAGTTTTTGCAAAGAGCATATCCGGGAGCTGAGTGGTAGTCAAAGGTTCCGACCTTTTTAAAAGGTCGGAACCTTTCAAAAATGAAGCATGCTTTTAAAAGAGACAATAACAAACCTCTGGAAAATATTAGAAGAAGTTTATGATCCTGAAGTACCAGTACTCAGCGTGATAGACCTGGGCATTGTGCGCCATATTGAAATTAATAAAGAAGGGAACCCTCTTGTAACAATTACTCCAACTTATTCTGGTTGCCCTGCTATGGATGTGATCAGCATGAATATTCGCTTTAAATTATTAGAGCATGGATATCGCAATGCTGAAATCAAAACAGTTTTGTCTCCCGCCTGGACAACGGATTGGATGACAGAGAAAGGAAAAGAGAAATTGAAAGCCTACGGCATCGCTCCTCCGAATCCGAAGCAATTGGTGTGTACCACCGAACTTTTTCAACAGGAAGAGTCTATTCAATGCCCACATTGCAATTCCTACAATACAAGAATGATCAGTCAATTTGGTTCTACTGCATGCAAAGCCTTATATCAATGCAACAATTGCAAAGAGCCGTTTGATTATTTTAAGTGTCATTAAAGACCAACCCCCGTGCGAAAGTATTGATGGTTGTTTTTATTCGCCCCCTAAAGGGGAGTGAAGAATCCTCCTCGGTAAATATCATACATCATTTATTTGGGTTGAAGCGAGGCTTGACTTTTTGCCGAAGACCATGGTCGGCGTACAATGGATCATAAGCTATAGTCGAAGGCCTAATCAAACTTCACAGGTGAAACTTTGTTGACCCAATTCAACGAACGGTTTGCAAATCCTGGCGGCCGTAATCTCCATCCGAAATAAATTTGGAAATAGGAGTATTGCTTATCTAATCTTTCGAGGTCTTGAAACTTGTGTCCATAAATACGGTACCTGGACTCAAGACCTGTATAAAATCTTTTTGAGTTATACCCTAAGGCGGTTTGCAATGTAAATCCTGTGCTAACCTTTGTTCCGTTCGTTACTATCAACTTACCATCAGTATTGACAGCAACTGCTTTAAAAAAATCCACGCCCAGGCTCGGACCGCATCCAAAACTCAATGCGAACTTCGGAGAAAGGACAACGGTTCCAATTACCGGCACAATCAGATTAAGGTCTGTACTGTATGTCTGCTCAGTTTGCACTCCTGAAGTATCTACGTCGGTGCTGAAACGGAATGTTGCAAACTGGAACGTTGGGGCAATTGTCCAGGCAGATCGCGCCTGCGCTTGCGTTCCTCCTGCTAATGCCGCCATAGAAAATCTCGGGTTCATATTATATTGAAGCAGCGTACTAAAATACCCGACCCGCAGGTTCGGAAAAATAAAATTGGGCGAGTCCGGTATCGTTCTTCCAAAAGCCTCACTATTCTTCAAATAGAATCCTTTCACAGAAGTAATATCGAACGATAAATGAAACTGGTGCATGCTAAAGCCAAATCCAAATGAGAATTTCTCCGACCTGCCTTTCGTTGATACATCATTTCCATTTAGAAACTTAGGGGTGAAACTGAATCCAAGTTCCAGGAATCGATAGCTGAAGCCGAGTGACAGGTTACTGATTTCATTTGGAGCAAGAATAAGTTGAAAGTCTTTAGTATACTTCAGCCGATACTCCATCTGGTTCGAGCTTATCCACGACTGCACATGCAGAAGCGTGTCGTACTTTCTTATGAACAACGAATCCGGCAGTTTTTGTTTTTGTCGATCTGAAGGAGACTTAAATAACTGCGCAGCAATTCTTTCCTCGGCAAGAGCCAGGATGCAAATAAGAAAAAACCATTTCAGCATTGATTTTACCATCGACTTAATACCGCAATCAACGAATTTTTTTCTTTAAAATTACATTATCCGTGAACGCTGTCTTTATCCACTCCGAAAAGACCCGTTCCAACAAACAGTCGATCACTAGCTATTATATTAACGACGAATCCGTCTGCGAACAAATCATTTGGTCGGGTAATCAACCATTCAACTTCTCTGTATGTTTGTAACCTAATACGCAGGTATGAGTTCAATTCTATTCGAAGTGAGGGAGGCTGTGGCAATGATTACTCTAAACAGGCCGGAGAAGCTAAATTCTTTTAATCGGGAAATGGCGCTCTCATTTCAAAGCAGGCTGGATGATTGTATGCCGAAAGAGATACGTAGCGTGTACATCACCGGGGCTGGAAAAGCCTTCAGTGCCGGGCAGGATCTTGCTGAGGTAACGGATCCGAATGGTCCCAGCTTCGATGTCATCTTGTCTGAACACTACAATCCGATTGTAAGCCGGATTCGTGCATTACAAAAGCCAGTAGTTGCTGCAGTGAACGGCGTGGCGGCAGGAGCAGGTGCTAATATTGCTTTGTGCTGTGATGTTGTTGTGGCCGCAGCTTCGGCTTCATTTATACAAGCCTTTTCTAAAATCGGTTTAATACCTGATAGTGGCGGTACACACACATTGCCCAGGTTGATTGGCTGGCAAAAAGCATCTGCACTTATGATGCTTGGCGATAAAGTTCCCGCTGATGAAGCCGAACGCATCGGCATGCTGTATAAGGTGTTTCCCGACGAATCATTTATGCAACAATCATGGAACATCGCAGCAACGCTGGCAAAAATGCCTACAGTCGGACTTGCGCTTACAAAAGAAGCGCTGTTAATCTCGATGGGAAATTCATTCGAAAATCAATTGCGGGACGAAGACATTCTTCAGAAGCGTGCATCTGCAAGTGATGACTACCGGGAAGGTGTAAATGCATTCATAAATAAAAAGCAGCCGATATTCAAAGGTCAATAAACTGCGTATAACGGAAAATATGAACTCGAACAAAAATCAATTAGCTCGATCAGTCGTAGATCACATGATGGAAAATGATTTCTTCAGTCAATGGATGGGGGTAGAAGTGTTGGAAATCGCTGAAGGATACAGCAGGATACAAATGAATATCAGGAAAGAGATGGTAAATGGATTTGGAATCATTCATGGCGGCATACCATTCTCTCTTGCTGATAGTGCTTTTGCTTTTGCATGTAACAACAGGAATAATCTTTCCGTAGCGCTGGATGTTACCATCGCATTCACTAAGGCGGTGAATGTAGGTGACACGTTAACGGCAGAGGCAAAGGAGTTTCACAATGGAAGAAGTACTGGCGTTTATCTGATTACAGTAACGAACCAGAAGAAGGAACAGGTAGCATTATTTAAAGGCACTTGTTTCCGCACCGGCAAACCTCTGCTAAAAGGAACGGCTGGCATTTGACTTTCTCTTCAAACTCTCCTGCATGATTTATGAATTCAAAGGTTTCAAACCTGTAATTGATGAATCTTCATTTATTCATCCGCAAGCTGCAGTTACGGGTAATGTAATCATCGGAAAAAATGTTTACGTAGGTCCTGGCGCAGCACTTCGTGGGGACTGGGGTGCAATCATTGTTGAAGACGGTTGCAACATCCAGGAGAATTGCACGGTCCATATGTTTCCGGGTGTAACTGTCATCTTGAAACGTTCTGCACATATCGGACATGGAGCCATTATTCATGGTGCAACCATCGGAAGGAACTGCCTTATTGGAATGAATGCGGTGATCATGGATGAAGTTGTCCTGGGTGATGAATGTATAGTTGGCGCACTCACTTTCATCAAAACTGGTGAGCAGATTCCCGACCGATCACTGGTAGCAGGAAATCCATCAAAGATTATAAAAGAGGTTACCGATGAAATGATAAATTGGAAAACAGAAGGCACAAAATTATACCAGCAATTACCTGCAGAGATGCGTGACACCTGGAACGCATGCGAAGCACTCAGGGCAGTTGAACCCGGCCGGCCTTCACAAGAAGTGCTATATAAGACGTGGAAACAAAATCACAAACAGTAACGATTTCATTGCAATGGTTTGAGGTCTGACAAACTATCTTTGCCCTCCGTTGCAAATGGAAAAGACAAACTTCATAGACTACATCAGGATATTTTGCCGAAGCGGCCATGGTGGCCCGGGCAGCAGGCATTTCATGCGCACGAAATTCAATCCAACAGCCGGGCCCGATGGAGGCGATGGAGGCAGAGGGGGCCACATCATTCTTAAGGGCAACAAAAACTTATGGACGCTTTTGCATCTCCGGTATTATAAAAACGTTCATGCGGAAAATGGAGAATCCGGAAGCGGAAATAATTGTACCGGAAGAAGTGGAAAAGACGTAATCATTGAAGTACCATTGGGCACAATAGCTAGGGACGAACTGAACGCAATGAAGGAAGTAGAAATCCTGGAAGACGGACAGGAAGTGATCTGGATGAAAGGTGGAAGGGGCGGATTGGGAAATGCAGCTTTTGCCACCGCTACTAACCAGGCACCTGAATATTCACAACCGGGGGAACCAGGAATCGAAGGATGGAAAATACTTGAATTGAAAGTGCTGGCAGACGTTGGACTAGTCGGTTTTCCAAACGCCGGCAAGTCTACGCTACTATCTGTCATCACCGCTGCAAAGCCGAAGATTGCCGATTACGCATTCACTACAATTACGCCGCAATTAGGAATGGTTGATTACCGCGATGGAAAATCTTTCTGCGTAGCAGACCTTCCCGGAATTATTGAAGGCGCTGCAGAAGGAAAAGGATTGGGTCACCGGTTTTTGCGTCATATCGAAAGGAACCCGGTGCTGTTATTTATGATCCCTGCGGACAGTAACGATCATAAGAAAGAATTTCAAATTCTATTAAAAGAATTGGAAGAATATAATCCAGAGTTATTAGATAAGCAGTTCCTACTGGCTATTAGCAAGAGTGATATGCTTGACGACGAATTAAAAAAAGAAATCGCAAAAGAATTGCCTGCTAAGATTCCGCATATTTTCATTTCTTCTATTACCGGCCAGGGGTTGACAGAATTGAAAGATCTTCTTTGGAATTTATTGAATCAGCAAGTGAATGCACACTGATTTTCTGATTTTATAATTCCTCCAGTTGTGGTTATTCGTGCTTTCTCGTCTCGTTTTCGGCTCTGTGGTCAATCGTCTATCGTCCGTCTTGTGACTTATTTGTCAGTTGCCATGTGCCAATTGTGCATTACCTTAAGGTGACAAACTTATCTTATGACCCATGGTGCATCTCCTTCGGCGCCCCAATCATCTTTTTTCCAAAGAATACTTGCAATCATATCCAGTTTCTTTAAAAGCCTCTGGCTCTTTTTTCCAGCGCTCTTATTTGTTGTTCTTTCTATGGCCGTCTTTTGGATGATCGGCCAGGGTAAAGATCTCATAGTTGCATTCACGGAAAATAGAAAAGCAAGATGGTTTTTCTTTCTCGCATTAGTGTTCTGGGTTTATCTCACCTGGTATTCCTCGCGCATTGTTGCGTACATGAAGAAGCGGCAGCAGGAAAATTATCTGGCAGAATTCTCGGCAGGGGCAAGTCTCAAGGCTGATCCTAAAAAATTTGCTCTGCCTCCTCTATTCCTGGACAATGCACCGCGGATATTAGGCTTTGGATGTTTTCTCGTACTGGAATTAGCGATCTTCCAGGTGCCGCTCTTTAATAAGAAACCGCTTTCCGGTCTCATGGCATTTGTCATTTTCATAATCGGAATTATTTTGTTCGGGCTATTCGATAGACGTGTCGCCAGACTTTCTGATAGAAATCAAATGCTGGTTCGATGGTTGTTCAGGGGATGCGTGTTAGCGTTTCTTATTATTTGCGGAATTCTTACCATTGATAAGAACCAAAGCATATGGTGGTTACTGGTCCTACTGATCCTTTTACACTTCGCGTTTTTGTTTGCAATTAATTTGCGCAGGAAGGTCCTGGAAGATCCCACTTCAAAAAGTAACGTCGCGGCCAGATCCGTTATCGTTTCAAATAATATTTTTTACCGGGTGATGAATACATTCTGGATTCCGGCAAAAGAGATCAATTATTATACTGCCTTTGTAATATTCATTTTTGCGGGGTTGTTATTATATGGACTCAGCATTTTTAATTTTCGATTTTCCGTCCTGATCGGTCCTTTGCCTTTTGTGCTGCTTGCCTTTACTGCTTTATTGGCCGTAGGCAACCTTGTCACTTCGTTCTCTATAAAGTATTCTGTCAATTTTCATCTTATCTTAATTCTGCTTGCCGTTTTCCTTGGTCTCGGGGAAACACATAGGGTGAAAACATACCCTTCTGCAGTTGCTCATCCTTATGCCAACCGACTTAACCTGGACACATACGTTTCCCGGTGGGTGAATGAGAAGGAGCGATCCGCGGAGATTGACAGTGGCAGTTCCTACCCGATCTATTTTGTTTTAGCAAATGGAGGAGCTTCACGCTCTGGCTATTGGACGGCCTCAGTTCTGGGCTTGCTTGAGGATACGACAAGGGGAATATTTTCACGCCACCTGCTTTGCCTTTCGGGTGCATCGGGAGGGAGTGTTGGCAATGCAACCTTCTTCGCCCTATTGAAAGAAAAGAAAGATCATCCAACCGAAGATGTCGCATTCAGGACGGCGGCGGCTGATTTCCTGAAAAACGATTTCCTTACTTATACGCTGGCGCGAATGCTCGGACCCGATTACTTCCAATATATTTTTCATATTGCATTAATGGATGACCGCGCTGCGGCGCTTGAATATGCATTGGAAAGAGGCTGTGATTGTGAAAGTCCGATGAAGCCGCACTTTGAAAATAATTTCTCGCACTACATAATTCAAAACGCCGATTCAAGTGACTTACTCCCCATTCTTTGCATCAATACAACCCGCATGCAGGATGGGAGGCCTGGCCTTGTAATGAATATTGCCGCTTCCGAAAATATTTTCAACAGAAGGGTGGACGTACTAAACTTGCTTGAACCGGGAAAAGAGATTCACTTGAGTACTGCAGTAATTCTTGGAGCGCGGTTTCCATATGTTAGCCCGGCAGGAAGGATCGACCAGTTAAGAACCGTCAATGGCAAAGAAAAGATCACTCCGCATTATTTTGTGGATGGCGGTTACTTCGATAACTCAGGTGCGGGAGTGGTTCAGGAAATGATCCGTGAAATTATTCTTCTTGGAAAAAAAACCGCCGACCTTAAATTAAAAGAACGAATCCGCAAGCTGCATTTTGTAGTGATCCACGTAACAAATAGTCCGTTGGGTGATGCTTCTATTGAACAAGTTGCATCAATCAAAAATGATCTCGCTGCTCCGTTGCTTACACTTGCAGGCGCGTACGACCAGCAGACTACGGTGAATGATGGCCGACTTCGTTATTTTTTGAACGATATCGATTCATCGTACCGGTCTTCTTATGAACACATTCCGCTGTATTATGATAGTTCTGAAAGAAGAATAGGAAAAATGGATACGGCTTATGCTATGAACTGGTTCATATCCGATACAACTTTGAAAAGAATGAAGGTGCGGCTCGATAATAATCCGCACTTGAGCCGATTGATCCTGCTAATGCCCTCGCGAGCGAAAATGCAACTGGCAAATAAAACAGGGAATTAACCTACGATCGTTGGGAGATCCGGACTGCCGTTCCGCTCACACTTACCATGAGCATGCTGCCATGTGTACCAACGGTTTCATAGTCGAGGTTGATACCTACTACGGCGTCTGCACCCATCGACTCGGCCCGTTGCATTAATTCCTTCATTGCATATTGCTTGGCTTCGTCGAGGATCCTCTCGTAGGCCCCACTCCTACCGCCGAAAAAGTCACGAAGGCCTGCGAGGATATCTTTAAAAAAATTTGCTCCTATTATTGTTTGGGAAGTTACGATACCCAGGTATTCGAGAATTTGTTTCCCTTCGATGTTCGGAGTTGTGGTTATAATCATGGCCTTAACATTGAGCTCAGCTATTAAAGATAAGATTTGCTTTTTTATAGGTATGCCGATGCAACCACAACATCAAAGGCGGTTTCTTACGCTTGAGGCAAAAGATCAGCGCCAGCATTTTACCTAAATCAAATCGACGCTTACATCTTAGTCGAAAAACCAATTGGCATTTTTAAAGTACGTTTGTTAGCTTAAAAATTTTCTGTATGCGAAAACTTCTATTGATCCTGTTTTTCTCCTTATCAGTTTTTCGTAGCCTGGCTGATGAAGGCATGTGGCTGCCATTGCTATTAGGCGAGCAGGTTTATACTGAAATGACCAAAAAAGGATTAAAGCTCACCAAAGAACAGTTGTACAGCATTAATAAGGCATCAATAAAAGATGCCATCATTATTTTCGGCGGCTTCTGCACCGGCGAGATTGTCAGCAACGAAGGCCTCATTTTTACAAATCACCACTGCGGTTACGATGCAGTTACGGCGGCGAGCACGTTGCAACACAATTATCTCCGCGATGGCTTCTGGTCAAAATCGAAGGACGAAGAAATACCATCTCCGGGCTTATACGCTGAGTTTCTTACCAAAATTGAAGACGTTACCAATGAAGTTGAAGACTCGGTCAAAGGATTGAATGGCCCGGCTCGCGCTGCCAGGATACAGGGGGTAGTTGGCGGAATTAATAAAAGATATAGCAACCCTGAACGCAATGTATATGGCAGGGTGAGTTCGCTTTTTAAAGGAAATCAATACCTCGTTTTTGTTTACGAACGATATAATGACATCAGGCTGGTTGGCGTGCCCCCGGAAAGTGTCGGAAAATTTGGAGGTGATACGGATAATTGGGAATGGCCAAGGCACACAGGCGACTTTTCCATCTTCCGTGTTTACATGAGCAAGGATGGAAGATCGGATGATTACTCGCCCGAAAATATTCCGCTTAAACCAAAATATTTCCTGCCCACCTCCATTAAAGGAATTAAGGAAGGGGACTTTGCAATGGTCTGGGGGTATCCGGGCAGCACGAACCGATATGAGACTTCGTACGGCGTAAAACAAAAAATCGATATTGATAATCCCACACTGGTAACTCTGCGAGAAATGCGCTTGAAATATATGTTTGAGCAAATGAAGCACGACCCCGCGGTAAAACTTCAACTCGCACCCGAATACGCTAACATCGCAAATTATTGGAAGTTTTATGACGGAGAAACAAAAGAACTCCTGAAATATGATGTTTATGGTCAGAAGAAAAAATTTGAAGATGATTTCATTAACTGGTCTAAAGGCAAACCAGAGTTTGAAAACATTTTCACACAATGGCCGAAAACATTTGATTCATGGAAACCTTATAGCAAGCACAGAGTATTTATCAATGAGGGAATCCTTGGATCACCGCTTCTTGCCTTTGCTGCCAGCCTTCAGCAGGTTGAGAACGCATTGGTACGACAGGGGATCGCAGCAGCAGATATCCGCAAATCCATAGACGCCGCATCTGAAGCAAGGGCAAGTTTTATTAAAGGAGAAAACAAACCTTCCGATCAAAATATTTTGGCCGACGTGCTGCAGATGTATTACACCTCCATTGACAAAACACAACACCCCATTGGATTTTATGAGGCACTGAGGAATAATTTCGGCGATCCGAAAGATGCTGCCACATATAAAAAATACGCGGCTGAAGTATTTGCAAGCACAATGTTGCTTGATGATGCCAAATGGAAATCGTTCACCTCAAATCCTAATGCAGTTGCGCTTCAGTCTGATATGGCATACGCTACTGCAAATGCCTTTCTTAGGAATTGGCAAAGCAAGTATCTGCAGTTTTTCCAACAATTTACCGCCTCGAACAATGAACTGGGAAGATTGTATTTGAAGGGCATCATGCAAAAAGATCCTGTTAAAGCAAAAAAAATGTATCCGGACGCCACCTTTACGATGCGGGTAAGTTATGGCCAGGTGAAATCATACAAGCCTCGTGATGCTGTGTTATATGATAACGTGACAACCATGAAAGGAGTTTTGGAAAAATACATTCCCGGTGATTATGAATTTGATCTGCCACAGCAGGAAGTTGAACTTGCAAAGAAGAAGGATTTTGGACAGTACATTGACCGTAGCCGCAATGATCTGGTTGTGGGATTCATAACCAATAACGATATCACTGGTGGTAACTCCGGCTCACCTGTAATAAATGGAAACGGTGAATTGATCGGGTTGGCGTTCGATGGTAACTATGAAGCGCTGAGTCATAAAATAGCGTTTGATAAAGATCTTAACCGCACTATTTGCGTTGATATTCGTTATGTGCTATGGTGCATTGATAAATTAGGAGGTGCGCAGAACATTATTAAGGAATTGAAAATAGTGAAGCAATAAAAGCACAAGGCACAAGCGTAAAAACTTGTGCCTTGTTATTTATTTGGAGATCCTGATTACTTCATCCCTGTTTCTTTTCCCATCATGTCATAGTATCCGTCCATCGAAGGCGATACGATAACCTGGTATTTGCGGGGTGAAGAGTTGCCGCCGTTAACAGGATCAGTAACCTGTATTCCTGCTTTTTGCACACCGCCCTGCCTTAATGCGCTAACAATTGTTGAAGCTCTTGCTACTGCCATGCTGCTTGAACTTGGCTTGCCACTGCCCGCATAACTTGAACGCATTGTCCTACCGCTCGATTCTGATTTATATTTCGTCGTGCTCTTCTTATTGCCATTGCTTGCATAAGATGCAGTTGATTTCCTGGTTCCAGATTTCGGCGAAGATTTATATCCAGACCTGCTCCTGGATGTGGAACTATAACTTCCCGATGCAGAATTGTTATTGTACGTTCCATTGCTGTAAGAGCCATTGCTGCTTCCGTTATTTGAAGTGGCATTGCTTGAAATGTTCGTCGGATTTGTTGTGCTGCCATTATTGGAAGACCCTGCAGTGCCATTGTAGGTACCGTTGCTATTGTTTGTAGTTCCATTGGTGCCATTGGTACTGTTTGTAGTTCCATTGGTGCCGTATGTACTACCATTGTTAGTAGTCCCGTTATTCAGCGTACTGTTGTTCCTGTTAGTTGAACTGGTCCCATTATTCATGGTAGTGTTGTTCCTGGTACTTGAACTTGTACCATTATTCATGGTACCGTTATTCATGGAACTGCCATTGTTCAAACTACCGTTGTTCATCGATGTACTTCCATTGCCACTATCATAACCCATAGCAGTACCGGTTCCGGTATAAGTTGCAGATGTTGCAACGTATACTTCTACATCCGGATTTTGTGCAATGGTTGAAGCAAGGGTGGTTACAATGTCTTTTCCTTTACCACTTAAACTCGTACTACCTGAAGTAAAAAGTGTTGACTCTGGTAAGGTGATATACACCTTGTTGTTTGCTAATACAATGTTTGAAGCGCCAATCTTGTCGTCCAATTGCTGATGCAGCGTTTGGTGCAGTTGATCGGCGGTTGACCTCTGTGTGTTGTAGTAAGTGGTGTAATTGTTCCACCTGCTCTGCTGACTCGAATAAGCATTAATAGAACTGTCGTAGCGATTTTGAAGGTCGCTGTTTGTCCGTTGAAGGGTACTGAGGTTTGTGTTCAGGCTTTCTGTCTTTGATACACAATCAGCGTTTTGTTGTTCCAGCTGACTGATCCTGTTTTGCGCCTCCGTGTATTTCTTTTTGGCGACGCAGGACGTAAGTATCAAAGCCATTCCAACCCCATACAGCCCCCATTTCATCTTTTTCATACATATTTTTTTTGGTGAATAGAATATAGATCTGGCATTAAAAACCTAAAAGCATGCCATTTAACTTTCTTCCATCGTTGTTGAACAAAAATTCTTGGCCGGCAAATAGTACAGCAGGCTGAACAAATTTTTATCGTGCTGCGATTGTAAACTTTTGGAAACACTTTGAGAAGCAAACTGCACCATCGTTCATGAGGCTGGCTGATAGTTAGGTTTGATTTTTGAACCGATGCCCGGCTATCACATCTCATCACCAGATAAAATATTAATGATATGAAAGATCTAAGTGGTAAAAAAGTAGCCATCATCACTGAAAACGGGTTTGAAGAAGTTGAATTGACAAGTCCGAAAAAGGCGTTAGAAGAAGCAGGGGCAACCGTTCACATCGTGTCTCCACAAAAAGAAAAAGTGAAGGCATGGAATCATGATCATTGGAGTATCGAATTGCCTGTTGACGTAAATGTGAGTGATGCTGATCCCGCTGATTATGACGCATTAGTTATTCCGGGCGGTGTATTAAATCCCGACCAAATGCGAGTGAACGAAGACTGTGTGGAATTCGCGAAGGATTTTTTGCGTTCCGGTAAACCGGTAGCTGCAATCTGCCACGGGCCACAATTATTAATTGAAACAGGCATGTTGCAGGGACGAAACATGACCTCATTCAAATCAGTAAGAACCGATCTCGAGAATGCAGGCGTTATTTGGCAAGACAAGGAGGTGATCGTTGATCATGGATTGGTAACAAGTCGTAGTCCTAAAGACCTGGATGCATTTAACCGGAAGATGGTAGAAGAAATTCGTGAGGGCATACACGATGTCGTCTGATTGCAAAACAGGGATCTAATTTTTGATTGTAATTGAGGGGCACGGTTCGGAAGAGTCCGAACTACGTGCCCTTTTCCGCATGTAATATTGAACAACTTCTGGCAGTAGCCAGTTGCCGGGTATCGAGGTCTGTTATACAGTATTCAGCATTCATATATTTGCACCTATGCAGGCTCTTCAATCCATTTGTGTTTGCGGTGGTGGCACCATGGGAAGTGGGATAGCGCAACTTTGTGCGCAATCTGGCTTTCCTACTCGCCTCTACGACGTTCATATTAACGTGCTGGCCACGGCCCGCTCCACTATTGAAAAAAATCTTCAAATCGCTATTGAAAAAGGAAAAATATCGACCGACCAGATGAACAAGACAATGATGTCGTTGGAGTTTGTAACAGATATTAAAGAATGCAAGGCCGACCTGGTCATTGAAGCAATCATAGAAAAACTAGAAGCGAAAATCAGTTTGTTCCAACATTTGGCAGGCATTAATACAAAGGAAACGATTTTGGCAAGCAATACATCCTCGCTTTCTATCAGCTCGATAGCGGAGGCACTTCCACGCAAGGAACGCGTAATCGGACTTCATTTCTTCAATCCAGCGCCCTTGATGCGGCTCGTTGAAGTTGTGAAAACGCAATACAACGAGACGGCATTAATTGAATCCATTGTTGCTTTCACTAAACAGCTTGGCAAAACCCCAGTGGTTTGCAAAGACTCGCCTGGATTTATTGTCAACCATGTGGCTCGTCCATTTTATATTGAATCACTCAACCTGGTAGAGAGTGGTTACGCTGATTTCGAAACGATAGATGAACTCCTGCAATCAACAGGATTCAAAATGGGACCTTTCCGCTTGATGGACCTGATTGGTAACGATATAAATTATGCAGTGAGTTGTTCAGTGTATGAAGCAATGGACAAACCCGCACGATTGCAGCCTTCACGGATTCAGCGTGAAAAAGTGGAGAATGGAGAGTTAGGGAAGAAATCAGGTAAGGGGTATTATAATTATTCATAGATGCTCATTCGCCATAGCAAAAGATCCTGAATCCAGAAAGTTCAAAATGGAGCGGCAACTGGCAATAGGCAAGCAAAGTTGAAGACGCATATCAGTTAATTCGTTTTTTTTGGGTCAATAATAAT
>Ga0136846_1213995_pt1 | contig 13569 bp, 12 predicted proteins | sample HopSoiMetagenom2_FD_96841 | JGI IMG/M metagenome (GOLD analysis project Ga0136846, IMG submission 96841) | Grasslands soil microbial communities from Hopland, California, USA - 2 Assembly 2016 (version 4) | ecosystem: Environmental > Terrestrial > Soil > Grasslands | place: USA: Hopland... | reverse complement strand
GACGTGCGCCAGCTGATGGCGCTCAAGTGAAGGCCGTGCATGCCGCGTCGTGGACGCTGGCGGCGCTCGCGTCGGCCGCGCTCGGCTGGGCCGCCTTCGCGCCGCTGTCGGTGGCGTCGCGCGACGAGCCGTTCGAGATCCCGCCAGGCACCTGGGCGCGCCGCATGGCCGGCGACAAGGTGGAGATCCTGCCGAACCGCATCGACCTCGCGCTGGGCCTGAACGACCAGCTGCTGCTGCGCAACCTCGACGACGTGCCGCAGCAGTTCGGACCGGTGCTGGTGATGCCGGGACAGAGCTTCCGGCTGCCGTTCGAGAAGGCGTCCACCTACAGTTTCGACTGCACCGCGCACGCGAGCGGGCAGATGACGATCGTCGTGGCCGAGGCGCCGGCCACGCCGTGGGACCGCATCCTGTGGCGCTGGAACCGGTTGAAGAAGAAGACGAGGGCATGACTTCAGGAACGACACGATGGAACGGCTGGCCCGCGCGGGTGATCCCGCCGATGCTGGTGATCGCGGCGATCGTCGCGCTGTGGTGGTGGCTGGTGGCGCGCGACGAGAGCGCGATCTTCCCCACGCCATGGGCCGTGGTCGCCGGCGCGTGGGAGCTGGTGCAGGACGGCACGCTGTTCGAGCACATCGGCGCGTCGTTGATGCGCGTGGGCATCGGCTTCGGGCTGGCGTTGCTGGTGGCCGTCCCGCTGGGCCTGTGGATGGGCTGGGTGACGCCGGCCTACCGCACGCTCAACCCGGTCTTCCAGATGCTGCGGCCGATCTCGCCGATCGCCTGGATCCCGCTGGCCATCCTGTGGTTCGGCGTGGGCAACCTGTCGCCGGTGTTCCTGATCTTCATCTCCTCGGTGTTCCCGATGATCGTGCAGACGATCTCCGGCGTGCACACCATCGAGCGCCGCTACCTGCGCGCCGCCGCCAACTTCGGCGTACCGCGCGGCGTGCTGTTCCGCCAGGTCGTGATCCCCGCCGTGCTGCCCGAGGTGATCGTGGGCATGCGCATCGGCATCGGCGTCGCGTGGCTGGTCGTGGTCGCGGCCGAGATGATCGCGCTGCACTCGGGGCTGGGCTACCTGATCATGGATTCACGCAACGCCGGCAACCGCTACGACCTGGTCGTGGCCAGCATGGTGATCATCGGCCTGATCGGCCTCCTGCTCGACGGCCTCACGCGCCTGCTCGAGCGACTCAAGACGGTGCGGTGGCGCTATGTCCGCTGAAAAGGGCAACGGCAAGATCGTCGTCGACGCGATCCGCAAGAGCTTCACCGGCGCGCGCGGCAAGGCGCTGCAGGTGGTCGGCGGCATCAGCCTGTCGGTGGCCGAGGGCGAGTTCCTGGCCATCGTCGGGCCGTCGGGCTGCGGCAAGTCGACGCTGATGAACATGCTGGCCGGCTTCGAACGGCCGGACTCGGGCAGCGTGCGCATCGGCGGCCGCGCGGTCACCGCGCCCAGCCCCAAGGGCATCGTGATCTCGCAGCAGGGCTCGGTGTTCCCGTGGCTGACGGTGCAGGAGAACCTGATGTTCGGCCTCAACGGCACCGAGCACGCGGAGACCGCGCAGGAACGCGCCGCGCTCGCCGACCACTACGCCGCGATGGTGGGCCTCAAGGGCTTCGAGAACGCCTATCCGCACGAGCTGTCGGGCGGCATGCTCAAGCGCGTGGAGCTGGCGCGCGCGTTCATCGTCAAGCCCGAGATCCTGTACCTGGACGAGCCGTTCTCGGCGCTGGACGCGCTGATGAACCTGCGCATGCGCAACGAGCTGCTGCGCATCCTGGCCGAGGAGCGCCACACCGTGCTGCTGATCACGCACGACGTCGAGGAGGCGATCTACATGGCCGACCGCATCGTCGTGCTGTCGCCGCGCCCCACCGCGATCCAGGCGACGTTCACGGTGGACCTGCCGCACCCGCGCCGCATCGCCAGCGTCGAGGCGCAGGACCTGCGCGAAGCGATCCTGGCCGAGCTGGGCGTGTAGGGCGGAAGGAGCGACCCGGCCCGTGACCCCGCGCCCCGTCAGGCCCGCTCCGGCGGATAGGTGACCGTCGCGCCATCGACACGGGCGAAGGGCGGCAGCCTGTGCGGCTGCAGCCGCGTGGCGCTCGAGATCTCGCAGGCCACGTGGCCGCGCGCCAGCAGCGCGTCGGCGATCAGCGAGCGATGGCAGCGCCAGGGCACGGCCTCGGCGCACATCAGCGCGACGCGGTCCGTCTGCAGCAGCTGCAGCACCGCGACCAGGCTCTCGTCGAACTCGGGCGTGAGCATGTAGTCGGCGTAGCCGCGGAAGGACAGGTTGCGCCAGGCGCCGTTGGGTGACTCGGCACTCGTGCGGCGGAACCCGCCCAGGCCCGGCGCGAGCGCATAGCCGATGCCGGCGCCGGCCAGCGACCTCTCCAGCGCATGCGTCTCGTACTGCGGGTTGTGGCGCGACTTCGGCACCGTGCGCACGTCGACCAGCTGCGTGACGCGATGCGCCCGCAGCAGCCCGATGAACGCTTCGATCGGCCGCGTCGAGTGGCCGATGGTGAAGGCGCATCCGGGCGGGACCTCGCCCGCCGCGATGTCGCCGAGCGCCTGCGCGTCGCGTCCCTCGTCGCCAGCACAACAGCAGCAGGTCATTCGCCTCATCGACGCAGTGTGCCGCGAGCGTCGGGCGGCGCGGGCGCGCGGCCGCGCCTCACCTTGCACCGGCCAGGGTCGGGGCCGCCGCGCTACACGGGCCGCCAGGTCACGCGGCCCTTGCCGAAGATCTGCCGCATCCGCTGGTCCTCGACCATCCCGTCGACCGCCGCCTGCAACGCCGCCTCGAGGTCGGTGGCGTCCTTCTTCACCGCGAGCCCGACGGCCCAGCCGTTGCGCGAATTGCTGACGGTGGGCAGCGGCGTCATGACGAAGCGGGGGTCGCCGCCGATCACCGATTCCAGCTCCGACTGCAGCCCCGCGGCGGCCGCGAACTCTCCGCGCTGCAGCGCCTGGGCGGCCTCGACACCGTCCTTCCACGTGGTGGTGAGCTGCTGCTTGTACGCGCCGCCGTCGGCACCGATCAGCAGCCAGCCCGCCAGCGTCTGGCCCGGCACGGCCACCGGCTTGCCGTTGAGCTGGGCCAGCGTCTCCAGGTGCGGCAGCTGCTGCAGGTTGCGCGCGATCATCACGCGGTCGCGCCAATACGGCGCGAAGATGTGCACCTGCGGGTTGGCGTCCATCAGCGGCGAATCGACCGGCACGTGCAGCATCACGTCGGCCGGGCCGTAGCCGAGGTAGTGGCCCTTCCACACCATGTTGCGCAGGTCGTCGTTCATGTCCTCGCCGGCAGTGAACGCCATCAGCGAGAGCCTGACGCCGAGCGCGTCCGCCAGCGCGGCGGCGAGGTCGACGTCGATGCCGCGGCCCTTGTCGTGGAACGGCGGCATGTCGCGGTAGACGGCCACCGTCAGCGTGCCGCGCGCCTTCACGCCGGCCAGGCCCGGCTCGGCGGCGGCCACGCCGCCGGAAGCGACGAGCGCCGCGGCGCCGAGCGCGCGCAGCGCGCCGCGCCGATCGAGGAGGGCGGCGCTCACTGGACCTGCCCTTCGCCTGTCGGCTGCGGCGCGAGCGCCCTTCGGAGCGGCCGGGCGGGCGCTCATGGCGCCTCCGGCAGCGGCTTCTCGCGCCGCGACTCGAGGTAGGTCTTGATCGCCCACATGGCCTCCTGGCTCAGCACGCCCTCGAACGGCGGCATGTAGACGGCGCCGTTGCGCGTGCGGCCGTGGCGCACGGTCGTGATCATGTAGTCGTCGTTGTCCTTGACGCAGCCGTCGCGCGCGGCCTTGTCCTTCATGCCGGCGCAGTCGTTGTCCAGGCGGCGCAGGTCGGGCGCGATGCCGCCGGAGATCGCCTCCAGGCCGTGGCAGCGCGCGCAGTTCTGGTTGAAGCCGGACGAACCGATCTCCACCGCCTTCGGGTTGCCCGAATACGGGTTCACGTTCAGCCAGTCCTGGCCCACGGGCGCGAGGCCGGTGGTATCGACGGCCTGCGGCGTGACGTTGCCGTGCGCGGCGACGACGACGCAGGCGCCCAGCGTGAGCAGGAACGAGCCGATGCGCACGGCGGCGGCGGCGGCAGGGCGTCGCGCGCGGCGCGGCGACGGGGGACGGGCGGGGTGGGAAGGGCGTCGCATGGGGCAGTCTCCGGTGTCGTTGCAAGAGGTCTGGGAACGGGCAGGCGGTCTGCAAAGCCCGTGCCAAAACGCCTTGCGCCCCATCGGGAATGTTTCTTGCGAATTCGCAAGCAACTGGACGCGCGCGCCGGCCACCGGGGCCTCGCCCACTGGGAACCCGCAGGGTCGGGTGCTATCCTGAAATGCCACCGACGGCCCGCGCCGCCAGGCGTTCGTCAGGGTTGGCCCCGACGCTGTGACAGGCGCGCTGTACCAGGATCGAACAGTCCGCGACGCGGCGGTGGCCCGGATGCCCCGTTGCTCGACGGCACAACGAGAGACAACCTGCCGTCGAGGCAGGAACAGAGGAAGCGACCCATGTCAGCATCCCTCCGCACCCTTCCCATCCCGGGAGGGTGGACGACGCCCACCGCCGCCGACGCACCGGCGCGCGCCGAGCTCATCGAGCAGTCGCACCTGCGCTGCACGGCGCTCGGCCTGACACGCGTGGAACGGCCCGACTTCGAGCCGATGATCCGCGGCGACCTCGTCGTGGCGCGCGAGCGCAACCAGCGCCTGCTCACGCACGCCGCGCCGGTGATGGAGATGCTGTTCGAGCAGATCGTCAACACCGAGAGCATGATCGTGCTGACCGACGCGCAGGGCACGATCCTGCACTCGAAGGGCGACGACGAATTCCTCGCGCGCGCCGGCAAGGTGGCGCTGGCGCCCGGCGTGAACTGGGCCGAGCAGTCCAAGGGCACCAACGCGATCGGCACGGCGCTGGTCGAGGAACGGCCCACGCTCGTGCACGCGGGCGAGCACTTCATCCACGCCAACAGCTTCCTCACGTGCTCGGCGGCGCCCATCGTCGATCCGCGCGGCAACATGCTGGGCGTGCTCGACGTCACGGGCGACCAGCTGTCGTACCACCAGCACACGATGGGGCTGGTGCGCATGTCGGCGCGCATGATCGAGAACCACTGGCTGTCCGAGGACTACGGCAACCGGCTGCGCCTGCACTTCCACCTGCGTCCCGAGTTCATCGGCACGCTGCTGGAGGGCATCGTCGTCGTGGGCGGCGACGGCCGCATCCTGGGCTCCAACCGCAGCGCGCTCGACCAGCTCGACATCAGCGGCGCCGCGCTGCGCATGCACACGATCACGAGCCTGTTCGAGACGACGATCGGCGCGGTGATCGACCACTTCCGCATGCCGATCCCGCTGCCGATGCGCTTGACGATGTCCAACGGCCGCCAGTTCCACGCCACCGCGCGCTTCAACGGACCGCTGCGCTCGGTGATGGCGGGCCTCGACGGCGCGCCCGCCGCGCGCGCCGTCAACGAGTCGGCGCCCCGCCACGACGGCGTGCCGTCCGGCGGTGCCGCGGCCGTAGCGCAGCGCGTCCCGGGGGACGAGGCCGCGCGGCGCGCCTGCCTGTCCGGCCTGCACTACCTGAGCACCGGCGACGCGCAGGTCGAGGCGGTCGTCACGAAGGTGCAGCGCGTGCTGAACAAGGAGATCCCGCTGCTGATCCTGGGCGAGACGGGCACCGGCAAGGAACTGCTCGCGCGTGCCGTCCACCAGGATTCGAACCGCGCGCGCCAGGCCTTCGTGGCGGTGAACTGCGCGTCGATCCCCGAGTCGCTGATCGAGGCCGAGCTGTTCGGCTACGAGGACGGCGCGTTCACCGGCGCGCGCCGCAAGGGGGCGATCGGCCGCATCCTGCAGGCCAACGGCGGCACGCTGTTCCTCGACGAGATCGGCGACATGCCGCTGTCGCTGCAGGCGCGCCTGCTGCGCGTGCTGCAGGAGCGCTGCGTGACGCCGCTGGGCAGCCACAAGTCCATCCCGGTCGACATCGCCGTCGTCAGCGCGACGCACCGCAACCTGCGCGAGATGTGTGCCGCCTGCACCTTCCGCGAGGACCTGTACTACCGCCTCAACGGCCTGGTGGTACGGCTGCCGGCGCTGCGCGATCGCAGCGACCTGCGCACGGTGGCGCGCCGCATCGTGCTGGCCGAGGCGCCCGACGGGCCGCCCGAGATCAGCGCCTCGGTGATGTCGCTGTTCGAGCGCTATGCCTGGCCCGGCAACATCCGCCAGCTCGCCAACGTGCTGCGCACGGCGGTGGTGATGGCCGGCAGCGACCCGCAGATCACCGAGGAGTACCTGTCCGAGGACTTCCTCGAGGACGTGCGGCGCCAGCCTGCCGCGACAGCCACGCCGGCCACCCTCGCGGCGGCGGCCGCGACGTCCATGCCACTGCCCGCCGCGCCGCCGGCCGCCGCGGAGCCCCCGGCCGCCGCGGTGGCCGCAGCAGCGCCCGCAGCCGCGCCCGCGCGCACGCTCGGCGAGTCCGAGATCGCGCTGATCCAGGCCGCGCTCGACGCGGCGGGCGGCAACATCTCCGAGGCCTCGAAGGCCCTGGGCATCAGCCGCAACACCATCTACCGAAAGCTGCGCTGGCGTTGAGCGCCGGCGCGCCGGCCCACGGGTGAACCCTGTGCCGCGCGGCGATCCCTGCTGTCCCATCGTGGGACATCCCGCGCGGGCGTGACGCGTCCGCGGCGCCTCTGCGCGCGCGCAGAGGCGCGCCGGCGCGGGTGAACCCTCGAAATCGCGCGCGATGCGCAGGCTCGCCGCGCGCGGCACGCGACTTGCGAAGTGGAGCTCGTGTCCGCCGAATGCGGGCGCGGCGACCGCCGACCGGCGGCGTCCCAACCCACCAGGAGACCCCCCATGCAATGGACGCAACCCGCCTTTGAAGACCTGCGCTTCGGCTTCGAGATCACGATGTACATCGCCGCGCGCTGACCTGGCCACGAGCGACGCGGCCGCGCGCCTGCTGCCGCGTCTTCCCCTCAGACTTCAACCCGAACCTCGATCATGAAGATCCTCGTGCTCGGCTCCGGCGCCGGCGGCGGCTTTCCGCAATGGAACTGCAACTGCGCCAACTGCGCGGGACAGCGCGCCGGACGCATCCGCGCGTCCGAGCGCACGCAGAGCTCCATCGCGGTCTCGGCGGACGGCGAGTCCTGGGTGCTGCTCAACGCATCGCCCGACATCGGCAGCCAGATCCGCCGCCATCCGCAACTGCATCCGCGCCACGGCCTGCGCGACACGCCCATCAAGGCCGTCGTGCTGATCGACGCGCAGATCGACCACGTCACCGGCCTGCTGGGCCTGCGCGAGGGCCCGTGCATCGACCTCTGGGCCACGCGCTGCGTGTTCGAGGACCTCACCAGCGGCCTGCCGCTGCTCGGGGTGCTGCGGCACTACTGCGGCACGCGCTGGCACATGATCGGCGTCGACGGATCGTGCACGCGATCCGATTTCGAGATCGAGGCGGCGCCGGGCCTGCGCTTCACGGCGCTCGCCATTCCCGGCAAGGCGCCGCCCTACTCGCCGCACCGGCGCGAGCAGGTGACGGGCGACAACATCGCGCTGCGCATCGACTGCATCGCCGACGGCAGCAGCCTGTTCTACGCCCCCGGCCTCGCCCGCGTGGGCGAGCAGGAGCTCGCGTGGATGAACGCGGCCGACTGCGTGCTCGTCGACGGCACCTTCTGGCAGGAAGACGAGATGCAGGCCGCCGGCCTGGGCGCGAAGTCGGCCAGCGACATGGGCCACCTGCCGCAGCAGGGCGCCCCCGGCCGCCCCGGCATGGTCGACGCGCTGCGCGACGCCACGCCGGCGCGCAAGGTGCTGATCCACATCAACAACAGCAATCCGATCCTCGACGAGGACGGCACGTCACGGCGCGCGCTGGCCGCGATGGGCATCGAGGTGGCGCACGACGGCATGGAGATCCTGCTATGAACGACCGCCTTTCCCTGGAGACTCCGTGGAGCGCCGACGAGTTCGAGGCGCGGCTGCGCGGGCGCGAGTCGCGCTACCACATCCACCACCCGTTCAACCTGCGCCTGAACCGCGGCGAGCTGGCGCCGTTCCAGGTGCGCGGCTGGGTCGCCAACCGCTTCTACTACCAGTCGCGCATCCCGCAGAAGGACGCGGCGGTGCTGGCCAATTGCGGCGATCGCGCCGAGCGGCGGCGCTGGATCGAGCGCATCCTCGATCACGACGGCCGCGGCGACTTCCGCAACGGCCACGCCGGCGGCATCGAGGCCTGGTGCCAGCTGGCCACCGCCACGGGCCTCGCGCGCAGGGATCTCGAAGCCATGCGCCACGTGCAGCCCGGCGTGCGCTTCGCGGTCGATGCCTACGTCAACTTCGCGCGCAGCGCGCCGTGGGAAGAGGCCGCGATCTCGTCGCTGACCGAGCTGTTCGCGCCGAAGATCCATGCCGACCGCCTCGCCGGCTGGCCGTCGCTGTACCCCTGGATCGCGACCGAGGGCCTCGCGTATTTCCGCAGCCGCATCCCGCTCGCCAGCCGCGACGTGGAACATGGCCTGGAGATCGCGCGCCGCTGGTGCACGACGCGCGAGCGCCAGGAGCGCGCGATCGCGATCCTCGACTTCAAGCTCGACATCCTCTGGTCCATGCTCGACGCGATCGCGCTGGCCTACCCCGACGACCTCGCCAAGGAGGCGCAGCCATGATCGATTCCCACGCGCAGCCCGCGGTCGCCCCGATGTATCGCCTGCAGTTCGAGCCCGCGCAGGACGCGTGGGTGCTGCTGTACCCCGAGGGCATGGTCAAGCTCAACACGCCGGCCGCGGAGATCCTGCGCCGCTGCGACGGCCGGCGCTCCGTCGAGGCGATCGTCGACGACCTCGAGCGCGCGTTCGCGTGCGACGGGCTGTCGGCCGACGTCCACGCCTTCCTGTGCCAGGCGCGCGAGCGCGGCTGGGTGCATCCGGGAGCGCCGTCGTGAACCCCGCCACCGGGAAGCCGCCGTTCTGGCTGCTGGCCGAACTCACGTACCGCTGCCCGCTGCATTGTGCGTTCTGCTCCAACCCGGTGGACTACGCGCGCCACGGCGCCGAACTCGACACCGCGGCCTGGAAGCGCGTCCTCGGCGAGGCGCGCGCGCTCGGCGCGGTGCAGCTGGGCTTCTCGGGCGGCGAGCCGCTGCTGCGCGACGACCTCGAGGCGCTCGTCGCCCATGCGCGCTCGCTCGGCTTCTACACGAATCTCATCACCTCGGGCGTGGGCCTGACGGCGGCGCGCGCCCGCGCGCTCAAGGACGCCGGCCTCGACCACGTGCAGCTGTCCTTCCAGGACTCGACGCGCGAGCTCAACGACTTCATCAGCTCGACGCGCACCTTCGACATGAAGTCGCGCGTCGCCGCCCTCATCAAGGAGGCCGGCTTTCCGATGGTGCTCAACTGCGTGATGCACCGCTTCAACCTGCCGCACGTGGGCCGCATCGTCGACATGGCCGAGCGCATGGGCGCCGACTTCCTCGAGCTCGCGAACACGCAGTACTACGGCTGGGCCTGGCACAACCGCGCGGCGCTGATGCCCACCGTCGACGAGCTGCGCGACGCCGAGGCGATCGTCGTCGCGCACCGCGAGCGCCTCGCGTCGGTGGGCCATGCGATGAAGATCCTGTGGGTCTCGCCCGACTACGCCGATGCAAAGCCCAAGCCCTGCATGTCCGGCTGGGGCGCGGTGTTCCTGGTCGTCGCGCCCGACGGCGTCGCCCTGCCCTGCCACAGCGCGCGCATGCTGCCCGGCCTGCAGTTCCCCAACCTGCGCGAGACGTCCGTGCGCGACGCCTGGTTCGACAGCGCCGCGTTCAATGCCTACCGCGGCGACGCGTGGATGAACGACACCTGCGGCTCGTGCGACGAGCGCCACGCCGACCACGGCGGCTGCCGCTGCCAGGCCTTCCTGCTGGCCGGCGACGCGGCCGCCACCGACCCGGCGTGCCGCAAGAGCGCGCACCGCGGCCGCGTCGACGCGCTGCTCGACGCCGCCGCCGCGGCCGCGGTCGAACGCACGCGCGAGGCGCCGCTGCGCTTCGTGCCGGGCGCGGCCACGGGCGGCGGGCTCGTCTTCCGCGGCGATGCGGCCTCGCTCGCGTTGTCCGCGCCTTCCAATGCACTGCAGGCCGCCACGCCATGACCGCCACGCTGCGCTCCCCGATTGCCGCGGTCCTGCTGCTCGCCGCGCTGGCCGCGCGCGCCGGCACCGGGCTCGTCTATGTCGCCAACGAGAAGGACGACACGCTCACGCTGATCGACGCGAAGACGCTCGAGGTCACCGGCAGCATCCCGACCTGCGCGCGGCCGCGCCACCTGCAGCGACTGCCCGGCGGCACGCGCCTGCTGGTGGCCTGCGGCGACGCGGGCGAGGCCGACGTGATCGATCTCGCCACGCGCCGCGTCGTCGACACGAGTCCGCTCGGCCACGATCCCGAGGCGCTGGACCTGTCGGCCGACGGCCGGCTCGCCTACGTCTCCGCCGAGGACGACCACGCGCTGGCGGTCTTCGATCTCGCCGCGAGGAAGGAGATCGGCCGCGTCGCCCTGGGCCCCGAGCCCGAGGGCGTGAAGCTGTCGCCGGACGGCCGGCGCGTGTACGTGACGTCGGAGGTCGCGGGCGTCGTCTACGCCATCGACACCGCCACGCTGCAGATCGAGCGGACCATCCCCGTCGGCAGGCGGCCGCGCCGCCTCGCGCTCGCCGCCGACGGCGCGCAGCTGTGGGTCACCAACGAGAAGAGCGCGACGATCAGCGTGATCTCCACCGCCACGCTGGAGGTGGTCGACACGCTGCCGGTCGTGGTCGACGGGCTCACGGCCGACGGCATCACGCCGGTGGGCATGGTGCTCGCGCCCGACGGAGCGACGATCTACGTCGCGCTCGGCCGCGCCAACCGGGTCGCGTTCGTCGATGTCGCCACGCACAGGGTGCGCGCGCTGGTGCCGGTGGGCCGGCGCGCCTGGGCCCTGGCGCTGTCGGCCGACGGCGAGCGCCTGTTCGTGGCGGGCGGCCTGTCGAACGACCTGACCGCCATCGACACGCGCAGTGCGCAGGTGCTGAAGACGATCGCGGTCGGGCAGGTGCCCAATGCCGTGCTGGTCGACGACTGACCGGCGCGGCCGCGCGCGGCGCGTCGCGCTGGCGCTCACCGGGGCGTGCGCCCTCGTCGGCGGCACGCCGGCCGGCACGCTGACGAAGGCCGACCTGCAGCAGCGCTTCCCGTCGCCCCTGATCGTCGGCGAACGCGACGCCCAGTTGCCGGTGTGGCCGCTGTTCCGCCAGGACGGCACGGCCGTGCCGCTGGTGGGCTATGTCTACGAATCGGTCGACCTCGCCCCGATCCCCGGCTTCTCGGGCACGCCGCCCGACCTGCTGGTGGCGCTGGACGCCAAGGGCGCGTTCATGGACGTGCAGGTGCTGTCGCAGCACGAGCCCGTGTTCGTCGACGGACTGGGGCCCGCGCCGCTGACGCGCTTCGTCGAGCAATATCGCGGGCTGTCGCTGCGCCAGAACATCAAGATCGGCTCCAACGGCAACCGGAGCGAACAGCGCGGCAGCGCCAACGTCTACATCGACGGCGTGGCCAAGGCGACGGCCTCCGTGCGCATCGTCAACCAGAGCCTGCTCTCCGCCTCGCTGCGCGTGGCGCGCGCGAAGCTGGGCTTCGCCGGCGGCCGGGATCCGGAGCTGATCGCCCGCGTGCGCCAGGACACGTGGCGCCCGCTGGATTGGGATGGCCTCGCGCGCGCGGGCCTGGTCGCGCACGTGCGCGTGACGCAGGCGCAGGCGGCGCGCGCGTTCGCGGGCAGCGGCGTGGAGCCGCTCGATGCACCGGGCAGCGGCGACGAACCCTTCACCGAGTTGTGGATCGCGTACCTGTCGACGCCCGTCGTCGGCCGCAACCTGCTCGGCGACGCGGGCTGGGCGCACCTGCAGGGCCGGCTCGACGATGGCGACCATGCGCTGCTGGCGATCGCGCGCGGTTCCTGGACCTTCGTCGGCGACGACTTCGTGCGCGGCGCCGTGCCGGACCGCATCACGCTGCACCAGGGCGAGCTGCCGCTGGAGATGCGCGATCTCGACCTCGAAGAAGCGCTCGCGCTGCCGGCCGAACTGCGGCGCGCCGACGCGAAAGTCTTTCGCGTCATCGGGCCGGCCGGGCTCGATCCCGCGCAGCCGCTGGATGTCGCGTTGCACGTCGTGCGCAACAAGGGCCTGATCTACCCGGAGAAGATCGCGCGCGACTTCGCGCTGCCCTACCGGCTGCCCGTCGACGAGGTCGTGCTGCCGCGCGCGGACAACAAGTCCTGGCAAGGCATCTGGCGCTCGCGCGCCTGGGAACTCGGCGTGCTGGCGCTGGGGCTCGCGCTGCTCGCGGTGGTGCTCGCGCGGCCGCGCCGGCTCGTCGCCGACGCACGCCGGCTCGCCCGCTTTCGTACCGGCTATCTCGTCTTCACGCTGGTGTTCATCGGCTGGTTCGCGCAAGGGCAGCTGTCCATCGTCAACGTGACGGCGCTGGTGCAGGCCATCGCCGCCGGCCGCGGCCCCGGCTTCTTCCTGTACGACCCGATGACCGTCGTCCTCTGGGCATTCGTCGCGGTGACGCTGTTCGCGTGGGGCCGCGGCACCTTCTGCGGCTGGCTGTGCCCGTTCGGCGCGCTGCAGGAGCTGCTCGGCCAGCTCACGCGCGCCCTCGGATTGCGGCCGCGGCGCATCCGCGCGGGGCTGGACGCGAAGCTCAAGCGCATCAAGTACGTCGTGCTCGCGGGCATCGTCGGCTGCGCGGCGTTCGGCGCGGCGGCGAGCCCATGGACGGACCGCGCCGTCGAGGTCGAGCCGTTCAAGACGGCGATCACCCTCGTGTTCGCGCGCTCGTGGCCGTTCGTCGCCTGGGCCGTCGCGCTGCTGCTGCTGTCGACCGTCGTCTTCAAGGGCTTCTGCCGCTACCTGTGCCCGCTGGGCGCCGGGCTGGCGATCCTGGGCAGGCTGCGCCGCATCGACTGGATCGCGCGCCGCGCCGAATGCGGCACGCCCTGCCAGACCTGCCGTCACCGCTGCGACTACGAGGCGATCGAGCCGGACGGCCGCGTCGTCTACGCGGAGTGCTTCCAGTGCCTCGAGTGCGTCGCCATCCATGACAGCGACGAGCGCTGCGCCCCGCTGATCCAGGGCAAGCGCCATCGCACGATCCGCATCCGGCCGCTGCCGGGGCCCGGAGGCACGGCATGAGACGGCGCCAGGTGCTGCGCGTGGCGCTGGGCGGGGGCGCGCTTGCGCTGGCGGGCACCGGCCCCTCGTCGACCACGCTGCGCTGGCAGCGGCGCGATCTCGTCGGCTTCGGCACCGTGCTCTCGCTGCAGGCCGCGCACGCCGACGAGGAGGTGCTGGCGACCGCGCTCGACGCCGCGGTCGCGACGCTGCAGCGCATCGAGGCGCAGATGAGCCTGTTCCGCGACGACAGCGCGTTGTCGCGCCTGAACCGCGACGGCCGACTCGACGCAGCGCCGCCCGAGCTGCGCGAGCT
>Ga0136846_1231454_pt1 | contig 13574 bp, 12 predicted proteins | sample HopSoiMetagenom2_FD_96841 | JGI IMG/M metagenome (GOLD analysis project Ga0136846, IMG submission 96841) | Grasslands soil microbial communities from Hopland, California, USA - 2 Assembly 2016 (version 4) | ecosystem: Environmental > Terrestrial > Soil > Grasslands | place: USA: Hopland... | reverse complement strand
CATTGAATGGACGGTCCACACGAAGCTGCGTCATCCGAGGCTGCTCGGGCTTCGTCCCGCGCGACGTGCGCGCGACGTCATCCGCGAGACCCAAGGCTCGCAGTGATCACGCATCCCGAGAAGGTGATGTTTCCGGACTGCGGCATCACCAAGGGTGAGCTGGCCGTGTACTACGCGCTGGTCGCCCCGATCATGGTGCCGCATCTGGCGGGGCGGCCCGTGACGCTCGAGCGGTTTCACAAGGGCATCGGAGAGAAGGGGTTCTTTCAGAAGAACGTGGAGAAAGGCGCGCCGGCGTGGCTCGAGCGCGTGGCGGTGCCGAAGACCGACGGCGTCGTGAACTATGCCATCGTACGCGACTCCCGCGGGCTCGCCTGGCTCGCGAACCAGAACTGCATAACGCCACACGTCTGGACGTCTCGTGTGCCGGAGCTGTTCCATCCTGATCTCTGCGTCTTCGATCTCGATCCGCTCGTCGATGATCCGGCCGTGCTGCGGGCGGCGACGTTGCTGCTTCGTGAGATGCTCGCGGAGCTCGGGCTCACGAGCTGGGTGAAGACGTCGGGCTCGAAGGGGTTCCACGTCGTAGTGCCGCTCGATGGCAAGGCCGACTGTGGCGAGGTCGCGCGGTTCGCACACACGGTGGCGCGAATGTTCGTCGCGCGCGATCCGGAACACCTGACGCTGGAGTTCTACAAGGCGGACCGGGGTGGCCGGATTCTCGTGGATACCGGACGGAACGAGTTCGGGGCGACGTACGCCGCGGCGTACGCGGTGCGACCAAAGCCGAACGCGCCCATCTCGGCCCCGTGTACCTGGGAGGAAGTCGAGAGCGGCGAGGTGGGGCCGCAGTCGCTCACGCTGCGGACCATGGCGCGGCGGCTCGATACCCACGGCGACATCTGGGCCGCGCTCTTCGACAAGCCGCACGGGTTGCCGGAACCCCTGCAACGGCAGTAGCGGGAGGCGTCTGGCGGCGGCAGGGCCAGTCCCACTGGCCAAGCCCGACCGCGATGCCCGCCAACCCCGCCGTTTCGGCGTTAGTCACTGACCCCTTGGTCGACTGCAGAGTAATATCGGAGATATGTCCAAGCCGATCCTCCTGACCGTCGACGACGATCCCGAAGTCCTGAACGCCATCGAGCGCGACCTCCGCCAGCACTTCCGCACCGACTACCGCGTCGTGAAGGCGTCTTCCGGCGCGCAGGCGCTGGAAACGGTTACCGAGCTCAAACAGCGCGGCTCGCAGCTCGCGCTCTTCCTGGTCGACGAACGCATGCCGCACATGACCGGCACGCAGTTCCTTTCCGAAGCGATCAAGGTCTACCCGGACGCGCGCAAAGTCCTCCTCACCGCCTACGCTGACACCGAGACCGCGATCCGCGCCATCAACCAGATCGGGCTCGATCACTACCTCATGAAGCCCTGGGAGCCGCCGAGCACGCGGCTCTACCCAGTGCTGGAAGACCTGTTGTCGGAATGGCATGCCAAGGCGCGGCCGACGTTCGACGGCATTCGCGTTGCGGGCAGCTCGCTCTCGCAGGCCAGCTTCGCCGTGAAGGACTTCCTCGCGTCGAACCACGTGCCCTATCAGTGGCTCGACATGGACAACGAATCCACCGTGCGAGACCTGCTGTCCGGCGCGGCGGGCGGCGCGTTTCGACAACCGCTCGTGTTCTTCCCGGACGGTACGACCCTCGTGCAGCCGACCACGCGCGAGCTGGCCGAGAAGGTCGGGTTGCAGACGCGGGCGAAGCAGCCGTTTTACGATCTCGTCGTCGTTGGCGGCGGGCCTGCCGGACTTGCCGGCGCGGTGTACAGCGCGTCGGAAGGGCTTCGGACGATCCTCGTCGAACGAAGCGCGCCGGGCGGTCAGGCCGGTACGAGCTCCAAGATCGAGAACTATCTCGGGTTCCCCAGTGGCGTGAGCGGCGAGGAACTCGCGCGACGCGCGAAGACGCAGGCCATGCGCTTCGGCGCGGAGATCATCTCGCAGGAGGCCGTCGAGATCAAGCGGGAGGATCCGTACCGAAAGGTGATTCTCGAGGATGGAACCGAGCTGACGGGGTACGCGATCCTGATCTCGCCGGGGATGGAGGTGCGCCGCCTGGCGGCCGCGGGATGCGACTCGCTGCTTGGGGCGGGCGTGTATTACGGCGCGGCACTCACCGAAGCGGCGACCTACCGCGGTCAGGATGTGATGGTCGTGGGCGGCGCCAACTCGGCCGGGCAGGGCGCGATGTTCTTCTCGCTGCACGCGCGCAGGGTCACGATGCTCGTGCGCGGTCCGAGCATCGCGGCCACGATGTCCCAGTATCTCGTCGATCGCATTGCCGACGCGCCTAACGTGGATGTGCTGACGAACACCAAGGTCGTTTCCGTGCACGGCGACGGCCGGCTCGAGTCCGTCACGGTCGCGGACAGCGCGACGGGCGAACAGCGCGATCTGTCGGTGTCAGCGATGTTCATCTTCATTGGCACGGCACCGCGAACGGCCTTCTGCGGCGACCTCGTGGCGCGTGACCCGCAGGGCTTCGTCCTCACGGGCCGCGACGTGATGGTCGACGGGCGTCCCCCGGCCGGCTGGACGCCCGCGCGCGACCCGTATCTGTTCGAGACGAACGTCCCAGGGATCTTCAGTGCGGGCGACGCTCGGCACGGTTCCGGCAAGCGCGTCGCGGCTGCCGTGGGCGAGGGGTCGGCGACCGTGAGCATGGTTCACCAATACCTGCAATCGGTGTGAGCGATGACGCACGCACGGTCTCAACCCGACACGCCCGGCGCGCCTAACGCTGCTGCTGACGGCGAGCTCGTCGCCCGCCTTCAGGCGCATCGCACGTTCCAGTCGGTGCCGCGGGAGGAACTGGAGTGGATTGCCTCGCACGCGACACTCGAGCGCTGCGAGACCGGCGACCTCATTGCGAGGAAGGGCGAGCCGGTCGAGGCGCTGTACATCATTCTGAGCGGCCACGTCTCGCACTTCACCGACCAGGGCGGGACGCTGCACAAGGCGATGGATTGGCGCGGCGGCGACGTGACGGGACAGCTCCCGTACTCGCGGCTCACCAATGCGCCGGGAAACTCGGTCGTGCAGGAACCGACGGAGATGTTGCGAGTGCCCCACGTGCTCATGCCGGCCATCCCGATTCACTGCCCGCACGTGACCTCGGCGCTCGTGCATGTGATGGTGGACCGGGCGCGCGCGTTCAAGCAGAGCGACCTGCAGGTGGAGAAGATGGCGTCGCTCGGAAAGCTGGCGGCCGGGCTCGCGCACGAGTTGAACAACCCCGCGTCCGCGGCGACCCGCAGCGCGCAGCTCCTCGCGAATGCGCTCGTGGAGTCGGATGACGCGGCGCGCGCGTTAGGCGCGGCGGAGCTCGAGGGTGGTGAGCTGGCGGCGATCGAGCGCATCCGCGCGATCTGTCTCGCCACGACCGAGACCACCATCCTGTCGCCGCTCGAGCGTGCCGACCGTGAGGAGGGCATCGCCGACTGGCTCGCCGATCACGATGTGGACAATGCGCTCTCGGAATCGATCGCCGAGACGGCGGTGACGATCGACATGCTCGATGAGCTGGCGGGGGCGCTCGCGGCCGACAAGCTGCGCGGCGCGCTGCGGTGGGTTGCGGCGGGGTGCACGGCGCGCGGCCTCGTGCGCGACATCGAGCGTGCGGCGTCGCGCGTGCACACGCTCGTGAGCGCGGTGAAGGGCTTCACGTACATGGATCACGCGGCGGCCACGCCCGAGCCGGTGGACGTGCGCAAGGGTCTCACGGACACGCTCGCCGTCATGGGCGCAAAGGCGCGGGGGAAGTCGGTGGCGATGACCGTCGATGTGGGGGAGGATCTGCCGAAGGTGCGCGGCCTGGGCGGTGAGCTGAATCAGGTCTGGGGCAACCTGGTGGACAACGCGCTCGACGCGGTGGCGGACGGCGGCCGCGTGACGGTGACGGGGCGGGTGGAGAACGGCAAAGTGGTCGTGCGGGTGGCGGACAACGGGGCGGGGATTCCGGCGGCGGTGAAGAGCATGATCTTCGACCCGTTCTTCACGACGAAGCCGGTGGGGAAGGGCACGGGGCTGGGCCTCGATATCGTTAGGCGGCTCGTGGATCGGAACAACGGGTTGATCGAGGTCGACAGCGAGCCGGGCCGGACGGAGTTTCGGGTGACGTTGCCTGTGGCGTAACTGCAGGCGACAGGCGACAGGCGACCCCTTTGATCCTGAACAGCCAGCGTCAGCCAGCAGCCAGCACGAGCAGCCAGCATCCAGCCGCCATTCCCCGTCGCCGATCGCCCGTCCCCCGTCCCGGCTTTTGGGTCAAACTACCCGTTCCACGGCGTCGACCATCTCCTAGGTTGGACGAAATTCCTCTGAATCACGTCGTTCAACACCAGGTGCATTCATATGACTGCTGTCGATGCTGCCCACGCTGCCGACGCGGAGCGTTCCGCCCTCACGCCGTCGGCGCGCATTGTTCGCCCAGGCGAAGGCAAGCGCGTTCGGGCATTCGGGAACGAGATCGAATTCATGCTGTCCGGCGACCAGACCGGGGACTCGCTCACCGTAGGCCTGGCTTCCGTGCCGGCCGGCAACGGGCCGCCGCCCCACGTCCACTACAGCGAGGACGAGCTCTTTCTCATCCTCGAGGGTGAGTACCGGATCTACCTGAACGGTGACTGGACGACCGTTGGGCCGGGGACGGTCGTGTACCTCCCACGCGGGAGCGTTCACACGTTCCAGGTCGCCGGCGACAAGCCGGGCCGTCACTGGACGCTCCAGACGCCGAGCGGCTTCGAGCGGTACTTCGCGCAGGCGGGCGAGATCCTTTCGGCACCGGGGAAGCCGGACCTGGCCCGGCTCCAGGCGATCACGAAGGAGTACGGGGCGGAGATCGTCGACTACGCGCCGTAGCGGTTCAAGGGGTCAGACTCCTAATTCATCATTCGAGCGCGGCCGCGCTCGAATGATGAATTAGGAGTCTGACCCCATACGGAGCGTTCCAATGCCACGCTTCCTTCCGATTGGCGCCGTCGTCGCCGCGGTGGGCATCTCGAGCCTCTCGGCCCAACCACCGCGCTCCGCCGTCGGGCTCTGGCGGACCGAAGGGTACGGGCTCGTGTTCGACGTTAGGCAGGACAGCGTCATCGGCTACGAGACCACCAAGGTGTCGTGCATTCCCACGACTCGCGCGGTGACAAAACCGACGCCGCCGACAGGCGGGCTCGCGGCATTTGGTGAGCCCGGAACGCCGGTCACGTACGTCATCCTCCCGGGTAAGTCGCCGAGCGACGCCCGCGTGCACCTCGCGTACGCCGCGTCGGACATGATCGTCCACCGGATCGATCGAAAGCCGGCGGTGTGCGACGCGCCGACGCCCGACACGCCGATTTCGAACTTCGACGTCTTCGCCCAGACCTGGGCCGAGCAGTATGGGTTCTTCCGCGAGAAGAAGGTGGACTGGGCGGCGATCGTGGCGGCGAATCGGGCGCGCGTGACCGATGCCACGACGCCGGAGCAGCTCTTCGACATCATCTCGGGGATGATTTCGCCGCTGCAGGACGCACACTCCTACCTCGTGGCGCCGAAGATCAACAAGCGGTTCGGTGGGGCCAGGAAAACCGCGAGCTTCATCGAGTCGCGCGAGGGACGCGACTCGGCGTATGCGCTCGTGTCGGCTTACCTAACGGGTCCTCTGCAGCGATTCTGCGAAGGGCGGGTGGAGTTCGGCATGCTCGGCCCCGACGTCGGCTACCTTCGCATCCGCGGGTTCAGCGGATACACGAAGGACGGTGCATTCGAGACGGGCCTCGCCGCGCTGGAAGCGGGACTCGACACGGCGTTCGCCAACACGCGCGGGTGGAAGGGTCTCATCATCGACGTTCGCATCAACGGGGGCGGTGCGGACCCGTACGGGCTCGCCATCGCCCGCCGTCTGACGGCGACGCCGTACACGGCGTACGTGAAGCAGGCGCGAGGCGATCCCGCCGACCAGACTCGCTGGACCGAGGAGCAGCCGTCGGTCGTGCAACCCTCCACGCGTCCGAGCTTCCGCGGGCCGGTCATCGAGCTCACGGGCGTCCAGAGCATCAGCGCGGCCGAGACGTTCACGCAGGCGCTCATGGACCGAACGCCGAAGGTGATCCGTGTTGGCGAGACGACTCAGGGTGTCTTCTCCGACGTCCTCGGCCGCACGCTGCCTAACGGGTGGCGATTCGGGCTTGCCAACGAGCGGTTCGTGACGGATGGCAAGAGCTTCGACAACGTCGGCATAGTACCAGACGTCGCAGTCGAGAGTCTCACGCCGGCGGCGAGGGCGACGGGGAAGGATGCGGCGATCGAGAAGGCGCTGGCGATGCTGCGCGGACGTTAGGCGTGCGCCCTCCGCTCGTGGCCGCGCGGCGTCACCTGCTGATGCTGTCCGTCGGGCTCGGCGTCATCGGCGCGTGCGCTCGCGGCCGGACGTCACCATCGGCCGTGGAACCCGGCAGCCTGCCAGCAACGTTTTACGCCGGCGGAGCCTCGTGCGCCGGAACAACACCGTTTCAGGTCCATGCGTACAACGCGGACTTCTTCATCCTCCGGCAGGCAGCGTGCACGAATTTCGAGAAGCCGTTTCTCTATCTCGTGTTCGGCCGCGACCAGGCATTGCTGTTCGACACCGGCGCCCAGAAGGCGGACGTGGCGACGCCGATCGACACGCTGATACGGGCATGGCTGGCGCGGCATAACCGAGCCGCGGACTCGATTCACCTCGTCGTTGCGCACAGCCACGCACACGGCGATCACGTTGCGGGCGACAGTCAGTTCGTGGGCCGACCTGCTACGACCGTCGTTGGCCGAGATACCGCGTCGGTCCGCGCGTTCTTTCATATCGCTCACTGGCCGACGGACCGTGGCGCCATCGATCTTGGCGGACGCGTGCTTGACGTGATCGCCATTCCCGGCCACCAGCCGGCGAGCATCGCGATCTACGACCGCCGCACGGGAGTCCTGCTCACCGGCGACACGTTCTATCCGGGCCGGCTCTACGTCCGGGATACTGCTGCCTTCGCCCAAAGCATCGACCGGCTCACCGACTTCACGCGGACGCATCCGGTGACTCACTTGCTTGGTGCGCACATCGAGAACACCGCGACGCCCTATCGCGACTATCCGGAAGGAACGGTCGACCAGCCGGACGAGCATGCACTGGCACTCTACCCGCGACAGCTGTTCGAGCTCGATTCGGTGGTCCGGACCATGCGCGGCCGAATGACTCGTACAGCAATTCGGGACGTGACCATCTGGCCGGTGACGCCTTAGCGGCCGACCCGGCCAAGCACGGGAGCCTAACGACAATTGCGCCGCGCGATCATCGGGTATCATCAGGACGATGAAGGCTACTGGGTGGCCGAGCTCGAGTGCGGGCACACGCAGCACGTGCGGCACGATCCGCCGTGGCAGGTACGCCCGTGGGTGACCACGCCGGAAGGCCGGGCGTCGCGGATCGGGATCGAGCTCGACTGCGTACGCTGCGACGAGGGGAAACCGCGTTAGGCTGCTCACCGGACCTAACGCTTCGGGCCAACGGCTGAATTCCGTCGCGCGCTGGCAGGCCCGGCACGATTTGTGTAGCCGCGTCGGCCGGCGCCGAAGGTTGCAGCACGCTGCGGATGTGCCCGTCCACTCGAGACGGACACGTCCGTCTCTCACTCGATTCCCGGTCCGGGCGCGACCCGAATCACCTGCTGGTGGAGGATACAAGCATGGCACGTGTCACTGCAGTCTTTGACGATCAAGCGCAGGCCGAGCGCGCGATCGACGAGCTCCGCCGCCGCGGTATCCCCGACGCCGAGATGTCGATCGTTTCGCGCCGCGCCGATGATGCCGAGGTCACCAAGGCCCCGGCCGGCGACAAGACTGCCGAGCGCGTCGGCAAGGGAGCGCTTGCCGGTGCCGGAGTAGGCACGCTCTTCGGCCTGGCCGCGCTCCTCATACCGGGCGTGGGACCCTTCATCACGGCCGGGGCGCTCGCGTCGGCGCTCGGGGCGACCGGCGGCGCAATCGCCTCGGGCGCGATCGTGGGCGGGACATCCGGCGCGCTTGCCGGCGCCTTCGCGAAAGCGGGCTACTCGCGCGAGGAGGCAGAGTTCTACGGATCGACGGTCGAGCGCGGTGGCGTGCTCGTGGCTGTCGAGGCCGACGACGCGTCGTCAGAACGGCTGCGCTCGGAGCTGCGGCAGCAGGGCGGCAAGGTGTTCGGCGTCGACCGCTCTGACCGCCCGACCGGCCGCGTCGAGATCAACAGGCCGAACCTGTAATATCCACGCGCGGGATCCGAGCGCGGGGGGGATACCGCGCACGCCACTCTGCTCGCGATGCCTAACGACGAGCGCGGCGTGCGCGGCACCGACCCGGGCGGAGGACTCGAAGGCCGACCTCGGGACGCCGGCCCTGGTTATACGCGAGCTCTCCCACGAGCATCGCCAGCGGCTCGAGGTAACGCGCGCTCGTGAGCGCGCCGCAGTTCACCGGCTCGAAGCCGAGCTGACGAATGAGCCGCGCGGTGACACGCTTCGCGCGCACGTCATCACCGCAGTAGCACGCAGCCGGCTGCTCCGGCAACACGTTCACGCCAGCGCGCAGCAGCTCCGCTGGAGTCGTGTTGAACGCCTTCACGACGTGAGCGCCGCGGGCACGCCGAGCGACGATCTCGGCGCCGGATGTGCGATGCCCAACGGCAAGCGCATCGTCCGACGGCGTCAGCGGGTTCGTGCAGTCGATCAGCACCTTGCCGCGCAGGCTTCCAGCGCTGCGGAGCACCCGCGGAACGTGCTGCCACAGCACGGTGAGCACGATGACGTCGGCGTCGCGCGCGGCGTCAGCCGGTGATGCGGCACGAGCCCGAGGTCCGCTGGACTTCGCAAGTCGCTCCAGCTTCTTGGGATCACGCGAGAAGCTGTACGCCACGACGTGACCAACGGACGCGAACAAGTGACCAAGGGCGCTACCCATGTTGCCCGAGCCGAGGATCGCGATGCGCATGACGCCCGTGATGGCCGGGCCGGCTCAATGCACCCGGATCGGCATGGAGACGAGACGCACCCCCGCTCCGCTCGACATCGTGAATCGGAGGTCGCCAGGCGCGGTGGGTGTGAACTCGAAGTCGTACGTCTCGCCGTTACCGGCCTGTTGCAGCGCGGGCCGCCGAGTGGCCTGCTCGGCCGGGAGGTCGCGTCCATCCTTCGCGAGCGCTCGCCATTCGAGCAGCGTCGAATCCCGCATGAGACGCGCGATCATGCTTGGCCGATATGTATGGATGTCCACAAGCCTCAGGCGGTAGCGCTCACCGACGCGCATGTCGCGCGCTTGTGGCGCACTCGTTCCGTTGAGGAACACGGTGGTTGCTCCGTCCTCAGCGCGGCGCGGCGTGCTCACCAACAGGACGACGTCGTGCATCGCGTCGTACGCATCGGGGTTGTCGAGCACGACGATCGCGCCGGACAATCCCGCTTGCTGCTGTCGTACTTCGTCGGCGTGCGGATGGTAGATGAACGTGCCGGCGCGCGGCGGAGTGAACCGCGCTTCGAACGAGTCGCGCGGCGCGATGGCGGGCGACACCCTCCCGGAACCACCGCTGAACCCGGCGACGCCGTCGAAGTAGCTCTCGAGCTCGATGCCGTGCCAGTGGACGGCCGTCGCTTCCGGCAGCTCGTTGACCACCGTGATGCTCACCGGCTCGCCGCGCCTGAGGAGGATGGTTGGGCCGGGGAGCAGGGGAGAACGCATCGGCGTCGTCGATTTGCCATCCTGCAGCACGTAGCCGTATGCCGGCTCGGTGTCGGTACCACCCGAGTCGACGCGCGCGACGAGTCGGAGCCGGCGCCGACCGCCATCGTTAGGTTGCGCTACCGGCCGGCCGTTGGGGCGCACTTCGACTCCCATCACCAGCCCGCCCATCATCTCGAGCGCGTGATTGTCCACGTGCATCTCGTGCTCGGCCGGTAGCGGAGAGCCGTCGAACGGCCGGTTGCGGAGCACGTGGTAATTGTCGTGGCAGTGGAACAGCCAGTTGCCCGCTCGCTCGGGCACCCAGGTGAGCGAGATCGTGCGGCCTGGCGGGACCCGTTCCGTAACGACGAAATGCGGGGAGCCGGCAGCGTACGCCGTGTCGCTGCGCTCCGTGCCACGCGAGTCCACGTTGAAGTAGAAGCCGTGCAGGTGCATCGGATGCGGCACCACGCTCGTGTTCACGACGCGGAACCGCACCGAGTCACCGACGGTGTACGTGAGCCGTTCGGTGTGCGGCCACGACTTGCCGTTGATCACGAACCGGTTCACGTCGGTGAGTTTTATGAAGCCTGTATTGTCCCCGGGGGTCCAGAACCCCAGCACGAACACGCGGTCTCGTGGCGTGCCTAACGCGGTACTGCTATCCACGACGAACGCACCGCTCAGCTGCGACGCCGGCCCTCGAAAACCGACCGCCGCAGTCGCGCTCGTCGTTGCCCAGTAGAAGTACGTCCCCGGCGGACCAGCATCGAAGCGAACCTCACGCACTTCGCCTGGTTTGACTTGCACCGTGTCGGGGCCTCGAGCACCATGCGTGTACAGTCCGTGCACGAACAGCGTGCTGTCGGGGAGCGAGTTGCGCACGACCGCAAGGATCCCGGTCCCCGTCGGCACGCGGATGAGCGGACCAGGGATCTGAGGCGGTTTTCCCTCTTCCGCAAACGCTGCAACGGTGATTCCGGGGTCGGCATCGCCGTCGGGATGCCAGTCACCCAAGTGTGCCTCGAGGCGAATCGTCAGGACGCCATCCCGAACGGTGCCGGCACCCGCACGGTTGTCATTGATGGCGATTCGCTCGACGAGCGCCGAGCGTCGAATCGGCCGGGACATCGAAGCGTCAGGTGTCAGCCCGACCGAACACAGGGTCAACGCGATCACGAACGCGCGTGTCACCAGAGCCTCCGTCACTCGTAGGCTCTAAGAAACGTCGCCGGGCGGCTCGGAGCAAGAACGCGATTCGGCGCGCTCGAGCGTCCAACCGAGGCTAGATCAGTGCCTCAGCCGGGCACCGTAACTCTTCAAGTACTTCATCCCAGTGTCACACATGATCGTCACGACAGTCGCGCCGGGACCCAGCTGTTCGGCCACGCGAAGCGCCGCGCTCACGTTCGCTCCGGTCGACGTTCCCGCGAACAGCCCTTCCTCCCGCGCGAGGCGGAAGGTCATTGCCAGCGCGTCGTCCGTGGAGACGCGCTCGATCCGGTCGGCGATGCCATCCTGCCAGAGTGGGACGACGAACCCGGCGCCGATGCCGTCGATCTTGTGCGCTCCGGCCGGACTACCGGATAGCACCGCGGATTCGTCTGGCTCGACCGCGACGATCTACACGTCGGCCGTCCGCTCGCGAAGGCGTTTGGCCGTACCGCGAAGTGATGCCGCTGTTCCGACGCTCTGAACGAACGCGTGAATCTCGCCGCTGGTCTGGGCCCAGATCTCGTCGGCCATCACGCGATAGGCAGCGAGCTGGTCGCGGTTGTTCAGCTGATCGGTCCAGAACCCGCCGGTCTCCTCGGTGATGATGCGTGCGGCTTCGATCATGTCGCGCGTGAGCTTCTCGGTCATGCGTCCACCGTCGCTCTTGAGCACGTGAAGTCTGGCGCCGAGCAGCGCCATGTGGTCGAGCTTTTCCTGCGCGAACGCGTCGGACGTGACGATGTGCAGCGGGTATCGCTTCACGCCGCACACGAGCGACAGCGACACGCCCGTGCTTCCGGCCGTGTACTCCACGACTGAGCCGCCTGGCGCGAGCCGACCATCCGACTCTGCCGCCTCGATCATCGCGAGCGCCATGCGGTCCTTCATGCTGCCGGTGGGGTTCTCGCTCTCGATCTTGAGCAGAATGCGCGCGCCGGTCGCCGGAACGAGGTGGGTGAGCGGAACCAGCGATGTGTTGCCGATGCAGTCGAGGATGTTTCGCGGCGCGGTAGTCGTGGACATGAGCGGTTGCTCCAGGATATCGAAGTCGGATCGGATCGACCCGAACGCTACGTACTCGCGCTGTCCCGTGGGTACCGGCAACAACGCCATCGTTGATATCGTTCTTGCCAATTGGGTCAGAGTCGAATTTCATCGCTGAAATTCGACTCTGACCCCATTTCGGCCGGAATGACGTTTCGCCAGCGAGCCGAGCGATCCGCTCGTACCGCAGCACGACCCCAAAGGCACGTCTTTCCATGTTCCGCCACGTTTCCTTCCGGCGCTCCGTCGCTGCTGCCGCGACGTTCGCAGTCGCAGCGCTGCTCTCGGCATGCAACGACTCGATCAGCGTCGATGGCGGAGGGCGTACGACCCCGGACCCCCGCCCGGACATCCAGTCGGTCGCCACGGGCTCTCACACGTGCGCGCTCACGACGGCCGGCGCCGCCTACTGCTGGGGGTATAACGCGAACGGCCAGCTCGGAAACAACGACACGGGGCTGATCACGGCAACGCCAGTTCGCACAGTTGGCGGCATCGTGTTCGCGAGCGTTTCGGTTTCGCAGGTCGACGACGTGACGTGCGGGCTCTCGACCAGTGGCGCCGCCTACTGCTGGGGAGAGAACGAGAAGGGACAACTCGGCGACGGGACGACGACGCGACGGCTGGTGCCGACGCCAGTTGCCACCAGCGTGCGATTCAGGGATCTCGCGGTAGGAACGGGTCATGCCTGTGCCGTCGCGGCGAGCCGCGCGGCCTATTGCTGGGGGTCGTCGCCGAACGGAGCGTTCGGTGACGGGTCCATCGGCACGCGCCTAACGCCAAAGGTGTCGGCGCCGGGATTGACGTTCGACAGCATCGTAGCCGGCGGCGACTACACCTGCGCGCTCACAACGGCCGGCGCCGCGTACTGTTGGGGTTTGGGCACCTTCGGCCAGCTTGGCAACGGCGCCGTGGGGATGAGCACGACGCCTGTGGCAGTCGATGGCGGGTTGACGTTTCGCCAGCTCGCCGCGGCAGGCCAGGGGGCGTGTGGCCTAACGAGCGACGGCAAGGCGTACTGCTGGGGCCACAACTTCTTCGGAACGGTGGGAGACGGCACAGTCGTGCGGCGCCTCACACCCGTGCCGGTGGCCGGCGGCCTGACGTTCCTCAGCCTCTCCGCCGGGTGGCAGACCGTCTGCGGGGTGACCTTTGCCGGCGCCAGCTACTGCTGGGGGTACAACCTCGGCGCCCTCGGCGACGACGCCACGGACCACAGCTCGGTTCCCGTAGCGGTCGTGGGCGGTCGGTCGTTTCGCAGCGTAGCGGCGGGGACCGGGTACGCGTGCGGCGTCACCAACGCGAATGCTGTATTCTGCTGGGGCTCGAACGACAACGGCGAGCTCGGGGATGGAACCACCAACACGCGGCTCGCTCCCGTGGCAGTACGCTGGAAGTAGCGCGCTCGCACACAGCATTCATCCCCCCAGTGGGCGCGTGAGCTCGCCAGCCCGACAACCGGCTCCGCGCTTCTCGTGGCCGAGGATGCGTTAGGCAGCCCGGTGGGCTTCGTGTGGTTGAAGACGGAGCGCGACTACTTCGTCGACATGCCGGTGGGCCACGT
>Ga0136846_1207992_pt1 | contig 13574 bp, 11 predicted proteins | sample HopSoiMetagenom2_FD_96841 | JGI IMG/M metagenome (GOLD analysis project Ga0136846, IMG submission 96841) | Grasslands soil microbial communities from Hopland, California, USA - 2 Assembly 2016 (version 4) | ecosystem: Environmental > Terrestrial > Soil > Grasslands | place: USA: Hopland... | reverse complement strand
TGGATGGTTCCAGACCGCTCTCGCGCCCGAATGCGATGCGATGATCGGGACCTTCGACAGCGCGAGCATCTGGTCGACGGCCTGATCGGACGAGTGCGAGATGTCGATGATGATGCCGAGCCGGTTCATCTCGGCCACCCAGCGTTTGCCCAGCGGCGACAATCCGTTCCACTTCGGTGTGTCCGTCGCCGAGTCGGCGAACTGACTGTTCTTCGAATGGACCGGGCCGGCCATGCGCAGCCCGAGTTGCTGGAAGGCTTGCAGGTTCTTCAAGTCTTCGCCGAGCGGATAGCCGTTCTCCATGCTCATGAGGACGGCTTTCCTGCCGGCCGCGACGATGCGTCGCACGTCGGCCGACGTCGTGGCGAACTCGAACGACTCCGGGTGTTTGCCGGCCAGCTCTCGAACCGCAGTGGCCTGGCGCAGAGCCGCGGCCAGTGCCTTCTCGTATCCTTCCCGTGTCAGCGGGCCGGGGTCGGTGTAGACCACGAAGAAGCCACCGTCGTAGCCTCCGTCATTCATGCGCGGCAGATCGATCTGGCTCTGGTCGTGCGGGTAGCTGTGGCGCCGAGTGATGTCGAAGCCCGGCCGGCGCAAGGTCTGGGTCGGCGCATCCGAATGGGTGTCGATCACGATCATCTGCTGATGCAGCGCCAGGATGTCGGGCGGAACCGGTGGCGAGTCGGCCCGCGCGATTCCGGTCAGGCAAAAGCTGCCGGCGCAGCAGATGATCCATGCGTGCGTCGTTTTCTTCATCGCGTGGAACCCTTGGCGGAATATCGGCTCGGAGCGTAACACCCCGCGAGTTCTCGACTGCGCAGAACGTGAAGTCGCGGGGTGACGCGACGGGTTCACATGAGCTAGGTTCCGCATTCCCGTGGAGGTGTCCTTGATTCGAAACGTGCTGATTCTTCTGGCGCTGGCCTGCGCAGGCTGCGCGACGACGAGCGGCGGCGGCGAAGGAGCCGACCCGACCGTGGTCGACTCGTCCCCGGAGCCGATCTCCGACGCGGCGCCGACGAACGCCGACGAGACACCGGCTGCCGAACCCGCATCCAAGCAGGAGGAAGGCGAGGTCCCCGTGACCGTCGCCGAGTCCGAAAAACCCGAAGCCGGAAAGCCCGACGACAACCAGCCCGAGGTCGTCGTCCAGGGCCACATCCGGACGCGTCACGAAGCGATCCACGATCTCGTCGCGGAAGCGCAGACGCTGCTCAAGGACGTCGAGCTCAAGTATTCACTGGCCGGCAAGGGCAAGCGCCAGACGTTGCGCGGCCGCCCGGTCGCGTTCGCGTTGTGGAGCGAGGCGCAGGAGCAGTGGAGCATCGCGCAGCTCGAGCTGCCGCGCCCGCCGGTGCGCTGGAAGCCGGGCCGCAAGCCGCTGCCGTTCCGGAATCTCACGCCCGGCATCGACGCCTTCCACGTGAAAGGCACCGGCGCCGAGCGGCTCATGTTCTCGTTTTCGAAGGACGGCGAGCCGCTCAAGGTCTACGGGCGCAAGTTCCCCGTGTTCGACAACAAGCTGGTCAAGCGCAAGCAGTGGGTGGCGGTCGTCCAGAGCGCGCAGCCCATCGTCTATCTACCGTTCACCGAGGATACGTTCGATCCGGGCTTCGTGACGGGCGGCAGGGACTACCTGCTGGCCACGGCGACGAAGGCGCTCGATGATTTGCGCCAGGCGAAAGTGCCGAGTCTCGCGTTCCCGGGAAAGATGCTGGCCGACGTCATCCCGCCGCAGGTCGTCACGACGCTCGCGGTCATCGAGCAGACCGACGACCGCGACTACGTGGAAAAGCAGTCGGTCGCCTTCGACGAGGTGCTGAGCCAGTACGGCCTCAAGCAGGAGGAGGCGTATCGCTACAGCGTGTCCGTCGCGAAGGCGCTGGGCCCGATGCAGTTCACCAATCGCCGCGGCAACGGCACCTACTCGCTCATGGTGCGGCGCTGCGCCGGCGCCAATCTCGACCCGGTGTTCGAGCGCGGCGCGACGAACCTGCTGAATGCGATGAAGGCCGCGGTCTGCCTGCTCGATTCCGAGTTGTCCGCGATGCGGTCGGACATCCGCGAGGCCTATCAGAAGAATCCGCTCGTGCTCGGGATCTTCCCGGTGGCCGCCTACAACGGCGGGCCGCGCAACGTCGCCAAGCTCTACAAGGTGCTGACCCGCATGAAAGTGGAGCTCGGGGAGCTGAGCCGCCCGAATGCGGAAGTCACGCGGTCCTCGGTGACGTGCCCATGCGTGTGGAGATCGAGCGGCACGGCGGCCGCCGTCCCGGTGGCGATCCCGAGATACAACAACGAGAATCGCTGGTACATCGAGAAGTACCAGAGCATCGTGAGCCTGTTCGAACAACAATAAATGGCGCCGGCGATTCGCCGGGCGCCGCGGGGAGAACTGAGTGGAAGCCATTTCTCGGGTGCTCTTTGGCCTCTTCGGCCTGGCGGTGCTCATCGGTATCGCGTGGCTGTTCTCGAACAACAAGCGGCGCGTCGACTGGAAGCTGGTCGCCACCGGCGTCGGCCTGCAGATCGCCTTTGCCGCGCTGGTGCTGCTGGTGCCCGGCGGTCGTGACGTCTTCAACTCGATCGGCCAGGTCTTCGTACGGGTGCTGAGCTTCGTCAACGAAGGCAGCACGTTCATCTTCGGCAGCCTGATGGACACCAAGACCTTCGGCTTCATCTTCGCGTGCCAGGTGCTGCCGACCATCATCTTCTTCGCCGCGCTCATGGGCGTGCTGTATCACCTGGGCGTGATGCAGATGGTGGTGCGCGCGATGGCGTGGGCCATCACGCGCGTCATGCGCGTCTCCGGTGCCGAGACCACGAGCGTGTGCGCCAGCGTCTTCATCGGCCAGACGGAAGCACCGCTCACGGTGCGCCCGTACATCCCCAAGATGACCGAGTCCGAGCTGATCACGATGATGATCGGCGGCATGGCGCACATCGCGGGCGGCGTGCTCGCCGCGTATGTCGGCATGCTGGGCGGCGGTGACCCCGCGCAGCAGGTGTTCTACGCCAAGCACCTGCTCGCCGCGTCGGTCATGGCCGCGCCGGCGACGATGGTGATCGCCAAGATCCTCGTGCCCGAGACCGGCGAACCGCTCACGCGCGGCACGGTGAAGATGGAAGTGGAGAAGAACACCGCCAACATCGTCGACGCGGCGGCGGCCGGCGCCGGCGACGGTCTGCGCCTGGCGCTCAACATCGGCGCGATGCTGCTGGCCTTCATCGCGTTGATCGCGCTGCTCAACTGGCCGCTGACCTGGCTCGGTGACGTCACCGGCGTTGCGGCGGCCATCGGCAAGCCCACGAATCTCGCGACGATCTTCGGCTATGTCCTCGCGCCGCTCGCCTGGGTGATCGGCACGCCGTGGCAGGACGCACAGGTGGTCGGCGGCCTGATCGGCCAGAAGGTCGTCATCAACGAATTCGTCGCCTATCTGCAGCTGGGCGACATCGTGAACGGCAAGGTGGCCGGCGTGTCGCTGTCCGACCAGGGCCGGCTCATCGCGACGTACGCGCTGTGCGGCTTCGCGAACTTCAGCTCGATCGCGATACAGATCGGCGGCATCGGCGGTCTCGCGCCGGAACGTCGCAAGGACCTCGCGCGTTTCGGCCTGCGCGCGGTGCTCGGCGGTTCGATCGCGACGTTCATGACGGCGACCATCGCCGGCGTGCTGACGTGGTTCGGTAGCTAGCCCAGCGCGGAGCTCGCGAAGCCCGGATCCGAAAACTCCTCGGCATGCGTCAGGCTGCGGTTGCGGCCGGCGTTCTTCGCGCGGTACATCACCTTGTCGGCGCACTGGATCAGGGTCTCCATGTTGTCGCCGGTGAGCGGGCCGCTCATGAGCCCGATGCTGACGGTCATGTGGATCTGCTCGCCGTGATGCTAGAGCGGCGTCCGCTCGATGACCTGGCGAATGCGCTCGGCCACCTGCCAGCCCGCGGCTGCGTCGGTGGCGGGCAGCAACGCCGCGAACTCCTCGCCACCGGTGCGACCAAACACGTCGCCATCGCGCAGGCAGGCGCTCGCGTGCCGTGCGACGTGCCGGATGGCCGCATCGCCCGCCTGGTGTCCGTGCGCATCATTGATGAGCTTGAAGTGATCGATATCCAGCACGAGCACCGAAGCGACGCGCGGCTGGTGCCGATCCCGCCGCGCGACCTGATCCGCGCGGTCGAGGAAATGGCGACGGTTGGCGATGCCGGTCAACGGATCCGTCTGCGCCTGGGTGCGGAAACGGCGACGGGACCGCCACAGGGTGAACGCGAGCAACGCGAGGCTGAGCGCCGCCAGAGCCGCGAGCGCCAGGTAGAGCCGGGAGGCTTCCTGCTGCCGCTGCTGCGCGGCGAGCTTCAGCTGCTGGATCTGCACCTCGTTCTCCAGCAGCTGCTTCTCGTATTGCTGGATGCGCATGTTGTGACGCAGGGCGTGATCGAGCGTCGTGTTGGCCAGGAACTCCCATTGCCGCTTTCGTCCCGCGCGGTGCATCGAATACAGCGTCTGCATGGCCTGCACCGGATGCTTGCCGGTGTATTGCCGCAAGGCCTCGACGAATTGCAGTTGTTCGGAATCGAGGGACTTGTATCCCGGCAGCAGCGACACCGCCGCGGCCTCGCGCAGGGCGGCGTCGACGTCGTCGTGCAGGAAGTAGGCGGCGGCCAGCTGCGCGCGATTGGCGGCGATGAAGGCCGACTCTTCGGTGTCGTGCTCCCATCGCTTCGCCGTTTCGAACCGGCCGATGGCGCGCGGCAGGTCGTCGCGTGCCATCGCGACCAGACCGGAGTCGAGATTCGCGAAGAAGCGGAAGTCCTTGAACTGCGGCGCGGAGTCCGCGAGCTCGAACATCTCCTTGCCGTGCTTCTCGGCCTTGTCGAGGTCGCCCATGCCGAGCGCGTTGGACACGAGGTTGTGCAGCTGGGTATCCATGCTGTCGAGGCTGCCGATGGACTTCCATTGGTCGTAGGCGAGCCGGGAATATTCATAGGCCTGGCTGTACAGCTGGTTCTTGCGGTACAGGATGGCCGTGGCGTTGTAGATCAGACCGCGCTCTTCGGGGCGCAGATGGTTGGCTTCCGCGAACGACACGGCTTCGTTGAGCAGCGCGAGGCCATGCTGAAAGTGTTCCGGAGTATCCGAGTAACAGAACGACAACGCCGTGAGGTACTTCGGCAGCTTGGCGCGCGTGTTCAGCTTGCGCGTCAGCGCGACGGCCTTCTCGCGATCGGGACAGTACTCCGCGGTATTGTTCGTGCGGACGTACTTGATGTATGCGCGTTCGTAGTACGCATCCGCCAGCGCCTGCGTGGGTTCCGGCGCGCCATCGAGCAGGGTGATCGCGCGATTGAAGGATTCGTCGGCGCGCTTGATGTCGCGCAAGGTGTCCTCCTGGATGAGGCCCTGCAGGACGAGAAAGCGCGCCTGGTCCGCACGCGAGAGACGCTCGAAATCGGGAGTCAGCCGATGCCACAATTCCTGGGCGTCGGGGGCGTCGTTGGTGACGGCGGCCTCCGCCTGGTCGAGCAGCCCGGCGGGCGAGGCGGCACGTGCCGCGTCGATCGGCCAGAGCGCGGCCACCACGAGAACGAAGACCGGAAGATCCCTGACAAACATGACCCGACTCCCTTTCGGCCCGGCGCGCCCATTCCTGTTAGTTCGTCCGCGTGCCCGCGTGGATAGTAACAAACGCGTCCGACGCGGGAGGCACGAGTGAAGGTCTCGCTGCCGGGCGAGCGACCATTCCGTGCGCGGACGGAGCAGGAGCTCGCGGCCGGATTCGAGCGCGCACTCGCCGACGGCGATGGCGTCACGGGCGCGCACTGCATCCACGAGCGCTGGATGCGTGGCGAGTTCGCCGAGCGAATCGAAACGGCGCTGGAGCTCCTGTGGAAGCGCGCCGCCGCGTCGATTCCCGACTGGCTGCCGATGCGCCACGTCAGCTGGTTGCCGGCCGCGTACGAGGTCACCGCGCGGTTCAGCGCCGGCGCGCGTGGCCGTTCGAACGTCTATCTCATCCTGCTCGACTACTCGGACCGGCGCGGCGACGACCACGGCGTGTACGTCGGCATGACTCGCTATTCGCCGGCGCAACGGTTCGACCAGCACAAGCAGGGGATCCGCGCTGCCGGCAGCGTGCTCAAGCGCGGCATCGAGGTGCTGACCGGTCCCACGCTCCACCTGCAGCACATCAGGCGCGGCGACGCGGTGCGCATAGAAAAGGAGTTGGCGGAGGCGCTCGCGGATGCGGGCATCCGGGTCGAGGGCGGCCACTGAGGCTCCGGCAGGTAGCGGGAAGCGCCGCCACCGGTAGCGGCATCTGCTACCGCGCCGCGGGCAATTTGTTTCGGTGACACGTCGGAGTAAACGTCGGCTCCAAACTACAACACCGAACTACTCGAAGGGAGCCGGCGATGCAAACAAACATCCGGGGCGCGAGATGGCTGGGACTGGCTGCGCTGACGTTGCTCGTGCAGGGCTGCGGCGATCCCAAGAGCAGCTCCACGAGCGGGCCGGCCGGCGGACCCGTGGCGACCAACCGAATGACCATCGCCCTGACGGTCGAAGCCAAGGATCCCGATGTCGCGGTCGTGCGCGCCAACCTCAACGACGGAAAGCTGGCCGGCGACTCGTACCGGCTCGACGGCGGCGACTTCTTCCGCGCCTGCATCAGCGGCGTGTGCCGCACGATGGCCGACAACGATTCGATCACGTCGCCTGACTACATCGCCCGCTTCGATTACCAGCCGGGCGTCGACTATGTCGTGTCGTTCAACCGCCAGGCGGCGCAGAACGCACCGGACTCGCGCGTCCGTCTGCCGCAGCCGTTCACCATCGTGACGCCGGCCAACCATCAGCAGGTGACCGACGGAGACGCCGTGATGGTCTCATGGTCGCCGACCGGCGCGCCGGCGAGCGTCACGCTCGGCTACAAGGCCGATTGCACCTTCCTCTCGGGGACGCACGGGTATTCGAGCGGCAATCTGAATCCCGACACGAATGCGGACGGTCGCGAGGCGGTGGGCGTCGATCCCATCATCGACTTCGCGAAGTCGGGCGCGACGTCGACCATCACCCGCTGCAGCATCGACGTGACCGTGAGCCACGCGCTGCAGGGACAGATCGATCCGGCATTCCACAACGGCACGGCGCTCGGCATCGTGTCACGCGTCGTGAACCTGGTGTACGTGCCGCGCTAGCCCACGCGTGCGCCGAGGGCGAACTCGAGCGCCGCGCACGTCGCGGCGACTTGCGCCGCATTGCACTGCTCGGGCGTCGCGCGCGGGCTGTCCGGGTAGACCTCGGTGGTCGTCGTGAAACGTGCGCCCGTGATGCCGGCGCACAGGCCCAGCTGTCGCAGCGGATAGCGGATCACGCCCGGCGCCGCGAGCGGTGATCCGATGATCTCGTTGCGCTCGTCGCCCGGTGCGATGTGCGTGATCTTCGCGACGGCGTCGATGATCGCGCCCTGGAACGCAGGTTGTGGATTCTCGGTGTCGTCGACGAGGTAGAAACCGTCCGGTATCAGGCCCGGCTCGAAGGGTTTGCCGTCGCGCGCGGCGAGGGCGGGACGGAACTCGCTTTCGTCGGAGTCCGTGGTTTCGTGCAGGTCGACGTGGACCAGGCAGCGTCCGCGCAGCGGTTCGAGCAGGCGCAGCAGCGCTGCCGACTCACCGGTCGTGCCGCCATCGCGGAACGAGCGATTCGGGTCGAGCGCGTTCGCGTTCCAGCGATGGATGCGTTCGTAGCCCCAGGGGCTCACGCAGGGCACCGCGAGCAGATTGATTCGCGACGTGAAGGCGGCCGCGGACCGCTCGAGGAACTGCAGCGCGCCGTGCACGCCGCTCGTCTCGTAGCCGTGCACGCCGCCTGTGACGAGCGCGACCGGATTCTCATCGCGCCAACCGCGGCTGCGCACGGCCAGCAGGCGGTAGCGATCCGGTGGATAGTCGAGCTGCCCGTATTCCTGCACGTCGAAGCGGGCCGCGAGGCGGTCGACGCGCGCAACGACGTCGTCTGCGTAGCTGCGCAGCCGGCTCTGGCGGGCGAGCCATTGCGCGCGCTCCGGCGCGCCCCACGGCGCGCCGGACGTGCCGATCGGATAACTCATCTCAGTGCGAGGTCCGGCGGATGAAATCGGCGACCGTGTCGTGCAGCCCGCTCAGCGCCGGCTCGTTGAGATAGACCATGTGTCCCGAGGGGAAATACTTGTACTCGATGTTGGCGCGCAATTCGTCGGGCAGCGGCAGGTGTTCCATCTCGTAGACGCCTTCGAAATACGGCGTGGCGAGATCGAAATAGCCACCCGTGTTCAGCACCTTGAGGTTCGGGTTCTGCTTCATGGCCGTGGCGAGGTCGAGCATGACGTTCGTGGTCTGCCCGGTGAAGGGCAGCGGCATGCCGGGCGCCTGGTGTGCCATGTCCCAGGCGGGGAATACGGGCGCGAAGATCTTGAAGCCGTCCTCGGCGGGGAACTTCAGCGTCGTGCGCGAGTAGTCGTTCCAGGCCGCGACATACGCCGAACCGACGGAGGTGATCATCGGGTCGTACTGGGCTTCCTTGCTCAGCAGGTCGAGGCTCGGTCCGGAGTAGCGCGTGTCGATGCGGCCGGTGGTGAGTCCGCCGGGCAGCTGCAGTTGCTGGGAGAACTGGCCGCCGCTGACGCGCAGGTCGGACTTCAGTAGATAGTCCACCGGCAGGCCGAGATAACCGGAAAGCTTCTCGGCGATGTGCTGACGGCCGGCCTGGTCGAGGCGGCCACCCTGCTGCAGCGCCGAGGCGTACTCGGTGACCGCGAATTTCTCGACTTCCTTCAGGAAGGGTTCGAGATCCGCCGGGCGCGTACCCGGCAGGCGCTTGTGGTACCAGGCCGTGGCGGCCATCGTCGGCAACGCCGTGATGTAGGCGCTGTCGACACCGGGATTGAAGCCCGGGCTATCTACCGACAGGTCGAAGTTCAGGATCGTCGACAGCAGTATGACGCCGTTCAGGTCGATGCTGTAGTTGCCCGCGAGCTCGTTCGCGAGCACCGCCGAACGCGTCGTGCCGTAGCTCTCCCCAAACAGGTACTTGGGAGAATTCCAGCGGCCGTACTTGTTCAGGAACTGCTGGATGAAGCGCGCGAAGGCGTGCGCGTCGTTGTCGACGCCCCAGAATGCCTTTTCCTTGTCCTTGCCCGCGATGCGCGAGAAGCCCGCGCCCGGCGCGTCGATGAACACCAGGTCGGCGACGTCGAGTGGCGAGAACGCATTGTTGACCACGGGATACGGCGCGGGCGGAGTATGCCCGTCCTCGCTCACCACGACGCGACGCGGACCGAAGGCGCCCATGTGCAGCCACAGCGTGGCCGAACCCGGGCCACCGTTGTAGATGAACATCAGCGGCCGGTTCGTCCCGCCGGCCTGCTTGCCGGCGCTCTGCTTGCCGCCGGCATCCTGCCTGAAGTAGGCCGTGTAGAAGATCGACGCCTCGGGCGGCAGGCCTTCCTTGTCTTTCTCCGGATTGGGCGCGGCAGCCTGCTCGCGCCAGGCGACGTCATCCCAACCGGGACCGTGAACGACCAGGGTTCCCGCGACCGCCTGGTAGGCGATGACCTTCCCTCCGATCGTCACCGTCCCGCTGCTGCTCACTTCGGTTGGACGGAAGATCCGGTTCGGACCCGCGGGTTTCGCGGCGTCGGGTCCCTTCGAGTCATCGCCTGCGAAGGAGTGTGGCGCCGACAGCGCCAATAACATCGAGCCGAGAATAGCCTGCACTGCACGCCGATCGATCATGGTTGTTCTCTTGGAAAAGGGCTTGGTGGCGGCAAAATGCAGTGTGCCGCGCGCCTTGGCAAGAGCAATGCGCCAACCAGTGGAGACGAGTCGACGGGTCAGTCGTCCTCACGCCGTTCGCGTTCTTCGATTTCGCGATTTCGCTGCTTCGCGCGCTCCAGTGCCTCGGGCGAACCCATCGGCTGGCGCCAGCTGCGAAGCACTGTCATGAGGCCACCGACCAGGATCAGGGCAACGAGGAGAAACGCGATGACGAAGCGGGTCATGTCCGCGACGTTAGCAGGCCGGCCACGACCGAGCCGTCAGAATCGAAGACGCGGCGACGGGGATTGCGCCGCCGCCTGCCGCATTTTCACCGCGCCGCGGCCACGGTTTGCGGTCGGGCGAGCCGGAAGGTCGGCATCTGGATGATCTCTCCGGGCATCACCGGTTTGGACAGCGAATACAGGACGCTGCGCGGCTCGGCGCTGCCGCAGACGCCGTCAAGATCCGCGTCCGCGCACGCGTAGAACTTGTAGCTGCCCGCCGTCAGCGGCATCGAAAAGGCCGTTCGCTTCCCGAGAAACGCGCGATGCACGATCTTGCCGGTGCCGCGATCGAGCGCGAGCACCATGACCGGCGCGGCGCTGCCGTTGGCATTCACGCGTCCCAGCACCGTGCCGGTCGGCCGTTCGTGCGCGACGTGCGTCTGGCAGGCGGCCAGCGCGACGACCGCGCCGGTGGCTGCGATGTGCGCGAGCGCGCGGCGCCATGCGCTCTGCCGGGTGCCGTAGTAGTCCTGCATTTTCATCGGGTGCTCCTGTCCGGGGGAGCGCACGCACGCGCTCCCCGACGTTGATGTTTCAGTGGTGATCGGCAGTCGCGCGCAGCGCGAATCGTCCGCTCAGGAGTTCAGACGCGGCGGGCGGCGAAAGGGTTGCAAGGGATCAGTAGAACAATGGCCCGTCACCGAGCTCGCGGAACCATTTCGTGATGATGATCTTGCAGCCGCGCGTCACGGGCTCACCGCAGTGTTTGGTCGCCGGGTTCACCGAGCCGTCGCTGTTCAGGTTGTTCCAGATCACGGCCATGCCGGTTTTCGGCCGCACCGCGAAGTCGATCTCGGTGAAGCGCGTCGCGCCGCCGTCGAGATCCTCGTTGAGATAGATCATGAACGTCCACGTGCGGTTGCCGCGCACGGACGCGAAGCGCTGGTACACGTGCGTATCGGGTTCGTAGTAGTCCCAGTGCGGCTTGAATTGCTGGCCGACGTCGTAGCGTTGCGCCTGGATGCCCTCCGAATATTCGGGGCGGATGCCGAGCGTCTTGCAGATCTTCGTGTCGATACCGGTGGCGACCGGGCTCTTCAGGTAACAGAGGTCCGCCGTCTGGCTGGTCCGGAATGCTTTGTCGTCGGAAGGATAGGAGAGGTTGGACGGACGCAGGTGGTGATCGATGAGGCCGATCAACCGCGCGCAATCATGGGCGCTCAGCGCGTCCTCGAGCGTGTAGAGGTCGAGCTTGTCGGTGTCGATCCTGCGCAGCTTCGGCGGCGCGCGCTGCATGAGCGGCGGCTTCATCACGCCCTGTTCGAGCGCGTCGCCGGTCGGGCGCACGAGCTCGAACGCGGAGAGGATCGCGTCGTCCTGATAACCCTGTTTCTTGAGGGAAGTCATGATCTCGGCGACGTCGCTGCCGATGCGGATCGCGTCGCGCAGCCAGGACACCATGCGGGGATCGAGCGGGGCATTCGACACGGCGGTATTCATGCCGGTGCGTGTAGCACGGCGAGGCCCGGCCACGCCATCAGCCGATCGGAATTCCTGTAAGCCGGGGCGCACCGTTCGAGGAACGGCGCACCCCGGGTGGACGAAGATGAGTGCGGCTCAGTTCTGCCAGCTCAGCCCCATCTGCCAGCGTGCGCCGCCATAGCTGAACTGCTGCAGCGTCGGCGCACCGTCCGAATAGACGTTGTTGGGCTGGAAGCTGCGGTAGGTCGCCTCGCGAGTGACGTTGCGACCCGACAGGAAGACATTCCAGTGGTCGCCGAAGCGGTAACCCAGCTTCAGATCGTAAAATCCGGTGGCCTCGCGATAGTTGGTGCCGCCGGGGTTGTAGGGCGTGCGGATCGTCTGTCCCGCGCATTGCCCGAATGACGTCGGGTAATTGTTGATGGCGTTCGAGCAGGACGAGATGAAGTCGAAGAATTCCGACTGGCCCTGGTAGGAAACGCGCGCACTGAATCGTCCATCGTCGTACCAGAGCGCCAGGTTCTTGAAATAGGTGCGCTGCAGCTGCGGCGGGTTGAAGTCGCCGGTGACGAGATCCTGCGACGTCGCGAAGTTGTCGAAAGAGAGTTTCGAGTAGTTAGCGTCGATGCCGGTGTGTCTGAAGATCCACGGCAGGAACGTGAAGGCCACCTTCGCGCCGTACTCCATGCCCAGCTGCGTGCCCGACGGTCCGTTGATGTAGGACGGATACGTGAACGTGAAGTCCGAATAGGGCTTGCCCGTCACGGGATCGACCGCCGCACTGCCCGCGAACAGGTTGTTGGCCGGCAGGTTGGCATTGATCGGCGCGCCCACGATGATCTCGTTGCGATAGTGGCCGACGGAAAACATCAGGTCCCGGGTGGGATACCACTCGAGCGAGATGTTGTGATTGTCGGCCTTGAACGGTTGCAGCCCAGGGTTGCCGACGCGGCCCGAACACGTGTTCGGACTGTCGGTATTCCCATTGACGTCGGCATCATTGCGATCGTCGATGGTGCAGGTGCCCGATGGCAGCAGATTCGCCGGTGGCGGGCGCGACATCACGCGGCCCTGGTAGTAGCGCAGTACCAGCTCGTCGGGCATGAGCCAGAGATTGAAATTGGCAGCGGGCAGCCATTCCCGGGTCTCGTTGGTGAGCGCCGTATTCATGGCGACCGTCGTCGTGACGACTGCATTGGGATTGGTGACCGGGTTGTAGGCTGACGTCACCGCGGTGTGGGCCAGTGTCATGAAGCCTGTCGCGGTAGTGGTGGTGATCACGTAACGCTCGCCGATGTTGCCGTTGAACTGCATGTTGAACGGGAGCTTCTGGTCGAAGTCGACCATGAAGTAGGCGGCATCATTGACTTCGTTGAAGGCGAAGTGCGGCTGCTCGTAGGCGACGCCGTCATTGCCGGTGCACTTCTTCATGCAATGCAGGTCGAACACCTGGTCGGGAATGCCCGCGGCGATGACGGCCGGATTGATCAGCGGCCAACGGGTCATGACGTCGCCCTTGTCGGGATAGTCCCCGAGGAACGAATTGCCCTTGTCGTAGAGCGCGCTCGAGATCAGCGCCGCGAGATCCGTGGGCGTGTACGTCATCGTGCCGAACAACGTGTTGTTCAGATTGGCCACCGGACTGTTGTTGGTGCCGACCGTGGTCCCCGGGGCGTAGCCGTATGCGCAGGGCTGAGTGGAGGTCGCCGTCGGCATGCAGGAGCGATAGTTGACGGTGAGGTTTTCAGTCGGAACCACGGTGGGTGCGATGTATCCCGGGGCGCCGACGTTGCCGGTGCCCGGGCGTACCGTGTAACCGCCGCCGGCCCAACCGTTGCCGGTGTGATCGCGGCGCTGAAAGCCCGTCTGGATCTGGCTCAGGAACGGGATCTTCTCGTCGACATTCCAGGTGAAATCCAGCTTTCCCTGCTTCTCCGCGTCATCCGACATCACGGGACGCCACGTGAGCGTGAAGTTGTTGCCCCACTGCGCGGCCTGGGCCGCCGTGTAGGCCGGCGATCCGGCCTGCACGTTCGAAGCATTCGACACCGCACGCGCGATGACGGGATTCAG
>Ga0136846_1227369_pt1 | contig 13577 bp, 10 predicted proteins | sample HopSoiMetagenom2_FD_96841 | JGI IMG/M metagenome (GOLD analysis project Ga0136846, IMG submission 96841) | Grasslands soil microbial communities from Hopland, California, USA - 2 Assembly 2016 (version 4) | ecosystem: Environmental > Terrestrial > Soil > Grasslands | place: USA: Hopland... | reverse complement strand
TAAAAATGGGGCCACGCCGCGGGAGGCCGCACGCTGGGTCGCGGAAACACTCGAAGCCCTTGGCGCGCAAGGTCTGCTGGACGACGGCAAGCCGCCGGTGTCTCCGGTCTGGACGCCTTCGGAAGAGGAAATCCGCCATGATCGCGCCAAGGCGAAGATGCGGCCCTGCGAGCCCTTCACGCCTCAGGCGGTGGGCCGTTATCGCTTGCTGGGAACCCTGGCCCTGATCCGGTATGGACATGAGGCACAGAAGCGGATGGTCGACGCCGTGATCGGCCATCTCCAATCAGACGAGACCACGGCGCCAACCCTGGTTATCGACTTACCGGCCTGGCTTTGGGGTGACGGGCAGATCACCAGCAAGATTTATTGCAACGGAAAACCTGAAGGAAAAGCTCCGCGGCTTTCCTATCTCGGGCCTCTGGTGAAGAGCGCCCTGTGGCTGGACGCGGTCAACAGCCACGACTTCCTTTTGGATCTGCATGCAGGCGTGGTGGGAAAGGATGGTCGTTGCATTCTCCTGTCGGCGGCCGCCGGCAGCGGCAAGTCCTCGCTGACGGCAGCGCTGACCCATAGCGGATTGGGTTACTATTCCGACGAGGTCGCGCTGGTGGAGCGCAGGACCTTTCAGATTTCTCCCGTACCACTGGCGGTTTGCGTTAAGAGTACGGGGTGGGAGATCATGTCCCGTTATTTTCCCCAAATCTCCTCGTTGATCACGCATCAACGCAGCGACGGCAAGGTGGTGCGCTACGTAGCGCCCAGCGCCGATGCCGTACAGAAAACACCTGCCCTGGTCAGCCACATCTTTTTTCCGCTCTACACGGCGGGTGCGCCCACCAGGCTTGAGCCGATGGCCCGTTCGCAAGCCCTCGCCCGTCTCATGGACCAATGCCTCGCGCTCCGGCTGCAATTGGACCCTGACAGCGTCCGAGATCTGATCCGCTGGATCGGTGGTATCGAGTGCTACAGCCTGACATTTTCCTCTCTCGATGACGCTGTCGCGCTGATCCGAGAAGCGGCGTTCCCTGCCTAACCAATTAGATTAATACGATTTTCTGTCCTGCGAACGACAGTTCCGGCGCGGTTAGAAACAGGTGTCAACAAACACGCGCCAGTGGAAAAATCTGGAATTTATATGGATGAACAACGAGTTAGATTGTAAATGTTAGCTGGAGAGTGCAGCTCGCTATCCTGCAAGGTTCCCCAAAGGTGGAATTTTTTTTTACATTTCAGCAACGATTTGCCAGGCGGAAAATGTAAGTCATTGATAATAAAAGAATTCGGCTGTTGGCACTGTAATTGCTTTTAGTCTCCTCATCGTGTGTTCGTTGTGAATTGCACGGCACCTATTCAAAACGGGGTAATGACATGGCCGAAGAAACCAAGATTGAAGGTATTGTTTCCGAAGAGAAAACCCGCCGTTCGGCGATCAAGACCGCCGCTCAGGTGGCCGTGACGGCCCCGGCTGTTGGCCTGCTGCTCAGCGCTGGTACCAAGTCCGCGATGGCCGCCACCTACTTCCCTGGCGCCAAGGGCGACGACTCGATCACTGACGACAATGGTCAGGACGACGTGATCACCACCGACGACACCGTCGTGGGCGGCAGCACGCACTAATTGAAGTTTTTGTGGACTATACGGGGCCTCCGCCAGAAATGGCGGGGGCCTTTGTCTTTTTGCGGATCGCGTCTTTGTGAACGCCGTGGGCTTATCCAAGGCCTGCGGCCCGCCAACCCAATCGACGCCGGGGTCCCCGTTGTGGTCCCCTCGCGGCACGGGATCGCCACGAGCCGCTCGCTGTCTGCCGTTAACGCGAATATAAGGTTTCCGGCCAAAATCCGGCTACGTAGGGCATATCTTTAGGAGGAATCTGCAAAGATACCCATGGGCCGCAATCGACCTCCAGGCGGAGCCATTTCGTAGTTTCTTCCCGATAGTCCACGCGGTCCTTTGATCCGGATCAACGTGGGTTTCATCGCAACTGGCAAAGTTTTAGAATCGGTACGGAGATCAACATGAACCAGATGAACATTGCCGTCGCCGACGATGCTCTGGATTGCGCCCAGACCGCCCTCCCGGCGCAGTCGTCCGCCTCCCATTTTTATGACACCGCGACTCTGGGAAGCCTGGTGTCACCGGTTTCGGAGAAAGAATTCATCGCCGAATATTGGGAGAAGAAGCCCTTGATGATTCACCGGGGCAATCCCGGCTATTACGGCGACCTGTTTACCCTGGAGGATTTTGACCAGTCCATCACGCGCGGCAGGGGCTACATCAAGACCGCCGAGGCCACCGCCAAGACACAGGCCAAGCATTTCGGCGCGGGTGCTGCGGCTTTGGAACGTGTCATGACGGACATGCGCAGCGGCCACACTTTGATCGAGGACGGTGTCCACGAATTTCATCCCAAGCTTGGGCTTTTCTGCCGCCTGCTGACACAAAATACCGGCGCCCGGTTTCAAACCAACATCTACCTGACACCGCCCAACGGCAAAGGATTCACGCCGCATTGGGATAATCACGATGTGTTTGTGCTTCAGGTTATGGGATCCAAGCATTGGAAGGTGGAAAAAGGTCGGCGCGCCTTGCCGTCGAGGGACCAGAATATCGAGGAAGAAGGCCGCGAGTTCCGAGGTGAGGTCGACAGCTTTACCCTCGAACAGGGGGATGTTGTTTATATCCCGCGGGGCTTCGTCCATGCGGCCGAATGCGGTTCGGAAAGCTCGCTCCACATCACGCTGGGGATATATCCCAATATGTGGGACGAACTGCTTGGCGCGGTCGCCAAGGCGGTCGCGCTGCGCGACGAAAGCCTGCTCATGGCATTGCCCTTTGGACACATGCATGGGGACGGGACGCAAATCGTGAATCGCCTGGCGGATGTCTTGCGCAAGGCGTCCGACCCGGCCTTCCTAGCCCAGGTGCTGGACCAGTTCCGCGATGAGACCGTCAAACGGGTTCCGCTCGATATTGCCGGACAGGTGACGTCTTTTTTCCGCGCGACAGAACTGAAGCTTGACGACAAAGTCGGCCCCCGTCCGGGGTTATTCTACACCCTGCGCAAGGGCGAAGATACGGTGACCGCTCACGTGGGAAGCCGCGCCATCACCTTCCGGGATTTCTTCGGGGAGGCGCTGAATTTCGCGCTCGAGACGCCCAGCTACGCGATCCGCGACATGCCCGGAGATCTGGAAGACGATGTGAAGCTCGTCTTCGTCGAAAGGTTGATGCAGGAAGCCATGATTATCCGCAAGTAGGACGCGAGCTGATCGCTTGGCGCAGGTCCAAGCCGTGATGCTGTCGGGCCCGGGCGGTACGTCGGCGCGTTGCGCTGCTGTTTGTGCTGCTTTGGACGATCAGAACGCATTCGGGGATGCTGGGCCATCTCATCTGCACCTTCCAGTCGAGGCGGAATTGCAATGTTGAAGTCGCTTCTCAAAAATGTCTTGAGCCGCTTCGATCTGTCGGTCGTTCGAAAGAGCGACTTGGCTCGCCTCAAACAAATCAGCAACTATCGCAAGAGGGTTCTGTCGTGCATCCCCTGGTCTCACTATTGGGGGGTTTTATCGAAGGAAGAGCGGAAATTCATCGCGCCTTATATCGGTCATTCCAAGTCGCAGCTGGGCCAGGACCTATTTGCACTGAATGAAACAAGGGGCGGCGGCGGGCGGCGTTTCTTTGTTGAATTCGGCGCGACCGATGGCGTGATCCAGAGCAACACTTGGCTGCTTGAAAAGATGTTGGAATGGGAGGGCATCGTCGCCGAACCGGCGCGGATATGGCATCAGGCGCTGCGAGGGAATCGATCATGCGCGATAGATACGAGATGCGTTTCAACCCGTACGGGGGAAAAAATCGCATTTCTTGAAGTTTCGTCATCGGCCCAAACAAGAACGAGCCCGGAATTGTCGTCGGTTCGCGCTTATGCCGACAATGGCGATGCGGCTTCCGCGCTCAGACTCGAGAATTCGCGGGAATATCTGGTCGAGACCGTCTCCCTCAACGATCTGCTTCAATCCCACGGGGCGCCGCGCGTCATCGATTATATCTCGATAGATACCGAAGGGGGCGAGCTCGAGATTTTGAGATCTTTCGATTTTGAGAAATACGCCGTGCGCGCTATCTCGGTGGAGCACAATTACAAACCGGATGTGAGGGCTGCAATTTTCGATCTATTGAGCTCCAAGGGATTTGTCCGAAAGCATGTGGAAGTGTCGTTCTGGGACGACTGGTATGTGGCGGCGGCAGACTCGGATTGAATTGCTCTTTTCATAGTGCCGCTTGATGAAGGTTCGCGATCATCTGCCGCCAGCGGCCGTTTGGGCTGCCGGCCTGTAACTTGCGTGACCCTCAGTTTTCCGCCGCTATCGAGAAACTTTCCGGCGGCAAGCCCGATAGCTGTCGACTCCGCATCAGCGTGTAAATAGATTCAAGGTCGCGAGTGAAGCTGGCCGTGTCGAATAGTGGGGCTGTATCGCGGTTGCGCGCCAGTCTCTGCCGCAGGCCGGCGAGTTGCCCAGGATCGCGCGCCAGCGCCAAGGCCCGCTGCTCATACTCTTCCAGGGATGTCGTCACCAGTTCCGGCAGATCCACTGCACGCAACAGGCTTGCCGCCACACGTCCTTGAAATGCCTTGCCCAGACAGGTCAGCAACGGCAATCCCACCCAGAGCGCATCACAGCCCGTGGAATGGGCGCCATAGGGAAGAGTGTCGAGAAAAAGATCGGCTACCCGTTGCCTGGCCTGGTGCTCTTCCATCCGTTTCACAAAGCGCGAAAAAACCAGGCGCTCTGGAGCGATGCCGCGAATCTGAGCTTCGCGGCGGAAGACCTTCTTGGCTTCGGCGCTCGAACCTCCCAGCCAGAGGACGCTGCCTTCGGTCTGGTGCAAGAGCCGCATCCAGACATCGAAGATCTCCGGGGCCAGCTTGTAGAGGTTGTTGAAGCAGGCGAAAACAAATCCGTTTTCCGGCAGACCCAGTTCGGAACGCGTCGGGGTGCGTTGGTCAACCTGGCGTTTCGAATCCCAGGGCAGATAGGCATTGGGAAGGTAAGCGACTTTCTCCGTGTAAAAAATCTTGTTCTCGTTCGGAATTATCGTGTGATCGGCAATGATGTAGTCGATGAAAGGGGCGCCCATGGTGCCAGGGTAGCCGAGATAATTCACCTGCACGGGCGCCGGCCGGCGTGCGAGTATGCCGAGACGCTTTGTGCCGGACAGCCCATTCAAATCTATGGCGATGTCGATCTCCCACTGGCGGAGCATCGAGGCCAGTGTCGCATCATCGACGTCGTGCGCTTCAACGAAACGATCAACCGCGGCCTCGATGCGCCGGCGCGTCTCGCTTCCGTCGCCGGGACTTAACGAAATTGCCGTGATTTCGAAGCGGCGCTTATCATGATGTTCCAGGCATCCCACGATGGCGGTTGCCACGACATGGGCACGAAAATCGGTTGAAAGGTAGGCGATCCGAATCTTGTCATGGCCATAGCGCTCGCCGCGCCATAATGGCCGATCGGGCATGGAAAGACCTTTTGTCACCAGGCGCGCGAGGGTGAGCCCTTCTTCCTCGGAATCGCTGATAAGCCGAAGCTTGACGGGTTTGACGACATTGGCTCCCAATTTCAGGCTTTCAGAAATCCGCCGCTTGTCGGCCTCGCGTTGGCTCCAGTCGCAGCCATACATTCGGGCCTGTATGCCTATGCGAGTCGCGGCTTGGTGGTGCGGATCGAGCTGCAGAGCCTGTTCGCTCGCATCCGAAGCTTCCGCCGGGCGCTGATTGGCCAGGAGAAATCCCGCCCGAACAGCCCAGCCGTTGGCGCTCTGGGCGTCGAATAGCGGCGCATTTTTAAGCTGGGGAAAATGCGCGATGGTTCTGAGCGCGGCGATCGCCGCACTGCGCTTTTTCCAGATACCGCTTTGGTCCGGGACGATTGCAAGCGCTCTATCGTAGCAGGAGACGGCCTGTTTGTAGCGCTTCAACCCGGATAGCGCGCTGCCCATGGCGATCCAGGCAGCGCTGTCCTGCGGATCGGCCGTCGCGGCGCGCAGCGCTTTTTCATGCGCTTGCTGCAAGGTTTTCTTATTTTTTCGTGCTTCGCTCGATATCGGCGCGAGCGTCAAAGCGACGGGGGACAGGGCCAGGAAATCCCGCAAATGGTCGGCCTGCACGCTCGCCCATTCATAAGCCCGGTAGAGCGGCAGGGCGAGCAGGTCATGGCCGAGGCCGATCGGAATGTAGGCGAGGTTCAAGAATTCCGGCAGCGCCACCAAGGGCACATGCTGGGGGCCGGGCAGAAACAGGGTCCGCGCCACATAACTGGCGCGCCGGACAAAGCCGTCGTGAAGGCGAAGCCTGTCCATCGACAGCGTCTTGTTGCTGGGCGGGCCGCCGGGATCGTCGGCCTCCCAACGTGACAGGATGCGTCCGACGATCTGTTCCACCATCGGATCCGCGGCTTCGGCGGCCACGACCAAATCGGGGACTTTCGCGCCCAGGTAATGGCGCGCCAGGGTGGTCGCCACCAACAGCATGCGGCGACAGCCTTGCGCGCGAGCGCGGGCGGCTATGGCATTCCAGTCCAGACCGGGATGGGCCGCGATGAAATCGGCGATGTCGCAGGCCCATTTGATGTCCCACCACAATTCCTTGCCGCCGTGGATAGCCAGGACCAGAAGTGTGTCCTCGGGCGCGAAGCTCAGCATGCCGTTGCCGAAGATGTCTTGGCGCCGGGCCCGCTGCCACAACCCGTCATAGTCGATATCCAGGGCCATCTTCAGGGACGTCAGCCTGGTATGCGGTTCGACCGCGGCTATATCCGGCTTGAACAATATCTCCTGGCCTTGCAAGCGATGGATCAGGTGGAATTGCGCTTCCGTTAGCTTGCCCTGGCGTTCATAGCCTCTGGCGCACAGGATATTGACAGTCTCGTCCCTGTCGCGGTCTCGGATAAGAAGGTCCAGGTCCCGGAAGCCGCGAAGGCCCAGATCGCCGAAGGCTTGCTTGGCCAGGACGGGGCCCTTGAAGGGGATTGCCTCCACGCCTTGTTCACCCAGCAACCGGATTAGCTGTGCGAGCTCGCCCAGAAGCGCCTGGTTGTTCTTGCGGGTTTGTTCGATGAACGCCTGAAAGGCGCGCCGGATATCATCCGGCACGGCATCGGGTGCCAGCCGTGCAAGGGTGTGGCCGGCCAGGCCGGCCAATCCGTGGGCAACGGTCTTGCGCACAAAGGCCGTCCAATCGATCCCTTCCTCCAGCAGTTGGCGGATCGCGGTTTCGTCGCCGGCGGCCGTATGGGCGCGCGCGCAAGCCAAAAGGAGCCGCAACTCGGGTGCTTTCGGTCGTCGCATTGCGCTTAACATCCCACGATTCCGCCAAAGCATCTATCAGACCGTCGCCGGGCGGCCAGGTGCAGGATAAAAGGGGTGCCTGCCGCAAGCCATGCCGGCATCATGTCTTGCTTAAGGACGAAAACACCCGGCCGGGGGAGCGGCAGGGTTAACAACAGCCGTTCTTGTACGGCTCAAAACCGGGTGATGATCGCGCGCATGTCGGGTCGCACGCGCTCTTCAAGCTCGATCTTGGGCGTGCCGATATAGACAAAGCCCGCCATGCGCTCGCCGGGCGCAAGGCCGATCTTCTGCTTCACCACCGGATGATAGGCGTACCACTCCGTCAGCCAGTTGGCGACGAAGCCAAGAGAATGCGCGGCGATCAAAAGATTCTGGCACACCGCGCCTGCCGACAATTCCTGCTCCCAGACCGGAATCTTGATCAGCTCCCGGGCGCTGGAAACCACCCCGATGATCACGGGCGCCGCTGTCACCCGGCTGCGCCATTCATCGATCAGGCTTGGGGCGGCGCCGTCCTGCGCCAGGGTGTTCACCAGGATGTCGGCGAAACGCTCGCGCCCTTCGCCTTCAAACAGGATGAAACGCCAGGGAAACAGCTTGCCATGATCGGGCACGCGGGCGCCGGCCTTGAGGATATCGGCCAGTTGCTCTTTTGACGGCCCCGGCCCGGTCAGCGCCCTGGCGGCGCCCGAGCGGCGGCTCAACAACAACTCCAGCGTCGTCGGTCCCGTACGGTTCAGCTTGCCGGCGGGATTATCCGTCTCCATACGCACTCCCGTTCTGCTGCTCCCAGCAAGGATATTTGTCAGGGTATGTATCAGCCGCATTCGCGGCAATCCAGTTATTGCGGGGCGGGATCGGGGCCGGTCAAGGGCGTGATGCTGCCCCTCAAGCGGTTTGCCTCAAGGTTTATGGGCGTGCTGGTGTAGTTCTTGACAAAAGCGGTTGAAACACCGGTGTCGTTGGTGAAGCTGTTGTCCTTTATGGTGATGTCTCCAGCAGGGTTTTCCGCCCTCGCGCCTTCCGCACCGATCGAGATCGCCACATTCTTGTTCTCCGAGCGCGGTCCTTTTTCGAACTGGTTGCCCGAAATGACGGCGGAGCCGCCATTGGGCAAATCCACCAGATAGCTCGCCGAGCCGTTGGGTCCGTCCTGGACGGAATTGCCGATGATCTCGGTCCTCGCCGCGCGGGACTTGATGTGATGTCCCACATGCTGCTCCTCGAACTGCGAATTCTCCACCCGCAGCAGCGCGATGTGGTTGGCATAGATGCCGTGGGCGCAGGCCGCAATGCAGTTGCCGTTGCCCTTGAACAGGCTGTTCCTGACGATGATCGTGCTCAAGGGATTGTCGCCCGCCAGGATGCCGTCCTCATTGTCGATGAAGCGGCTGTTTTCCACCGTGAGCACCGCGCCTTCGGCCCGGATGCCCGAACCGTTATGGCTGCTGGCATGGGCGGCGAGGAAGGTGATGTTGCGGATGGTGATGTTGCGGCCGCGGGTGATGAACAACCCCTTGTCGTCACAGACCTTGTCGGTGATGGTGACGCCGGCGCCGAGCCCTTCAACAACAAGGTCGCTCGTGTCCCAACGGGCGCAATCCGAATAGGTGCCGGGCATGATCTTGATGGTATCGCCCGGCTTGGCGGCGCGGGCCGCGTCGCTGGGAAGCGCCAAAGCCATCCCCGGACCTACCGTCAGGACATTGCCGCCTGGCAGCGATTGAGACGGAGTTGGCGTGCTGGGTTGCGAAGCGCAGCCCCAAAGAAGAACTGGCAGCAAAAGCGCCAGCCGGACGGAATTGTTCATGGCACCCCCGACAATCCCTTTGATCATCCTGTGGGATAGAGCAGCTTGCAACCGGCATACACCAGGGACGCGATTAACGCTTAACGCGCCTGGCACATATCCTGCGGGATAGGTCTTGCCAGGCTCGATCTGGCTGAAAACCGTTCCAACTTGAAACGGAGTTTGCCGTGCGGCGTCTCGTTATTGGCCTTATCGTTTGTCTTGCCGCATTGCCCGTCATGGCGGCGGTCGCCGCCGGGCCGCAGCCGGCCATTGGGCTTGGTGTGCCGGCAGCCCTGGCCATGGCCCTTGTCAGCCTGGTCGCGTTTGTGGTCGAACGCCGCAAAGTCTGAAAGTTCTATTTGACGAAGTCCGCGATGATGGAGGTGGGCGCGCCGCCCGCCCGCCGGTCATGGGGCGCCGCGCGCTGCACGAACATCTCATCTTCCGGCACCGGTTCACACAGATAGCTGTGGTCGTCCAGAAACGCCTGATAGAAATGAATCCGGGCCTTGCGCAGTTCCGACTTCAGCACCAGATGGGTGATCAGCTCGTAGCGCGGAAACCACAGATGGGCCTCGCCATCCTCGCTGAAACGCACCCGCGCGTCGCCGGTCGCCTGGTCCAGATAGCTGGTGGCGCCCATCAGGAGATCGCCGATCACCCGCCCTCGCGCGTCATAGATGGAGCGGCGCTTCTGGACCGGGCTGCGATAGTCCGGCACGCTGAGCCGGAACGTCCCGCCGGGCTTGAGCACCCTGTAGATCTCATCCAGCACGAACGGGACTTTTTCGAAGGCGATATGCTCCAGCACATCCTGGGCCTGGATCTTGGCGATGCTGTCATCGGCATAGGGCAGGGCATCGGTGAGATTGTGCTTTATCTCACGGTCATGCGCCGGCTCCAGCGCCAGACCGATGAAGTTGGGGACCTGGAATTGGCGCTCATGCTGCCCCAGGCTGCCGAAATAGAGGTAAGGCTCCATGATCGCAGTTTAGCCCGATCTGGCGGGGAACAGGCAAATTGCCTTCAACGCTTGGGCAAGGCCTGCAGGTCGGCAACAGTTTTGTTGACGTCTTCCCTGCTCAGATCGCCGCCCGAAGCCTCCTGCAGGCTTTTCAAGCTCATGCGTTTGAACATGGGGTATTGGGCATCACTCAAAAGGCCGGGGAGGTCTTTATTGAGGATCGCCGCTGCTGCGGGATCGGCAGCCAAAGTCTCAAGTGGCGTATCCTGGCCATAGGAGGCTGTCTCCGGGGAAGCACTCTTGTCTTCTTGCGCCAAGGCTGCCGTCGCAAAGAAAAGGGACGCGGCGAGGGCCATTTTGGTGAGCATGCTTGTTCAATCTCCGGTGGCTGGAAAGTTTGTCGTGTGCTCCGGCCGTAGGCAATGCGCGGGCTATGTCTGTTTGGTGCAAACATATTAAGTCTGTGTCACGGGTTAGGGTTCCGGTCAGATCGCAGCGGCCTTGTGTGGACGCATTTTTGTCATCATGGCGATCGCGCGGCCGGTCAAGATTGTGACCGGGCCGGGCGATACCGAAACAAGAAAGCCGCCACGGTCGGTGGTACTTGAATTTGCTGCACTGCAACATAATATGGGAGGGGAGCCGATGTGGCGCAGATTGGTGACCTTGATGCGATTTGAAGGACCCGGAGCCAAGCCCAATCCGTTGGAGCCCCGCCCCAGGCCCGGCACCTCGCCATTGGTCGAGGCGGCCTTCGATCCCAATCCTGGCAATCTGCGGATGTTTCAATATCTGCCGGAGGGGCTGAAGCCGGGTGCGCCCCTGGTTGTGATCCTGCATGGCTGCGGTCAGACGGCCGCTGGTTATGACCTGGGCGCCGGCTGGTGCCAGCTTGCCGATCAACTGGGGTTTGCCGTGCTGGCGGCGGAGCAGAAGGCCGTCAACAATCCGCACACCTGTTTTGATTGGTTCAATCCCGAAGACATCGTCCGGGGCGGCGGGGAGTGCGCCTCCATCGCAATCATGGTGCGCGGCATGGTTGAAGCGCGGGGGCTGGATGCAAACCGCGTTTTCGTCACCGGCCTGTCGGCAGGCGGCGCGATGACATCGGTGATGCTGGCCACCTATCCCGAACTGTTTGCCGGCGGCGCGATCATCGCAGGACTGCCTTTTGGCGCCGCCCAGAATGTGCGCGATGCCTTGGAAAGCATGCGCAGCGCGCCGCTGCGTACACCCGCGCAATGGGGCGATTTGGTTCGCGCCGCGTCGGACTATAAGGGCCGCTGGCCCAGGATTTCCATCTGGCATGGGGCGTTGGATACCACGGTGAACATCAACAACGCCCAGGCGTGCCTGGCGCAGTGGGCCGACCTGCACGGGCTGTCCCTTGCCGCCGGCCGACAGGAATTTGTCGATGGCGCGATCCGCCTGGGCTGGGGTGACCAATTGGAGGTCTATACACTGGCGGCCTTGGGCCATGGCACGCCCATCGACTCCCGCGATCTCGGCCAGCCCGGTCCCTTCATCCTGGAGGCCGGCATTTCCTCGACCCGGCGCATCGCGCAATTCTGGGGGCTTGAGCCGGCCGTTCGGCTGCGGCCCACCGCCAAAGCCGCGCGCGTCGAGCCGGACTCTTTGGCTCTGCCCCGGATCGAAGCGATTTTGCTGTCCGAGAGAAACGACGAAGCTGCAAAGGTTTCGCTGAAGCCGAAAGTCGAAAATCTGATTTTGCGCGCCTTGAAGGCGGCCGGGCTGATCCGGCGCTAGGCTTGTCGCCCTGGTTCCGTCCCGGACGTGAAAAGTTCAGGGATGACGCTGGCGGTGGCCTTCTATACGCTAGTTCTCATGGGCGAACCTTCTTCTGTTCTCGAGACACGACGCCACCAGATGTTTCCGCACCTGGATGAGCATGACATCGCGCGGCTGCGGCGTTTTGGCGAAATTCGCCACTTCCCCGACGGCACCTTGATCATGAAGGCGGGTGAACTGGCCCCGGGCCTGGTTTTCGTGCTGCAAGGCGAGATCGATGTGCGCCAGGGCGGCGCGGTTTCCAGCCGTGAACGGATCGCCCAGCATGGTCCCGGCAGCTTCCTGGGCGAGTTGGCGCAACTTTCCGATCGTCCGGCCTTGGTCGATGCCAGTGCGGTGGGCGAGGTCGAAGCCATTGTGGTGCCGCCGCGCCGGCTGCGCGATGTGCTGGTGCAGGAAGCCGAGTTGGGCGAGCGGCTGATGCGCGCGCTGATCCTGCGGCGGGTGGGACTTTTGCAGGCGGGCCAGACCGGCCCGATCCTGATCGGCGCCTTCGGGTCCGCCGACATGCTGCGGCTGGAAAATTTCCTGCGCCGCAACGGCCATCCCCACCGCGCGCTGGATTCCAACAGCGATGGCTGCGCCCAAACGCTTTTGAAGCGCTTCACCATCCAGTCCGAGCATTTGCCGATCGTGCTGTGTCCGGGTGGAGAGATTCTGCGCAATCCCAGCGAAGGGGAATTGGCGCGTTGTATCGGGCTGCTCGCGCCGATCGATCCCAACATGCTCTATGACACCGCCATCGTGGGCGCGGGTCCGGCGGGGTTGGCCGCCGCGGTCTATGCCGCCTCGGAAGGGCTTTCCACCCTGGTGCTGGATTGCCGCAGCTTTGGCGGCCAGGCGGGCGCGTCGGCGCGTATCGAAAATTACCTGGGCTTTCCCACCGGCATTTCCGGCCTTGCCTTGATGGCGCGCGCCTACAACCAGGCCCAGAAATTCGGCGCCGAGATCGCCATTCCGGACGAAGCGCAATTGCTGGAAAGCAATGGAAACGACGAAGTCCGTCTCCAGCTCAAGCTTGGAAATGGGGAAATCGTCCAGGCCCGCAGCGTGGTCCTGGCCAGTGGCGCGCGCTATCGCCGGTTGGATATTCCCAACCTGTCGGATTTCGAAGGCAGCTGCGTGCATTATTGGGCCAGCGCTGTGGAGACGCGGCTTTGCGCCGGGCAGGAGGTCGTGCTGGTCGGTGCCGGCAATTCCGCCGGCCAGGCGACGGTGTTCCTGGCGGGCAAGGTGAAGAAGCTCTGGATGGTGGTGCGGGGCAAACGCCTGGAAGACACCATGTCGCAATATCTGATCGACCGCATTCGCGGGTTGTCCAATGTCGAGGTGCTGACCCGCAGCGAGATCTGCCGCCTGGATGGCGGCGAAGCCAGTCTCAGGCGCGTCACCTGGAAGAACCGCGACACGGGACAGGAAGCAGGCTGTGACGCCGGCCATGTCTTTTCCTTCATCGGCGCCGAGCCCAATACCGACTGGCTGGCGGGGTCCGGCATCAAGCTGGACGACAAGGGGTTCATTGTCACCGGCATGGACGCCAACCATCTGCTTGCGACCAGCCGGGAAGGCATCTTTGCGGTGGGAGATGTGCGCTGCGGCTCGGTCAAGCGGGTGGCGGCGGCGGTGGGCGAGGGTTCCACCGTGGTGTCGGCGATC
>Ga0136846_1230302_pt1 | contig 13579 bp, 14 predicted proteins | sample HopSoiMetagenom2_FD_96841 | JGI IMG/M metagenome (GOLD analysis project Ga0136846, IMG submission 96841) | Grasslands soil microbial communities from Hopland, California, USA - 2 Assembly 2016 (version 4) | ecosystem: Environmental > Terrestrial > Soil > Grasslands | place: USA: Hopland... | reverse complement strand
TCGTTCGTCGCGCGCTGGGTCCGCGGGCTTTTGTTCTATGACGCGCCGGAATGGGTCTTCACGGCGGCCTATGTCGCCTGGACGATTGCTACGCTGCTAACGCTACGCTTCGTTCCGCCCAGGCGAAGAGCTGCGTGAAAACTTCCTCGCGGATGCGGCCCGGCGAGCACACGAGGTCGTGCCATGCGCCCGGCAGCGCCATCACCGTCACATGACGGCCAAGGACGCGCGACCACTTCGCGATGTGCTTCCAGTTCAGGACCACATCCGCCTCGTCCGAATGCATCGACAGCACAGGACACTGGATGGCGAGGCCACGGTGCACCTTCTCGAAGCCATCATTGATGGCGCCCAGCCAGCCGCAGTACAGCGGGAAGCCGAATTCGGGCTTGAGCCGGGTGTCGAACTCCCACTCGGTGAGAAGCGCGCGCGTGTAATCGGGCCGGAAGAATTTCGGATCGTTGAGGAACGGGTAGTAGCGCCCGGCCGCGGCGGCGAGGTGCAACTGCACCTTGCGCCATTCCGGCAGGTTCCAATCGAGGAAAGCGCTGTTCAGCCAGAGGGCCTCGATCTGCGAGCGGCGCTCGCCTTCATGCGCGTAAAGCGACGTGACGAGCCCGCCGGTGGAGTGCCCGGCGAGCAGCACCGGCGCGCCGATGGCGTCGATTGCCGCCGTGATGTCGGCGTAGTACTCCGTGATGTTCTTGCAGAAGTTCGGATGCTGGTGCGGGCGCAGCGAGCGCCCGTGCTTGCGCAGGTCGAGGGCATGGAACGCGTAGCCCTCGAGCGCAAAGCGCTCCGCCATGTGGCGCTGGAAGAAGTAATCGCTGAAGCCGTGCACGTACAGGACTGCGCCACGCGGGGCGTTGCCGACCGGCAGGCGCACGAGCGTGGCCACGACTGCGCCGTCGTAATCGTCCGGAAAGCCGAGCTCGAGCGCTTCGAAATCCGGCAGGAGGCGGTCAGGCTGCCAGCGCTTCATGCCGGGAGAGTGCCCACTGGACATGTTCTCTGACTAGCGCGGACGGATGGTCCAAACGGGCGCGCAATCCCCGCACCACTGCGCTGGACGGCGGCGCATTTCCCAGTCCCACCGCGAGGTTGCGAAGCCACCGCTCGTAGCCGATGCGCCGGATCGGCGAGCCGCGCAAGCGCTCGTCGAATTCCTGCTCGGTCCAGGCGAAGAGCTCGAGCATCGTCGCCCGGTCTAAGCCGTTGCGCACCTGGAAGTCCGGCTCCGGCGAGGGCTGCGAGAACCCGTTCCACGGGCAGACGAGCTGGCAGTCGTCGCAGCCATAGACCCGGTTGCCGATCAGCGGCCGCAGGTCTTCGGGAATAGCGCTCTTGTGCTCTATCGTCAGGTATGAGATGCAGCGGCGCGCGTCGAGCTGGTACGGCGCGGTGATCGCCTGCGTCGGGCAGACCTCGATGCAGCGCTGGCAGGTACCGCAATGCTCGCTCGACGGTTCGTCCGCCGGCAGCGGCAGGTCGGTGTACACCTCGCCGAGAAAGAACCACGATCCGGTGCGGTCGAGGAGCAGCGTGTGCTTGCCGCGCCAACCGATGCCGGCGCGCACGGCAAGCTCCACTTCCATCACCGGCGCCGAATCGGTGAACACGCGATAACCGAAACTGCCGACCTCGGCTTCGATGTGCGCGCAAAGCTTTTGCAACCGATCGCGCAGCACCTTGTGATAGTCCCGGCCACGCGCATAGCGAGCGATATAGGCGCGATCAGCGGGCTCGGGAAGTTGCTCGTCGCCGAGCGCGTAATCCATGCGGCACGAGATGACGCGCAGCGTGCCGGGCTTCAATTGCGCCGGGCGCGCGCGGAGGGTGCCGTGGCGAGCCATATACTCCATCTCGCCATGCCGTCCCGCCGACAGCCACTCGAGGAGCCGCGGCTCCGCGGCGGAAAGATCGCCGTCGGCGATACCGATCGCCTGGAAACCCAGCTCCTTTCCCCAAAATCGAATGCGCTCGGCGAGCGCGCGATAGTCCATGACAGTCGATCTTAAATTGCCGGACGCCGCCGCTACGGCTCGACTGGGGGCGGCGCTCGCTCGGGGAGTCGAGCCCGGCCGGGTGCTGCACCTTTCGGGCGACCTCGGCACCGGTAAGACAACCCTGGTTCGCGGGCTCCTGCGCGCCCTCGGCATCACCGGCGCGGTGAAGAGTCCGACGTACACTTGGGTTGAACCTTATACGCTTTCGAGATTAGACTTGTATCATTTTGATTTCTATCGATTCGCAGATCGGACAGAATGGTTGAGCGCGGGGCTTCGCGAGTACTTCCGGCCGGACGCCTTCTGCATCGTGGAATGGCCCGAGAAGGTCGGCTCGCTCCTTCCGCCGCCGGACCTGCTGATCGCGCTCCAATACGAAGGCGAAACGCGCCGAGCTTCGATCGAATCACGCTCGCCGGCGGGCTATGCCTGGCTGTCGTCCTTGCCGCGCTCGCTGTAAGCGCGCAGGCACAAGTGACTTCCACGCGCATGTGGCCGTCGCGCGATTACACCCGTCTTACCATCGAGGCGCAGGCTCCGGTGAAGTATGAGGTACTGTCGGTAAGCAATCCCGATCGCATCGTCCTCGACCTCGAGACCGACATGACGCCCGCGCTATCGGAGCTCGACGGCAAGCTGGTCGCCGACGATCCCTACGTGAAGGGCCTGCGCGTCGCGCGCAACCGGCCGGGCGTCGTGCGCGTAGTGCTCGACCTGAAGACCGAGGTGCGTCCGGAGGTGTTCACCCTCGCGCCGGTCGGCGAATATGGTCATCGCATCGTGCTGGACATCCGGCCGGTGGTGGAGGTCGACCCGCTGGCGCAGCTGATCGAGGGCAAAGCGAAGGAACCGCAGCAGCAGGTGGCGCGGTTCGCCACCATCGTCATCGATGCCGGGCACGGCGGGGAGGATCCGGGCGCGCTTGGCCGGCGCGGCACGCGGGAGAAGGACGTGACGCTCATGATTGCGAGGCGCCTCAAGGCGCTGATCGACAATGAGCCGAACATGCGAGCGCTGCTGACGCGCGACGGCGACTACTTCCTGGCACTCGACGTGCGCGTCGACAAGGCGCGCAAGGTGAAAGCCGACCTCTTCGTCTCCATCCACGCCGATTCGTACAAGCGCTCCACTGCGCGCGGCTCGTCGGTCTTCGCGCTCTCGGAGCGGCGCGCGACCTCTGAATTGGCGAGGTTGCTCGCACAGAAGGAAAACCAGTCGGACCTGATCGGCGGGGTGAAGCTCGGCGGCAAGGACGACTACGTGAAGAAAACGATCATCGACCTTTCACAGACCGCAACCATCGACTACAGCCTGCGCCTCGGCAACTCGGTCCTGTCGCGTCTCGGCTCGGTCAACACGCTGCACAAGGCACACGTCGAGCAGGCGAGCTTCGCAGTGCTGAAATCGCCGACCATTCCGTCGATCCTCATCGAGACGGCGTTCATCTCCAATCCCGACGAAGAGAACCGGCTAAAGGATCGCCGCTATCAAGACCAGCTCGCCCGGGCGATCCTGGACGGTATTCGCGACTACGTGGCGAAGCACCCTCCCCGGCCGGCTTCATCCCTCGCGCTGAACTGAAGCCCGGCTCTTCAGCCACGCCACGATGGCGGGGGAGATGGAGAGCAGCACGATGGCGAAGATCACGATCGTCAGGTTCGACTTGACCGCCGGGATGTTGCCGAAGAAGTAGCCCACCGTGCAGATCGCTCCCACCCAGGCGAGCGCGCCGACTACGCAGAAAGCCAGATAGCGTACGTACGGCATCGCGCCCAGTCCTGCCACGAACGGCACGTAGGTGCGGATGATAGGCATGAAGCGAGCGATGATGATCGTCTTCCCGCCGTGCTTCTCATAGAAGTCATGCGTGCGCTGCAGATGGCGCGCATTGACCCAGCGACCGAACAAGCGCATGCCGGCCCAGCGGCCGATCCAATAATTCACGTTGTCGCCGCAGAGTGCGGCCGCGATCAGTACCGCCATCACCGCAAGAATGTCCATGCCGCCCGCCGCGGCGAGCGCGCCGACGACGAAGAGCAGCGAGTCGCCGGGCAGGAAAGGCGTGACCACGAGGCCTGTCTCGCAGAACACGATTACGAAGAGCAACGCATAAACCCACGCGCCATGCTCGGCGACGAACGCCGCGAGGTGCTGGTCGAGATGCACCGCGAGATCCCACAGCGTGACCACGAATTCCATGCGAGCGATTCTATATACTCGCCGTGTGAGCGCCATTCGCGTCCTGCCGCAGCTTCTCGTGTCCCAGATCGCGGCTGGCGAAGTGGTCGAGCGGCCGGCGTCGGTGCTGAAGGAACTGCTGGAAAACAGCCTCGACGCGGGCGCGACGAGTATCGCCGTCACTCTCGATGAAGGCGGCGTGCGCCGCGTGCAGGTAGAAGACGACGGCGCGGGTATTTCGCGCGAAGACCTGCCGCTCGCGCTCGCCCGCCACGCCACGAGCAAGATTTCGAGCCTGCCCGAGCTCGAAGCGGTATCTACCATGGGATTCCGCGGCGAGGCTCTCGCCTCCATCGCGTCGGTAGCACGCCTTTCGATTTCCAGCCGCTCGCGCGAGGCCGCCCATGGCAGCACGCTGCGCTGCGAAGGCGGCGAGCTGAGCGACATAGAGCCGGCCGCGCGCACGCAAGGCACCACCGTCACGGTCGCGGATCTCTACTTCAATACGCCCGCACGCCGAAAATTCCTAAAGAGCGAGGCAACCGAGTTCGGCCATTGCGACGAGATGTTCCGGCGCATCGCGCTCGCGCGGCCGGGAATTGCCTTTTCCCTACGCCACAACACCCGCGCCGCCCGGCAGCTTCGCGCGCACCTGCTTGCCGAGCGCGCCGCCGCGCTCCTCGGCCGGGATATAACGCAAGCGAGCGTGCCGATCGAAGTCGGGGCAGGCGGCATGACCCTCACCGGCCTCGCCGGCACGCCCCAGGCGGCGCAAGCGCGCGCCGATGCGCAGTACTTCTTCGTCAACGGCCGCTACGTGCGCGACCGGGTGCTCGCGCACGCCGTGCGCGAGGCTTACTCGCAGCTCCTGCATGGCGAGCGCCAGCCGGCGTACGTGCTCTTTCTGCAACTCGACCCGCGCGCCGTAGACGTGAATGTGCATCCGGCGAAAATCGAGGTGCGATTCCGCGATTCGCGCGCGGTGCATCAGTTCGTGCGCCACGCGGTCGAGCGCGCGCTCGCGCCGAGCGCGGCGCATGCGCCCATCGCGTACGCCTCCTTTCCCGTTTCTCACAAGGGACCCGCGATCCAGGCGTCGTTCGCGTTGGCGCAACCGGCTGCGGCGTACCAGGCGTTCATGGCATCGGCAGCCGTCCCGCTGCCCGCGAGCGAGCAGGCGCCGCCGCTCGGCTTCGCGCTTGGCCAGCTGCACGGCATCTACATCCTGGCGCAGAACGAGACGGGGCTGGTGCTCGTCGACATGCACGCGGCGCACGAGCGGATCCTCATGGAGCGCCTCAAGAAAGGCATCGACGACGGCACGGTCGCGCGCCAGCGCCTGCTCGTACCGGCGGTGCTGAGCGTCGACGCACTGGACGCCGCTACCGCGGAAGAAAACCAGGAAACACTCGAGCGCCTCGGCCTCGAGATGGCGGTCAGCGGGCCGAACGAGCTCACCGTGCGCGCCGCGCCGGCGCTGCTGGCGAGCGGCGACATCGGCGAGCTGGCGAGGAATGTGCTGAGGGAAATCCGCGAATTCGGCGCCGCCGCCGTGTTGTCCGGCCGGCAGAACGAGCTCCTCGCCACCATGGCATGCCACGGCGCGGTGCGTGCGAACCGCGCGCTCACGCCGACGGAGATGAACGCCCTCCTTCGCGAGATGGAGGAAACCGAGCGCTCCGGTAGCTGCAACCACGGCCGGCCGACGTGGTACCAGCTGACGATGGCGGATCTCGACAAGCTCTTCCTGAGGGGACGCTGATGCCCGCAGTGATGATCGTCACGGGCGGCAGCCGCGGCATCGGCGCGGCCACCGCCCGCCTCGCCGCCGCCCGCGGCTACAAGGTTTGCGTGAACTACGTGCGCGATCGTGCCGCGGGCGAATCACTCGCACGCGAGATCGGCGGCATCGCAGTAGCCGCCGATGTGTCGAAGGAAGAGGACGTGCTGCGCCTGTTCCGCGACGCCGACCGCCTGGGCCCGCTCACGGTGCTGGTGAATAACGCGGGCGTAGTCGACCATCCGGCGCGCGTCGACGAGATGTCGCTCGCGCGCCTCGAGCGGATGTTCGCGATCAACATCACCGGTGCATTTCTTTGCGCACGCGAAGCCGTGAAGCGCATGTCGAAGAAGCACGGCGGCTCGGGCGGCTCCATCGTCAATATCTCATCCATCGCCGCTCGCATCGGCGCGCCGGGCCAGTACGTCGACTACGCCGCGGCAAAGGCAGCGGTGGACACCCTTACGCTGGGCCTGTCGAAGGAAGTCGGTCCCGAGGGCATCCGCGTCAATGCGATCCGCCCCGGCGTGATCAAGACCGATATCCACGCCTCCGGCGGCGAGCCGGGCCGCGCCGAGCGCATCGGCGCGAGCGCGCCTTTGCAGCGCGCAGGCGAAGCCGAGGAGATCGCGCACGGCATTCTCTGGCTCGCGTCGGATGAAGCGTCCTATACCAGCGGAGCGATCCTAGACATCACGGGTGGCCGCTAGAGCGATCGCCCTCCTCGGGCCGACGGCGAGCGGTAAGTCGCGCCTTGCACTGGCGCTCGCCGAGCGCCTGCCCGTGGAGATCGTGTCCATGGATTCCGCACAGGTGTACCGCGGGCTGGACATCGGCACCGCGAAGCCGAGCGCCAGCGAGCGCGCGCGGATCCCCCACCATCTCATCGATCTCGCCGAGCCCGACGAGAGCTATTCGACGGGTCGTTGGCGTACGGACGCATTAGCTGCCATTGCAAAGGTTCTCGAGCGGGGAAACACGCCACTGATCGTCGGCGGCACCATGCTGTATTACCGGGCGCTCGTGCAGGGCCTGGATGCGCTGCCGGCGGCGAACGCCGATATCAGAAAAGACATCGCCGAGGAGGCGGCAGAGCGCGGCTGGGCCGCGTTGCATGCGGACCTCGCCGCAGTCGATCCGGTGGCGGCGAAACGCATTCCGCCGCGCGACGCGCAGCGCATCCAGCGCGCACTCGAGGTCTGGCGGCTGACCGGGCAGGCCATCAGCGCCTTGCAGAGCGGAAAGCCTCCGATGCTGCCATTCGAGGTGCAAGCCTTCGCCCTCGTGCCCGAAGACCGCGATGCGCTGAACCGCGCCATCGCCGAGCGTTTCGACGCAATGCTCGCCGCCGGCCTGGTCGACGAAGTAAAGCGCCTGCGCAGCCGCTATGGATTGACTGCGGCGGCGTCTAGCATGCGCGCGGTCGGCTATCGCCAAGTGTGGCAATACCTTGAGGGGGAAATCCCGGCGACGGAGCTGCGCGACAGGGGAATCACGGCGACGCGCCAGCTCGCCAAGCGCCAGCTAACGTGGTTGCGCAGCTTCCGCGGTGTGCAGCCGGTGTCGGGCCCGGACGAAGTGCTTCACTCGTTTTTGTAGACACCGCGCACGTTCATCGCGGCAAGGCAGAACTGCAGGCCGACGAGCGCGTACGCGTGGTCGTGCAACCCCCATGCCACCCAGAGCACGTTGCTCGCGATGAAGCACCAGAAGCCGACGGCGCGCTTGCGGGCGGAGCGGGACGCGACGAGCCAGGCGGCAAGCACCGTGATCGCCATGGCGGGCCATTGCAGGAGGTCGACGATATCCATTGGGGAAGTGAGACCCTAGAATCGCCCAGTACGTTCAGAAGTACCTTCGGAAGCCCATCAGGAGAGTTCATGCAGATTGGAATCGTCGGCCTCGGCCGCATGGGAGCCGGGATGGCGCGCCGCCTCGCCGAGCGCGGCATGTCGGTGCTTTGCTACGACGAGGCGGACCCGGCGCGCGCCGCGCTCGACGGTGTGAGGAACATCGAATGCGTCGAAAACCTGGCCGCGCTGTGCGCGCGTCTCGTCGGCGAGCGCGTCGTTATCCTGATGCTGCCGGCCGGTGGCGCGGTCGAGGACACCATTCGCGAGCTCATTGCGCTCATGTCGTCCGGCGACACCATCGTCGATGGCGGCAATAGCTATTACCGCGACTCGATGCGGCGCGCGCTAGCGCTGTCGCAGCAAGGCTTGCGCTACATCGACGCCGGCATCTCGGGCGGCATCCACGGCCGCGAGCACGGCTACTGCGTCATGCTGGGCGGCACGTCCAAGTCGATCGAAATCTTCGAGCCGGTGGCGAAGCTCCTCGCACCCCACGCCGAGAACGGTTGGCTGCATTGCGGCCCGAGCGGCGCCGGGCACTACGCCAAGATGATCCACAACGGCATCGAGTACGGGATGATGCAAGCCCTCGCGGAGGGATTTGCCTTATTGGCGGCGAGAAAGGAGCTCGACATCGATCCGGCGCGCCTTGCCGAGACCTGGCGCCACGGCAGCGTGGTGCGCTCCTGGCTCGTCGACCTTTGCGCCGGGATCTTGAAAGACAACGACACGCTGACCGGCATTGCGCCGGTGGTCGCCGACTCGGGCGAAGGCCGCTGGACGGCGGTCGAGTCGATCGAGCTCGGCGTGCCGGCACCGGTCATCACCATGGCGTTGATGAGCCGCTTCTCGAGCCAGGGACGCTCCGACTATGCACGCCGCCTCCTCGCCATGATGCGGGCCGGCTTTGGGGGACATGCAGTAAAGCAAGAATGATCGTCGTCGTGATGGGCGTGTCGGGTGTCGGCAAGACCAGCATCGGCGAGCGACTCGCCGCACGCCTAGGCTGGCGCTTCATCGATGCCGACGACCATCATCCGGCCGCGAACGTCGCCAAGATGGCGGCCGGCGCGCCCCTCGAGGACGCCGACCGCTGGCCCTGGCTCGAAGCGTTGAACCGGCTCCTGCGCGCCGAGCGCGATGCGATCGTCGCCTGCTCCGCGCTCAAGGAAGCCTACCGCAAGCGTCTGCTCGCCGGCATCGCGGAATGGCGGCTGGTGTTCCTCGAAGGCGACAAGGCGCTCATCGCGTCACGCTTGGCGGCGCGCAAGCACCGCTACATGCCCGCTTCGCTCCTCGACAGCCAGCTCGCTACGCTCGAGCCGCCGACGCAGGCGATCCGCATCGACGTGTCGGCGCCGCTCGAGCGTAGCGTCGATACGATCCTGCAAGCGCTCGACGGCTAGCTCGCGGCGGGCGCGCTCGAAAGTCTGCCGCACGTCCGTCGCGAAGCTCGGCACGTACTGGAAGCGGGGGTCGAGGATGCGGCGCATGGTGGTTTCCCCCTAGTTGCCGACGTGGACTTGGTAGCGCGCACCGTCGGAGAAGCTGCAGGTGCCGGCGCCACGCGCAAGCGAGCTCATCTGGTATTCGCACGTCATGAATGCGCCGCTTGGCGCCCATGCCGTGGCGACGCCCTTGCGGTCCTCGCCCGAGACACGCGTCGCCTCGCCGACCAGGCTCTCGCCGCGATAGTTGAACTGGAAGCGCGCCTTGCCGTCGGTCTGGCTGGTGATGGTGCCGGCCACCATGCCGTTCTCGGTCGCGATGTCGTTGATCGGATAGAGGCGCGCCGGCAGCGAGGCCACTGCTTTCGGCTGCGTGCCGCCTTGAGCGGCCGTTTGCATCGGCGCTTGCGCCATTGGAGCGGCGGGCGCGACGGGTGCCGGCGGTTTCATGCCCGGCGAGAACGGCATCGAGGAGCTGGGGGCTGCTCCGGCGCTCTGTGCCTCCATGAGCGCCACCAGCTTGTCGACCTGTTCGGAACCGAGCGGCACGACATAGCAGCCGCTGAGCAGCGCGGCGGGCAGGGCGGCGGCGAAGGCCGCTTGGATCGTCGATCTGTTCATGACTCCCTCCATAAGTTGGACGGGAACCATGATCGGTCCGGTCAGTCGCCGCGGACAATCCCATCTTTACGGGGGTCGGCGCCGCCGCGCCAGCCGCCCGGCACTCGCTCAATGCCGTGCAGGGCGCTTTCCAGGCGCGCGCGCTGCACGTCATGGCCCCTGCGCTCGAGCTCGGGTATCAGCGACTCATAGCGCGATCCCGCTTCGATCTGGGTGGGCCCGTTGCGGCTGCCGAAGTTCGGCAGCTCGACCGCGCTCTGGATGTCGAGCTTCCAGTCGAGCACGCCGACCAGCGCCTTGGCGACGTAATTGATGATCGACGAGCCGCCGGGCGAGCCGACGACGAGCTGCAGGCGCCGGTCGCGATCGAAGACCATCGTCGGCGCCATGCTCGAGCGCGGTCGCTTGCCGGCCGCTACCTGGTTGGCCGACCCGGGAACGAAGTCGAAATCGGTGAGCTCGTTATTGAGCAGGAAACCGCGCACCATGATGCGGCTGCCGAAGATCGTCTCGATGGTGGTGGTCATCGCCACTGCATCGCCGTCGCGGCCGACGATCGAGAAATGGCTCGTGCCGCCTTCCATGTCGCCCGGCATCGTTTGGCGGAGCGAACGTTCGCCGATCAGCTTCGCCCGGCGGTCCAGATACGAAGCGCTGATAAGGCGCGCCAACGGCACGGACACAAAATCCGGATCGCCGAGGTAGCGGCCACGGTCGGCGTACGCCAGGCGTCCCGCCTCCGCAAAGTAGTGCACGGCTTGCGCCGACTGCGGCGAAGCGATCGCAAACGGCGTGCGCTCGAGCAGGCCGAGGATCTGCAGCACGGCCACGCCGCCGGAGCTCGGCGGCCCCATCGAGCAAACGAGCCACATGCGATAGGGACCGCACACCGGCTCGCGCTCGATCGGGCGGTAGTCTTTCAGGTCGTCGAGCGTGAGATCGCCGGCCTTGGCGTTCGCCCGCACGGCGGCGACGAGATCGCGGGCAATGTCGCCCTCGTAGAACGCGCTGGCTCCTTTTGCTGCGACCACGCGCAGCGTGGCCGCATATTCTCGGTTGGCGATCGTGGCATCGGCCGGGCGATCGTAATAGAGGGCTCGCGCGCGCGGATCGCTGCGCAGGAACGTCTCGCCGGCGAGCAACTGCTGCAGGTGCGGTGTAGGTACGAAGCCTTTCTCGGCGATGTCGATCGCGGGCTGAAAGAGATCGGCCCACGGCAGGCGGCCATGCCGGCGGTGCGCGAGCTCGAGCATGCGTAAGACGCCGGGCACGCCAACCGATCGGCCGCCGACCGCGGCGGCATGGAAACCCAGCGGTTTTCCACTCTTGTCGAGGAATCGATCGGCGCGGGCCGCGGCCGGCGCCGTCTCGCGCCCGTCGTAGCTTCTCAGTTTTTTCTCGGCCTCCGACCAATGCAGGAGGAAGGCGCCGCCGCCGATGCCGGACGATTCGGGCTCGACCAGACCGAGCACCAGCTGCACCGCAATTGCCGCGTCGACCGGCGAACCGCCGCGCTTCAGGATCTCGTAGCCCGCTTCGACCGCGAGAGGGTGCGCCGCAGCCACCATGAACTGGCGCGCCGTGACGGCATCGCGCGCGTAGCTGGTAGCGCACAGGAAAACGAGCCAGATTGCAGCGAGAGGTTTCAACCGCGAGGCAGAATCATTGCACGCGATAGAAGTACAGCTCCTCGACGATCTCGAGCTCGGCATCTTTGTAGACGCTCTTCACCCAGCGCTTGACCTGCGGCACGTACCAGAAGGTGTTTTGCGCCGGGCCGGAGAACGGCCGGTCGATCCTCCGATACGAACCTTCCGCCTGCACTTTCAGGGCACGGAAGCGCCCGGCCGGCACTTCGATCTCTTCCCATCCGACGACTTTCACCTGCCGGTCGTGCCGGACCTGGAAGTCGCCCGCGCGCGCACGGCGCACGTCCCAAGCGGCGGAATACTCGCGGCCCGGTACGAGCGGAAATTGCAGCATGCCGCGCTGCAGATCGATCACGCCTTCGTCCACGCCAACCACGCCGTTCCATTCTGCCGTCCAGGTCGCGTCGGACTCGGACTTGCCGGCCTGGCGCTCCACCACCGCGTGGATCACCCTGTCATCGACGAAGCTGACGCGCAATTCGTAGACGTAGACGGGCGGTTTGAAGCGCCGATCGGTGTGCCGGTAGACCCATCGGTCGTCCACCTTCACAGCAGGCTTGGGCGCCGCGCTTTCCTGGGCCCAAATGGAAGTCGTGGCGCAAAAACAAAAAAAGGCAGCCAAGGCTGCCCTTTTTTGCGGTGACGACGCCGCCTTCACACCATCAATGGCACGACGAGCAGCGCCACGATGTTGATGATCTTGATCAGCGGGTTTACCGCCGGGCCGGCGGTGTCCTTGTAGGGGTCGCCGACGGTGTCGCCGGTGACCGCCGCCTTGTGGGCATCGGAGCCCTTGCCGCCGTGGTGGCCGTCCTCGATGTACTTCTTCGCGTTGTCCCAGGCGCCGCCGCCGGTGCACATCGAGATGGCGACGAACAGGCCGGTCACTATGGTGCCCATCAGCACGCCGCCGAGCGCCTGCGGCCCGAGGATCAGACCGACCAGGATCGGCACGAGCACCGGCAAGAGCGATGGGACCATCATCTCCTTGATCGCCGCGCGCGTCAGCATGTCCACGGCGCGGCCATACTCCGGCTTCGCGCGCCCTTCCATGATGCCGGGGATCTCCCGGAACTGGCGGCGCACTTCCAGCACCACCGAGGCGGCGGCCCGGCCGACGGCCTCCATCGCCATGGCGCCGAAGAGGTACGGCACCATGCCGCCGATGAAGAGGCCGATGATCACCATGTGGTTCGAGAGATCGAAAGTGAACGATTTCCCCGAAGCCTCGAGCGCGTGCGTGTAGTCCGCGAAGAGGACGAGCGCCGCAAGGCCCGCTGATCCGATCGCGTAGCCCTTGGTCACGGCTTTGGTGGTATTGCCCACGGCGTCGAGCGGATCGGTAATGGCGCGCACCGACTCCGGCAAATTGGCCATCTCCGCGATACCGCCTGCGTTGTCGGTGATCGGCCCGTAGGCGTCGAGCGCCACGATGATGCCGGCCATCGAAAGCATGGACGTGGCCGCGATGGCAATGCCATAGAGGCCGGCAAGCGCGTACGACAGGCCGATGGCGACGCACACCGCGAGCACCGGCCAGGCGGTCGACTTCATCGATACGCCGAGGCCGGCGATGATGTTGGTGGCGTGGCCGGTGGTGCTCGCTTGCGCCACGTGGCGCACCGGCTTGAAGTCGGTGCCGGTGTAGTACTCGGTGATCCACACCAGGAATCCGGTGAGCGCCATGCCGACCACGGCCGTGCCGTAAAGGTGCCAGACGCCGATCTGCACCATGCGGCCGCCGATCTCGAACGGCACGGTCTTCAGCACGTCGCCCATGACGATGAGCGTGATCGGATAGAAGGCGATCAGCGCGATCGCACCGGCGACGATGAGCCCTTTGTAAAGCGCCGGCATCACGTTCTTGTCGCCGGGCTTCGCCTTGACGAACCAGGTGCCGATGATCGAGGCGATGATGGCGAAACCGCCGATGGTGAGCGGGTAGATCGCCGCCGCGGGCGAGGTGGTCTTCACCATCAGCGCGCCGAGGATCATCGTGGCGATGATGGTCACCGCGTAGGTCTCGAACAGGTCCGCCGCCATG
>Ga0136846_1238022_pt1 | contig 13581 bp, 9 predicted proteins | sample HopSoiMetagenom2_FD_96841 | JGI IMG/M metagenome (GOLD analysis project Ga0136846, IMG submission 96841) | Grasslands soil microbial communities from Hopland, California, USA - 2 Assembly 2016 (version 4) | ecosystem: Environmental > Terrestrial > Soil > Grasslands | place: USA: Hopland... | reverse complement strand
TCGCCTAATTGTTTGGCGGCTTCATCCATCAAAGTGAAGCCGATGCCTTCCGGTGTGGCCTGGTTGATGAGAAAATCGCGCGCGTCGGGTTGCGCGTCCGAATCCCAGGTGAGCACTTTGATTCCCTTATCGCGCGCCTTGCGCAGCGCGGTCGAGATGGCGTCGCGATTTTCAACCGCGACCGCGATGACGTCCACGCCGCGGGTGATCCAGGTCTCGACGATTTCATTTTGGCGCGCTGGATCGGGATCGGTGGGGCCGTCCCAAAGCAGTTTGCAGCCGAGTTCTTTGGCGGCGTCTTCCGCGCCTTTGCGGCAGGAGATAAAGTAGGCGTTGCCTTTGCTTTTGGGCATGAGTGCCACGGTGAGTTGTTTGCCCGAGCCGGAGCTCGAGGAGGAATTGCCGGCCGGCGTGGCGGAATCGGACGATTTGTTGCAACCGGCGCTTACAAGGCCGAGGAGCACTAGCGGAAACAGCAGTTGCTTGAGGTTGTTCATATACTCGCGGACTTTACGTTGGCTGAAGCGCGCTGGGAACGTCGAGCAAAGATTTTCTTGAGCAGCGCTTCCCCGGCCAGGACGGACAAGAGAATCGCGCCCGTGAGGATGCCGGCTAGCTCGCCTGGCAAATCGGAAAGAGTTAGCCCGATTTTCAGCACGGACAAGACCGCGACACCAAGCAGCGTGCCGGCCACAGTGCCGGTGCCGCCGAAAATGGAACTGCCGCCCAGCACGACAGCGGTGATTGCCAGCAGTTCGTAGCCGGTGCCTGCGTCGGCCTTCGCCTGGCCGACGCGCGCGACATAGATCAGCGCAGCGACAGCTGCGAAGAGTCCGGCCAGGACGTAGGCGAGGCTGAGGCGGCGTTCGACGGGGATGCCGGCGTAGCGCGCGCCTTCCGGAGAGAAACCAATGGCACGGAAGGAACGTCCGAAACTGGTTTGATGAACCAGCAGCCAAATGCCAATCGCGGCGAGCAATAGAATGGTCACCTGAAACGGGATGGTTCGGAACAAATAACCCTGGCCGAGAAACAGAAAGTTATTAGGGAAGTTCGTGAAATTATCCACGCCGCGCGTGATCGCTTCAGCGACGCCGCGAAAAAGCGAATATGAACCGAGAGTGACGATGAGCGGCGGCAGACGGAGCCGAGTAATCAAGACGGCATTCAATCCGCCGGCCGCGGCGCCAAGGAGCAACGTAGCCAGCGCGGCGAGCGCGAGTGGCAAATGGGCATCGCGCCACAATTTGCCAAAAAGGATCGCGCATAGCCCGAGCAGCGAGCCGACCGAGAGGTCAATGCCGCCCGTAAGTATCACCGGGGTCATCACCAGCGCGAGCAGGCCAATTTCGGTGCTCAGGCGGAGCACTTCAAACAGGTTCGTGGAAGTGGCAAAGTTAGAGCCCGTGCGGCTGAAAATGAGCAACTCCAGTCCCAACACCAACAACAGCAGCGATTCGAAGCGAAAAAGGTATTTCTTCATACGCGTGCTGTTCTTCCGGCCTGCAGACGAATGTTTCTCCAGCCGTCAGCGGCGACCGCCAGCAATATGATGATGCCTTGCAGAGCCTTTTCCCATTGCGGCGGCAGATTGAGAAAGACGAGCGCGGGGGCGATGCAGGAGAGCAACAAAACACCCGCCAGCGCACCCCATAAATTGCCGCGTCCCCCGGAAATGGCTATGCCGCCAACAACACACGCGGCAATGGCGCTCAATTCCAAACCCGTGCCCGTTTTTGGATCGATATCGGTGAACCGCACGGCATTGAGCAGCGCCGCCAGCGCCGTCATCGCGCCGATGAACACGAAAACGAAAAAAGTGACGCGGCGCGGGCGAAGTCCGGCCAGGCGCGCGGCTTCGGCATCGGAGCCGACTGCAAACACGTGGCGTCCCGCCGCGACGTGTTTCAGAGCGGCCGCAAGCAGGAGGAAGATGATCAAGGTGGCGGCCAGGATTACGATTTGGCCGGTTGATTGGCTCAGGCCGAACCATTGAAAATTGGCGGGAAGGTCGCGGACGAATTCGCCTTCGCGCCACCAACGCAAAGCTTCGCGCCAGGTAACCATCGTCGCCAGAGTGACGACAATGGAAGGAAGGCCGAGGCCGGCGACGGCAAAGCCGTTGAATGCGCCGAGTCCTGCGCCGGTGCACATCGTGGCGAGCGCCGCCGCCGGCAGTGGCCAGTGCGCGCGAATCAGCAAACCAAGCAGCACGCTGCAGAGGGCGAATTGCGAGCCGACCGAAATATCAATCTGCCCGCAAATGATTACCAGCGCCATGCCGCACGCGACCAACAGCACCGGCACTGCCATCGTCAGGGTGGATAATAATTGGCGCTGATGGAAAAACGCGGGCGCTACGATGGCCAGCACCAACAGCAAAGCACCCAGCACCGCCGCCACCGACCACTCGCGAAAATAGCGCTTCATGCCGCGCTTTGGCCCAGCGCCGCCGCCATTATGGAATGCGCATCGGCTTTGCGACTCTCGAGGACCTTGACCATCCGCCCACCGCGCATCACGGCAATGCGGTCGCACATGCCCAGGATCTCGGGTAGCTCGGATGAAATCATCAGCACCGCCAGCCCCTGGCGAGTTAGCCGGCGAATCAGTTTGTGAATCTCGGTTTTCGCGCCCACATCGACGCCTTGCGTCGGTTCGTCCAGGATCAGCAGTTTCGGTTTGGCGGCCAACCAGCGAGCGACGGCAACTTTTTGTTGGTTGCCGCCGGAAAGATTTCCCGCGCGAGTTTCTTCCGACGGGGTTTTGATGGCGAGGTCGCTGATGTAATCGCGAGCGAGTGAACGTTCGGCCCCGAACCGCAGCCATCCGCCAGGAAAAATTCGCTCGTGGATCGCCAGCGTAATGTTCGAAGCAATCGACATTTCCAAAATGACCCCGTGCCTGCGGCGATCCTCCGGCACGTAACCGATGCCAGAGGCAATTGCGTCCAGCGGTGAGGTGATGCGGACCGGTTTGCCTTCGAGCAGGATTTGCCCTTCGTCACCAGGCGTGATCCCGAAAAGAATTCGCGCCAGTTCGGTGCGCCCCGCGCCGACAAGTCCCGCCAGGCCGACGACTTCGCCGGAGCGAACTTCAAGGTTGATGCCGTGAACGCCCGAGAAAGCGCAGCCAAGATTTTGCAGCGCAAGTACTGGGTTGCCGGCAGTGCTCTCCGAAGGCGGGAAGATGCTGGTCAGTTCGCGCCCGATCATCAATCGGATCAGCTCGCTTTCGGTCAGCGATTTTGCGGACGCCTCAGCACCACCCGAGCCGGACCGCAGCGGACGGGTGCCGACGCTTTCGCCGTCGCGCAGCACGGTGACGCGGTCGGCGACCCGAAAAACTTCTTCGAGGCGATGCGAAATGTAAATGGTGCCGACACCCTGCGTGCGGAGCTCTTCGACCAGCTTTAGCAAAGCGTCCACTTCGCGAGCTGTCAGCGACGCGGTGGGTTCGTCCATGATCAGGATTCGCGCGCCGGCGCCAAGGGAACAGGCGATTTCGACCAATTGCTGTTCGGGCATTGAAAGCTCGCGCACTTCGCGCTCAACCGGGATGTTGGCGCCGATCCGGGACAGGAACTCCTGTGCGCGCGCGCGGTTGCGGCTGCGCGATACGCGGCGCAGGGGCGAAGGCTTGTCGAGGCGTACCGCGATATTCTCTGCGACCGTGAGGTCCGGGAACAACGAGCGCTGCTGATAAACGGCCGAGATTCCCAGGGAACGCGCCAGCGCCGGATTGAGAGATGGGAGTTGTTGTCCCTCGATTTCCAATATGCCGCCATCGGGTTGGTAAGCGCCGGTGATGACTTTGATCAGTGTGGATTTGCCCGCGCCGTTTTCGCCGACCAGGGCATGGACTTCACCTGGCAGTAATTCGAAGGAAACACCGCGCAGGGCGCGCACCGCGCCGAAGGATTTGGAAATGTTGGACAGCCTAAGCAGCGGGGTCATGCTCGGATGCGGTGCGCACGAGAGGGAGACTAGCCGGTGCCAGAGTTGATTCCAAGCTTCAGATACTGGCAGCAGCCAGCAGTATTCAGTTTGGTCGGCGAATCCAGCATTCAAACGCGATCTCCTTGATGTCCGCTGAAAAGATAAGCACCTGAGCCGAAGTGAGGCGTGCCAAATGAACCAAGCCAACAGAATCTTGCATTTAGCCGGAGCACTGGCTATTCTCGTGGCACAAATCCAACTGCCTTCGTGGTGTTTCTATGAAACCGCAACCGCACTTTTTCCCTGGCAATTCCATCCGCTGGCGAATTGTTTTCGTGCTGCTAGGCATGCTGGTTTTGGCGTTCAACACTTTCGAACTGCATTTGCTGGCGGAGCCGCCGCCGCCGCCGGAGGAGGATTCTCCGCCCGACCCCCCTTTGCCTGGTTTCGGGTTGTACTCAGGCAGCACGATAATTTCCGCGCCATTCGGCACGAGTTTCCAGGTCAATGTAAACGGTTCGGGGCAAAACATCGCCGGGGACGCGGCGAACGAGCCTTCGATATGCATCGATCCGCTCAATTTAAACCGCATCGCGATCGGCTGGCGGCAGTTCGACAACACGAACAGCAACTTTAGGCAATCGGGGGTCGCGTATACGACGAATGGCGGGCTGAGTTGGATCCGTCCGGCCAATTTGGATGCCGGGGTGTTCCGCAGCGATCCGGTGCTGGCTTCGGACGCGGGCGGCACTTTGTATTATCTGGGAATCTCGAATGCGAACACGTTCAACGAGGACCTGTTCCGCTCGACGAATGGCGGAGCGACGTGGCAACGGATAGGCGATGCGCTGGGCGGAGACAAAGAATGGATGGCGATTGACACGACATCCGGACCGGGACGCGGCAACATCTATCAAGCCTGGCAAGTGGTGAACAGTTTCGGCAACAACGTGAATTTCATGTTCACCCGCTCGACGAATAGCGGCGCGAGCTGGATGACGCCGATCGGAATACCGCACGCGGCGCATTTTGGCACGCTGGATATCGGGCCGAACGGAGAGGTGTATGTGCTGGGATGGGACGGGTCGTCGCAGTTTTGGCTGAGCCGCTCGACCAACGCGAGCAATCGGAGCGTAACGCCGTCGTTTGACCTGACCGCGCTGGTGGATCTGGGCGGCACGCTGGCGTCAGGCGGCATCAACCCGGCCGGATTGCTTGGCCAGGCGTGGGTGGTGGTGGATCGTTCAACGAATACCACTCGAGGAAATATCTATGCGCTTTGCTCGACGACGGGCAGTTCGAACACGTGCGACGTGATGTTCGCGCGCAGCGTCAACGGCGGCGCGACCTGGAGCGCGCCGGTCCGAATCAATGATTTGGGCTCCAACTCGTATCACTGGCTGGGCGCAATGGCGGTGGCGCCTAATGGCCGCATTGATGTCTGCTGGTATGACACGCGCAGCAATCCGAACAACCAGTTCTCCGAACTTTACTACAGCTATTCGCTGAATGGCGGCGTGACGTGGTCGGCGAATGCGGCGGTTAGCGCCCCCTTCGACACATCGCTGGGCTACCCGCAGCAGGATAAAATCGGCGATTACATCGGCGTGGTGGCACTCAATGACGCGACGCTGGTCGCGTACAGCGCCACTTACAACGGGGAGGAAGACATCTATTTTCTGCGCATGCCCGATTTGCCGATCCACTTGACGATCGTCAGAATCGGCGCGAATGCCTCGTTATCCTGGAATGCTGTGGTCGGGAACACCTATTGCCTGCAATACAAAGCCAGCATCGCCGCGCCGTGGCCGGCTGGCTCAAACCAAATCTGCCTGGTGGCGACGAACGCGCAGATGACAATCAGCGATGCTCTGCTGGGTGGAGCGGCCGAGCGGTATTATCGCGTGGTGCTGTCAGCTTACGGTCCGGGCGCGCCGACGATTCTGACTCAGCCCGCTCCAGTGACGAATTACGTTTCTTTGGCCGCGACATTTAACGTGACCGCGTCCGGCTCGCCGCCGATGTACTATCAGTGGAGCAAAAACGGAGTGACGATCCCAGGAGCGACGCAAGCCGCACTGACCATCCGGCCCATCGCGCAATCCGATGCCGCCAGTTACAGCGTGCGGGTGACCAACAATGACGGTTTCATGGACAGCGGGTCAGCCACACTGACGGTTTTGCCGGCGCCGACCAATCCACCAAACATTCCGGGTCTCGTGCTGCATCTGCCGTTTGATAACAACCTGACGGATGCGACGGGTCGGGGCAATAACGGCACGGCCATCCACGTGACGACGGCGTCCAGCAATGTTTCGAGCGCCACTTTTGTTTCGGGCATGGTCGGTTCGGCGCTGCATTACTCGTCGGATTTTGGTTCTTACCCCTGTTGCACGACCACCAATGCAAACTACGTCACGCTGGGCGTTCGGCCGGACTTGCAGTTTGGCTCGAGCACAAGTTTTACCGTCGCGTATTGGATCCGGTTGCCGGCCTTCTATACGGGCGGCGACCTGCCTTTTTTCACCGACGCGGTGAACTCGACGTTCAACGGTGGGTTCTGTTTCGCGCCGACTTACGGTCTCCAGGGCACTCAGGGGTCAGGCAATGTCAATGGTGGATGGGCGCTCTCTTTGATGGACGCCGCAACAAGTCAAAATGGGATTGGAGTGTATGGCGGCGACTCGTCCATCAACGACGGCCATTGGCATCACCTGGTTCATACGATTGACCGCGTCAATGGCATGGTGACTTACCTGGATGGTTCAGCCGCGCCTTACGTCGTCGAGGGCGGTTCGTCAGTGGCGGCTGCCGGCAATATAGATACCGGGCGCGCAGCGGTGATTGGGCAGGACCCGACCGGGAAGTATGCCGAGAGCGGCTCGGCGGATATGGACGACCTTGGTGTTTGGCGCAGGGCACTGACGCCGCTGGAAGCTGGTTCGATTTACGCGGCGGGGATCAGTAATCACCTCAGTTTTACGGGTTCACCGTGAGGGTTAATTGTTGGGTTAGGGACAAAAGACATCAAGCCACACGCACATTTTGAGAGGATTATGTGGCATTGTTAAAGCGGTTTCGGGTGGACTGTGACGACCGCTATGTTTTCAAATTCCTCGAGGTTTACCATATCCCGCTCCTATGCAGCTTCGCTTATGGTAACTAGGGTTTCTACAAAGCTTTCGCTCCTAGCGGAGCTGGAGCTCCCGCAAAGCTGCGAATGGCTTCGAAATTGCTGATTCCAGACTTCTGACTGTGCGGCGCAAGACAGGGGAGTACAGGTTTGCTCGTGCCGTGCCTCATCAAATGAATCGAGCACCATACCACAGGCAGTTGCGCCTTGGCCCGGCAACCGGCATGACCTTGATAGAGGTTCTGGTTGCATTGGCGATTTCGGGCCTGGCCGTGGGAGGCATCGTCAGCGGCTACATCTACAGCTTCAGCTCATCGGACCGATGGGGTCTCTCGCTGGCAGCTCACTCGCACGCACTTGCCCGAATTGAGGACACTCGCAGCGCAAAATGGGACACTTCCAGCTGGCCTTCCACCGACCAGCTGGTTTCGAGCAATTTTCCCCCGCAGACAGTTGTGCTGGACCTTTCGGGCACGGGGGCACGGGCGACTTATGCGACCAACTACACACAAATTTCGCAACTTTCGACCACTCCGCCGCTGAAAATGGTGCGGGTTGATTGCGTGTGGCGGTTCAAGGGTGCGCTGGAAACAAACAGCATCGTTACCTGCCGCTCGCCCGACCAATGAAGTTTTGCCTTCCAACAATTAGAAGCAGACGTTCGATTGGTTTCACGCTCCCGGAGGTGTTGATTGCGGCGACCCTGTTTATCCTACTTATGGGCGGCGTAATTGCCGCGAATCTTTTCGGCATGCGGATGTCGCAGCTCACCCAAACGAAGCTCAAGGCCGGTGACGACGCGCGAAAGGCGCTGGGGATGCTGACCGACGAGATTCGCTGCGCCAAAGCCATCTCTTTGGGAAATGTTTCGAATGGAGTTTTTGTCGCGCTGCTCGATGGGGACGCGCAAACCTCGACTGCGCTCATGGTGCAGCAAACGACCAACGCCTCCAATTACGTCATCTATTTTGTCAATGCCAACGACCGCAGCTTTCGCCGAACGTTGAGCAGTGGGCGAGGCACGAGTGTCGTCGCTGCATCAGTTACCAATTCTACTGTGTTCACCGCGTTGGACTGCCTGGGGAAGGTGCTCACCAACAACCAAAACAATCCGGTCATTCACGTCGCGCTCGAATTTTACCGCGCCCAACCGAATTTGCCGACGCCGGACTATTACAAACTGGAAACGGCGGCGACGCGCCGCGTTCTCGAATGACCATGCGTTTGCTGGACTCAAATTCAGGAACCGGCCAGCGCGCGAGCGCTTTGTTGCTGACGATGGTGATGACGGGTATCGCCGTGCTCACGGTCGCTTCGGTGCTCTCCTACACCACGAGTTCGGCGCGGCTGAATTATCGCGCCAGTCAATACGAGCGCGCAATTGCCGCCGCGGAGGGTGCGACTGAGAAGGTTGTGGGGATGGTTTCGCACGATTATCTCAACGGCGGCGAGGCGGCGGTGCAGGCCAACCTGGACGTTTACAGGAATTGCGTGCTGAGTTCGAGTGACGCTCCGTTTTGGAGCGACTGGGAATTCAGTGACGCGGCAGGTCACGTCGGCCGGACGTACGTGGGGGTGGGCAACTCGACCAACTATGTGCTGCTAAGCTCGCTTTACGCCGGTCTGCACGGTTATGCCAGCTCGTATTCGATTGTTTCCAATGCGCGCCAGACCAGGGCGCCGCAGGAAGTCGTCGCGGGTGTATTGCAGGAATTGGAGCTGGCCCGGATTCCCATATTTCAATTTGCGATGTACGCCTCGGGGGATTTGGAAATCAGTTGCGGGCAGCCATTCGTCGTCACGGGCCGCGTCCATGCCAATGGCACACTCTACGTTGAGCCTGACAACGCGTTAACATTTCAATCCTACGTGAGCGCCGTCGGCGACGTTTTATTCCAACGGCATCCGCTCGATACAAGAGTGGCGCCGAAAGGCACGGTCGTATATCAGGCCAAGTATGGAGCGCATGTGCCGGCGATGACTTTGCCCATTGGCACGTCGAACAGCCCGCTGGCGATTCGAGAAATTATCCAGCCGGCTCCAGCCGGTGAACCGCTGAGCTCCGCGATGGGCCGGCTCCGTTACTACAATCTTTCCGACATGCTGGTAGTGGTGGCGAATTCCGGCACCAACATCAGCATCTCCGGCTCGAGTGGCAGCTTTAATGGATTTGCGACAGTGATTCCCACGAATGAATTGAAGCTGTTTGTAAATGTGAGCGCAAATTTCTGGGATGAACGCGAAGGCAAGACGGTGCTGCCCATTGACATTGACATTGGCTCCTTCACCGCGTGGAGCGCTACCAATAACAGTGTGCGAGCCGCTCTGGGTTCCAATGATGTCGCCTCCATTTACGTTTGGGATCGACGCGCGCTGGCGGCCGGCAATCTTGGCGCGGTCCGCGTGCTCAAGGGCAGGTTGCTGCCTTCGCGGGGATTGACCGTCGCAACCGCCAGGCCGCTCTACGTCTGGGGACATTACAATCAATACGCTTCCACCAATCTGGGAACCGCGAATACCCGCACGACGTATCCGGCTTCGTTGGTCGGCGACTCTCTCTCCGTGCTCTCGGAAAACTGGTCAGATGCCAACAGCACCGCCGCGGTCGGTTCCCGGACGGCATCCCCCACGACGGTCAATGCCGCTATCCTGGCCGGGGCGGTAGATACTTACCAGGACCATTATAGCGGTGGCGTCGAGAACTTTCCGCGGTTCCTGGAAACATGGGGATTGTCCAATCCGCTGACTTATAACGGCTCGATGGTGAAACTGTTCCCCAGTCAGTACGCCATCAGCCCCTGGGGCAAAGCCAATGTGTATGGTCCACCGGCTAGAAATTGGACATATGATACCAATTTCGACAACCCGGCATTGCTGCCTCCCAATACACCCAGCGTGCTCAAGGTCGTCCGTGGCCTATGGGCTGCTACTGCTCCGAACCAGACAACTGCGCCTGTGCATTGAATGTTATGAAGAACATACGAAAATTGCTTGCTAAACTACGCCGGGCCACCTCGGCCGCGCCTGGCCGCGCCACCCCGTTGCGGGCCATCCGTGGCGCTTGCTGGGTGGGTATCCTGGTGGCCAGCTCAGCCGCCCTCGCCGGCCTGGCTGCCGATTCAGCCCAGACGCCAGAACAGGGAACCACCAATGTCGATTTGGCCCAGCAGGAATGGCTCAAGCACCAGGCCCAAACGGCGCAAGAACATTACCGATTGCGCGTTCCGGTTTCCGATGCCGTCCGCGACAGCGTCATGGCGTCGCACCTTGCCAGTCCGCCACCGCTCGATAACCCAAGGGAGCCGCTGCTCAGCGGCACGCGTTACCAGGACATCATCCTGGGAACTTTAATTGGTGTCGCGGTTTTCCTGGGCGCGCGCAAGCTGCATAGCTGGGGCAACTCCTCAAGCGCGGTCGAGGAAACCTATCATAGCGCGGACGACGATAAAGCTTTTGCAGAATTTTTGGCTTCGTTCCGGTCAGGGCCGCGTCCGGCACAGGCGCAGCAGGCTTCGAGCGTGCCGGCAGTGGTCGCGACTCCTGCCCTCGCGGCGGAGGCGACGACCGGCACGACACGAGGCCAGCTCGAATCCTTCTACGAACAAACTCAAACTGATTTGCGGGCGATGAAGATGTTGGCGGTGGAAATCGGGGCCGATCCAGGCGGCTCAAGCCAAAAGAACGCGCTCACCGAATTGAGTGTCCATGTGAAGCTGCTCAAAGAACGCGCGAATTTGCCGGAACTGCTCGCCGTGTGGCAATTGACCTCCTCTCTCGAATGGTTGATGCGGCAGGTGTCGGAACGCTCGAACGGCGTTACCCCTTCGGCCTTGCGGACAATTGGCGAAGCTGTGCAGTTGCTGCATGAACTGTGCAAGCCGGGGCTGACCGCTGAATTCACCACCACTCCTCCGCTGCGATTTCTGACCGTGGACGACGATTTGATTTCACGCCATGCGGTGTCATTTGCGCTCAAGAAGGCATTCAACCAACCGGATACCGCCAGCGATGGCCCGGCGGCGCTGGCCTTGGTTTCGCGGCTGACTTACGACGCCATCTTCCTGGATATTCAGATGCCTGGTATGGACGGTTACGAGCTTTGCGCCAAAATCAAAGAGTTGCCGCAAAACAAGACCACTCCGATCGTGTTCGTCACCAGCCACAACGATTACGAATCGCACGCCAAATCATGCCTCGTGGGCGGGACGGATTTGCTCGGCAAACCTTTCCTTACCTTCGAGATTACCGTCAAGGCGCTGACACTCGCGTTGCGCTCCCGATTGCAAGCGCGCGATGGTGTGGCGAAGCCGGAAGTGGTGGCCGTCGTGACGGACAAGAGCGCCGTGGCGGCCACGACGTAGAGGGACCGCGCGCCAGGATTTGCGTGGCATGTTACGAACGTGTAAGCGCTAACGAGGCTCTACTCGAATACCAGGGCAGGAGGAGAAAGGCGCAAGAAGCTTGCATGGCTCGCCACGCTGCTGTATCCAGCGCGACGCATGAGCCGAATCACGGATTTGCGACTGCATTCAATTGCGATCGCCGACCCGCCCCTGCGCAGTTCTTATGGGTTGCACGCGCCGTATGCGTTGCGGACGATTCTGGAATTGGAAAGCAGCGATGGGGTGGTTGGCATTTCGGAAACGTATGGTGGAGAAGCGCAGGTGCTGCAATTGGAGGCATTGCGCGGACAGATCGTAGGAGCTGACCCATATCGGTTAACCGGCTTTCTCTCGCCGATGGTGGAAGGGACGCCCGCGGGCAATGCAAAATCGGACCGTTCGCAAACGTATCTTTTGCCAGGTGAAAATCCGCTGGATGCGACGACACGGACGTATGCAGCAATCGAAGTGGCCTGCCTTGATTTGATCGGCAAAACGGTCGGGCAGCCGGTGTGCGATTTGATTGGCGGGCGGGTACGGGAGGAAGTACCTTTCTCGGCGTATCCCTTTTATAAACATGCTGGCGGCGGCGGTGAAGGGGACGATGAGCGGGAGGACGAATATGGCGAGGCGCTGACTGCGGAGCAATTGGTTGAGCAGGTGCGGGAAATGATTGCGCAGTACGGGTTCCGCTCGATTAAATTCAAAGCGGGTGTGCTGGAGCCGGAGGTCGAGGTTGAAACAGTAAAGCAGCTTTATCGCGCTTTGGGCCCGACAGTTCCGCTGCGGATTGATCCGAATTCGGCGTGGACGGTGGAGACATCGGTGCGGGTGGGCCGCGAGTTGGCGGAGGAATTGGGGCGTGGTGGTTACCTCGAGGACCCAACGGCTGGACTTGAAAACATGGCGGCGGTGCGGATCCGCCTCGTGGCCGAGGGCATCATGACCCCGCTGGCAAGCAATGTCGCCGTGACCTGTTTCGCCGATATTCCGCAGTCGCTGCAATTGGATGCGGTGCAGATAATCCTGTGCGACGTCCATTATTGGGGCGGCATGCGGCAGGTGCAGCATCTGGCGCGGTTGGCCCGAACGCATGGTCTGGGGCTCTCGATGCATTCGAACAGTCACCTGGGGGTTTCGCTGATGGCGATGGCGCACGTGGCGGCCGCGACTCCGCACCTGACTTACGCGTGCGATACGCATTACCCGTGGCAGTCTGAACAGGACGAAGTGGTGCTCGGTGGCAAAGTGCCGATTGTGGGCGGCTGCGTGCGGATTCCGAATAAACCCGGCCTGGGCGTGGAACTGGATTACGATAAATTGGCGCGGGGACGTGAGCGTTATGCGAAGTGCGGCTATCGCAAAAGGGATGATGAGGCGGAGATGCGGAAGCGAGTCGATCCAGCGTGGAAGAGGGAGTTGCCGAAGTGGTAACGAGGAAGGAAATGAATCTGAGCTTCGAGCCAGTCAAGGAACGGAGCGCGAGACGTCCCGGCTCGCAGCATGACTGAACGCCTTCTAATCAAAGGACGCCTTGGTTTTATGGGGAGCGCTGCGGGCCGGGACGTCCCGCGCTCCGTTCCTTGGTTTCAGGCCTCCCTTTTATAGGGTTTTGATTTTCCTTACGGGGCCACCGGGCGAAAAAAGGCGCTTGGTTTAGCGCAACTTTCCATTAAGTTTTTAGTTTAAGTAAAGAAGCTACGGTATATGCCACAATTCTCGTATAAAGCCCGCCGCCGGACGGGAGAAGTCGTCGAGGGTGTATTGGACGTTGCCGATCGTTCGGCAGCGCTGATCCAGATCGAGCGGCTGGGTCTCTTTCCCGTGCTGGTGGATGCGGCAAAAGGGGGCGGCGCGATAGCCTTGCAACGCCCGGCCGGTCAAAAAACGGATTTCAAGGCCTTGCTGCCTCCTACTTTGCGCGAGGCGCTTTCACGCAAGCGCAAACCGAAGCTGCAGGAATTGGCGACTTTTACACAGCAATTGGCGAACCTGCTGCATTCGGGCATGCCGCTGACAGTGGCGTTGAACAGCATGACGCACCTGGAAACCAAGGGTATCGGCGCGGAAGTCAGCAAGGAGTTGAAACAGGATGTGATGGAAGGTCGAAGCCTGTCGGATCCGATGG
>Ga0136846_1220038_pt1 | contig 13582 bp, 10 predicted proteins | sample HopSoiMetagenom2_FD_96841 | JGI IMG/M metagenome (GOLD analysis project Ga0136846, IMG submission 96841) | Grasslands soil microbial communities from Hopland, California, USA - 2 Assembly 2016 (version 4) | ecosystem: Environmental > Terrestrial > Soil > Grasslands | place: USA: Hopland... | reverse complement strand
TCGCGCACAAGCGTTCTGACCTCGTTGTTCGCGCCGTCGGCGTTCATGATGTAGGTCTCGCCCTGGTCGGGGAAGAGCTCCATGTCCCAAGTCGAGCCGTTGGCGAGCGTCGCCTTCTCGACGAAGAACTCCTTCACGAAGCTGCCGTCCTTGCGGAACACCTGGATGCGGTCGTTCGCCCGGTCGCAGACGTAGACGAGCCCGTCCTGCGCGATGCGCACGCAATGCACCGGGTTCGAGAACTGCTGCGCCGGCGCGGCCGACGGGGAGTAGGGCGGCAGCTTGTCGTCCGTCGGCGGCTTGCCGTAGGCGCCCCACTGGCGCTTGAAGGCGCCGGTGTCGGCGTCGAAGACGATGACGCGGTGGTTGTAATAGCCGTCGGCGACGTAGACCTCGTTCGTCGCCGGGTCGACGACCATGTGGGCCGGGCGCCCGAGCCGCGTCGTGTCGGTGCTGTTCGTCTGCGGGCCGGGCTTGCCGATCTGCAGCACGAACTTGCCGTCGCGGGTGAACTTCAGGATGTGGCCGTCCTGATCGCCGTTCGCCGCGAGCCAGACGAAGCCCTTGTGGTCGATGTGGATGCCGTGCTCGTTCTGCGGCCAGTCGTAGCCCTGGCCCGGGCCGCCCCAGGCCTTGACGAGATTGCCCTCGGCATCGAACTCGAGCACCGAGGGGGCGGGCTTGCAGCACTTCGTGCGCGGCGGGTTGAAGGTCGCGGCCTTCTCGTCGTCGGTCAGCGTCTTCGGCCGCTGCACGACCCAGACGTGGTCCTGCGCGTCGACGGCGACGCCCGCTGCCTGGCCCATGATCCAGCCGTTCGGGAGCGGCTTCGGCCAGGCGGCGTCGACCTGGAATTTCGGGACTTCGCCGGCTTCGACGGCGGTCGCGAGGCAAAGGGCTGACAGGGCGACGATGGCTTTCATGGCGTTTCCTCCCGCTCCGACTATGCCCCGGCGACGCGCCGCGAGGCGATTGAAATCCGCGCGAGCGGAAGCGTTGGGGCGTGCGCCGTCGTTCTCGCGGCCGGAGCGGCTCGAGGCATGGCGGCGTCGTCCAGGCTTGCCCTCGGGCGAGCCCCGAGGGGGAGCGCGGGGCGCGATCGGTTCCCCGCGCGTCCGGCGGGTCGCGCGAAGGAGGTAAGGAAGGAGGGCCGGACCGCCGAACGTCGGGTCCGACGCGCCCCGCGCGCGACGCCTTGATCCCTGGCCCCGCGCTTCGGCGCTGCGGACTGTTCGTCCCGACGCCTTAAGCGCTTGCGCGCAGCCCCGGCATCGCAGCCGGGACGGGCGAGGCCGCCGCCCAAGCCGGGTGACGCGCCTTTTCGCGTCAGGATCCGACCGGCGGAGAACCCTGGACACCGCTCTGCGTGAGCGGGCCTGACGCCGCATCCCACCCCAACTTCAAGAACGCCTCCGGAAGCGCCCCTCTGGATGGGATGCACGGTGTATAGTCCTATAGCAATTGAGTGTCAACCGAATAATTTCCCGCCCGTTCGGGAGACTTCTGCGAGATGAGTTCGGCGCCACTTCGCGGCAGCTTGCTGCGCTGGGTCCCGGGTCGCATTCCGCTTGCGCTGCATGCGCCCGGGAAAGCGGTGGAGGGATTGGCGCGAACCCCTCAACAGCTCTTTCCCGGAAGCCTGGAACGGAGCGAAGCGCAGTGGAAGGCTATCCGGGACCCAGCGCAAGACTCGCGAAGCGCCGCCTATTCTTCCTTTCGGAGCGGTCTCCCTGCGAGGAGAGCCGACTCCGGGCGCGGAGCGGGGGTCGCCGGCCAGGGCCGCTGCGGGGCGCGGATCGCCTCGAAGGCATGCGCCAGCCGCAGGACGCCGAGATCGTCGAAGCGGCGGCCGATGATCTGCAGCCCGATCGGCAGCCCCTCCGCCGTGTAGCCGGCGTTGACCGAGGCCGCCGGCTGCTCCGAGAAGTTGAACGGCACCGTGAAGGCGATGTGCTCGAACGGGCGCGCCGGGTCGTCGAGCGGCGAGGCGAGCTCGGCCGGGAAGGCCGGCACCGGGGCGACCGGCGAGAGCACGTAATCGAACCGCTTCGTCGCCGCGATGGCCGCGGTCTTGATCGCGAGCATCTGGCTCATGCCGTCGTAGACCTTGCGTCCCGAGAGCCGGCTTCCGCCCTCGGCCCAGGCCCGGATGTAGGGCAGGACCTTGTCCTGCCGCTCGGGCGGAAGCGCCCCGATGTCGGCCCAGGCGCGCTGGCGCCAGAAGCGGTCGAGGCCGGTCATCATGGCCCGGGTCAGGAAGGGCTCGACGACGCCGATCCGGACGCCGCGGTTCTCGAAGCGCTTCGCGGCCCGGTGGACCGCCGCCTCGACCTCCTCCTCGACCGCCATGCCGAGGCCGGCGTCGAGGAGAAGGCCGATGCGCAGCCCCCGCATGGGCTTTCGCATGTCGAGATCGAGCCAGGGGATGTCCTGCGGCGGCAGGTTCATGGTGTCGCGATCGTCGGGCTTCGACAGCTCGCGCATCATCAGCGCCGCGTCGGCGACGGTGCGGGTCATCGGCCCGGCGACGCGGCCCCAATAGGGCGGATCGATCGGCACGCGGCCGAGGCTCGGCTTCAGCCCGAAGATGCCGCACCAGCCGGCCGGCAGCCGGATCGAGCCGCCGATGTCGGTCCCGATGTGGAGCGGCCCGTAGCCGGCCGCCGCCGCCGCGCCGGCGCCGGCCGAGGAGCCGCCAGGGTTCTTCGTCAGGTCCCACGGGTTTCGGGCGAGCGGATGGAAGCTCGACAGCCCGGAGGACAGCATGCCGTAATCCGGCATCGTCGTCTTGGCGAAGATGATCGCGCCGGCCTCGCGCATCCGCGCCGCCGGCGGCGCGTCCTCGGCCGCCGGCTCGAGCGTCCGGGCCGCGGTCCCGAGCGGCACCGGCGTGCCTCTGGTAGCGATGTTCTCCTTGATCGTGACCGGGACGCCGTCGAGCGGCAGGGCCTGGCCTTTCGCCCAGCGCCGGGCCGATGCCGCCGCGTCCGCCAAGGCGCCCTCGGCATCGAGCGCGTAGAGGGCGTGGATCTCGGGCTCGCGGCGCGCCACCCGGTCGAGCACGGCGCGCATCGTCTCGACCGGCGAGAGGCGCTTTGCCGCGTAGGCGGCAAGGAGCGCGACGGCGGAGAGATCCGCTGGATCGTCCGCCGCCGCCGGGGTCGTGGCGGCGGCGAGCTTCGCGAGAGCTTGTGGCACGGCATCCCCCGGGCATCGGCCTGCCGCGATGATGCCACTCGCGGCAGAGCCGCGCCAGCCGGGCTCAGCAGCCGCGGCAGACGCTGCCCATGATGGCGCCGGCCTTGCTCTCGGCACGCTGCTGCGTCGGCGTCGGCGGCACCGCCTTCGCTGGCGGCGCCGTGCGGCCGGCCGCCTCCCGGACGGCGCCTTTTCGCGCCGGCGCGCGCTTCGCGCTGCGCTGGCGGCGCTCCTTGCGGATGACGGCCGGCGCGAAGCTCTGCCGGCGGGCGATCGTCGGCGCGCCGCCCTGGGCCGGGACCGAAGTCGCGCGCAGGTCCGAGGCGGCGGCCGCCGGATTGGTGGCGCTCGGGTTTCGGATGTCGGACGCGGCGGCGGCCGGGTTCGTCGAGCTTGGGCTGCGGAAGTCGGAGGCCGCAGCGCTCGGATTCGCCGCCGTGCCTTGGGCTGCGGCAACCGACGGGCCAAGCGCCAGGACCGCCGCCACAAAGAGCCGCCGCGCATCGCGATACATGGCCATGTCCCTCGCGGCGCCGACCGTCGCGCCGTGTGATCAACGTACGATGTCGTCGCCGGTTCGGCCCGGCCGTGAACGTCGCCTCAGCTCGCCGAGCTGCCGAGGAAACGCCGGATCAGGAGATGCGCCATGGCGCGCGGGTCGTCCCGGTCGACGACCGCGAGCTTGCCCGAGCGCGAGAGCGAGGCGAGCCCGTGCAGCGACGCCCAAAGCGTCGCGACGGCGCGGCGGCGCTCGTCCTCGTCGGCGACGAGCGGCTTCAGCACCTCGTCGACGACGTTCGTCGTCGCCGCGAGCGCCTTCTCGTACCAGTCCGGGAAATCGCTGCCCGGCGGCAGCACATGCTCGAGGATGACGCCCCACAGGCGCGGCTGGCGGGCGACGAAATCGAGGTAGCCGTCGGCGACCGCGAGCGCGTTCTCGATCGGCGGCCGGCCCGGGTCGACGACGCGCACGAGCGCGGCGCGCAAACGCGCCAGGGTGCGGGCGTTGACCCGCAGCACGACCGCGTCGAGATCGCCGACGGCGTTGTAGATCGACCCCGCCGCATAGCCGATCTCGGCCGCGATGCGCCGCATGGCGATGCCGCGCAGGCCCTCGCGCCGGGCGAGCGTCTCGGCCGCCCCGACGACGAGCTCGGCGAGCTCTTCCCGCGAATGGTCGGTCCGACGCGCCATGGCCCCTCCTCCGACCAGTGTTTAAGCCGATTCTGAGCGGCATTCAAAATTCCTCTTGAACACTGTTCAGAATCGTGCGATACGAATTGAACGACGTTCACAATCCGATCTGCGGAGGATGACATGCTGCGCACGGTGGATTTGCTGACCCGCACGCGTCAGTTATGCCTGATGGCCGATTCCCCTGCCGCCGCGAAGGAACGCCCCGTGTCCGACTCGCTGATGACCTCGCGCCGCTTCGCGCCGCTGTTCTGGTGCCAGTTCTTTTCCGCCTTCAACGACAACTTCCTCAAGAACGCGCTCGTCTTTCTGATCCTGTTCAAGGTCGCGGGCTCGAACGCCGAGGCGCTGGTGACGCTCGCCGGCGCGGTGTTCATCGGCCCGTTCTTCCTCCTCTCCGGCATCGGTGGCGAGCTTGCCGACCGCTACGACATGGCGGTCCTCGCCCGGCGCCTGAAGCTTGCCGAGATCGGCGCCGCCGGCCTTGCTGTCGTCGGGTTCTGGCTGCACTCGCTGCCGGTGCTGTTTGCGGCGCTGTTTTCCTTCGGCACCATCGCGGCCCTGTTCGGCCCGATCAAGTACGGCATCCTGCCGGTGCACCTGCGCCGCGCCGAGCTCCCCGCCGGCAACGCCCTCGTCGAGGCCGCGACGTTCCTCGCGATCCTCCTCGGCACCGTCGCGGGCGGCTATGCGGCGCGCGGCGGCGGCGATCCGGCCTCCTTCGGCGGCCTCGTGATCGGCTTTGCGGTGCTGTGCTGGGCAGCGAGCCTCCTCATCCCGAGGACCGGCGAGGCGGCGCCCGATCTTCGCGTCGACCTCAACATCCTGCGCTCGACCGGCGCGCTGCTGCGCGACCTCTGGGCCGATGCGCGGCTGTGGCGCGGCGGCGTCATCGTGTCCTGGTTCTGGCTCGTCGGCGCGGTGACGCTGTCGATCCTGCCGCCGCTGGTCAAGAACCGGCTCGACGCCACCGAGGAGGTCGTGACCGTGCTGCTGGCCGTGTTCTCGGTCGGCATCGCCGTCGGCTCGGGCCTCGCCTCATGGCTCGCGAGCGGACGCATCGTGCTCTTGCCGACGGCCATCGGCGCGCTCCTCATGGGCGCCTTCGGGCTCGACCTCGCCTACGCGGTCTACCATGCCGCGCCCTCGATGCCGCCGGTCGGCGCGCGGGCCTTCTTCGCCAGGTCCGACGGCTTGCGCATCGCGATCGACTTCGCCGGGCTCGCGATCTCCGGCGGCCTGTTCATCGTGCCGTCCTTCGCGGCGGTTCAGGCCTGGGCCGGGGCGGACCGCCGCGCCCGCGTCATCGCTGCCGTCAACGTGCTCTCGGCGGCCTTCATGGTGGCCGGCGCGCTCGTCACCGCCGGGCTGCAGAAGATGGGCGTGACGCTGCCGACCATCGTCGCGGCGCTCGGCGTCGCAAACGTCGCGGCCGGCCTGATCATCTTCCGGACGCTGCCGACGAGCCCGTTCCGCGATTTCCTCTCGATCCTCTTCCGGGCCTTCTACCGGCTCGAGGTGAGGGGGCTCGAGAACGTCGCCAAGGCCGGCCCGAACGCGATCGTGGCGCTGAACCACGTCAGCTTCCTCGACGCGGCGCTCGCGCTGTCGCTCCTCGACCAGGAGCCGGTCTTCGCCATCGACCACGGCATCGCCCAGCGCTGGTGGGTGCGCCCGTTCCTGAAGATCACCCGCGCCATGCCGCTCGATCCGGCAAAGCCGATGGCGACGCGGACGCTGATCAACGCCGTCAAGGGCGGCGAGACGCTGATCATCTTCCCCGAGGGGCGCCTCACCGTCACCGGCAGCCTGATGAAGGTCTATGACGGCGCCGGCCTCATCGCCGACAAGACCGACGCCATGGTCCTGCCGGTGAAGATCGAGGGCCTCGAGCGCACGTTCTTCTCGCGGCTGTCGCGCGAGCAGGTCCGCCGCCGCTGGTGGCCGAAGGTGACGGTGACGATGCTCGAGCCGGTGCGGCTCACGATCGATCCGGCGCTCAAGGGCCGCAACCGCCGCCAGGCGGCGGGCGCGGCGCTCTACCAGATCATGTCCGACCTCGTCTTCCGGACCACCTCCACGGACCGCACCGTGTTCGAGGCCGTGGTCGAGGCGGCGGCGACGCATGGCTGGCGCCGGGTCGCCGTCGAGGACCCGATCACCGGATCGCTCACCTACAAGCGGCTGCTCGTCGGCGCGAACGTGCTCGGCCGCAAGCTCATCCCGCTCGCCGAGGAGGGCAAGGCACTCGGCATCATGCTGCCGAACGCGAACGGCGCCGCCGCAACGATCCTCGCCGCGATGTCGGCCGGCCGCGTGCCGGCGATGATCAACTTCACGGCCGGCGCCGCGAACATCCTTTCCGCCTGCAAGGCGGCCGAGATCGCGACCATCGTCACCTCGCGCGGCTTCGTCGAGAAGGCGAAGCTCGAACCGCTCGCCGGCGCGCTCGCCGAGACGGTGCGGGTGGTCTATCTCGAGGACGTCCGGACCGAGATCGGCATCCTCGACAAGCTGCGCGGCCTCGCCGCGTTCAAGAAGCCGCTCGTCCGGCGCGACCCCGGCGACCCGGCCGCGATCCTCTTCACCTCGGGTTCGGAAGGCGTGCCGAAGGGCGTCGTGCTCTCCCACCGCAACATGCTGGCGAACGCCGCGCAGGCGGCGGCGCGGATCGATTTCGGCCGCACCGACAAGGTCTTCAACGTCCTGCCGGTGTTCCACTCCTTCGGGCTGACGGTCGGCCTCGTGCTGCCGCTCGTCTCCGGCGTGCGGATCTATCTCTATCCGTCGCCGCTGCACTACCGGCTCATCCCCGAGCTCGTCTACGGCTCGAACGCGACGATCCTGTTCGCGACCGACACCTTCCTCGCCGGCTACGCCCGCTCGGCGCACCCCTACGACTTCCGCTCGCTGCGCTACATCCTGGCCGGCGCCGAGCCGGTCCGGGAGGCGACGCGGCGGGTCTACATGGAGAAGTTCGGGCTGCGCATCCTCGAGGGCTACGGCGTCACCGAGACGGCGCCGGTGCTCGCCATCAACACGCCGATGTTCAACCGCTTCGGCACCGTCGGGCGGCTCATGCCCGGGATGGAGGCGAAGCTCGAGCCGGTGCCCGGCGTCGAGGACGGCGGCCGCCTCCACGTGCGCGGGCCGAACGTGATGCTCGGCTATCTCAAGGTCGAGAACCCGGGCGTGCTCGAGCCGCCGGCCGAGGGCTGGCACGACACCGGCGATATCGTCGCCCTCGACGCCCAGGGCTTCATCGCCATCAAGGGCCGCGCCAAGCGCTTCGCCAAGATCGGCGGCGAGATGGTCTCGCTTGCCGCCGTCGAGGCGCTGGCCGCCGAGCTGTGGCCGGACGCGCTCTCGGCGGTCGCGAGCGCGCCCGACGCCCGCAAGGGCGAGCGCCTCGTCCTCGTCACCGAGCGCCGCGACGCGAGCCGCGCCGCCTTCCAGGCCTTCGCCAAGGCCAAGGGCGCCGCCGAGCTGATGATCCCGGCCGAGGTGCTGGTCGTCGACAACGTGCCGGTGCTGGGCTCGGGCAAGCTCGACTACGTCGGCGTCGCGACGCTCGTGCGCGAGCGCGCCGCGACCGCCGAGCCGCTCGCCGCAGCCGAGTGACGCCCCGTGGCGGGCCTTGCCGCAATACCGGTCCTCGACCTGCGCGAGGGCGGCCCGGTCGAGCACGCCCGCCGGCGCCGGCACGAGATGCTGGCGCTGCGCGACGCCTGCTTCTCGGTCGTTCCGGCGCCGCTGCGCGGTCTCGCCCGGCCGCTCGACCGCGTCTCGGCGGCGTGGCTGAAGACCACGCCGAGCCCCTATGTCGGCGAGATCGCGGAGATCGCCGCGATCGCCGGCCGGCCCGGCGTGTGGTTCGTCAACGCCTCCTATGAGTGGGGCTGCACGACGCGGATCGACGTCGAGCCGGCGCCGATCCTGCGCCGGACGCTCGACTGGCCATTCCCGGGTCTCGGGCGATATGTCGAGGTGGCGCTGCAGGACGGCGGCGCCGGTCCTTACGCGAGCCTCACTTGGCCCGGCGCCGTCGGCGTGCTGACTGCAGTGTCGCGGGGGCGCTTCGCGGCCGCGATCAACCAGGCGCCGCTGTATCGCCGCACTAAGCCCATAGCGCTCTTGCCGACGGAGTTCCTCCTCAACGGCCTCGCGACTTAGCGCCATGCCGGCCGCTGGCCGGCGGCGCATCTCCTGCGTTTCGCGTTCGATACCTGCGCCGGCTTCGAGGATGCGGTCGAGCTCCTGGCGGAGACGCCGCTTGCGCGGCCGGCGCTGTTCTCGATCGTCGGCGTTGCGCCCGGCGAGGGCGCCCTGATCGAGCGTACCGAGACCGCCGCGCATGTCCACCGCGGCCGCTGCTGCATCGCCAATGACTGGCATCCCGCCGGGCCTGCCCGGCCGGGGCATTGGCGCCCGCGCGGGCGCCTCGTCCGCGGCGTGCCCGATTCGGAAGACCGCCGCGCGCTCCTCGACCGCGACGACAGCACGGCGCCGTTCGCCTGGCTTGCCCCGCCGGTGCTCAACGGGTTGACCCGGCTTGCGGTCGAGGCCTCGTCTGCCACCGGCGAGCTGCGCGCTATCGGGTTCGAGCCGACGTCGAGGCAGATGGCCGAGTCGCTGCTGGCGACCGAACGCTTCGAGGGCCGAATCACCGCCGACGGGCGCTTGGAATCGGCGCGGCAAGCCGCCTGAATCTCGTAAAGACACGCGGCGAGCCGCCCATTGTGCGCTGCAGCGGCCGATCCGGGCGCATGGCGGCATGTTCCGGGCACATGGAACTGGAGGCAAAAACGCCCGTGAAAGCTGGCGTCCTAGGCGACTTTCGCAGTGTTCCGCCGCAAAGAGCGGCATTTCACCGCAAATTTCAGCATTTCTTTCCAAACACGCTCGGCCGGCTGGGCGGCTGTGACTTGCAATCTATGCTGCGTCGCACAATTCTCCCTGCATGCACATTCCCGCACCCAACGACATAATCCGCCGCGACCTTCCGGACGCGGCAATCCATTCACCAAAGACCCGCCGCGCCGAGCGGCAGGGCAAGCGCCGCCGGCTGTCGCTCGCTCTCCAGGGCGGCGGCTCCTTCGGCGCCTTCACCTGGGGCGTGCTCGACCGCCTGCTCGAGGAGGACCTCCCCCTCGACGTGGTGAGCGGCGCGAGCGCCGGCGCGATCAACGCCGTCGTGATGGCGACCGGCCTCGCCAAGGGCGGGCGCAAGGGCGGGCGCGAGGAGGCGCGAGCGCGCCTTACGCACTTCTGGACGCGCGTCAGCGAGGTCGCGCCGCGGGCAAGCTCGAACGCCGCGGCCGCGATGGCGACGCGGCTGCTCTCGCCCTATCAGTTCAACCCTTTCAACGTGAACCCGCTGCGGACGATCCTCTCGGAAGAGGTCGGTTTCGACGCGCTCCGGGCGAAGCCGCCGCTCCGGCTCCTCATCGCCGCGACGCGGGTGAGCGACGGCAGCCTGCGCGTCTTTCGCGAGAAGGCGGTGACGCTCGAAGCGGTGCTCGCCTCCGCCTGCCTGCCGCTGCTTCATCATGCGGTCGAGATCGACGGCGAGGCCTATTGGGACGGCGCCTATTCGGCAAACCCGCCGATCGTGCCGCTGATCGCAGCATCCCGCGCCTCCGACGCCCTCGTCGTCCAGATCATCCCGACCGCGAGCGAGGAGACGCCGACAAGCTCCGCCGACATCATCAAGCGCATGCAGCAGATCACCTTCAACAGCTCGCTGCTGCGCGAGATGGAGGCGCTTTCGGCGATGACGAAGCTGTCCGGCCCGGACGCCGAAGGCTCGGCGCTGTCGCGCAAGCTCCAGCGCCTGCGCCTGCACCACATCAACGCCGAGAAGCACGTGCCCGGCCTCGCCCAGGCGAGCGCGCTCGATCTCGACTGGGACTTCCTTTGCGCCTTGCGCGACCACGGCCGGGCCGCGGCGGAGAGCTGGCTCGCGGCAAAGCCCTGATCGCGCCGTGGTCCTGTGGCCATGGCCCTACGGCCACGGTTAACCCTTTGGTAACCACGTTTCACTCACGGTCGCACCGACCTGATCCTGTGACCGGGGGGTGAAAGTCATGGCGAAGGATGCGAACGCGCGCGCGGCCGACGCGCCGCCGGTGTACCTCGACATCTGCCGGCGCTATGTCGGCGCGCGCCTGAGGACCGCCTACGCCTATCTCGAGGCGGAGCCCCTGCCGCACGAGCATGTCGAGCTCGTGCTCAAGCTGCGGCAGCGCGAACGCGACCTGGCGCGCAAGCGCTGAGTCTTGCGCCTGTTGATGCCGCGGCATTCGCGGTCGACGGCCGTTAGCTTACGTTTAATCATCACCACGCAGGCTCGGGTGATTCCATTCCGAGGGGGCTTCGTTCATGAACGTCATCGTGTTCGCGTCGCGCAAGGGCGGCTCGGGAAAAAGCACGCTCACGGCGCATCTGGCGGCGCAGGCGGCGCGGCCGTCGCGGGGCTGCCTCTTGATCGACGCCGACCCGCAAGGGTCGCTGTCGCTGTGGCACGAGCTGCGCGGCAGCGACCGCCCGGCGCTCAGGCGCGCGACGCGCGGCGTCGAGGAGGCGGTCAAGGCGGCGCGGCGCGAAGGCTACGAGTGGGTGTTCGTCGACACGCCGCCGAACCGGTCGAGCCTCGTCGCCGAGGCGATCGGGCTTGCGACCCTCGTCGTCATCCCGGCCCGGCCGAGCGTGTTCGACATCGCCGCCGTGACCGACACCATCGCGCTCTGCCGCGAGCTGAAGAAACCCTATGCAGTGGTCATCAACGCCGCGCCGGCAAAGCGCAACGACGCCGAAGCGGCGATCGTCTCCGACGCGCGGGCCGGCCTCACGGCGATCAAGGTGCCGCTGTGGTCGGGCCAGATCACCCAGCGCAGCGACTTCTGCTTTGCGCTCGGCGCCGGCGCCGGCATCAAGGAGTTCGATCCCGATTCGCTCGCCGCGGCCGAGATGACGCAGCTCTGGGGCGCGATCGAAAAGTCGGTGAAGGCGATCAACGGCGCCCATCAGACCGCCCGCGCCATGCACCGCGCCGCCGCCTGAGGCATCAGGCCGCCGCCTGAGTCATCGAGCCGCCGCTCCTCAATGCAGGAGCGGCGCTTTCAGAAAGCCGTTGCGATCGCCGGACGCGACGGCGATGTCGGTGCTGCGGCCGTCGCGCTCGATCGTCAGCGGCACCTCGACGCCGGCGTGGCCGAGCGCCCACACCCGCCGGAAAAAGCCGGCGAGGTTGCGCAGCCTCGATCCGCGCACGGCGAGGATGGCGTCGCCGACCTTGAGGCCGGCGCGCTCGGCCGGGCCGCCATCGGCGAGGCCGACCACCATCACCTTGTCGTCGGCCTCGGTGGCGAACAGTCCGAGCCAGGGCCGGGCCGGGCGGTTCGGCCGCCCGAGCGTGAGGAGATCCGGCAGGATCGGCTTGAGGAGGTCGATCGGCACGACCATGTTGAGGAGGCCGGGCCGGCCGCCCTCGCCCACATGCTGGAGCTGCAGCGAGCCGATGCCGATGAGGTCGCCGGCCGGTCCGATTACCGCGGTGCCGCCCCAATGCGGGTGGGCCGGGGCGGTGAAGATCGCCTCGTCGAGGACATACTCCCAGTAGCCGGCGAATTCCTGCTTCGCGACGATCCGGGCCGCGACCGAGCGGGCGCGCCCGCCGGAGCCCGCGACGACGACGCGCTCGCCAAGGCCGGCGGCCTTCGAATCGCCGAGCGCCAGCGTCGGCAGGTCGAGCCGGCCGAGCGCCTGCACGAGGCCGAAGCCCGTCGCCTGGTCGTAGCCGAGGACGTGGCCCTGGACGGCGCGGCCGTCGCCGGTGATGAGCCAGACCGACTGCGCCTCGGTGACGAGGTAGCCGATGGTCACGACGATGCCGTCCTGGATCTGGACGCCGCTGCCGGCGCGCTCGGTGCCGAGCGTCTGGGCCGTGAAGGCGTCGGGCGGCACCGTCGCCGAGACGCCGATGACGGCCGACAGCGCGCGCTCGAGATCGTAGGGGTAGTCCTGGGGCTTCGGCTGGACGCCGGGCGGCACCTTCCAGTCGCTCGAGCCCGCCATGTGATCATCCCTCCCGAGCCGGGCGCCGGCGCCGCCCGACGCTGAGATAAGCCCCGCCGCGCGCTTAGCAAGCACGGGGCCGCGCCGGCCCGCTACGGCGGCACCACCGTGACCTCGGAGAAGCCGATCGTCACCGCGGTGCCGGCGGGCAGCGGGGCGCGGGTGCGGCGGTCGACGACGAAGAGCTCCCCGAGCGGCGTCGCCAGCGTGTACTCGATATGGCGACCCAAATAGGAACCCTTGACGACGGTTGCCGCGACGGCGGCGCCGTTCGCCGGCCCGGCGCGATCCGGCGCGGCGCCGATGGTGACCGCGTCGGGGCGGACCGCGACCTTCACCGGGCCCTTGCGGGCGCCGCGCCGGGCGAGCTCGACCTCGAGCGGTCCGAGACGCACGAGGGCGCGCTCGCCGCGCTCCTCGATCACCTCGGCGTCGATGAGGTTCGCGTCGCCGATGAAGTCGGCGACGAACAGGCTCGACGGCTCCTCGTAGAGCTCACGCGGCGTGCCGATCTGGGCAATCTTCGCATTCGACATCACGATGATGCGGTCGGAGACCGCGAGCGCCTCCTCCTGGTCGTGGGTCACGTAGGCGACGGTGAGGTTCAGCTTCTGCTGCAGCTGGCGGATGTCCTCGCGCACGCGCCGGCGCAGCTTGGCGTCGAGGTTCGACAGCGGCTCGTCGAAGAGCAGCACCTTCGGCTCGAGCACGAGCGCGCGCGCCACCGCGACGCGCTGCTGCTGCCCGCCGGAAAGCTCGGAGGGCGATCGCTTATCGAGGCCGGACAGGCCGACGAGCGCGAGCTTCTCCTGCGCGAGCTCGCGCGCCTGGCGCTTCGGCGCGCCCTGCACCGTCGGCCCGTAGGCGACGTTGTCGAGCACCGACATGTGCGGGAACAGCGCGTAGCTCTGGAACACCATGCTGACGTCGCGCTCGGAGGCGGACAGCGTCGTCACGTCCTCGTCGCCGATCAGGATGCGGCCTTGGCTCGCGATCTCGAGCCCGGCGATGAGCCTCAGTGTCGTGGTCTTGCCGCAGCCGGAGGGTCCGAGCAGCGTCACGAGCGTGCCGGGCGCGATCGTGAACGAGACGCCGTCGACGGCCGTGACCGCGC
>Ga0136846_1237062_pt1 | contig 13584 bp, 9 predicted proteins | sample HopSoiMetagenom2_FD_96841 | JGI IMG/M metagenome (GOLD analysis project Ga0136846, IMG submission 96841) | Grasslands soil microbial communities from Hopland, California, USA - 2 Assembly 2016 (version 4) | ecosystem: Environmental > Terrestrial > Soil > Grasslands | place: USA: Hopland... | reverse complement strand
TGGAGATGCCCGTGACCGCACCATATTGGTTGAGCCCATTGGGCGTATAGGTGCGGTTGACAGCTACCGCACCGGTCCAGGCGAAGGCGGCGTTCGACAGCGTCCGCCACTTGACCTGGCTCGCGGGCGTGTAGTTGAACCCAAAATCGTTGGTGAGCGAGCTGCCCGCCTTCAGCTGCAGATCATTGAGCCGCGACATGGGGTCATAGCCATATGCGGTGCTCGTCCCGTTGCCGCGCGTCAGCGTCTGGCGACGGCCGAGAGTGTCGTACCCAAAGTGGGTCAGATTGGTCGTGCCGTTCTCGGTGATGTCGGTCATCCGGTCGAGGCCGTCATAAACGTAGGTCACATAGAAAGGCGCGTCGTCCCAGCTGAGCTTGATCCGGTTGCCGTCCGCGTCATAGTCGCTCGACAGCGTATGCATGCCGGTGCCGTTCAGCGTCTCCGCCTCCGTCTTCAGCCGGCCGAACCCATCATAGGTATAGGACGTTCCGGTCGAATAGACGAGCGGGTTCTTGGTGGAGGTCATCGACGTCAGATGACCGACAAGGTCATAATTGTAAGTCGAATCGAGATTGGGATTGCCCGCAGGCAGCGTCTTGGTCGCCATCCGATTGAGCGCGTCATAGGTATAGGTGATCTGCGTTCCATTGCGGATGGTACGCGTCAGCATGTTGCCGTTCGGGTCATAACTATACGCTTCAAAGCCGTTGGCCATGTTCACCGAGCCCGCGGTGCTGAGCGCGGTCGCCTGGGTCGACCCGTTGAACGATGAGGGACCAGTGGTGGACGGGAAATACCAGCCGTTCTTGCGATCGAACCCGTCATAAGTCTGCTTTGCGCGGTTGCCGTTCGCGTCGATCACATATTCCTGCATGCCGTCATCGGTATAGCTGTAGGTGGCGTAAGCCTGCTCGAGGCCGGGCACTCCAACAGCGCGGCGCACCTGGATCACATGATTGAGTGCGTCATAGGCGTTTTGGGTGATCCGGTCGGCACCGTTCGGCCCGTTCAGCTGCGGGATACACGCATCCGTTTGGCCCAACCATTGCGCAGGGTCCATGCGCTCCGCGGTGCAGATCAACCGGTCGAAGGCGTCGTAGGAGTATTGCGTGACCTTGCCGACCACGCCGTCCGATCCGGCGACGCTCTCCCGGGTCTTCCGCCCCTCGGCATCGTAACTGTAAGTGGTGGTGCTGCCGATCGTGAAGCCGGACCAGACACTGGGTGCGACGGTATCGCTCTGCCAGGCGGAAAGCGTGCCTGTCTCTACTTTCTGGAGCCGGTTATTGGTGTCATAGGTGTTGCGTGTCGCAAGGAACCCGCTGGTTCCGCTCGGCGCCGGGCTGATCTTGCCCGTAAGCAAGCCCCCCACCGTATAACGATAGCCGGTCAGGTAGGGCGAGGACGCTGTTTGCGCATGCGCCGCGCAGGCGAGGCCTATCGCCGTGGAGAGTAGCGCAACCCTGCAAGCCGCCGAGCGTCGGATCCTTCTCACTTGCAAATTCCTTGTCCAATGTGGGCTAAGACCGGGCGTCCGCCCGGCGTCAGAATGCGGGGCAGCTGGCGGCGTTCGCATTGGCCGAAACCTCCCAGATCTTGTTGCCGATCTTGTCATGCCCGAAGCAGACACGGTGCGTCTGGCCGGCCGTGGTCACCGCCTGGCCGCGCAGCATCAGATTGTTGGGGCCAGAATCCGGGCCGTAATCGTAGGTGGTGAGCACCTCGTCATTGGCGAGCGCGCAGCCGCTGCCCGATGCCGCGCCCAACCGGCAGTAGCTTTCGGTCGCGAGCAGCCACACCGGGTTGGTGTCGCGCGTCATCGTGCCCGACGAATTCAGGTACCAAGCATAGCGCTGGACGTAGGTGTAGCGCTTCTGCGGACGAACGTTGCCGCCGGCCGCAGCGCTGTAGACCGCGGGGTCCGTCTCCGTGAGCAGACCGCCATGCGTATTGTCGTAGGTGTAATCGGTCTGGTTGTTATTGGCGTCCACCACATAATCCGGCTTGTTGCACGATACGATACTGGTGCAGCCGACCGTATAATGAGCTTTCTTTATGATCGTGCCCGTCGTCCCACTATTGGGGTTCGGGTTGTCAGTCGTCTGGGTCAGATTGTAGCGAGGGATCCGACCGCCGGTGATATCTTCGTCATAAGTAGCGTTTAAATAACCACCCATGGGACGCACGAATTGCACAGGGGGATTGGCGACCGTTTGCTCAAAGAGAACACCTGAGCCATCGTAGCTACCAACGCCCCCTGTTGGGCCCATCTCATGCTCCAGCCCCGGCGTACTGTTTCCGCTTGCGCTTGCATAATTCCCCAGTGGATTTCTAACCCAATGCGACCAGACGGAGCACTTCATCGGAGGGGTTTGACACCCATCTTCGATGTCGTGATTATAGGTCCAGGTCTGACCGTTTTTAATCACGCCCCAAACATCGTCGAAGAACAGAGTCGGCAGTTGCGCATCTCTGTAAATTATCGCTTGCGGGTTCCACGTCCCTCCCGGCGCTCCGCAGTTCGACAGCGGATAATTTGTACTCCCATCCTGACTCCTTAGCGGCCAGCATTCCTGGTATGTGTAAACGGGAGCTGTGGCTTCCGGAGGCTGGTAGGTTATGATCCGAAAATTATTATCAAGCTCGAAGACGTGCTTTCGATTAGTTTGATCCTGGAGCGTGAAAATGTGGTGATGCTCATCCGGAAGCTGGAAAAAGCCGTCGTCGAACGGAATATCCTGCCACGACAGCGTCGCTGTCGGCCAGGCGTTGGTCAGGGTGCAGGAAACAGCGGCTGGATCGCAGCTTTCATATGCACGATTGATCGCCACGACGCTGGCCTCCGATCCAAAGACCGGAGTTCCAGAATAATTATATTTCAGCATGTATCCGGTGTTGGATGCAATCGATAGTATAGGTGCCGTGTTGCTTGGTGTTCCGTAGTAGTAATATGTCAATGTTCTGCCGTCTGGCTGAACGATTTTGGCGACGGCATCAGCAACACAAAGTGGATCACCGGATGGCCGATGCCCATAATAAACGACCTTCGTTCCATCCTTCTTGATCCAGGTACAGAATCCATCGGTGGTGGACGTGTCGGTGAAGGACGAGCCATCCAGCGCTTCCGGCGTGTAGACTTGTGTGCTGGTATTGAAGGTGAATGAGGCACGTTCTTGGCCAAGTGCGGCCTGAATGGTCGGATTAGGAGTTCTTCCAGCACATGGCGTTATGCCGATGTAAGATGAATCGGAGATGTTGGAGCATTCGTAGACGCTGCCATAATTTTGATCGTAAATGCCCCCCCTGGCGAAGTGCGGGCCGTTATACGAATAAGGCGTGAAGGAAACATCCCCCAAGCTGAGCGCCTTAATTGTCATCTGAATCTTGCCCGTAAACAAGCTCACATGGTTTTCGTCGAGCGTTTCATACTTCGGTAAGGTAATAACAATTGCGGCAGTCGCGGATTGCGCGGTGGCCGGCGAGTAGAATCCCGAGGTCGCGAGAGCACAAGTGATCGTGGCAAGGCCTGCGCCTGCTCGCATCTTGCGGCGGGTCACAGAACGCTTCTTTCTTCGCAAGGACATTTTCGGAGTCTCCATTGCCAAGTCGGCCGAGAAGGATCCGGATCCCCGATGGCCCGAAAAATTAAAGCAGGATGATCGAATCGTCACGTTATTTGCCTCCACGGACTAGCAAGCATTCGCAGGCTAGATGGCGTCGTCTTAAGCTGATGTTCTCAGCACTATGAATTGTCGGCGAGCAGCGAACATGCCATCTGCTCTTTCCTATTGGCCGCTTCCGTTGGTATTGAAGGTCGTTGACGTGAGAGCGTCGACATCGTTCATTCCATCGACTGAACTGATCGTCTCTGCGTCTTTCACAGAAAGGCACTTCCCAGTTCCCTGAACTGAAACGGGTACGCCCATACTGGCGGCCGCAAGCAGCTTTCCGAACAGGACCTGCTGCTGCTTCGTTTTCAAAGAGACCGTCCATTTTGGCCGCTTCACGCAGCTCGGCTGCGCCTGATCAGGTTCGGTGCTTTCGAAGATTGCACCGTCCTTTCTCATCTCAACGCCACGGATGATCACTTTTCCTACCGCACCGTGTGCAGACAATGACCCGGCTGCTGCGCCAATTTGCGCCCGAGCTGGGGTTGCGAGTGCAAAAGGCAGAATGATCGCAATCATTAGGCTCGACTTGATGTTCATGATCGTCCCCGATGTCTGGTCATGGTGAGCTGGGCTCGGGCATCCGAGCGCCTGACGGAGGCCGCGCATCAGCCGACCGGTCCGGTGATGTTGCCGCCGGCCGTACAGCCCGTGCCGTTGACGCGTACCGCGTAGCCGGCGGCGCCTCCTGCAGCGGCGGGCTGCCCTTGATTGGCGCCGCCGGATGCGCCCGCAGCGCCGAAGCCGCCACCGGCACCACCGGGGCCGCCCGAACCGGACAAGGGGCTATAGCCGCCCTGGCCTGGGAAGGATGCCGTCGCGGTCTCGCCGTTCTGGCCCGACTGCGAGCCCGAGCCCCCGGCGCCGCCGCCTCCGAAGGGAGCGCCGCCGCCGCCGCCGCCGCCGCCCGTGGCGCTGCCGCCGCCATCGAAGGCACCGGCCGCGCCCCCGCCGCCACCGCCACCGCCGCGCAGAGCGCCGGAGACGGAAATGCTGATCGGAGCCCCGCAGGTGACGGCGTCGCCGCCATTACCACCGGCACTGCCCCGGGCGCCCGTCGGGTAGATTCCGTACCCGCCGTCTCCGCCGCGCCCGCCGCTGCCTTGGACCGTGCCGGCGACATTCAGGGTCAACGTGACGCCGCCAGGCCAGCTGCCGGTGTCGATTCCGGGCGATCCGGTGATGGTGGTGCCGCTTGGGACGACGAAATTGTAGGTGACGCCGGTCTGGCCGGCATAGCCGTTGGAGTTGGCCAGGCTGCGGAGATTCGCGCCTCCGCCGCCGCTCAGATTGATCGTCACCGGCCCGGCGGTGTCATTGTCGTTGATCGTGCCGGTGCCGGTCACGCGCGTTATCGTCGCGCTGCCGCTTGCCGATGACAGCGAGACGTTCAGGGTCTCGAGGGATTCGACCACCGTATCATCGATCGTATGAACCTGGATCGTTTGCTGCATCACGCCGGATGCGAAGGTGAGCGTCGTCAGCGGCTTCGCGTCATAGTCACCGGGCGCATGAGCGCTGCCATCCGAGGTCACATATTGAACGGTGTAGCTGCCGGTAGACGTACCCGTCCTGTTGACGGTGAAGGTGAGCATGCCGCCTTCGGTTACCGCAGGCGCATCGGTGATCGCGAAGCTCGGCGGCGGCGGCGCTGAGTCATTATCGTTGATCGTGCCGGTAGCCTGCCGAGTGGCGACCGTCGCGCCGTTCTCGTTCGAGAGGTTGACGGTGAAATTCCGCGTTCCGTCGACCGCCGCATTATCGATGGTCGACACCGTGAAAGTCTTGAATGTGTCGCCCGCGGCGAAGCTCAGCGTGTTCGAGGCGGCGTAATAATCCGTGTTCACATGCGCCGTGCCGTCTGCGGTCGCATAGCTGACCGAACTGCTGCCGGTGCCGGAACTTCGTGTGACGGTGAAGGTGATCGCGTTCCCTTCAATCGCGTTTCCGCCGCTGATCGAGAGGCTCGGGAGAGCCACCGGCGTCGTAACGGTGACGTTCGAGCGGTTTCCGGCGGGGTCGAAACTGTAGCCTGCGGTCACGCCATTGTTGACGGTGCCGGAATGGGCGGCCTGGGTCAGTCGCCCGAGCGCGTCATATGTATAGTCGATCTGCTCGGCGACCGACTGAGCCGTCGCGGCGGCGCCTAGCGACAAGCCTATCCAGACGCCCGCCGCGATGCGGGAGGTGCCCCAGAGGAGGCGCCGTCGCCTTGCCCTCCTGCCACCGGGCGGAGTCGGCGCCGTCGCAAGACAAGCAGGCTTCGTAGGTTGGATTGCGTTGGCCATAGCGCTCCTCGACCGGCTGTTCGGCAAGCCTTCCCCGCCCGCCGTGGACGATGCCACGACAGTTACCGCGCGTCAGACTTTCGATTCCCTAGTTGATGTCAGCGTATATCGGCGGTTTGTACCGTCAAACCGAATTAGTCCCGAAATGGCGTGTTAATCCAGATCGAATCATCCATTATGATTTGGGTCTATAATAGGCACACCTTAGACATTTTACTTATGTCTTGTTTACCATATCTTGGATGCGGTCACATTTCTTCTATTTCAATTCGATGGCAAATATCGGGAACTGAAATCAGCTCAGACGCGCCTGCGTCACCATCCGCTCGATGAACCGCCCCTCGGGCCCACGACGGAGCTGGACGAACACGTCGATCGTCTGCGCGATATAATGGCGGATGTCGTCGCGGGTGAGCGCGGTTCCGGCCTGGAGCACCAGCAGCACCAATTGTTCGATCGCGCTTTCCGGGGAATCGGCATGGATGGTCGACATCGATCCGGGGTGCCCCGAATTGATCGCGCGCAGGAACGCGAAGGCCTCGCTACCGCGAAGCTCGCCCAATAGGATCCGGTCGGGCCGCAGCCGCAGCGAGGCGGTGACCAGGTCGTTCGCGGTAACGCGCGCCTCGCCCATCTCGCCGCGGACCGCGATCAGCCCGACATGGTTTTCATGCTCGACGCACAGCTCGGGCGTGTCCTCGATCAGGATCAGCCGTTCCCCCTGGGGAATCTCGCGGATCAGCGCGTTGAGGAAGGTGGTCTTGCCCGTCGAGGTACCGCCCGCGATCAGGATATTGAGCCGCTCCGAAACCGCTTTGGCGAGCGCCAGCGCGAGATCGGGTTCGTCGAGGTTGTTGGTATCGCTTTCTCCCGGCTTCCGATCGATCGCGATCGTGCCGCGCGTCGTCTTCTCGAAAGCATTGCCCTTCGCATAGTCGGCCAATGTAAGCCTGGGCGCGATCTGCTTGCGGATCGCTACGATGAGATTGCCCCGCGTCGCGGGCGGCGCGACGATCTGCACGCGCGATCCATCGGGTAGAATGGCCGACAGGATGGGATGTTCGCGGCTGATCCCCTGGTGGGTCAGTGCCGCAACCTGGCGCGACAGACGCATCAGCGTCCGTTCGTCGAGGCCCGGCACTATATGCCGCTCCACCTTACCACCGAGATGTTCGAGCCAGATCTCACCCGGCCGGTTGACGTAGATATCGGTCACGTCAGGGCGGTCCAGATAATCCGCCACCGGCGCCAGGCAGGCGCGCAGATAGACGCCGGATTCGACCACAGTCTCGGTGACGGCGTTCATGGGCGGCCCTCGCTGCCACCGAATTCGAGGTCGCGCGCGACGAAGATGCTGATGCTCGATCCGGCGGGGACCTTGAGCGTGGGCGGGATTTGCGCGGTCTGCGTCGGCGGCGCGACCGAGTTCTGGAAGTTGGACGGCAGCGCGACGATCACCGATCCGGTCGCCGCGCGGGTCGCGAGCATCGTCCCGATCTGAAAGCTGGACTGAAGCAATGCATCGAAGATGCGCGCGGGGATATGGTTGTTCACGCTCGCGCGGACGCCGCCCCGGCCAACCGGATCGACAGCGGGGGAATCGAGCGCGATCGTCGCGCCATCGGGACGTAGCAGCCGCGTCCACATGATCGTCGCGCGCTTCTGCCCGGGCGCGGTGTCGGAATGATATTCGCCGACGAGGCTGCTGCCGCGCGGGATGAGGATTTTCGCTCCATCGAACCCGCGAACGTCACGCGAGACGATCGCGCGCGCAAAGCCTGGCCGAGTGGAATCGAACGCGGTTTCGAGCACGGCCGGAATCAGCGTGCCCTGCGGCACCGTCATCGCCCGGTTGGCGAGCATGCTGGAGCGCGCCCGCGCCGGGCCGCCGCTCCCCCCAGTCGGGGAAGCGGATGCTGGGACGGCGGGTCCGCCGGCATTGTTCGAACTTGTCGTATCGATCACGAGCGCCGACGCGGTTGAACCATGCGCTTGGGGAGTGACCGAGGGCGGCACCGGCTGCGGCGGCGGCGGATAATAAGCGGGTTGCGGTGGAGGCGGCGGCTGGTTGGCCCGTTCATAATAAGCGCGGATCGCCTGCGGCGGCGGCGGCGTTGGCGCGCCGGCCGAAGCCGCCGGAATGACCATCGCGACCGGCACGATTGCGGCCGCCCCACCGAGGAAACGGAGCGGCGGCGGATCCGATATGGCGGGACCGCCCTCGCGTTGGGCGGTCCAGATCGACGCCTGGGCGGGTGTCCGGCGGCGTGCCTCAAGCGTCGAGAAAAGGAAGAGCGCCGCAAGTGCCGCGCCGCACGCTATCGCCCCGGTGGACAGGCCACTGCGCGGCAGGCGGACGATCGGACGGACCGGTCCCTCTGCCGGTTTCGCTTCGGCACCGGTTTGTGCCCTCACCCCAGGCTGCTTTCGCTTCAGCATCAGTGCGGCCTCCTCGGCGGCAGCCTGGTCGCCGACGCAACACGCGCATCGATCCGGAACAGCAGCTTCTTCGCTATCCCATCGACCACGAAGCGGTTTCCCCGCATGACCCCGTTGACCAGCCTTTCCTGGCCGTCGTCGCCCAGCTGGAAGGTCGCCGGGATCGCGCTATCGGCAGGCCAGCTGATGTAGGTGCGAACGCCGTCGTCGGTCACCGCGCTCGGCCGCAACGCGCGATCGCCTTCAATCCTGTAACGGCTCGCGGGCCGGGGCGCGGTCACCTCACCGCCGGCGGCCGGCGTAGCGCCATCCGTCTCGTCCGGATATTTGAAGCGAACGATATAGGCCATGTCCGGTCCTGGACTGGCGAGCGGAATGAGGTCGAAATTATAGGTCCGCACCGTCGTGATGACGGTCATGTTGGTCGTGATGCTGGCCTGTGTCGGCTTGATGAACAGATGGTCGCCGGCCTTGTTGGCGCTGACCTGCCAGGCGCCGGTGTCGCCCAGGGCAACGTTTTGGACCTGCTCGTCCGGGGAGAGCTCAAGCGTGAGCTGATAGCCCGGCGCGCCGCGCAGCTGGATGATCTGGCCGGGATCGTAGATCACGGTCTGAAGCCGCGGGTCGCCAGGGCCGGGCTGCGGCCTGATTTGCGCGCCGACAGGCACTGCCGCCAGCGCCATTATCGCAATCCCTTCACGCCACCATCTCACTGCTGGGCACCGGGCCGCACAGCCGCGGGTGATGTTGGGGACGGCGGCGCGCCCGCCGGTTGGGTAGCCGCAGCCGGGACACTCGCAACCACACCGGGGCTTGCAGGACCGCGGGTCTCCTCCTGATCCGTCGCCGGCGGAGGCAGCGTCTCTGGATCGCGGTGATACCCGACCACCTGGAAACCAAGCGGATTCACGAAGCGATCCTCGAGCTTCATCTGCTCGTTCGAGTAGCGATACCTGACCAGCGACACCCAGGGGGTCGGCTGCTGCGCACGGCCATCGGCATCAGTGCGGATCGTGTCGAACCGCACCAGCACCGCATTCTCGCCAATTGGAGAGACGCTCTTCACGCGCGTTTCGATCATTGTCCCGCGCGGATTGATGACGAGCGGGCTGCGCGGGTTGGATGTCTGCATCGCCGAGAGGTAGCTGGTGCGTGCCGTGTCAGCGGAAAACAGCGCGACCTTGCGATAATTGGCGCGGGCCTCGGCAAAGTCGAAGCTCTCGCGCGCGATCACATATTGGACGAGGAAGGATTGCGTCAGCGCGGTGTCCGGCGCGACCCGACCGGGCTCCAACGGCTTGAGCGGCTGGACATAGCCCGTCGTCTTGTCGACCAGTAGGGTATAGGGTTCGACGGTCTTGAGCGGCGTGAGCAGGATCAAGGCGCCTGCCTCCAGCACCGCCACAACGGTCGCGGAAGCCGCGACCAGCCATGCGACCCGCCGCGATGCGCGGTTCGCCTTGACGCGATCGATGTTCCAGCTCGCCGCTTCCTTGTAATAAGCGTCGAGCATCTTGCGGCTATGTTCGTTCATAAGGTCCGATCCCGCCGCGCGGCGCTGGATGTGGAGCGCACCCGTGTCCGGCGCGGGAAGGCCCGGCCGGTGGGCGATGCCGGGCTATAGGATTGCGGCGCCGCTGCGCCGTCCATCCGGCTATAGGATCGCGCGGCAACGCGGATCTCGGCAGGCCCGGCGCGGCCAGCCGTCTCACGCCGCTGAAGCGATGCGATCACGCTTGCGGTGAGCGCAGCCCGGCTGGGAGGCTCGGCATTGCGCTCGCCCGCGCGGCCGAGCGAGAGTTGAGCCCGCTCGCTTTGTCCGGCTACGGCCCGCACCACACCCCCTCCACCCTGCGAGGATCGCGCGAGGCGGAATGCCGCCGCCACTTTCGCCGAAGCGAAAAGCGCCGCTATCGTCACGACCGTGAAGAAGCCCGTGGTGACGAACAGCTCGGTCGGCATGCTCGGCATGGACTCGCCCGCCATGCGGCGCGAGAGAACGTTGGCGAGCCAGGGTTCGAGCATCAAAAGCTGAAATCCAAGCGCGAGCGACACGCCCACGGCTCCCAGAGCGGCGCCCGCCAGCACCCGGGCCCATCCCTCGAACAGGCTCTTCGTGCTTTCGAAGAGCAGGAGCGCGATGAAATAAGGCCCGAGCGCCAGCATCAGCGCGGCGACGATCCGCACGCTGATAATCCCGACCAGCGCAGAGATCAGAAACAGGATTCTCGAGCCGCCCAGGGCAAAGGCATCGAATCCCACCATCGGTGCAGGCGGCTGCGACTGCGCCTGGGAAAAGTCGATCTGGCCCGGTCCGAGGATCGCCAGCTGCTGTAATGCGCCATCCGCCGCGTCGAGGCGCTGCGTCAGTGTCCCGTCGGCTCCGGGCATGCCTGCGGGCTGTCCAATTTCGGCGACGAGCTGCGCGGGACCCTGAACCGCGACATCATAGACCAAAGTCTGGTAGGCTGGCCAACTCATGACCAGCGTCAGGACCACCCCGACCCTGACGATCGCCATCGTTCCGCTGCGCATGCTAAAGCCGCGGCCAGCCAGGAGATTGTAGCCGATCAGCGCCACGTAGATCGTGAGGAACCCGGTAAGCAGCACCGACAGTGTCGAGCCTGGTGCGCTGAGCGTGCCAAAGGCGCTCGTGTCGAGCATTTCCGCCCGGCAGTCGATGAAATGACCGACCGACCCGATATAACCACCGGCATCGCCCGAAGCCGCGCACGCGCCGCTCATGCAACCTCCATCAATCGCGGCAGCCAGTCGGCCGGATTGTCGCCCGCCACGCCGCGGATCTCATCGAGCAGCCGGACCGTCCTTTCGCGGCCCGAAAGTATGGTCAGGATTTCCTTCTCGCCGGTCAGATCCAGGCGCGCGACCACGCTGTCGGTCCCGTGCTTGATGAGAAAACAATGGGCATTGTCGGGGAGCGTCCGGATCAACTCATATTCGTGGTCGGAAAGCCCGAAGCCGCGCATATAATCGTCCGCCCGGGCCTTGGGATTGGCGAGGAATATCTGGGTCGCGGATTGCTCGATCACAGCGCTCGCAATCTTGCTCTCAAGCGCGTCCTGCGCGCTCTGCGTGGCGAAGCCGACGATGCCGTTGCGCTTGCGGATCGTTTTTTCCCAATCCTTGATCTTGGCGACGAACGCCTCATCGTCGAGCGCCTTCCAGCCTTCGTCGACGACGATGATCGCGGGCGTGCCGTCGAGCCGTTCCTCCACCCGGTGGAACAGATACATCATCGCCGGTGTCCGGCTGACGGGATCATCGAGAATCTGCGTCATGTCGAAGCCAATGCTCTCGGCGCGGACATCAATCAGGTCGTGCATATTGTCGAACAACCAGGCGCGCTCGCCATCGCCCCACCAGGGACGCAGACGCGACCAGAGGTCATCGCCCTGCGGCCGGCGCGTACCGCGAAACAGCTCGACCAGATAACGGAGCCGTCGGTGCTCGATCGGCTGATCGAAATTGGCCTCGACCGCGTCCTTGATACTGGCGAGCTCCTCGCCGTCGGCTCCGCCGGCCAACAGGCTGAGCCAAGTCACGAGGAACTGGCTGTTGGACGCGCTCGCGGGGAGTTGAAGTGGATTGAGCCCGGCACCGGTCCCAGGGCGGAGCACGTCATAACGGCCGCCGATCGCGCGGATGAAAAGTTCGGACCCGCGATCCTTGTCGAAGAAGATGATACGCGGCCGGAACTTGCGCGCCTGAGCCAGGAGGAAATTGAGGATCACCGTCTTGCCCGAGCCGGACGGTCCGATGATCGTGAAATTGCCGAGATCGCCTTGATGAAAGTTGAAGAAATAAGGCCCCGCCGCGGTGGTCTCGAGCAAGGTGACCGCCTCGCCCCAATGATTGTCGCTCGATCTTCCCAGCGAGAAATTATGGAAGCTGGCGAGGCTCGCAAAATTAGCGGTGGATATGAGCCCGCGCCGGGCGATATATTTGAAATTCCCCGGAAACTGGGCCCAGAAAGCCGGCTCGATCGCAATGTCTTCCCGCACCGAGAGAATGCCGAGATCGGCGAGCGCGGCCTGGACCTCGGCTACTCCCTCGTCGACCACCTCGGGCGAATTGCCGCGCACCCCGATCGTCATATGATGCTCGCCGAAACCTGCACGGCCGGCAGCGACCTCATCCTTGGCATCCGATAGCTCGGAGCGCAGGCTGATCGCCTCGTCCTCGGCCGACCGCATGCGCCTAAGCGCCAAATTCATCTTGGAGAGTGCCGCCTGCCGCTCGACGAACCCAAAGGATTGCGAGACGGTCAGCTCGTACGGAAGCCGCAGCAGATCGTCGAACATGCCGGGACCGGTCTGGCCCGGATAATCCTTGATCGAGACCAGCCCCAGAAACGAACGCGGACTGGCGCCGGCGCATCCAAGCTCAATCGCGTCCTGACCGAAACTGACCCTACGATAGGGCAGATATTGGCCGAGGGCCTGGGCGGGGAGCCCGATCGGCCGCATCTCTCCGTTGAAAAGATAGGACAGGAATTCGAGCGGCTCGGAGCAAGGACCGTGGTCGGTCGGATAGACGCTCAGCAACCGCGGATCGTAGCTCGACAGCGCCGCCATCAGCGCGTCGCGCGCCTGGTTCAGTTGCTGAAGCTCATAACCGGACGTGGCGATCATGTCCGAGCGGCTTTCGCCAAAGAAGCGGCGGATCCGATCGAGGGCGCCCAGACGCCCCTCCAGTGGGCGCCGAACCAATGTCAGGAACAGCTCGTTCACGAAGAGGCGGCGTGTGCCGAGCCGGCGCCGCCAGGACGCATCGAGCTTGGCCGAAAAGGCATCGGGGAATTCGGCCGAGAGCTGAACGTCGACCTCTCGCCGCCCGACATGGTGATAAACCGCGAAGCGCGACGAGCCGACCGCCTGTAGCACCGCCTCGCGCAGCCGCTTGCGGTAGTTGATCTCATCGGTGTCCGCCGTTTCGAACATCAGCCCACGCAGCTGCAGGAACTGCATGATCAGCCCGTCCTGCGTCTCGATCGTGAAATCGTCGACGTGGCGCGCATAAGGCAGGTGCTTTCCCGCCCATTGCTCGCGCGCAACGATCTTGGGGTCGGACGTCAGGCTTGGTAGGAGTTGCATCCCCAGATCCGATAATTGCGGATGCGCGGGCAGTTCGAAACGCGCGCCAGCCAGAGGTCGAAGAAACGCGGC
>Ga0136846_1229128_pt1 | contig 13586 bp, 10 predicted proteins | sample HopSoiMetagenom2_FD_96841 | JGI IMG/M metagenome (GOLD analysis project Ga0136846, IMG submission 96841) | Grasslands soil microbial communities from Hopland, California, USA - 2 Assembly 2016 (version 4) | ecosystem: Environmental > Terrestrial > Soil > Grasslands | place: USA: Hopland... | reverse complement strand
TCGGGCTGGGTTTTTTCCATGATGAGGTCGGCCAGTTGCACCACGGCCTCTTCCTGGATTTGCGGGCGGCCCATGACCCATTCGGCCAGGCGCGCGTATTTTGAGAGGCCGATCACATTGGTGTGTTCGTTGGGCAGCACGCCGATCCAGATCTTGCCGATGACCGGGCAGAAATGGTGGGAGCAGGCGCTGCGCACGGTGATGGGGCCGACGATCATCAGTTCGTTGAGGTGCTCGGCGTTGGGAAACTCGGTGATGGTGGGCGGCGCCACGTAGCGGCCTTTGAAGACCTCGTTGAGGTACATCTTGGCCACGCGGCGCGCGGTGTTGTGGGTGTTGTGGTCGCCTTCGGTGTCGATCACCAGGCTGTCGAGCACGCCCTGCATCTTGCCGGTCACTTCGTCGAGCAGCTTTTCCAGCTCGCCCGGCTCGATGAATTTGGCGATGTTGTCGTTGGCGTTAAAGCGCTTGCGTGCCTGGGCCAGGCGTTCGCGGATCTTGACGGAGACGGGTGTCCCTTCGTCGGTCGCGTCCTGCAGGGGCGTGTCTGATTTCATAAGCATGCCAGATATTACCAGCCTGACTCCAAACCGTCTTGTCCGGGATTTGACAAGGTTTTTAGCCTCCAGCCTAAGTGGCACCTGAACAAGTAGCTATGAATTTGATAGCGTTTCCTCAGTAGCGCTGGCCCGTTACCAGCAAGGCCAGCCGCACCAGGGCATAGGCCGCCCAGCCCCGCAGGCGCTGGCCCAGGGGCCGGTGGCTGTGGTCAGCGGGCTCCATGCGGCGCCCCTGGCTCACCATGGCCACGCGCAAGATACCCGCCAGGCGTTCGGCGAAGGCCTTGTCCTCCACCACCACATTGGCTTCGCGCGCCAGCAGCAGGCTCAAGGGATCGAGGTTGGAGGAGCCCACGGTGGCCCAGTGCCCATCCACCACGGCGACCTTGGCGTGCAGAAAACCGGCCTCGTATTCGTGAATCTCCACACCTGCCGCCAGCAGGGCACCATAAACGGGCCGGGCCGCGTGGTATTGCATGAAGTACTCGTAGCGGCCTTGCAGCAAAAGGGTGACACGCACGCCGCGTCTGGCCGCCCCGATGAGGGCGCGCCGCAGCTTGCCACCCGGCAAAAAGTAGGCGTTGGCGATGATGATCTCCTGGTGCGCCTTGCCGATAGCCTTGCGGTAGGCGCGCTCGATGCTGCTGCGGTTGCGAAGGTTGTCACGCAGAATCAGCGCCGCCTTCGGACCACTGGCGCCGATTTCATGGGCTGCGGCCAAGTGCGCAATGCCGGTGCGCCCGCCGTAGCCTGCTTCCTTGAACTTCTCCCACGCCGCGGCCATGTGGCGCTGCCGCGCGCTGTAGCCTGCCTGCACGCGCCACCACAGCAAGGCCATGGCGTCGGCTGCCTCCACAGCCAGCGGGCCTGTCACCACGACGGCAAAGTCGACGCGCGGGGCCTGAAGCTCACCGTGGTTGGGATCGTAAAAATCATCGAGCACATTGATGCCACCGCAAAACAGCGTGTGCTGGTCTATCGCGCAAAGCTTGCGGTGCAGCCTGCGCCAGCGCTCCGGCAGCAGCAGGCCCAGGCCGCTCAGGCCCGTGCCGAGGGGGGAATACACACACCAGTCGACTTGGGCCGCTGCGAACTTCTGGCGCCACTCCGCCGGCAAGGGGCTGGTGCCTATGCCGTCCACCAGCACCTGCACTGTCACACCGCGCCGGCCCGCACGGATCAGCGCCTCGGCAATCTCCGCACCGGCGCCGTGGAAATCAAAAATATAGGTTTCCAGCTGAATCCAGATTTGTGCCGCATCCAGCGCCTTGATGAGAGCGGGGAAAAAATCCCGGCCGCCCTGAAGCAACTGCAACGCGCCGGACTTGTGGAGTGGAAACATGGCCGGCGGCTTTTTTCCTGGGGTGGGGAGTTGGCGGGAGTTCCATCCCATTTGAACCGACTGGCCGGTATTTGCCAATCAAGTGAAACGTCAACTCACAAAGTGTTGCGCCTCTGCCTTGCGCTCACCATTCAGGTCAAAAATTTCGGCAGGAGCAGCACTGCCTCTGCATTTGAGGGGGAAAAGCAGAGGTCGGCGGCCGCGCGGTGCGGCAGCCATTGCCAGGCGGTGTGCTCCCTGGGGTTGAGCTTCACCTCGCGCGCCTGGGGCAGGCACAGGCTGAAGACGTGTTCGGTGTTGCGGGTGACACCGGCCGCATAGCGATGGCGCCAGACCGGATAGATCTCATAGATATTCGCAAGGCCCCAGTCGCGAAACTGCTCAGGCGCCGCATCAATGCCGGTTTCTTCCAGCACTTCGCGCACCGCAGTCTGCAGCAGCGGTTCATCCGCCGTGTCCTTGGAGCCCGTGACGCTTTGCCAGAAGCCGGGGTTGTCGGCGCGCTCGATCAGCAGCACGTCGAGCTGCGGGGTGTGGATAACGACCAGCACGGATTCGGGGATCTTGAAAGGCTTCAAGGCATCCCCTGGGCTGGCGATATCCAGCGACTAGCTTAAGCTGGCTGCGGGTTGCGCAGGCGGATGTGCAGTTCGCGCAGTTGTTTCTCGTCGACCGGGCTCGGAGCATGCGTGAGCAAGTCCTGGGCGCGCTGGGTTTTCGGGAAAGCGATCACGTCGCGGATCGACTCGGCGCCCGTCATCATGGTGACGATGCGGTCCAGGCCGAAGGCCAGGCCGCCGTGCGGAGGCGCGCCATACTGCAGTGCGTCCAGCAGGAAGCCGAACTTTTCTTGTGCTTCTTCAGGGCCGATCTTCAGCGCGTTGAACACTTTGCTCTGCACGTCGGCGCGGTGGATACGGACCGAACCGCCGCCCAGTTCCCAGCCGTTGAGCACCATGTCATAGGCCTTCGCGATGCAACGGCCCGGGTCGGTGTCCATCCAGTCTTCGTGCCCGTCTTTGGGGGCGGTGAAGGGGTGGTGCACGGCGCTCCAGCGCTGGCCGTCTTCGTCGAACTCGAACATCGGGAAATCGACCACCCACAACGGCTTCCAGCCCTTGGTGAAGAGGCCGGTTTTCTTGCCGAATTCGCTGTGGCCGACTTTGAGGCGCAGCGCGCCAATGCTGTCGTTGACGATCTTGGCCTTGTCTGCGCCGAAGAAAATGATGTCGCCGTTCTGCGCGCCGGTGCGCTTGAGGATTTCAGCGAGCGCTGCGTCATGCAGGTTCTTGACGATGGGGCTTTGCAGGCCGTCGCGGCCTTTGCTCACGTCGTTCACCTTGATCCAGGCCAGGCCCTTGGCGCCGTAGATCTTGACGAACTCGGTGTAGCCGTCGATCTCGCCGCGGCTCATCTCGGAGCCGCCGGGCACGCGCAAGGCCACCACACGGCCGCCGACGGCGGTGGCGGGGGTGCTGAAGACCTTGAAGTCCACCGTCGCCATCACATCGGTCAACTCGGTGAATTCCAGGTTCACGCGCAGGTCGGGCTTGTCGGAGCCGAAGCGGTGCATCGCGTCGGCGTAGGCCATGACGGGGAACTCACCCAGGTCGGTGGCCAGCACGGTCTTGAAGATGTTGCTGATCATGCCCTGGAACATGTCGCGGATGTCCTGCTCGGCCATGAAGGACGTCTCGATATCGATCTGCGTGAATTCCGGCTGGCGGTCGGCACGCAGGTCTTCGTCGCGGAAGCACTTGGTGATCTGGTAGTAACGGTCAAAGCCCGCCACCATGAGCAACTGCTTGAACAGCTGCGGGCTTTGCGGCAGCGCGAAGAACATGCCTTCGTTGACGCGGCTGGGCACCAGGTAGTCGCGCGCGCCTTCGGGTGTGCTCTTGGTCAGCATCGGGGTTTCAATGTCGATGAAACCGTTCGCGTCGAGAAACTTGCGCGTTTCCATCGCCACGCGGTAACGCAGCATCAGGTTGTTCTGCATGTAGGGACGGCGCAGATCCAGCACGCGGTGCGTGAGGCGCGTCGTCTCCGACAGGTTGTCGTCGTCGAGCTGAAACGGCGGCGTCACGCTGGGGTTCAGCACAATCAGCTCATGGCACAGCACCTCGACCTTGCCGCTTTTGAGGTTGTCGTTGGTCGTGCCTTCAGGGCGGGCCCGCACCACACCTTTGACCTGCACGCAGAACTCGTTGCGCACGCCTTCAGCGGTCTTGAACATGTCGGCGCGGTCGGGGTCGCAAACTACCTGCACATAGCCTTCACGGTCACGCAGGTCGATGAAGATCACGCCGCCATGGTCGCGCCGGCGATTGACCCAGCCGCACAGGCTCACGGTTTGGCCCATGAGGGCTTCGGTCACCAGACCGCAATAGTTGGAACGCATTTGGGAAACGATGGCCATAAAAATACTCGGACTTTCAGCGCCTCACGCGCGGGGTTTGCAGTTTCGCGGTTTAAAGGGGTGGGGTCAGGGGCGGGGTTGCCGTTTTGGCCGGAACCACAACGCCCATCGAAATCACATAAGTCAGGGCTTCATCAACACTCATCCTGAGTTCGATGCAGTCGCTTCTTTTCAGCATGACGAAATAGCCACCCGTCGGGTTGGGTGTGGTGGGTACATAAACGCTCAGGTAGTCGCCTTGCAGGTGATTGACCACATCGCCTCCGGGCACGCCGGTGAGAAAGCCGATGGTCCAGACGCCTTCACGCGGCCACTGCACCAGCAGGGCCTTGCGAAAGGCATTGCCGTTTTCCGAAAACACGGTGTCGGACACCTGCTTCACGCTGGAGTAAATGGAGCGGACGATGGGAATGCGGCTGAGGAAGGAATTGCCCCAGCGGACCAGCTTCTTGCCGAAGAAGTTGCTGGCGATAGCGCCCATCAGCAACACGATCAGCAAAGTGAGCAGGACGCCGAAACCGGGGATATGAAAACCCAGCAGCTTGTCCGGATGCCAGGAACCCGGCAGGATCAGCAGCGTCTGGTCCAGCGTACCGACGATCCAGTCCAGCACCCACAGCGTGATCGCCAGAGGCACTAGCACCAGGAGTCCGGCCAGAAGCCATCGGCGGATGGAAGCCATCACGAGGAGGTCTTGGAAGAAGAGTCGCTGCCCGACGCCTTGGCGGGCGCGGCCGGTGCAGGAGCGGGAGAAGCGGCAGCGGCTGTGCCAGCCGGTGCGGTTGCGCCGGCGTCGGCTGGTTTGCTGTCGCTGCCGCCGGTTTCACCGCCGTCGGTTTTGGGTGCAGGCACGCCGGTGCTGTTGCCGCCGCGAAAATCCGTCACGTACCAGCCGGAGCCCTTGAGCTGAAACCCCGCGGCCGTCACCTGTTTTTTGAATGCGGGCTCGCCGCATTGCGGGCACACCGTGAGCGGTGCATCCGAGATTTTCTGCAGAACGTCCTTGGCATGCCCGCAGGACTCGCATTTGTAGGCGTAGATTGGCATAGGTGCTTAAGGCTTTGAGGGGCTATCCCGACACAATTCGGGGACAACTTCGGAAAATTTCGGGGAAATTTGCCTGGAAAAGGCTTCCAGATGCAAAGCCCTCAATTATAGGCCGTCAGGGCCCTTCCCCGGCGGCCTTAGAAGAGCCGGACCCGCAGGAGGACCTGCATCGCAATCAGGCCCAAAACAAAGCCCAACCCGCCGTAAATCAGGCTTTGGAGCAGCTTGTTGGTGCGTTTTTGCTCGTACAGCAGTTCCTCAAGTTCCCGGCGGTTGATGCCCGGGGGGGATTTCAGGTATTGCGAGAGCAGGCGCGGCAGGCCGGGCAGCAGCTTGGCGTAGGCGGGGGCCTCTGCCTTGAGTTGGGCCAACAGCTTTTCGGGACCCACCTGTTCCAGCATCCATTTTTCAAGGAAGGGCTTGGCGGTGCTCCAGAGATCCAGGTCGGGGTCCAGCTCGCGGCCCAGGCCTTCAATGTTCAGCAGGGTTTTCTGCAGCAGCACCAGCTGGGGCTGGATTTCGACGTGGAAACGGCGCGAAGTCTGGAACAGGCGCATCAGCACCAGCCCGAGCGAGATCTCGCGCAGGGGGCGGTCGAAATAGGGCTCGCAGCAGGCGCGGATGGCGGCTTCCAGCTCGTCCACCCGCGTCTCGGGCGGCACCCAGCCCGATTCGAGATGCAGTTCGGCCACCCGTTTGTAGTCGCGCTGGAAAAATGCGCTGAAATTCTGCGCCAGGTATTCCTTGTCGACCTCGGTCAGGGTGCCGACGATTCCGAAGTCCAGCGAGATGTAGCGCCCGAAGGTCTCCGGCGCGAGGCTGACCTGGATGTTGCCCGGGTGCATGTCGGCATGGAAGAAACCGTCACGAAACACCTGGGTGAAAAAGATCGTGACGCCGTCGCGCGCCAATTTTTTCATGTCCACGCCGGCGTCGCGCAGGCGCTGGGCCTGGCTGATGGGAACGCCCTTCATGCGCTCCATCACCATGACATCGGGCATGCAGAAGTCCCAAACCATCTCGGGAATCATGACCAGGTCAAGGTTTTGCATGTTGCGGCGCAACTGCGCCGCGTTGGCCGCTTCGCGCAGCAAGTCCAGCTCGTCGTGAAGGTATTTGTCGAATTCGCCGACCACTTCGCGGGGTTTGAGCCGTTTGCCGTCGGACGAAGCGCCTTCCACCCAGCCGGCCATCATGTGCATCAGCGCCAGGTCTTTCTCGATGGCGGGCAGCATGTTGGGCCGCAGCACCTTGACGGCCACCTCGCGGCCGTTCGGCAAGGTGGCGAAATGCACCTGGGCAATCGAGGCGCTGGCCACCGGTGTCTGGTCGAAGGTCGCAAAAATTCGATCCAATGGACGGCCGAAGGCTTTTTCGATGATGGCGACGGCGATCACGGAATCAAACGGCGGCACGCGATCCTGCAGGCGCGCCAGCTCGTCGGCGATGTCCGGCGGCAGCAGATCACGGCGGGTGGACATCACCTGGCCGAATTTAACGAAGATGGGGCCCAGGCTTTCGAGCGCTTCGCGCAGGCGTTCGCCGCGCGGCGCCTTCAGGTTGCGGCCGACGGAAACGATGCGGGTCAGCAGGCGGACCCAGGGGCGCTGGAAGCTGGAAAGCACCAGCTCGTCCAGTCCGAACCGCAGCACGGTCCAGACGATGTAAATGCCTCGAAAGAGGCGGGTCATGCGGGCGCCTTCGCAGGCCCCGCGCCCTCACCTGTGGCTGCGGGGCCTGGCTGGGCCGGCGCTTGCGGACTAGTTACCGCAGAGGAAGAAGATGAAGGAGAAACCGACGGAGACAACGGGGTCTTTGCCAGAAACTGCTTGAGCCCCTCAAACAGCTTGCGGCCGGCGTCGGCTACCGCATGGGCGGGCGCATCGCCGATCAGGCGGGACAGGTCTTCTTCTGCGTCCCAGCGCAGGTTTTCGGCCAGCCAGCCCAGCTCGGCGGCCAGCTGCACGTCGCCTTCGATCTTGACCGGCGGCGGCTTGCCCGCCAGGACGGATTGCAAGGCGACGAGTGGTGATTCGGTGGCAACGGCCAGGGAGAGGTCTGGCTTGGCGGACGGCGATGCGCGGTCTACAAGCCCTGCAGGGGTGACCAGCAGATCGATGGAGAAGAGGCCCCACTGAAGGTGAACCACACGCCCTTTTTGCCGCAACAGGCGGTCTTGCGCCTGTTTTTCCTGCATCAGGACGTGGTTCAGGAACAGCACCAGCCGTTGCTGCCCCTCATCCACCACCCAGGCGGGCGGCTGAAAGCGGGTAGCAATGGATTCCAGGAATGAGAAGGGGGACGTGGTATTCATACGCCCCCGATTTTGCAGGATAAATTGCCGGGCAGGTTAAGCCCCTCAATACCAGCCGGGGCCGCGGAACCGGCTTTGCCGGGCCGCAGGCGCAGCGCCCCCTCGGGGGGCAGGAAGCTACACGAAGTGAGCGACCGTGGGGGCTATTGAAGCGCCTGTACCCCGGCTACGAGCCAGCCACCGCCGCTGCGCGGCTTGGTCATGTTCCAGACTTCGCGGAAAGGGCTGGCGCCTGCGGAGGCGTCTTCGCGGATCATGCCGGAGAACTCCACGCTGGCCATGTAGACGTCGCTCAGTTCCTCGATGCCCAGCAGCTGGGCGTTCAGCATGACGACTTCGGTTTTGTTGTTCACGCCGCCGGTATGCGACTCGCGGTCCGCCAGCTGGGTCTTGATCTGCTCGAGCATGTCGTCCGTCATCATGGCGCGCAGGCTCTGGATGTCGGAACGGTCCCAGGCGTCTTGCAGCGTCACAAAGTTGGCTTTGCTGGCCTTGAGGAAACCTTCGGCGTCAAACCCGGCCGGAACACCCCAGGACTGGGCGCCCAGCAAGGCTGAACCAATCATGGAGCCGCCTGCCGCAGGTGCGGCCGCGTCGTACTTGTTGGCGTCAAAAGCCATGCTGCTGCGCTCCCAGGGGCGCGCGGAGGCATCGTTGCCGACGTTTTCAGGGCTGTAGTTCTTGGGAGTGGTGGCGTTGCCCGCACCCTGGAAGGCAAAGGGCGCCTGCCCAGGCGCCGAGCCCTGCGCGTTCGCCGCCCCGCCCTTGAGTTTGCGCATGATGAAGCCAATCACCACCATGACCACCAGCGCCAGCAGGGCAAACATGATGATCTGGCTGAAAGCGCCGCCAAGGCCCAGCGAGGAAGCCAGCCAGGCCAGGCCCAGGCCCGCAGCCAGGCCGCCCAGCATGGCGCCCCAGGGGCGCTTGGGCGCGACAGGCGCCGGCGTAGCCGCGGGAGCCGCCGGCTTGGCAGCGGAGTTGGTCGCGGTATTGGCGCCGCCAGGCGCGGCTTCGCGCTTGGTCACATTGGACGACTGCTTGCCGAATGAGGACCCGCCGCCCAGGCGCTTGGCATCCGCCGCCGTGCCCGCCATGACCAGGGTGAGTGCGAGCGTCGCGGAAAGAATTGCCGACCAGATTTTCATACCGTCTCCTTTATCGCGGTTTCAAGGCCGCCTGACTTTTTCAATACGTTCTCAACACTTGATTCCAACATGCAAGGCCACTACGCCGCCCGTCATGTTGTGATAGTCCACATGGCCGAAACCACCTTTATGCATCAGGGCTTTCAGTTCGTCCTGGCCCGGATGCATGCGGATCGACTCCGCGAGGTATTGGTAGCTTGAGTCGTCATTGGCCACCAGCTTGCCGAGGCGGGGAAGCACCTTGAAGGAATACCAGTCGTAAATTTTTTCCAGCGGCTTGGCCACTTTGGAGAACTCCAGCACCAGCAACTTGCCGCCGGGCTTGAGCACGCGGTTCATTTCGCGCAGCGCATCTTCCTTGTGCGTCATGTTGCGCAGGCCGAAAGCGACGGTCACCACGTCAAAACTGGCATCGGGAAACGGCAGGTGTTCGGCATCGCACACCAGCGTCGGCAAACTGACGCCGGCGTCCAGCAGGCGGTTGCGGCCTTCGCGCAGCATGGCTTCGTTGATGTCGGTATGGACCACACGCCCGGTGCTGCCCACCTTGGGAGCAAAAGCCAGCGCCAGATCGCCGGTGCCGCCGGCGATGTCCAGCACCTGGTGGCCCTCTTTGACATTGGCCACCAGCACGGTGTAAGCCTTCCAGGCCCGGTGCAGGCCCATGGACATCAGGTCGTTCATCACGTCGTATTTGGGCGCAACGGAATCGAATACCCCGCGCACGCGGCGCGCCTTGTCCTGCTCGTCAACGGATTCAAAACCGAAATGGGTGCTGCTCATGCATCAATGCTAGAGGGCAAAGGCGTCATTGATCCCGACAACCCTGAGCTGACATGGGGCATTGCGGGCTTATTGCCTTCTTTTATGCTGGAAAAACAACAGTGGCGCGATAACGGCGATAAGGGCGATAAAGGCTTCAGCCCCATCGGCGCAACGAGGCATCGCGCCTCGCGCGGCGCGCCGAATCAGTGGCTTGCGCAGCCGTGGCCGCCGGCTACCGCCATGGGCGCATCGCGATCAACGCCGGCAGCCTGCAGGCGGCGCTGGTATTCGTCCCAGAGCTGGGCCTGGTCAGCGCCCAGCTTGTAGAGGTAGTCCCACGAGAAGATGCCGCTCTCATGGCCGTCGGAAAACACCGGTTTCACCGCGTAGTTGCCAATAGGTTCGAGCTCCACCACGGTCACTTCGCGCTTGCCGGTTTGCAGGATTTCCTGGCCCGGGCCATGGCCCTGCACTTCGGCCGACGGCGAATAGACGCGCATGAGTTCAAACGGAATCCGGAACTCGGCGCCGTCGGAGAACGCAATTTCCAGAACGCGCGACTGGCTGTGAACCGTTAGCGCGGTGGGAGTGGGTGAACCGGGTTGAAGGCCTGCCATGGAGGAGTCGCTTTCTGAAAAGAGAGGGCCGGACGGATCAGGCCTTCATGAAGATGGGCATTTTGGCAATAAGCCCGTTGACATGGCGGCCGGGAAACAGCCTAGACCAGAACCCGCTCAATGCCGCCGTGGTTAGCCGCTTCAACATACGTGGGCAGCCACTCTTTGCCCAGAATCTGGTTGGCCATTTCCACCACGATGTAGTCCGCCTCAAGCAGGCCGTTTTGCAGGTCGTCGCCATAACGCGAAAGCCCTTGCAGGCAGCTTGGGCAGCTGGTGAGGATCTTGACGTTGGCGGTCTCAGCCACGGCGCCGGCCTGCCGCAACGCGGCTTCACCCTTGCGCAGCTCCTCTTCCTTGCGAAAGCGGATTTGCGTCGAGATGTCGGGCCGGGTAACGCCCAGCGTACCTGATTCGCCGCAGCAGCGGTCGTTCTTGAGCACGTTGTCGCCCATCAAGGCCTTGACGGTCTTCATCGGCTCCTGCAGCTTCATCGGGCTGTGGCAGGGATCGTGATAGAGGTAGCCCGCACCAGGTTGGTCGGTGCGCAAGGTGATGCCTTTTTCAAGCAGGTATTCGTGGATGTCGATGATGCGGCAGCCCGGGAATATCTTCTCGAATTCGTAGCCCTGCAGCTGGTCATAGCAGGTGCCGCAGCTGACCACCACGGTCTTGATGTCGAGGTAGTTCAGCGTATTGGCCACACGGTGGAACAGCACCCGGTTGTCGGTGATGATTTTCTCGGCCTTGTCGAACTGGCCGCTGCCGCGTTGCGGGTAACCGCAGCACAGGTAACCCGGCGGCAGCACGGTCTGCACGCCTGCATGCCAGAGCATGGCCTGCGTGGCCAGGCCCACCTGGCTGAACAGGCGCTCGGAGCCGCAGCCGGGGAAATAGAAAACAGCTTCAGTTTCCGAGGTCGTGCTTTTCGGGTTGCGAATGATGGGGACGTAGTCCTTGTCCTCGATGTCCAGCAGCGCGCGCGCCGTCTTTTTGGGCAAGCCGCCCGGCATCTTCTTGTTGATGAAGTGGATCACCTGCTCCTTGACGGGCGCCCTGCCGACGGTGGCCGGCGGCAAGGCCGTCTGCTTGCGCGCCAGCCGGCGCATCAGGTCATTGGCCAGGCGCTGGGCCTTGAAGCCGACGTCCACCATGGCGCCACGCATGAACTTGATGGTCTGCGGGCTGGTGGCATTCAGGAAGATCATGGCGGCGGCGTTGCCGGGCCTGAAGGACTTTTGCCCCATCTTGCGCAGCAGGTTGCGCATGTTCATCGAGACTTCGCCGAAGTCGATGTCCACCGGGCAAGGTGTCAGGCACTTGTGGCAGACCGTGCAGTGGTCGGCAACGTCTTCGAACTCTTCCCAATGCTTGATGCTCACGCCGCGCCGGGTCTGCTCTTCGTACAGGAAAGCTTCGACCAGCAGCGAGGTCGCCAGGATCTTGTTGCGCGGGCTGTACAGCAAGTTGGCGCGCGGCACGTGCGTGGCGCACACCGGTTTGCATTTGCCGCAGCGCAGGCAGTCTTTCACGCTGTCGGCGATGGCGCCGATGTCGGACTGCTGCATGATCAGCGACTCGTGTCCCATCAGGCCGAAGCTGGGGGTGTAGGCATTGGTCAAATCAGCCTGTAGCCCACGCCCCTCATAGGCGAGTAGCTCCTGATTTCGTAGCAGCTTGCCTTTGTTGAAACGGCCTTCCGGATCGACCTTTTGCTTGTACTCGGTAAACGGCCGCAGCTCTTCGTCGGTCAAAAACTCCAGCTTGGTGATGCCGATGCCGTGTTCGCCGGAGATCACGCCGTCCAGCGAACGCGCCAGCACCATGATTCGCGCGACGGCGACATGCGCGGTTTGCAGCATCTCGTAATCGTCGCTGTTGACGGGCAGGTTGGTGTGCACATTGCCGTCGCCGGCATGCATGTGCAGCGCCGCCCAGACGCGGCCTTTGAGCACGCGCTTGTGGATGGCATTGCACTCCTCCAGGATGGGCAAAAACGCGCCGCCTGAAAAAATCGCCTGAAGCGGAACGCGGATATCGGTTTTCCAGCTGGCGCGCAGCGAATGGTCTTGCAATTGCGGGAACAAAGTGGCCACGCCTGCGAGCCACCCGGACCAGCGGGCCCGTACTTCTGTCACCAGCGCCAGCGCCTGGGCTACACGGTCTTCCAGCAGCTCGGCCGAAGGAATGTCATTGGCGTCGTCCGATTTGCCCAGCGGCAGGTTGCCCTTGAGGAAAAAGGCCTCCAGCTCGTCGCACAGCCGTATCTTGTTGGCCAGGCTGAGCTCGATATTGATCTGCTCGATGCCGTCGGTGTACTCCGCCATGCGTGGCAGCGGAATCACCACGTCTTCATTGATCTTGAAGGCGTTGGTGTGCTTGGAGATCGCGGCGGTACGCTTGCGGTCCAGCCAGAATTTCTTGCGCGCGTCGGGGCTGATGGCGATAAAGCCCTCGCCGTGGCGCGAGTTGGCAATGCGCACAACTTCCGAGGTGGCGCGTGCCACGACATCGGCGTCGTCGCCGGCAATGTCGCCAAACAGCACCATCTTCGGCAGGCCGCCGTGCTTTTTTGATTTGGTCGCGTAGCCGACCGCCTTCAGGTAGCGGTCATCCAGGTGTTCCAGCCCCGCCAGGATGGCGCCGCCACGCTTTTGCTCGGCGAACATGAAATCCTTGATCTCCACGATGCTGGGCACTGCGTCCTTGGCATTGCCGAAGAACTCCAGGCAGACCGTGCGGGTGTGCGCCGGCATGCGGTGCACGATCCAGCGTGCGCTGGTGATGAGGCCGTCGCAGCCTTCCTTCTGGATGCCGGGCAAGCCGCTCAGGAATTTGTCGGTGACGTCTTTGCCCAGGCCTTCCTTGCGGAATGTTTTGCCGGGAATGTCCAGCCGCTCGGTGCGAATGGGGGTTTTGCCGTCGGCTTCGAAATACTGGAGCTCAAAGCTGGCCATCTCGGCGTCGTGAATCTTGCCCAGGTTGTGGCCCACGCGCGTGACTTCCAGCCACTGCGCCTCGGGTGTCACCATGCGCCATGAGGCGAGGTTGTCCAGCGCGGTGCCCCACAGCACAGCCTTTTTGCCGCCTGCGTTCATCGCGATGTTGCCGCCAATGCAGGAGGCTTCGGCAGAGGTCGGGTCGACCGCGAATACAAAACCGCCGCGCTCGGCGGCGTCGGCCACGCGCTGGGTGACCACGCCGGCTTCAGTCCATACGGTGGCGACGGGTTTTTCAACGCCCGGCAGCGAGACCATTTCGACCTCGGTCATGGCCTCGAGTTTTTCGGTGTTGATGACGGCCGACTTCCAGGTGAGCGGAATCGCCCCGCCGGTGTAGCCGGTGCCGCCGCCGCGCGGAACAATCGTCAGGCC
>Ga0136846_1225973_pt1 | contig 13586 bp, 9 predicted proteins | sample HopSoiMetagenom2_FD_96841 | JGI IMG/M metagenome (GOLD analysis project Ga0136846, IMG submission 96841) | Grasslands soil microbial communities from Hopland, California, USA - 2 Assembly 2016 (version 4) | ecosystem: Environmental > Terrestrial > Soil > Grasslands | place: USA: Hopland... | reverse complement strand
TGAGCGACTTCCGCGCCCGCGAGCTCGCGATCGTCGGGATGTACTTCATCGCGCTGCTCGGGCTCTCGATCCTGACCGGATTCAACGGGCAGATCTCGCTCGGCCACGGCGCGTTCATGGCGATCGGCGGCTACACGACCGCGATCCTGAGCGTGGACGGCTTCTACGGACACCAGGTGCGCGACCTCTGGACGATCCCGATCGGAGGAGTCGTCGCCGGGATCGCGGGCCTTGTCGTCGGCATCCCCGCGCTGCGCCTCTCGGGGCTCTATCTGGCGCTGATCACCTTCGGCATCGCCGTTTCGTTCCCGCAGCTGCCGAAGGAGTTCGACCATTTCTTCGGCGGCACGACGGGCAAGATCCTCAACCTGGCGAAGCCGCCGTTCGGGCTCAGCACGACGCCCAACGACTGGATCTACTACCTGACGTGGGGGATCGCGATCGTGCTGCTCGTCGCGGCGTGGTTGCTCGTGCGCGGAAAGACCGGACGTGCCTTCAAGGCGATTCGTGACAGCGAGGTCGCGGCAGTGTCCGCAGGGGTCAGCCTCGGGAGATACAAGACGCTCGCGTTCGGCATCTCGGCGTTCTACGCCGGCGTGGCGGGCTCGCTGTACGCGATCGCGAACGCATACGTCAATCCCGATGTCTTCCCGATCATCCTCTCGGTGTACCTCGTCGTCGGCCTGGCGGTGGGTGGGCTCGATTCGCTCTTCGGGATGATCGCCGGCGCCGCGTTGATCTACTTCCTCCAGAACCACGCGGACACGGTTGCCCGCTGGCTCAACCACCTACCGGCGCTGAGCCTCGACCCGCAGAAGCCCGGGATCCCGAGTGTGGTGTTCGGGATCGTCCTGATCGCCGTGATGATCCTGCTCCCGACCGGCGTCGGAGGCTTGGTGCGTCGGCTCTTTGGGCCGCTAACAACTCGGCTATACACTCGGTCTTAGGTGAGCAGGTGGGCGTGAGGGTCTTTGTTGTCTGTGCCGCCGTGGCCGTTATGGCCGCAGCGTCTGCCGGCGCGCGCCCCGTCGCCACTCCCGGTGTCTCGTCCGACGAGATCCACATCGGCTCGAGCGTGCCGCTGAGCGGGGAAGCCGCGATCGCCGGGAACGTCGCGCGCGGCATCGACGCCTACTTCAAGTACGTCAACGACAAGGGCGGGGTCCTCGGGCGCAAGCTCAAGTACACGTATCTCGACGACGGGTACGACCCGGGCCGCGCAGTGAACAACACGATCCGCCTGATCCAGCAGGAACAGGTTTTCGCGGTGTTCAGCTCGCTCGGGACGAACAACAACCTCGCGGTCCGCAAGCTCCTGAACGACGCCAAAGTCCCGCAGCTCTACGTGTCGTCCGGCGCGACGACGTTCGGCCGGGACTACAAGAAGTACCCGTGGACGATCGGGTACATCCCGCCGTACTCCGAGGAAGGCGAGATCTACGGGCGCTACGTCGTCAAGAACATCAAGAAGGCGAAGGTCGCCGTTCTCTACCAGAACGACGATTACGGCCGCGATCTCCTGGCCGGGATGAAGCGCGGCCTCGGCGCGAAGGCGAAGTCGATCGTCGCAAGCGTGGGATACGACCCGACATCTTCTGATGTGCAGCCGCAGGTCACCCAGCTGAAGGCCTCGAAGGCGAACGTGCTGATGGTGTTCGCCTTCGGCAAGTTCTCGCTCCAGGCGTTCAACGCCGTCTCGCGGCTCGGCTGGAAGCCGCAGATCTTCGTCAACGACGTGTCGTCGGCTGCGTCGCTGATGGCGATCGTGCCGCAGAAGGCGGCAAATGGATCGATCTCGATCGTCTTCGGCAAGGACCCGGCCTCACCTCAGTGGGCGAAGGACAAGGGCATCAGGCTCTTCCAGTCGATCCTCAGGAAGTACGGCAACGGAGCCAGCTCGCGCGACCTGAAGGACGGCTACTTCACCGCAGGCATGGCAACGGCCTACACGCTCGTCAGCACGCTCAAGAAGGCCGGGAAGAATCTGACCCGGCAGAGCCTGATCAATGCGGCGACGCATCTGACCGAACGCGGGAATCCCTTCGTGCTGCCGGGCATCGTGATCCATACGACGCCGACGAGTCGCTATCCGATCACGCAGGTGCGTCTGCAGCGGTGGTCGAAGGGGGCCTGGCGCACCTTCGGGCCGCTCGTCTCCGCCAAGCCCGGCTAACGCCCGTCAGCGACAGTCGGAGTTGTCGCCGACAACCGCGGCGAGCGCACGCCAAGGCGTGACGGCAAAGCGCAGCCAGACGACGCCGGGATGTCGAACAGTCAGTTCCGTCATGCCGTCGGGGCTGGGGCTCAGGCAACCCGCAGGTGTGTGCCAGTACGGCGCGTACGTGACGTCGAGCCGGTACATGCCCGCCACGGGGGCAGCGATGCGGATCGAGGTGTAGCCGAGCTCGAGCACACGAGCCGGCGGGGTGACGAGTGGGCGTGGTGACGGAACGGCGAAGATGGTTGTCGTCACGGTCCGGTGGACGACCGCGAGGCCCGAGCGGCCACTCTCGAGCAGCCGCGCTTCAGCGCGCGCGCTGTAATCGGGCGCCGCGGTCGTGAGCACGACGTATCGGACGCTGAGCTTGCGCAGCCAGTTCACGTAGACGGACGGTCCGAGCTTCCCGTACAGCACGCGGTTTTGGGGAAAGTCCTCCTGCCTGAACCAGCCGCGCACGAGCGGGATCCGCGCTCTGGCGAGAAAGTCGGCGGGCCAGTGACCTCGCGTGTCCACGGCCTCGACGCGATACGAGGGCCGCATGTGGCCTTGGAGGTAGGAGATCGTCGGCTTCCAGTAGGCGGCGTTCGCAGTGGGATCTCCGGCACCGTGGAGGAAGCTGGCGACGAGCGGCGTCAGATTCCACGAGAGGGCAAGTGCGAGCGCGACGGCGCAGACCGGCCGCGGGCGCCAGTGGCGAAGCGTGAGTGTCAGGATCGCGATCGGCGCCGCGGCATACCGAAGCCGTGCGATGTTCTCGCCGATCGGCGAGGCGAACGCGAACGCGGCCGTGCAGGCGGCGAAGTAGACGATGTAGGTCCAGCGAAGAAGCCGTGCGCTCGCGATTCCCCACGTCAGGCCGATCCCGAGCACGCAGAAGACGGTCGCGGCGAGGAACTCCTGAACCGAGAAGGGAAACGTGCCGCGTCCCGGGAACATTCTGCGGAGCACGAGCTCGAGCGTCCCGACTGCCGCGATCGCGAGCGAGGGCCAGAGAAGTGGAGCCGACTGACCACGACGAGCGAGCGCGACCGCGGCTAGGAGCACCACGAGGAGCACGAAAGCGAGCGGGCTGGCGGCAAGGGTCAAAAGCGCGAAGCCCGCGAAGAGCGGGCGGCGTTCCAGCTGCAGAAGCCAGAGGGAGAGGAGCGCGAACGCGCTGCCGAGCATGAACGGGTAGGCCGCAGAGACGACGAGTAGCGCCCAGACGACAGCGAAAGCGCGGATCGACCATTTGGCCTCCTCACCCCACTCGCGTCGCACCACAGCTGCAAAGGCGGCGACCGCCACAGCGACGATCGAGACCGCGAGCAGCTTGATGCCGATCGCCGCGGCCAGCGGGTAGTACAAGACGCTGTAGGTGACGAAGCTGTAGCGGCCCGCGTACCAGAAGTTGTTCCAAAGGACGAAGCCGTGTTCGAGAAAGAGTGTCCGCTGGTACACGTGCGCGGCCAGGTCGGTACCGGGTGGGCCGAACCAGACGAGCAGTGCCGCGAGGGACGCCGCCGCGGCTGCAGGCATCAGGAGATCTGCGCGCGTGCGAAGCCAGATGCGCGGAGCCATCAGCGCATGTTCCCCGTGTGACCGAGTGAGAATCTCCCCGGCTGCGGCCAGACGGACAGGCCGTGTGGGCTCGGACCGACCGGAATGCGCGCGATCAACCGTCCGCTGCGCGTGTCGATTGCGTAGACGTCGGAGTTGTACCGTCCTGAGAGCCAGAGCACCTTGCCGTCCGCGGAGACGTCGCCCATGTCTGGGCTTCCGCCGCCCGGGATGCGCCACTTGCGAATGACCTTGCGGGTCCGAAACGAGATCACGGACACGCTCCCCTCGCTCCGATTTGCAACGTAGAGCATCTTTCCGTTCCGCCCGACGACGAGACCGTGCGCTCCTGCGCCGGTATGGACGAATCCGATCACCTTCAGACTTCTGGGGTCGATCTCCCACACTCCGCCGGCAGCGAGGTCCGCCACGTAGAAGACCTTCGCGTCCGGCGACGAGCGCACGTCCTGCGGCACCGAGAACCGGCGCGGCAGTGTTCGCACGGCGAGCACCCGGAAATGACGCACGTCGACCTTCAGCAGACGACCCGAGAACTCGCAACTTACGATCACATAGCGCCCGTCGGGGGAAAAGTCCATGTGGTTGACGCCCGCGCAGGGAACGTTCAGCGCTCGCACGAGCCGGAAAGAGTGTGCCGAGCGGAAGTCGAGCCTGTGCAGACGCTCGGCGACCACGATCGCATAGCGCCCGTCGACCGTGAAGTAGAGGTTGTAGGGATCATCGACGTGGATCGCCTTGCCAGTGCGACCCGTGCGCGCATCGATCGGCGTCAGCGTGTTGCCGACGTCGTCGTCCACATAGAGCGTCTGCAGATCGTGCGAGGGCGTCACGTGCTGTGGCAGCGCTCCCACTGCGAAATGTCCGACGACCTTGTACGTCTGAGGGTCGATCACGTCCACCGAGTCACCCGCGCTGTTCGGGACGTAGACGCGGGCCGGGTCCCGCCGGGCGGCCGCGTTGATCATGCCTGCTCGATCGTGCGCATAGAGGTTCAGCGGGCCGACGTGAGCAAGGGCTCGGTGGAGGATCTTGGCCTTTTGGTGAACCGGAGGCGGGAGTCTGGCCGCGGCAGCCGTCTTCGCCCGGTCTCCCTTCCAGTCTCGATACACCAGGCCCCCGACCACCGCGAACGAGGCCAGCAACAGGATCAGCGCCTCGTTCGAGGCCGGCCGTCGCCTTCGTCGCGAGCTTCCCACCGCGGGGCCATGATGGCATTCAGGGTGCGGGCGGCGCGGCATTCTTAACGTTGCTCTCATTTCGTGCCGATAGCGTTCGTGGCGTGCAGAGCGAGCGGACCAGCAGCGGCCTCCTCAACGAGCTCTCGCTCGGTCAATTCGGATCGGTGCGCCGCAGCTACGCCGTCGGACTCGGGGCCCTCGTCCTCGCCGGCATCGCCCTCGGAGCGACCAGGATCGGCCGCGGGACGTTCGACGGTGCCGTCGCGAGCTTGTCGCATGCCCAGCCGAAATGGCTCGTCGTCGCAGCGATTGCATTCGGACTTGCTCTGCTCGCCTCGGCGGCTGCCTGGAGGACCGGGCTGCGCGCCTGCGGCAGCGACGCGTGCTTCAAGCAGGTGTCGGCGCGCTATGCGATCGGCTCGCTCGTCAACTCTGTCGCCCCGGCGCACCTCGGCGGGGCTGTTCGGATCGGTCTCCTCTCCCGCACACTGCCCGGAGACGACCGTCTCTGGCGTGCGGGGGGCGTGGGCGCCTCAGTTGCCGCGGCACGGACGCTCGTGCTGGCCTTGCTCGTCGTCGTGGCCGCATCCGTGGGTCGCGTCCCGCTGTGGCCTGCTCCGCTGCTGATCCTCGTCGTGGCATGCGTGGTCTTCGTATCCGTCCGCCTGAGCCGTCGAGCGGCAGGACGGCTCGGCAGTCTCTTGCAGATTTTCCGCAGCGTCGGTCAGTCGCCGCGTGCAGGGGCGACGATCTTCGGCTGGATTGCTTTCGCCGCCGTCACGCGGGTGTGCGGCGCGGTCGCGATCTCGCTGGCTCTCGGTGTGTCGCGGCCGGTCTGGGTCGCCGTCGTCCTGCTCGCCGCGATGGCGCTTGCCGGCGTGCTGCCGCTGACACCCGGGAACTTCGGGGCAGGGGCAGGCGCGGCAACGATCGCTTTGCACGGGACGGGTGTCGGCCTCGGCGCCTCGCTTGCGCTGGGAGTCGCATTCCAGGCGGTCGAGACGTTTTCGGGAATGACCCTCGGCCTCGCGGGTGCAGCCGTCCTGGCAGCGCCGGGCACGCGCACGCGGCGCTGGTCGCTGGCCGGAGCCGGGGCTGCGGCAGTGGTTCTGGCGGCGGCGCTCAGCGTCGCGTCGATCGATTTCCTCTGAGCTTCGTAGACTTCGGGCCTGGACGTAAGCTCCCGGAATGGAGCTCCTCGGCCGTCCGCTCGACGAGCTCTGTGAGGAGGCGCGGGCGCTAAGAGCCGAGGGGCACGGCCGCCTCGTCACCTACTCGCCGAAGGTCTTCATCCCGCTGACGAAGCTGTGTCGCGACGTGTGCCATTACTGCACCTTCGCGCACCCGCCGCGCCGCGGCGAGCGGGCCTATCTGACCATCGAGGAAGTCCTCGAGATCGCACGTGCAGGTGCGGCCGCCGGTTGCCGCGAGGCCCTCTTCACCCTGGGCGACAAGCCTGAGCTGCGCTACCGCGCCGCTCGCGACGAGCTGGCCGCTCTCGGCTGCGGCACCACGATCGAGTATCTGGCCCGCGCGGCCGAGGCGGTGTTGACCGAGACGGGTCTGCTGCCGCATCTCAACCCGGGAGTGCTGACGCGCGAGGACGTGCGCGAGCTGAGGCGCGTGAGCGTCTCGCTTGGCCTGATGCTCGAGACGACGTCGGAGCGTCTGTCAGCGCGTGGAGGCCCGCATTTCGGCTCTCCGGACAAGCTGCCCGCGCGCAGGCTCGAGACGATCGTGAGGGCGGGGGAGGAGCGAGTGCCGTTCACGACGGGCCTGCTCATCGGCATCGGGGAGTCGCGCGAGGAGCGCATCGACGCGCTGCTCGCGATTCGCGACCTCGCAGATACGTACGGGCACGTACAGGAGGTGATCGTCCAGAACTTTCGGGCGAAGCCCGGGACCCGAATGGCCGACTCTCCCGAGCCGACGCTCGAAGAGCTTCTGTGGACGATCGCGGTCGCACGGATCGTGCTCGGTCCGCACGCCCATCTCCAGGCACCCCCAAACCTCTCGTACACGGACTTTCCGCGACTGCTCGATGCGGGTATCGACGATTGGGGAGGCGTCTCGCCCGTGACGATCGACCACGTCAACCCGGAGGCTCCCTGGCCCGAGCTCGAGCTGCTGCGGGCCGGCACCGAAAGCCGCGACCTCGAGCTCGCCCCGCGGCTCCCGGTCTATCCCGAATGGATCTCCGCCGAGTGGATCGACCCGAACGTGCTGCCGTCGGTGCTGCGCGCATCGGATTCGCTCGGTCTCGCGCGCGAGGACCGCTGGTCGCCGGGCGAGGACGCGGGAATTCCCTTCGTCCCAAGGGACGCGCTGCCGATCGACACCCGTGCGGAGCTCGGCGAAGAGGAAATCGTGCGCCTGTTCCGCGCACGGGGCCGCGAGCGCGACCGCGTCTTTGCGGCCGCCGATCAGCTCAGGCGCGAGGTCTGCGGCGACGAAGTGACGTACGTCGTCACGCGCAACATCCAGTACACGAACGTCTGTTACTTCCGCTGCGGCTTCTGTGCGTTCTCGAAGGGGAAGCTGGCGGCAAACCTGCGCGGCGCGCCTTACCTCGTGCCGCACGAGGAGATCGTGCGTCGCTGCGAGGAGGCCTGGGAGCGCGGCGCGACCGAGGTGTGTCTGCAGGGCGGGATCCACCCGGCCTTCACCGGGGACTACTACCTCTCGGTCGTGCGCGCGATCAAGGAAGCAGTGCCCGGCCTGCACGTGCATGCGTTCTCGGCGCTCGAGGTGTGGCAGGGGGCTGCGACGCTCGGCCTGCCGCTCGACGAGTACCTCGCGGAGCTGGCCGAGGCCGGTCTCGGGTCACTGCCTGGGACGGCGGCCGAGATCCTCGACGACGAGGTGCGTCGCATCATCTGTCCGGACAAGGTGACGACGGCGCAGTGGTTGGAGGTGCACGACGCTGCCCATCGTGCAGGCCTTCGCTCGAACGTGACGATGATGCTCGGCCATGTGGAAGGGCCGCACAACTGGGCCCGCCATCTCCTGCATGCGCGCGAACAGCAACGCCTGAGCGGGGGGTTCACAGAGTTCGTCCCGCTTCCATTCGTGCACATGGAGGCGCCGATGTGGCTGCGCGGCCAGGCGCGTTCGGGACCGACCTTCGGCGAGACGCTGCTCGTGCATTCGGTGGCGCGTCTCGCGCTCCACCCGTGGATCACGAACATTCAGGTGTCCTGGGTGAAGCTCGGCGCCGAAGGTGCAGCGGCCGCGCTTCGCGCCGGCGTCAACGACCTCGGCGGCACGCTCATGAACGAGTCCATCTCCCGTTCGGCCGGAGCCGAGCACGGGCAGGAGTTCCCGCCGGAGGCGATGGAGGCGCTGATCCGCTCTTGCGGCCGCGTGGCGCGCCAGCGGACGACGCTTTACGGCGACGCGCCCGAGGAGCGGCGGCTCGCGTCGTTCGGCGCAGCCCCGCTCGCCGAGCCGTGGAACCCGCCGGTGAAGGACGCACGACTCGTTGCGCCGCCTCGTCTTGTGCGGCCGGGCTTCGCGACGCGTTAGGCCTCCGTCAGGCCTCGAACGCGAGCAGGTCGTCGAGCGACTCGCGCCGGCGGATCAGCTCGGCATTGCCGTCCGACACGAGCACGACGGCCGGGCGGGCGACGCCGTTGTAGTTCGACGCCATTGCGAGGGTGTAGGCCCCGGTGGCGGGAACCGCGAGCAGGTCGCCCCGGCGAGGCTCCGGCAGCTCGACGCTCTCGATGAGCACGTCGCCGGATTCGCAATGCTTGCCGGCGATCCGGAATGTCCCTACCGCTTTCTCGTCGGCACGGTTCGCCAGGAGTGCTTCGTAGCGCGATCCGTAGAGCTGTGGTCGCGGGTTGTCGGACATGCCACCGTCGATCGCCGCATAGGTCACGGCTGTCGTGCGCTTGACGACACCGATTCGGTAGAGCGTGACCCCCGCCTGTCCGACGAGCGAGCGGCCCGGCTCGAAGATCACACGCGCCGGCTCGGTCCAGCGTGCACGCAGACGTGAGAGCAGGGCTCGCGCGAACTCCTCTTCCTGGGGGACGCTCTCGTTCAGAGAGTGACGAACCGCGAGGCCGCCGCCGAGGTCGAAGATGCGCGGCGTCCAGCCGAGCTCCTCGCGGCAGCGCGTCACGACATCGGCAAGCCGTTCGACCGCGAGCAGGCTCTCTGCGCTGCGCGTCAGCTGTGAGCCGATGTGCACGTGGAGCCCGGCGACGTCGAGCCCCGCGGCGAGCGCATCCCGGACCGCCGCGAGCGCGTCGTCGGCGACGAGGCCGAATTTCGATTCCGCATGGGCGGTCTGGATCGCGCGATGCGTCTCTGCGTCGATGCCCGGAGTGAGGCGGACGAGCACCGTTCGAACGCCCGCCGCTTTCGCTCGCGCAACCTCGTCGAGCGCATCGATGACCACGAGCGCCCCGGCGGCTGCCGCCGCCTGGAGCTCTTCGTCCGACTTGTTGTTGCCGTGGAACAGGATCCGGTCGCCCTGCAGCCCTGCGCGCAAGGCGAACTCGAGCTCACCGCGCGTGGAGACGTCGGCGCCGAGACCCTCGGCGGCGAGGAGCCGGAGCAGTGCGACGTTGGGGAACGCCTTCGTCCCGTACACGACGAGCGCCTCGGGATCCACTCCGGTATACGCGCGAGCCCGGGCGATAATCGTCTCCCGGCAGTACACGAGGAGCGGCGTGCCGAACTCCTCCGCGAGGGCCGACGTACCGGCACCGCCCACCACGAGCTCGCCGTTCTCGACGGCTGCCGTGTCGGGGAAGAGCTCGATCAGTGCGTTAGTCGCTCCACCACTCCTGAACCATTTCGGCGTCGCCCGGGCCGGTGTTCGGGGCACCCACGATCAGGAACTCGGCACCCGTGTCGCCCGCTTCGATGCTCCGCATCGTGTCCTTGTGGACCCGAACGGCGTCCCACGGCTTCAGGTCTCGGACCTCGTCCTCGATCTTCATCCGCGCGCCGCCGCTGACGAGGACGTAGATCTCCTCCTGGTTCTTGTGCTTGTGGCCGAACGGCAGCCGGAATCTGGGCGACACTCGGCAATAGCTGATACCCGAGTGCTCGAGGCCCAGCGGGACGCGGGCCATCCGGAACTCGAGGTCCGGCGAAAGGCCGAAGTTCGGTGCCTGATCGTCGGCGTCCTTGAGATTGAGATGGGTGTAATCGCTCATGACCTTGACTGTAACGCTGCTAGAGTGGAAGTGATGAAGGAGCTGCTTCTGTAGGGAAGGGAGCCACCGTGGCGAAAGCCGCGCCAGCTCCCCACGGCCTCTCACATGAGAGGCTTTTTCGTTTCTAGAGGACGGACATGGACAGGTACGACGCGCAGACAGTCGAGACGAAGTGGCAGCGGGTCTGGGACGAGAGCCGCGCCTTCGAGGTGGCGAACCCGGAGCCGGGTGCGCCTCGCAACGAGCGCAAGTCGTATGTGCTGGAGATGCTGCCGTACCCGTCCGGGACGCTGCACATCGGCCACGTACTGGTGTACACGCTGGGCGACGTGCTGGCCCACTTCTACCGGCGCACCGGCGCCGAGGTGCTGAGGCCGATGGGCTACGACTCCTTCGGGCTGCCGGCGGAGAACGCCGCGCTGAAGGAGGGCGAGCATCCTCGCGACATCGTGGAGCGGAACATCGTGTCGATCCGGCGCACGATGAAGCGGCTCGGCTGGGCGATCGACTGGTCACGCGAGTTGTCCACCCACGAGCCCGAGTACTACCGCTGGACGCAGTGGCTCTTCCTGAAGTTCTTCGAGGCCGGTCACACCTACCGGAAGGCTGCGCTGGTCAACTGGTGCCCCAACGACCAGACGGTGCTGGCGAACGAACAGGTCAAGAACGGCCGCTGCGAGCGCTGTGGCTGTGAGGTCGAAGCGCGCAAGCTCGACCAGTGGTTCTTCCGCATCACCGCGTACGCCGACAGCCTGATCGACGAAATGACGGAGCTGGACTGGCCGGAACGCGTCCTCGCGATGCAGCGGAACTGGATCGGCCGCTCCGAAGGCGCGGAGATCCTCTTCCGCGTGGACGAGCTCGACATCGACATCCCGGTCTTCACGACTCGGCCCGACACGTTGTACGGCGCGACGTTCTTCGTCCTCGCTCCCGAGCATCCGCTCGTCGACCGGCTCGCAGAGCAATCGCCCAACGGCGACGAGATTCGCGCCTACGTCCGCAAGGCGGGCGCCAGGCCCGCCGAGGAGCGTGCCGCGGGAACGAAGACCGGCGTCTTCGCCGGCTTCTTCGCGACGAACCCGGTCAACGACGCCCGGATTCCCATCTGGGTCGCGGACTACGTCCTGATGGACTACGGCACCGGCGCGATCATGGCCGTGCCCGCGCACGACGACCGCGACCGGGAGTTTGCGGAACGGTTCGACTTGCCCGTCAAGGTTGTGATCGGCGACGACGACAAGCTCGTCGATTCGGCTCAGTTCTCCGGCTTGCCTCATGAAGAGGCCGCGAAGGCAATCGTCGAATGGCTCGGCAGCCGCGGCCGTGGACGGCCTGCGGTGAGCTACCGCCTGCGCGACTGGGGTTACTCCCGTCAGCGGTACTGGGGCTGCCCGATTCCGATCGTCTACTGCGACGACTGCGGGATCGTTCCCGTGCCGGAGGAGGAGCTGCCCGTGATCCTGCCGGAAGTCGAGGACTACAAGCCGAAGGGGATCCCGCCGCTCGCGCAGGCCGAGGATTGGGTTCGCGTTCCGTGTCCCCGGTGCGGCAAGGAAGGACATCGCGAGGTCGAGACCATGGACACCTTTGTCGATTCGTCGTGGTACTTCCTGCGCTACTGCGATCCCCACAACGACGAGGCGCCGTACGACCGGGAGCTGGCGGACTACTGGATGCCGGTCGACCACTACACCGGTGGTCTCGACCACTCGACGGTGCACCTGATCTATGCCCGCTACTTCCAGAAGGTGCTGAACGAGCTCGACCTGAGCGCCCACCGCGAGCCGTTCAAGCGCTTTTTCGGCAACGGCTTCGTCACGCAGGGCGGAACGAAGATCTCGAAGCGCGTGGGCGGCGCTGCGACACCCGACGAGCTCGTCGAGATGTACGGAGCCGATGCGACCCGGCTCTCGATCCTGTTCATCGGTCCTGCCGATCAGGACATGGAATGGACGTCCTCAGGAGTCGAAGGGATGCAGCGGTTCCTCCGGCGGGTCTGGCGCCTGGTCGGGGAGGTGGCCGACAGTGCGCCGGCTGGAGCCACGCCTGGGGATGCTGCCCTGACGCGCCGCGTCCATCGTACGATTGCGCGGGTCACGGACGACCTTGGCCGGCGGCAGCAATTCCACACACCGATTGCCGCGGTGATGGAGCTCGTCAACGAGCTGTCGAAGTCACCGGACGACCCCGCAGCCCGATTTGCCGCGGAGACGACCGTGTCGCTGCTCCAGCCGTACGCACCGCATGTGGCCGAGGAGCTGTGGCAGCGCCTCGGACACGAGCGTCTGTGGGAGGCGCCGTGGCCGCAGGCCGACCCGTCGTTCCTGGAAGACGACACGTTCGAGCTGGTCGTGCAGGTCAACGGGAAGGTGCGTGACCGGTTCCGGGTTCCGGTCGACCTGTCCGAGGACGAGCTGGTCGCCCGCGCGAAGGAGTCGCCGAAGGTCCAGGCGCATCTGAACGGCGGAGAGATCCGCCAGACGATCGTCGTGCCGCGCAGGCTCGTCAATCTCGTCGTCGGCTAGCACACTCTCGCCACAAGATCGTCACGGACAGGTGACGCTTTCGTTGCCACCATTGGCGACATGCCAGAGATCGCTCTCGATCGCCGGCGGATCGTCGTCACCGGTGTTGTCCTGCTGCTGGCGTTCGTGCTGGCGGGCAAGTTCCTGCTCCGGCCCGCGAAGCCTGCGGCCGTTGCCCCGCCGCTGCGTGTCGCGCCGGCCGAGACGCGTCGTCTTTCCTCGGGAACGCTTTATGTCGACGTCGTCGGGGCCGTTCGGCGGCCTGGCCTGTACCGGCTGCGCGAGGGGTCGCGCGTGGCCGATGCGGTCACGCGGGCAGGCGGGCCGACGCCCAAGGCGCAGATCGAGCTCGTCAATCTCGCGGCCCGGATCGCGGACGGTGAGCAGATCGTCGTGCCCGGGCGCGGGTCGGCCACCGCAGTCGCGACGATGCCCGGCGGCGGCGCGCCCTCAGGCCCCGTTCATCTGAACAGCGCCACGCTCGAGCAGCTCGATGAGCTCCCCGGAGTGGGCCCGGTCACCGCACAGAAGATCCTCGACTACCGCCAGAAGCACGGGGCCTTCGGGTCCGTCGATGAGCTCGACGCGGTCTCGGGCATCGGGCCCGCGCGGCTCGAGACGCTTCGCGACCTGGTCGCGCCGTGAGCGAGCTCGTCGCCATCCGCCGCTCCCCGCAGCTGCTCGCGGCTTCACTCTGTATCGGTCTCGCGGCCGCGAACGCTGTCCGGATGAACGGCCTCATCGCCCTCGTCCTCGCCGGCCTGGTCGGATCGGCGGCTTTCGGCGTCTCCGGGCCGGAGCGGTTGCTGCTCGTCGCAGGCGCCCTCGCGTTGCTCGGCTGGTGCTGGGGAAGTAACCGTCTCGACGCGCTCGATCGCAGCCCGTTGAGCTCGCGAATCGACACCGCGGAGCGTGCACAACTGAT
>Ga0136846_1213331_pt1 | contig 13589 bp, 8 predicted proteins | sample HopSoiMetagenom2_FD_96841 | JGI IMG/M metagenome (GOLD analysis project Ga0136846, IMG submission 96841) | Grasslands soil microbial communities from Hopland, California, USA - 2 Assembly 2016 (version 4) | ecosystem: Environmental > Terrestrial > Soil > Grasslands | place: USA: Hopland... | reverse complement strand
CGGTCGACGTCGGAGTAGCCGTAGCCTTTTGCGTAGAAGAGCGCGCCGTCCTTCACGACGGCGACGGTTGCGCCGGCGACGTGCTTGTCGCGCAGGTTGGCGGTCATGACACCGTCGAGGAAAGCAGCGAGCTCCGTGCGGTCATGAACGCCGCGGGTGGCCGCTGGTACGGTGGGCGCCGGACCGAGTGCCTGCTGCTGCTCTTTGCGCGGGGTGGGAACGAGTGGCTTGATCGATGGCGGCTGCGCGCCAGCGACCGAGGAAATGAGCAAAAAGGCGAGCGAGAGTGGGCGGCTAATCATCATCGCGGGGGCAACCTGAGGGTTCGGGGCGCCCAATCATGACTCGCCGAAGCGGAAAATTCTAGCGCGTGGCCGGTGAACGGTGAACGGTGAACCGATAACCGTTCACCGTCCACGCATTACCAGAGTGCCCGAAGATCCACTCGCATCGCCCGCAACACCGACGGCAATGCTGCGAGGACGGCCATTGATAGCATGATGCCACTCACCGTTCCGAGTACGGTCGCCGAACGTGGCGCGACACCGAAGACGAAGCGCTCGAGCGTGCCGCCGAGGAGGAGCATGACCACGATTCCGCCTGCGATCCCCGGTACCGTCAATCGGGCCAGATGCAGCAGCACGGAGCGTCCGAGGTCGGTTGGCACGGCGCCGAAGGCGAGTCGCAGTGCGTACTCGCGCTCTCGTGTCGCGACGAGCTGGCTCATGACGCCGTAGCTTCCGAGCGCGGCGATCGCGAGAGCGGCCGCCGCGAAGATGAGGAGGAGAAGGGTCTGCAGCCGCGGTAGAGCGTTCCCCTGAGCCGCAAGAGCGTCGAGGCGGGCAATGTCGTGCGCCGCGACGAGCGGATCGGTGAAACGGAGCGCACGCCGAAGGGCGGAGATCGCCGCGTCCGAGGGACCGCGCGGGCTGACGACGATGGACATCTGCGTCGTCGAGAGCTGCGACCAGGGGAGGTATATGGTCTCGCCAGGCGGAAGATTATTTCCCGCGTCCATGACGTTTCCCGCGACACCAATCACTTCGACTGGCACGGGTGGCTTGTCGGCGCCGGCGAACCGGTAGATGCGCTTCCCGATCGCGTTCTCGTTAGGCCACGCGCGCGCCGCCAGGCTCCGACTGACGATCGCCACGTTCGGCGAGGCAGAGTCGTCCGCCGTCGTGAACGTGCGACCTGCGAGCAGGGGTATGCCAATTGTCGCGAGGTAGTTCGGCGATGTGCGCCGGATGTGCAGCAGCAACGGCTCGCTGCCGAGGGAGCCGTCGGGTAGCTCGATGAAGAATCGCACACCCCACAGCGCGTCGCTCACTGGCAGCGTCGACGTGTATGCGGTCGCCGCGATCGATGGCTCATGGGCGAGATTCTCCAGCAGCTCACGGCCAAAGCGCACGCGTGCCGGCGCCTGCTCGTAGCCGGCCCGCTGCAGGTTGATCCGCGCAACGAGCAGGTCGCCAGCGACGAATCCACTCGGCACTCGCGAGAGCTTGGCGAAGCTGACACCGAGGAGCGCCGCGGCGGCGAGGATCACGACCGAAAGTCCCGCCTGCAGCACGACCATCGTCTGCTGCCAGCGAAGGGCTGCCGGCGAGAGTGTCGTGCTCCGCGTTCCGCCGGAGCGCAGCGAAACAGCAAGGTCGGTATTCCGGCTGAAGACCGCGGGGAGCACACCGGCGGCGAGGCCGCAGAGCACCGCGACCGAAGCCGTCACACCCAAAATGAACGGATCGATTCGGATCTGGTTCGTGAAGAAGGTGAGCGTCTGGTTCAGGTCGAGTCCACGGAGCCAGGGCACAGCGAGGCCTGCGGCCGCGAGACCGAGGATGGCGCCCGCGCCGACTACCGTGAGACTCTGAAGAAAGAGCATGCGCAGCACCCGCCCCTCGCCCGCACCGAGCGCCTGCCTAACGGCGAGCTCCTGGCGTCGCTCGAAGCCCCACGCGAGCAGGAGCGACGCGAGATTGAGCACGGCCAGGAAAAGCAGCACGACAGCCCCCGATTGCACGAGGAGCACGGTGGAATCGCCGCCATTGAGGAGCACGCCGCGCAGCGACCGCATCTCGTACCAGAAGTCTTTGTTGTCGGCAGATGCGGCGAGGGCCCGCTTCGTGAGACTCGCTGCTTCGGCGTTGGCGGCGGCGAGCGGGCGACCGTCGGCGAGACGCGCGTACACCGATAAGGTCCTCGCGCCTGTGATGGCCGTCCGCTGTCGCAGCAGGATGTCGAATGGAAGCCAGATGTCGGTGGGCACGGGCTGCGAGAAGCCCGTGGGCATGACGCCGATGATCGTGTGCGGCTCCCCGTTCAGGAGCATCGTGCGCCCAACCGCCGATGGATCGCTGGCGAAGGAAGAACGCCAGAGGGCCTGACTGATCACGACGACGCGCGCGGGCTGTGGGCCCTCCTCCGCGCTCGCGAATGCGCGACCGATCACCGGGTAGACGCGCATCGTAGCAAAGAAGCTTGCCGTGACGCGCGACGCCTGGAGGGGCCGCGACTCGCCGTGGTCATCCCAACTCGCGACACCCTGGCTGATGCAGGTAACGGCGGCGAAGGCATGCTGCGTGGCTTGCAGCAGCAGATAGTTGGGGTACGCCTCGTTGAAGACGACCGACCCGCGACCGGGAAGATTGCGGACGGGCGCGACGACGAACACGCGATCCGCATCCGGCAGACCGATGCTCGAGAGGAGAAAGCTCTTCAGGACCGAGAAGACGGCGGTGTTCGCGCCGAGCGCGAGCGCCATCGTGAGCACGGCGACGGCGCAAGCAGCTTTGCGTCGCAGGAGGAAAGGGAGACCGGCCTCGCGGCCGAGGGAGCGGAGGAAGGCGCGCATGGTATCGGTGCGAATGGGGACAGCTGTTCGTCTCCGCCACGCTATGCCCGCGCCGTCTATGCGTCCAACGCAACCTCCTCAAGCGGTGCATAACGATCGCTCATACGACCCGCACCTCGACCGGACTCTCGAGGAATCGGCCGAACCGGCGTGCTTCGGCGGTGAGGCGGGCCTGTTCGCGCGTCGTGAGGGACGTATGCGGTTCGAGCGACACCACGACACGGTCCTTCTCGAACGCGCGCCGCCAGATGCCGACGAGCTCTCCATCGATAACCAGAACGTGCGGAATCAGCGCATTCCCGCCCGTCACCGTCGATGTGGCGCGCACGCGCTGACCGATCGCGCTCCGGTCGCGAAAGCCGATGAAGTACTCGTCGTAATTCGGCAGGAGATGCGCGGAAGGCGCGCGCCGCGTTAGGCGCGCGGCGTCAACGGAGATCCAGTTTTCCGTATCCCCGATCTTAAGGCGCTCGAGGACAGGCCCGAGGAGAGCGATGCCCCGCTTCGCGTCGGCGACCGTGAGCCCGGACCACCAGGCGAAGTCGCGGGGGGTCGCCGGGCCACGTCGCGAGAAATACCGCTGGGTAAGCGCGGCTAGTGCCTCGTCGCGCGGCAGCGATGGGGCCATCGGAGCCCGTTCGTCGAAGAGCGCATAGGTAAACTGCTTTCCGCGCCGCGGACCGCTGCAGACGACACGATCCAGCTCCGCCTGCATCATGAGGTGGCCCAGGCGCTGGCCGGTGGCGCCGGAAACGCCGGCCCGCGCGAGCTGCGCCCCGAGCTCGCTCCGCGTGAGGCAATTGCCATCGGCAAGTGTCTTCGTGAACACGCGATAGGCCCGGCGGTACACAGCGCGATCGAGCTCGAGACGGCGGTTGACGGGCGCCATCATCGCGCTCACACGGGGAGCCGTGAGCTCGAGCATCCAGCGGATGTCGGCCGCGATGACGAAATGCCAGGTGGGCCGGAGGACGTGCGTGCGGAGAATCTGTCCGGTCTCGAGCTCGCGCTCGATCTCGGCGTCGGTGCGGCCGGTGGTGCGCTGAGCCACGGCCCATTTGGCGCCGGCGTAGTCCTGTGCCTGCACAGCGCCGAGCGCACGCACCACGTCGGCTCCCGTCTCCGGTCCGGACGTCGTCAAGAATTGTCCGGCGAGACGTCGCCGGCAGATCTCGTCATGCATCTCGTATCCCTGAGCGGCCTTCGATCGTTTTGTGGGGAGACCCTACCGTCTCATCGTAGCTTCCACCCACTCCCCTTCCAACTACCATGACCCTCTCGCGCCATGTCCTCGCGCGTGCAGGCGTGCTCGCGTTTGGCGCGTTGACGCTTGCCGCTTGCAGCGACTCCAGCACCGCTCCGCTCACCGTGACGCCGGACCAGCTCCAGTCCATCGGCGAGTCCGCCGCGACGGAGATCGAAAGCGCCATCGCCTCGATCACCGCGCAGGACATCATGAACACGAACGGCGGCGCGCCGAGCTTCTCGCGCGTTCCCCGCTCGACGCCAGCGATGTTCCGCGGCCTCTCGCTCGATCGCTATGCACTGAGCCGAAGCTCGACCGATATCTCGCAGTGCGGCGTCCCGTCGCAGGATCCCGCGGTCGACACCGACGGCGACCTGGTGCCGGACAACTTCAGCGTCACCTTCGCCCTGCCCGCCTGTCATTTCACCGATGCGACGGATAGCTACGATGTCACCGGCGTGCTCCGTGTGTCGGATCCGCAGCCCGCGGCGGCGGGGATGGCGCTCAGCTTCGCCCTCGACAACTTCAAGCTCGCCTTCGCCGGCACGAACGGGAGTGGCTACGTGTCGCGCAACGGCTCGGCTTCGGTGAGCGTGACCTCCGGTGGTCTCTCGCAGAGCGCCACCTGGACGGACAACGCCGTGTTGACGGGCGTCGCAAGCGCCAGCGACAACATCAACTGGACGAATACCTTCGTCGCGGCCGAAGGCCAGTCGATCACGGCCGGCCGTTCGCTGCCCGACGGCGCTTTCTCGCCTAACGGGAGCGTGACGATCCATCAGGGGAATCGCGAAGCCAGCTTCTCGGTGACGACGATCGATGCCCTGCAGTACAGCGCCTCGTGCGCGACCGGCGTGGCCGAGGGCACGTCGCTGACGCCGTTCACCGCGGGCCGCATCCGCGTGGCGGTGAGCAACCAGCAGAACAGCGGGTACGTCGACGTCACGTACTCCGGCTGCAGCTCGGCGACCGTGACGCTGGTTCAGTAAGCGTCGCGGCAGTACCCGATCGGCCAACGCGGCCGTGCACCGGATCCGGTGCACGGCCGCGTTGCTTCTTGGCATCCTCCGCCCGGCGAACCTCGGACGAGAGCAGATTGCGAGCAGCGCGGGGCGAACTGTAAGATGTCCATAGCGAACGTCTCGTTCTCGCCCGCATCTCGTCACCGGAGTCGTCCCGTGAAACGCGAATCGCTCATTCCGCCCCTCTCGCTCGCGATTGGGTTGATCGCCCTCGGCGCGTGCGCGACCTCCAGCTCGACCGTCGGCACTGGTCCCACGGCGGCGCCCACGCCCGACCTGTCAGCCAGTGCGCCGAGCCCGGATCCGCGCGTCGGGCTCAAGCCCGGCGTGTTCAATGCCGCCGAGGCCGCGTGGAACATGCGGCTCGTGTCGACGACCAAGCCGTCGGCGGCATTCCTACCGACTGGAACGCCGAGCGACAGCCGACTCTGGAACTCGGACATCGGCTTCACCGGGCACTACGCGATCCAGGGAAACTTCAGCGGCTACCAGGTCTGGGACATCTCCGATCCGAGAAAGCCGACGCTGAACAGTGCGTACATCTGCCCCGGCTCGCAGAGCGACGTCTCGGTCTATCACAACCTGCTCTTCGAGTCGAGCGAGTCGCTGAATGGCCGTACCGACTGCGGCACGCAGGGAGTCGTCGACACGGTGAGCAAGGAGCGGGCGCGCGGCATTCGCATTTATGAAATCAGCGACATCGCGCATCCGCGATTGCTGAAGACGGTGCAGACCTGTCGCGGCTCGCACACGCACACGGTAGTCACGGACCCGAACGACAACGCGAACGTCTACGTCTACATCTCGGGCTCGGCACCGGTGCGATCGTCGAGCGAGCTCACCGGCTGCTCGGCGCTCAATCCGGAAGAGGATCCAAACAGCGAGTTGTTCCGCATCGAGGTGATCCAGGTGCCCGTCGCGCATCCGGAGGACGCCCACGTGGTGAGCAAGCCGCCGATACTGGCGAATCTCCAGCCCGCGGTGCGTCATGGTGAGCTCGCGGCGGATTCCGCCGCAGCGGCGGCGCTGCGCGCGCGCGCCGCGGGAGACACTCGGCCACAGCGACCCGCGGGTCCTCCGGCGCCAGCCCGCGGACCGCAGCAGTGTCACGATATCACCGTGTATCCGGCGATCGGTCTCGCGGGCGGTGCGTGCGGCGGGTACGGCGTGCTCCTGGACATTCGGGACCCTGCGCACCCGAAGCGCATCGGCGCCGCCGCGGACTCGAACTTTTCGTTCTGGCACTCGGCGACGTTCAACAACGACGGGACGAAGATGCTCTTCACCGACGAGTGGGGCGGCGGCACGCAGCCACGCTGTCGGAGCTCGGACAAGCCAGAGTGGGGCGCGGACGCGATCTTCACGCTCGCCGGTACGGAGCTGACGTTTAGAAGTTACTACAAGCTGCCGGCGGCGCAGACGTCAACCGAGAACTGCGTCGCGCATAACGGCTCGCTGGTGCCGGTGCCGGGCCGCGACATCATGGTGCAGGGGTGGTATCAGGGCGGCATCTCGGTGTTCGACTTCACGGACGCGGCGCACCCGAAGGAGATCGCGTATTTCGATCGCGGCCCCGTGAGCGGCGATACGCTCTATGTCGCGGGCTCGTGGTCGGCGTACTGGTACAACGGCCACATCTACAGCTCGGAGATCGCGCGTGGGCTGGACATTCTCGAGCTGACACCGAGCCCGCTGCTATCGCAGAACGAGATCGACGCCGCGAAGCTGGTACACTTCGACGAGATGAACATCCAGGATCAGCAGAAGCTCGTCTGGCCCGCGGCGTTTCCGGTGGCGCGCGCGTACGTCGATCAGCTGCAGCGGTCGGGCGGCCTGTCGACGACGCGGCTCGAAACCGTCAGACAGGCGCTGACCGCAGCGGAAACTGCGTCAGGCGCGGCGCGCGGCACCGCGCTCACGCAGCTGGCAACGTCGCTGGACGGCGACTTATCGGGCTCGAGCGACGCGACGAGGGTGCGATTGCTGCGGGACGTCGTGCGGCAGTTGGCGAGTCAGTAGTGCATCGGCTGTCATCCTGAGGAGCGAAGCGACGAAGGATCTACTCTCCGTGAGAGGAGCAGGAGCGCGCGCGAGCAGCGCGCGCGACTCCATACAGAAAGGATCTACAGCGCGAAGCGCTGTAGATCCTTCGTCGCTTCGCTCCCCAGGATGACAGTCAGCGCGCCGTCGAGCGGAGCGCATTCCAACGTGCCATCGCGGCGTTCGCCTGCGCGCGCGCGCGGTCGGCGGCGGCGATCTCCGAGGCGGTCGGCGCAACGTCCGCACTCTGCATCGCCATCGCCGCGCTCAGCAACGCATCGCTCGCCGCGTTGAGAGTCACCGTACTGGTACCGGCGCCACCGCGCCGGCCTGGCCCGCCGCGACGGCCACCGCCACGGACTGGTGGTGGCGCCAACGAGTCGAGCTGGGCGCGGCGCGGTGAGCTGGCATGGATCGAGGACGCGAGCGAGCGAGCCTGAAGATAGGCGGCGTGCAACGCGACGGCACGATCGTAGAGATCGCGGGACAGCGTTGCGAGCCGAGCAAGTGCCGGTGCCGGCGTCTTTACCCGTGGATCGACTCGCAGCACGAGCGGCTGCGTGTGCTGCTGGCCGTTCACCGTTAGGCGCACGGTGTAGTTGCCCGGCGGAACCCATGGCGCGTTGACCAGTGCATAGGTGCGGTGTGGAACGGCGCCCGTCGCGTCGTCGTCACCGTTGGGCATCGTGTCGCCGGCCGTCACGGGATTGAAGCGGAGGTCCCACCAGACCCGATGCATGCCGCGCTGAGTGGAAATGACCATCGGCGGACCGGGCCAGTACAGGGGTAACGAGCAGAAGGGCGCGGTCGGATTCTGCTGACAAACCCGGTTGTAGGCTGCCGAGTCGAGCGCCGGGTGTGGGCGGAGCACGGGATCGTTGCTCGAGTAACTGCGAACGACCTTGCCGCCGTTCTCGAGGATCTCGAGCTTCACCTCGCCGGTCGCTTCGTTAGGCAGGTAGTAGTCGATGATGCCGCCCGGCGGCGGATTCTCGCCAGCCGGCAGCTCCGGTGGCCACGGCGTCGGATCGTTCGTGGCGACGCGGACGCGCACGGCCGTCGCCGGCTTGAAGAGATACGCGCTCTTCGCGGCGCGAGCTTCCGCTGCCTGGCGGAGGGGCGTGACGTCGTCGAGGATCCAGAAGCCGCGCCCGTGCGTTCCGGCGATCAGATCGGCGCAGAGGCAGGCGGAATCATCCTTCAGCTCAAGATCGCGCACCGAGATCGCGGGCATGTTGAGCCGCAACGATTCCCAGTGGTCGCCGTCGTCGAAGGAAACCCAGACCTGCGTGTCCGTGGACGCGTAGAGAAGGCCTGGCTTGCGTGGATCTTCCCGGATGGAGTTGGTGACGGCGCCCGGCGCGACGCCGGTGTTGATCTCCGTCCACGTCTTGCCACCGTCGTGGGTGCGCCAGAGGTGCGGGTTCATGTCGTCGACGCGCATCGTGTTCGCGGCGGCGTACGCCGTGCGGTCGTCGAAGTGGCCCGCCTCGATGTTGAAGATGCGCGTCCATGGCTTGATCGCCGCGGGTGTGACGTTGGCCCAGCTTCGGCCGCCATCACTCGTCGTCTGGATCACGCCATCGTCCGTACCGGTCCAGAGAACGCTCATCTTGCGCGGAGACGGCGAGAATGCCGTGATGCTGCCTAACGGCGCCGGCGTCACGCCGGAAGCATACTTGCCCGCGTTCGCGGGCACCGCCCACGTCTGACGCGTGAGGTCCGGGCTGATACGCGTCCAGCTATGCGCGTGGTCGGTGCTCTTCCAGACGACGTTCGATACGTAGTAGAGCACCGTCGGATCCAGCGGCGACCAGGCGATCGGCATCGTCCGGACATTGCGGTTGGCGGCGCCGCCGTTAGGCAGCTTCTCGCTGAGGTCGGGCCCAACCTGACTCGTCTGTCCCGTTCGCCGATTGTAGAGCGAGACGCCCTGCCGCTCGCTGCCGTACACCATGTCGGGATCGCGCGGGTCCGGGGCGGCGATGCCGTACTCCTGAATGTTGACAGGATGCCAGTCATGAAACGTGATCTCGCCGTCCATCGACCGGCTGGCGACGCACGCCGAGCCGGAGTCCTGCTGGCCGCCGCAGACGCGATAGACGAACGTGTTGTCGGTGGAGACGTGGTACATCGCCGCCGTCGGCTGGGTGTACCAGTTGCTCCACGATGCGCCGCGATTCGCGCTGACGACGCCACCCTGATCGGCGACCAGAATGAGGATATTTGGATCATTGGGATTGATCCACAGCTGCTGATAGTCGTCGCCCCCGGGCGCGCCGCGCACCGCGGACCACGTCACGCCGCCGTCCTCCGTGCGCCAGAACACCGTCGAGCAGGTGTAGACAACGTTGGGGTTCTTGGAATCGACCGCGAGCTCGGGCAGGTCGCCGCCACCGATACGCCCGAGCGGCCGCATGTCCGGCTGGCGGCCCGTGAGGCCGGCGCCATTCACCAGCGTCCAGTGCGCACCGGCGTCGGTCGACTTGTAGAAGCCGATCACGCCCCCGCCAAACCCAACGGGCGCCGCGGCAACACCGGGTGCCGCGCCAGCAACGGTGGTGTAGAGCGTTTTCGGATCGCTCGGCGCGATCGCGAGATTCGCCTGGAGCACGGTCGGCAGACCGTCGGTGAGCTGCTGCCAGGTCGTGCCACCGTCGATGGACTTGAAGATGCCGCCATTCGCGCCGCCAAACGATCCGCCCTCGATGAAGCTCTGCTGCTGCTGCCAGAGAGCCGCGTAGACGGTGTTCGGATCGCTGGGATCGATCTTCACGTCGTTGGCGCTGGTGTACGCATCCTTGTAGAGCACCTTCTGAAAGGTCCGCCCGCCATCCGTCGAGCGAAAGACGCCGCGCTCCTCGTTAGGCCCGTACGGGTGGCCGAGTGCGGCGACGAACAGCCGATTGGCGTCGTGCGGATCGACGGCGATCATCGCGATCATCTGCGTGTCGTGAAGGCCGAGGTTGACCCACGTCTGGCCGCCGTCGGTGGACTTGTAGATGCCGTTCCCGGTGGCGAGATCGGGTCGGATGATTCCCGCGCCGCTGCCGACGTAAATCGTGTTCGGGTCGGACGGCGCGACCGCGATCGCGCCGATGGAGCCGGTGCTTTGCTGGTCGAAGAGCGGATGCCAGGTTGACCCGTAATCGGTCGAGCGCCAGACCCCGCCGTTGTCGAAGCCGATGTACGCGACGTTGGGTTGGCTCGGTACCCCGGCGACGGCGCGTGCGCGGCCGGCGCGAGTGGGACCGATCGCACGCCAGTGCATGTCGGCGTAGAAGTCGGACTGTGCGCTCGCGGTGGCAATGGGCGCGAGGAGGACAAAGGCGAAGACGAGGGTAGCGCGCGACACGCGAATATTCTCCGGGGGAGTGACGGGACGGAGTATGCGCGGAGGGTGGTGCGAGGCCAAGAGGGGTGGTGAGTTCGGTGCCTCTCGCCAAATTTGGCGGGAGCGCCCGGCGGGTCGTTCGTACGCGGCCTCTCGCCCAATTTGGCGAGAGGCGGGGAGCAGGGGACAGGGAGTTCGCCACCGCCAAATTTGGCGAGGGATCCCTTGAGCGCCGCATACTCTCGCACCGCCAAGCAAGCCTCTGATCACGGTCTTTGCCGAGTTCAGTGCAGATTCTCAGGCATGCCCCGCGATGCCGTCAAAGCGCCGATCGCCGCCCTCCGGCAGCAGCTCGCCGACGAGATACTGCGACTCGTAAACGACTTCCCTACGGTCATCTCCGCCGACCTGCTCTGCATCGACGAGCGCCGCATGGCCGACCTTCGCCACGGTCGCGCGCATCGGTTCTCCGTCGAACGGCTGATCCGCATGTTGGCCCAGATCGATCGCCGCGTCGATCTGACCGTCGTCAACACTGGCGCGCCCATCCTCCGATGGCTCCCTATTCTCCGCGATCGGAAGCGAAACTTTCGACCCGAGTGAAGCGAAGTTCCACTGCCAAAACACCAGGTGGAGCAAATGAGACTCGCTATCGCCGCATTCGCGCTCGCGACCGCGCTCGCCCCGTTGGGCGCGCAAGCCACCCAGGCCGGACAGGCCGCAGCCCCCGACACGCCCGCGGGACGTGTCCTCAGATCATGGCTCGACGCCTTCAACAGCGGCGATGCAGTGAAGATGGACGCTTACTACCAGCGCTATGAGCCCGACAAATCCGCTGAGGCGCAGATGGGCTTTCGGAACGAGGTTGGCGGCTTCGACCTCCTGAGCATCGAGAAAAGCCAGCCGTCTCACGTCGAGTTCCTCGTCAAGGAACGCAAGGGCGAGCGCCGGGCTTTCGGCGCGTTCGATCTGCCCGCCGAATCCGGGACGGTGAAGAACTTCGTACTCCTCGCCATCCCGCCCGGCGGCTCCATCGCCGACTTCCGGATCGATGCCGCGGAGCGCGCCCGCGTCATCGACGGTGCGATCGCGAAGCTCGATGAGACGTACGTCTTTCCCGAGACCGCGAAGCGAATGGCGGATTCCGTTCGCGCGCGGCAGGAGCGCGGCGAGTATGATGCCGTCACGAATGGCGCCAGCTTCGCGCGGCTGCTCACGGACGACTTTCAAGCCGTCAGCCACGATCGACATCTGCGAGTGAACTTCAGCCCGCGGGCAATCCCGGTCCAGAACAGTGCCGGCCCGAACCCGGACCAGGTCGCGCGAATGCGTCGCCAGATGGAGCAGATCAACTGCGGCTTCGTCAAAGTCGAGCAGCTCGAGGGGAACGTCGGCTACGTGAAGTTCAACATGTTCGCCGACCCCGAGGTGTGCGGACCGACGGCGAGCGCGGCGATGAACTTCGTCGCCAACTCCGACGCCCTGATCGTGGATCTTCGCGACAATGGCGGCGGCGATCCGCGCATGGTCGCCTACATCTGCTCGTACCTCTTCTCCCAGAAGACGCACGTCAACGACCTCTGGACGCGGAAGACCAACTCCACGCAGGAGTTCTGGACCTCCGACGTCCCGGGGAAGAAGCTCGGTGACAAGGTACCGGTGTACGTCCTCACGTCGAAGCGCACCTTTTCCGGCGCCGAGGAGTTCACGTACAACCTCAAGAGCCTCAAGCGCGCGACGATCGTCGGCGAGACCACGGGCGGCGGCGCCCATCCGGTCAATGGCCAACGCATCGATGAGCATTTCATGATCGGCGTCCCATTCGCCCGCGCGATCAATCCGATCACGAAGACCAACTGGGAGGGCACGGGCGTCGAGCCGGACGTGAGGGTGCCGGCGAGCGATGCTCTGACCACGGCCCAAAAGCTGGCGGCGGACAAAAAGCCAGCGACGGATTGACCAGGATGAAATGGTAGCGCAAATAGATCGTCTGATGTGAGCAGACCGTGGGCCGGCGCTCGGCGCCGGCCTTCCCCTCCCCATTAGGAGCCGTTATGCGCACCTCTCGTCCGGCATCGCTCCTCGTCGCAGCCGCCTTCGCAGTGCTTTTCGCACCGGTGGCTCGCGCCCAGGATCCCACGCAAGCTGGCGCCGCCAAGTCCGCGGCAACCGTCGAAGTCTCCGTCGGCACGGCTGTGGCCGACCACGCGATCACCGGCGCTGCCGAGTCCTTCCCCAAGGGCACGGCGAAGCTGTACTGCCTCAGCAAGGTGACCGGCGCCGCCGATAGTGAGGTCGAGCACGTGTGGTACAAGGGTGACGCCGAGCAGGGTCGCGTGAAGCTCAAGGTCGGCGGCTCGCCCTGGCGCACCTACAGCACGAAGACGCTCGGTGAGGGCGCCTCCGGCGACTGGCGCTGCGACGTCGTGCAGAACGGCACGGTGTTGCAGTCGGTGAAGTTCAAGGTCGAGTAATCCTGCGAGCAGATGGCCCGAGGGCCGAGGGCAGAGCGTGAACAGCGCTCAGCCCTCGGCCCTCAGTCTTTTTACTTTACTGTCCGGGAACCTGCGAGCACCCGGGCTGCGGCTGCGGTGACCGCTGATTGCACTCGTCCTGCGGGAACATCACGTACGGGAAGATCTTCTCGTTGATCGCCGTGTTGATCTTGGGCAGCTGCGCGAGCCGGTTGTAGCGACGCGCGTCGACCCACCGGTGGCCGCCCTCGAAGAGGAGCGAGTACGTCCGGTTGTAGAGCAACTCCGTGATAAAGGCGTTCGCGTCGGCGAACCCGGCGAGCGGAGCGAGACCGCCGGAGTTGACGCGAATGAAGTTGATGTCGTCGAGCGCGCCCTGAACGTTGCCGTTCTGGTAGTTCGCTTCCGCACGAAGGAGGATGAGCTCCTCATTCTTGAGGATCGGCACCGGCGTGGTCGACGTTGGATAGTTCGTGAACTTGTTCGTCCCCTGCACCTGCTGCACGACGCGCGAGACGCCGACCGCAGTCTTGCTCGTGAGGCGCAGGTCCGGTTGGCCGTTCGCGCGGAGCTGCGCTCCGGACAGGATCGACGGATGCACGTACAGTCGCGTCGGCGT
>Ga0136846_1231855_pt1 | contig 13590 bp, 12 predicted proteins | sample HopSoiMetagenom2_FD_96841 | JGI IMG/M metagenome (GOLD analysis project Ga0136846, IMG submission 96841) | Grasslands soil microbial communities from Hopland, California, USA - 2 Assembly 2016 (version 4) | ecosystem: Environmental > Terrestrial > Soil > Grasslands | place: USA: Hopland... | reverse complement strand
CGTGACGATCGAGGGCGCCGAGAACGCCCACCGCGAGGCCATGCCGGCGCTGACCGCCGAGGCGACGCCCCTGCCGACGTTCGAGCCGCTGGCCGGCGTGCGCAACATCGTCTTCACCGGGGTCGGCGGCACGGGCGTGACCACCGTGGCCTCGATCCTGGCCATGGCCGCCCACGTGGACGGCCGGGCCGCCTCGGTGGTGGACATGACGGGCCTCGCGCAAAAGGGCGGGGCGGTGTTCAGCCACGTGCGCATCGGCGAGACCGAGACCACCACCATCGGCGGCCGCGTCCCGGCGGCCAGCGCCAATGTGCTGATCGCCTGCGACCTGCTCTCCGCCGCGGGCCCGGACGCCCTGGCGCTCTACGCCAAGGACCGCACCGTGGCGGTGGGCAACGCCGACTTCGCCCCGACGGCCGACTTCGTCACCGACCGCGACGTCCGCTTCGACGCCGACGAGCAGGGCAAGCGCATCGCCGCGGCGACCAAGAGCTACGACGCCGCGCCCGCCAGCCACCTGGCGGAGACCAACCTGGGCGATGCGATCTACGCCAACATGATCATGCTGGGCTTCGCCTGGCAGAAGGGCGTGATCCCGATCTCCAGCCGCGCGCTCTACCGGGCCATCCGGCTGAACGGCGTCGAGGCGGAGACCAACCTCCAGGCCTTCGAACTGGGCCGCAAGGCCGCCTTCGACCCCTCCGCGCGCGGCAAGCGCGAGGACGACGTGCCGACGCCGGAGACCATGCCGCTGGACGAGCTCATCGCCCACCGGGCGCGCGAGCTCACCGCCTATCAGAACGGCGCCTATGCGCGCCGCTACCTGGACCGGGTGGAAAAGGTGCGTGCGGCCGAGGCGGGCCTGGGCTCCACCGACCTCACCCGCGCCGTGGCGGTCAGCCTCTACAAGCTGATGGCCTACAAGGACGAGTACGAGGTGGCGCGGCTCTATTCCGACGGCCGCTTCGCCGCCTACCGGAGCGACAGCTTCAAGGGCGGCAAGGCCAAGGTCTGGCTCGCCCCGCCGCTGCTGGCGCCCAAGGGGCCGGACGGCCGGCCGAAGAAGATGGCCTTCTCGCCCTGGATGCTGGACCTGGCGTTCCCCACGCTCGCCCGGCTCAAGGGCCTGCGCGGCTCGCCGCTGGACATCTTCGGCCACACTGCGGAGCGGCGGATGGAGCGCGGCCTGATCGCCGCGTTCGAGGGCGACATCGACCGGCTGCTCAGCCGCCTCGACGCGGCTCACCACCACCTGGCGGTGAAGCTGGCCGAGGTCCCGCAGCAGATCCGCGGGTTCGGGCACGTGAAGGACGCCTCGCTCGGACCCGCGAAGGCCGAGGCCAAGCGGCTGTGGAAGGCCTGGGAGGCTGTCGACGCCAAGGCGACGGCGGAGGCCTAGGTCCGCGCCTTGGCCAAGCGGGTCAGCCCTTGTCGGCGAACTGCATGGGACGAAGCCAGCCCTCGACGACGGCGAACAGGCCGAAGCCGATCAGACCCACGGCGGTGACGCCGAGGACCAGGTGGCCGAAGGGCCGCTGGGCGACGGCCTCCAGCGCCCCGCCCAGCCCGCGCGCTTCGGAGGCGCGGGCATGCAGCCCGGCGCTCACCAGCAGCACTCCGGCCGGCAGCAGCGCCAGCCCGCGGCCGGCATAGCCTGCGCGCGCCAGGACGCCGATCCAGATGCGCAGCCGCGGATGGCACTCCAGGCCGCGAGCGAAGTGGTCGAGGGCCGCGCGGGCAATGCTGCCCAGCCCGGATGCGGTCACGAATCCGCCCATGGCGATCACCAGCCAAGGCCCCAGGGGCAGGTCCAGCATCCGCGCCACGAAGCTGCGCGTCGCCGCGGTCTCGCTGGGCCGGTTCAGGTGGTGCAGGGTGTGGATCAGGCGGAACACCGACAGGGCCAGGGCGCCATAGGTGAGGCCGCTCACCGCCTGGCCGACCCGGGTGGCCAGGGCATGCGGGCGACGTCCGCGCGCGTCCACGTCGAAGATCGACTGCAACGCCCGCCAGCCCGCGAAGGCGTAGAGTCCCAGGCCCACCGCCCAGAGCAGGACGATCCCCGCCGGCCACGCGCTCCAGGCCTCCAGCGCGCCGATCGCGCCCACCGCATGGGGCGACAGGCGCAGGGCGGCCAGCAGGGCGATGGCGCCCACGCTGAGGTAGACCGCGCCGCGGGCCATGTATCCGATGCGGGCGGCGACGGCCGCAATCCGGGGCCACGGCGAGGCGCTGCGCAGGCGCTGCAGCCGTGCGAGGGCATCCTGGGGTGGGGCGGCGCCAATGGTCATGCTCCGCGCCAACGCGCCGGGGTTCCAGCCGTTCCTGCAACGAAGCTGAACCGCACCTAAACGGGCCTCTCAGCTTGGCCTCAGCCACGCCGGCGCAGGATGTGCGCAATCCGCCACTCCTGGCCGAGGTGAAAGACCATGTCCGCCCAACCCGCCCTGCAATGGGAAATCCTGGACCACGCCGCCGCCTATCCCGTGCGGATCGGCGACCTGGTCTCGGCCGACGCCGGGGGCCTGCCGATCTACCGTGTCATCGGCCTTTCGGGCCGCGACGTCTGGCTCGGCGAGGAGCGTGAGCGCCCGACCGCCACCGTCATGCCCCTGGACGCCTTCCGCTGGCGCGGCCGCCGCCAGGCGGCGTAGGGCTTTCCCTCGCGCTCCGTCCAAGCTAGGCGGAGCGAATGTCCGAATTCGATTTCGACGCGGTGGTCGTGGGCGCCGGGGCCGTGGGGCTGGCCTGCGGCTATGCGCTGAGCCGGCGCGGCCTTGCGGTCGCGGTGCTGGAGCAGGAAGCCGCCATTGGCCAGGGCGTCTCCTCGCGCAATTCCGAGGTGATCCACGGCGGCCTCTACTATCCCACCGGCTCGCTGAAGGCGCGGCTCTGCGTCGAGGGGCGGCGCATGCTGTACGCCTTCTGCGACGCCCACCACGTGGAATACGACCGCTGCGGCAAGCTGGTCGTGGCCGAAGAGCCCGGGGACTTGGCGCGCCTGGATGCAATCTTCGACCAGGCCCTGGCCAATGATGTCGAGGGCATGGAGAAACTCAGCAAGGCCCAGGCGCTGGCGCTGGAGCCGGAGCTGAGCTGCGAGGGCGCCCTGCTGTCGCCGCAGAGCGGGGTCTTCGAGAGCCACGCCTACATGCTGGCCCTGCAGGGGGAGATCGAGGCGGCTGGCGGCGCGGTGGTGCTGGCGACGCCGTTCGAGGGCGCGAGCCCGCTGGAGGGCGGCGGCTTCACCGTGCGCGCCGGAGGGGCCGAGCCCACCACGCTGACCGCGCGGCTGCTGGTGACCGCGCCGGGCCTCTCGGCCCAGGGCGTGGCGCGCGAGATCGAGGGCTTCCCGCCCGCCCTCATCCCCGAGGCCCACTACGGCAAGGGCATGTACTTCCGCCTGATGGGCAAGGCGCCGTTCCGCCGGCTGATCTATCCGCCGCCGATCCCGGGGGCGCTGGGCACCCACTACCGCCGCGACCTGGGCGGGCAAGGGGTGTTCGGGCCGGACCTCAACTTCGTGGACCAGCCCGACTACACCGTCGACCCATCCGCGGCGGCGGGGTTCTACGCCTATATCCGCAAGTTCTGGCCGGGCCTGCCGGACGGCGCGCTCAGCCCTGACTACGCAGGTGTGCGGCCCAAGATCCACGGCCCCGGGGAAACCCAGCCCGACTTCCGGCTCGACGGGCAGGACGTGCATGGCCTGCCGGGCCTGGTGGCCCTGTTCGGCATCGAGAGCCCGGGCCTGACCTCGTCCCTGGCCATCGGCGAGGAAGTGGCCGCCCGGCTCGGCTTGTAGCGCCGCCACACTTGCCGACCGGCCCGACCCTCGCCAGATGGGGTTGGCGAGCGGCCTTTGCCGCCGCCTCTCGGGGGAGTTTGCCGGCATGGCGTTGCGTGCGTACCTGATCCTGGCCGTTGTCTTGGCGGCCGCAGCCCCCGCCGTGTGGGCCGCCGAACCCGCGCCGCCCGCGCCCTACGATCCGCTGAAGACCTTCGCCCCGCTGGCCCTGCCGGCGCCCGCGCCCAGCGCGGTACGCTCCAGCGGCGGGTCTCCCGGCGAGGGCTACTGGCAGAACCGCGCCGACTACCGGATCGACGCGCGCCTCGACGCCGCCGCCAAGGTGCTGAGCGCGGACGAGACCATCACCTACGCCAACAACAGCCCCGATGCGCTGGACATCCTCTGGCTGCAGCTGGACCAGAACATCTATCGCGCCGACTCCCGCGGCCAGGCGCTGGGCGGCGGGCGTCGCCTCGACCCGCGCTTCCGCACCGACGGCTATACGATCGAGGCGGTGGAGGTGGAGCGCGGCGGCAAGCTGGCCAAGGCCGATTTCCTGATCGACGACACCCGCATGCGGGTGACCCTGCCCCAGCCGCTGAAGGCCCACGGCGGCCAGGTGAAGCTGCACGTGCGTTACCACTACACCGTGCCCGGCGCTTTCGGCGGCCGCACCGCCTGGGGTCCGACCAAGAACGGCGACATCTTCGACATCGCCCAGTGGTATCCGCGGATGGCGGTCTACGACGACCTGCGCGGCTGGGACACGCTGCCGTACCTCGCGAACGAGTTCTATCTGGAGTACGGCAGCTTCGACTACGCGGTGACCGTGCCGGCGGACATGATCGTGTCCGGCTCCGGGGCGCTGGTGAACGCGCAGGAGGTGCTGACTCCGGAACAGCGCGCCCGGCTGGACCAGGCGCGCGCCAGCGACCGCACGGTGATGATCCGCACGCCGCAGGAGGTCCCGGCGCCGGGCGCCGGGGCGGCGGCCGGCACGAAGACCTGGCGCTTCCACATGGACAACACCCGCGACGTGGCCTTCACCGCCTCGCGCGCCTTCGTCTGGGACGCCGCCCGCATCAACCTGCCCGGCGGCAAGACCGCCCTGGCCCAGTCGGTCTATCCGGTGGAGAGCGTCGGCGAGGGGGCCTGGAACCGCTCCACCGAAGAGCTCAAGCACGCGGTCGAGCGCTTCTCGGCCCGCTGGGGAACCTACCCCTGGCCCAACGCCATCAATGTCGCCGGCCCCGCTTCGGGCATGGAATATCCGGGCATCGTGTTCGACGGCATTCCGGACAAGGGCAAGGAGCTGTTCTGGATCACCGCCCACGAGATCGGCCACAGCTGGTTTCCGATGATGGTCGGGTTCGACGAGCGCCGCGACGCCTGGATGGACGAGGGCTTCAACAACTTCATCGACGTCTATGAGTCCGACGAGTTCCAGGGCGGGGTCTATGGCCCCAAGCGCGACGGGGAATACGCCCCCGGCAAGGGCACGCCCGGCGAACAGATCGCCGAGCTGCTGACCGACCCCGAGGCCCCCGTGATCCTCTCGCGAGCCGATGCGATCCGGGAAAAGTACCGCCACCCGGTCACCTATTTCAAAGCCGCCTACGGCCTGACCCTGCTGCGCGAGGACATCCTGGGCCCGCAGCGGTTCGACCCGGCGTTCCGCAAGTTCGTGGCCGACTGGACCTTCCGCCACCCCAAGCCCAGCGACTTCTTCCGGGCCATGGAGAGCGCCGGCGGCGAGGACCTCAGCTGGTTCTGGCGCGGCTGGTTCATGCACAACTGGACCCACGACCTGGCGGTGACCGAGGTGCGCTACATCGACGGCGACCCGGCCAAGGGCGCGGAGGTGACGGTGGCCAACCTGGGCCAGCTGGTGCTGCCGGCGACCCTGCGGGTGACCTACCAGGACGGCAAGGTGCGCGACGTGCGCGTGCCGGTGGAGACCTGGATGCAGAACGGCCATCACGCCTTCCCGCTCGACGGCGGGGGCCCGATCGCCGAGGCTGTGGTCGATCCCGACCGGCGCCTGCCCGACCGCGACCGCTCGAACAACAGCTTCAAGCCGAAATAGGCCCCCGATGAAGAACCGCATCACCGAGCTGCTGGGCGTCAAATACCCGATCGTCCAGGCGCCGATGGGCTGGATCGCGCGGGCGCAGCTGGCCAGCGCGGTCTCCAACGCCGGCGGCCTGGGCATCATCGAGACCTCCTCCGGCCGCCTCGACGAGGTGCGCGAGGAGGTGAAGAAGATGCGGGGGCTCACCGACAAGCCCTGGGGCATCAATGTCGCCCAGGCCTTCGTGCGCGACCCGGACATCGTCAGCTTCGTGGCCGACCAGGGCGTGCGGTTCGTCACCACCTCGGCCGGCGATCCCAACCGCTACTGCGAGGCGCTGAAGGGCAAGGGCCTGACGGTCTTCCACGTGGTGCCGCACCTGGCCGCCGCCGTGAAGGCCATCGAGGCGGGCGTCGACGGGTTGGTGGTGGAGGGCGGCGAAGGCGGCGGCTTCAAGAACAGTCGCGACGTGGCCACTATGGTCCTGCTGCCGCTGGTCTGCTCGAAGACCAGGCTGCCGGTGATCGCGGCGGGCGGCATCACTGACGGCCGCTCCATGGCCGCAGCCTTCTGCCTGGGCGCCGAGGGCGTGCAGATGGGCACCCGCATGGTCTCGGCCGCCGAGAGCCCGGTGCACCAGAACTGGAAGGACATGATCGTGGGCGCGCGGGAGACCGACACCGTCTTCCTGAACCGCCAGGGGCCCGGCCCCGCGCTGCGGGCCCTGCGCACCGAGAAGACCAGCCGCTTCGAGCTGGAGCCGCCGCCGAACATCATGGCCGAGATGGCCAATGCCCTGGCGCTCTACTTCGGCGGCGACATGGAGGCGGCGATCGCCCTCTGCGGCCAGGTGGCGGGGCGCATCGATAGCGTCAAGCCGGTGGCCGAGATCATCGGCGAGACGGTCGCCGAGTTCGAGGCGGTGATGTCCGAGATGGGCGCGAAGTACGGGCGCGTCGGCGAGACCGCGTAGGCGCCGCAGGCATTTGAAGAAATAACCGCGGAAAACGCGGAAAGGCGCGGAAAGCAGTCCGGCCCACCTTCCGCGTTTTCTGCGTTTTCCGCGGTTGAATCTTTAGGGCGCTGACGCGCTGGCCCGCCGCTACTTCGGCAGGCTGTCCAGCCAGGTCAGCACCTCGGACTCCAGCCGGACGCGGGCCGTGCTCCAGGCGTGGTCGGTGGCCACGTGGACCACGCGCACCCGCCCGCCGCGCTGCTTGACGTCCATCACCAGCGCCTCGGCCATGGGCGCGAGACCATCGTCCGAGGTCAGCACCAGCAGGGGCTTCTTCGAAAGCCCGGGGGCGGCGGCCGCGAAGCTGTAGCCGCCGAGGGTGGCCATCTCCTGGGCCATGCTGTCGGCCGTCACGCCGGCCAGGCTCTCCATGTTGTCCCGCGCGGTTTCCAGCCGGTTGTCCGCCGGCGCCGCGGCCAGGCGGCCCATGTCCGCCGCCGAGATCAGCGCCGCGCCCAACAGGTCGGGATCCGAGCCGGCCACCTGGCTGGTCACCCAGCCGCCCATGCTGTGGCCCATGATCACCAGGCGCCTGGGATCGGCGCCGAGCCGCGCGGCGTTCGCCGGGTCGCGGACATAGGCCAGCACGGCCTTCGCGTCCGCCAGGTTGCCGTTGAAGCTGAAGGTCCCCGGGCTGCCCCACGAGCCGCGGTAGTTGAAGGTCACCACGGTCCAGCCGCCGCGGCGCATGGCCTGGGCGAGGTCCAGGTTCTTCTCGTTGCCGGGCAGGCCGTGCAGCAGCACGACGGTGGGGTGCGGCCCCGCGCCGGGCGGCATATAGGCGACGCCGTTGATCTTCACCCCGCCGCTCGGGATGTGCAGCACCTCCATGTGGGCCGGATGGGCGGCGTCGGCGGGCGGGTCGGTGAACACCGCCGCCGGCGGCAAGGGCGCGGCCACGGCGGCGCTGGCCGCCAGCGCGAAGGCCGCAGCGGCGGCGAGGAACAGGCGGCTCATGTAAATCCCCTCAGATCTGTCCGACGATGGCGGACAAGGCGTCGGCCGGCGCGGCCTCTTCCAGGTGGATGAGCGCCCAGACCGCGAAGAACAGCAAGGGCCACCTTTGGGCGCCGGACGTGCGCATGCGCGCCGCGGCCTCGTCCTCGCCCACCAGCCGGCGCACCGCCTCCACCTGGCCGATCCGGCCGGCGATGTCCTCGGCGCGCGGGGCGATCCAGGCGTCCACCGGCACGGTGAACCCCTGCTTCTTCGCCCATGGCGCGGCGGCCGGGCAGGCGCGTTCCAGCCACTTGCGCAGGATCCACTTGCCGTAGCCGCCGCGCACCTTGAACCAGTCGGGCAGCGGCCAGGCGAAGGCCGCCACCTGCGGGTCCAGGAACGGCGTGCGGCCCTCCAGCCCGTGGGCCATCAGGCAGCGGTCCAGCTTCAGCAGCAGGTCATTGGGGAGCCAGGTGGCGATGTCGGCCCACTGCGCCTGCTGCAGCGGCGTCAGGCCCGGCAGGGGCGGCCGGGCTGCGGCCCGCCACGCCGTGAGCACCTCCGCACGGGCGCCGCGCGGCTCCGCCGGCCGTCCGCCCAGCCAGGCGGGTCGCAGGGCGCGTCGATAGCGGCCGTAGCCGGCGAACAGTTCGTCGCCACCCTCGCCGGTGAGCACGACGGTCAGGGTCCCCTTGGCCGCCTCCGCCAGCTTGTAGGTGGGCAGGGTGGCGTAGTCGGCGGTCGGGTCGTCCAGGGCCCACGCCACCTGCGGCAGGATCCGCCAGAAGTCCGCCTCCTCGAACCGCGTCTCGCGCCAGTCCAGGTCCAGCGCGCGCGCCACCCGCTCGGCCTGGGTCCGCTCGTCCGCCGCCCCGGCGGCCTCGAAGCCGCAGGTGAAGGCGGTGACGGGTCGGCTGTTCAGCCGCGCCATCAGGGTGGCGATGGCCGCCGAGTCGATGCCGCCGGAGAGGAAGAGGCCGTAGGGTACGTCCGAGCGCTGGTGCACCCGCACGCTGTCCTCCAGCACCGCGTCGAGGTGGGCCAGGAGGTCGCCATCCCTCCCCTTCTGGGGAGGGGCAGGCGGCGAAGCCGCCGGGGCGGGGAAGTCCGGGGCCAAGGCGTCGAGGTTGGAGCTTGATCCACTATTCCCCACCCGTCTCGCCTCGCTCGCCACCCTCCCCATGAAGGGGAGGGATGGCCGCCGCCGCCCCGAGACGATCCGGCCGTCGCGCACCTCGGCCACCTCGCCGGGCGCGAGGCGCCGCAGGCCCTGGAACGCCGTCCGCTGGCCCAGGACATAGTTGAGGTCGAGAAGCTCGCGTGCGGCGCCCTCGTCCAGGCTGCGCTGCATGGCCCGCGCGGCGAAGAACGCCCGCGGCTCCGAGGCGAAGGCCAGGCCGCCGGCGTGCTCCATGACGTAGAGCGGCTTGATCCCGAACGGGTCCCGCGCCAGCCAGGTGCGCCCGTCCGCCCCCACCAGGCACAGGGCGTACATGCCGCGCAGCCGGTCGAACGCGGCCTCGCCCTCGCGCGCATAGAGATGCAGCAGCGGCTCGAAGTCGGAGCCGGTGGCCAGGACCTCCCCCAGGTCGTGGTCGCGCGCCAGCTCGACGTAGTTGTAGATCTCGCCGTTGCCGATCACCGTCGCGCCGGCCGCGTGGAGCGGCTGCCAGCCACCCTCCAGGTCGATGATCGAGAGCCGCGCATGGGCGAGGGCCGCGGCCGCCTGTTCCTCGATCCGGATCCCGTCGGGGCCACGGTGCTGCAGCGCCCCGATCATCGCGCTCGCGGCCGGGCCGGCGGCGCGGGGGTCGCCGCCGAGAAGACCAGCGATGCCGCACATTCAGGCGGCCCCGTGGTCGGCGAACAGCGCCTTCCATTGGCCGACGACGGCGGCCTCGGAGAAGTCCGCCTCCACGCGCCGCGCGCCCGCCTTGGCCAGCCGCGCCCGCAACCGGGCGTCGTCCAGCAGTTGGCGCACCGCCGAGGCCAGGGCGTCCGGGTCGTCCACCGCGGTCAGCAGCCCGTCGTCGCCGTGCCGGATCAGCGCCGCCGGCCCCTGGCTCTCGGCGGCCACCACGGGCAGGCCGTGGGCCCACGCCTGGATCACCACATTGCCCAGCGGCTCGAAGCGCGAAGGAAACACGCAGACGTCGGCGGTCCGGTAGAGCGCCGAAGGGTCCGTCCGCCACCCCAGGAAGCGCACCCGGTCGGCGACGCCCAGCGCCTGCGCCATGCCGCGCAGCTTGGCCTCCAGCGGCCCGACGCCCGCAATCCAGAGCCAGGCGTCCGGAACCTGGGCCAGCGCCTGCAGCGCCACGTCGTGCGCCTTGTTCTCGTGCAGCCGCCCCATGGCCAGGAGCAGCGGCGCATCGTGCGGAGTCGTGAGGCTAGCGCGTTCCACCGCCGCGGCGTCCGGCGGCGCGGCCGCGAAGTTGGGGATGCAGCTGACGCGGCCGGCGGGCCAGCCCTGGCCGACGATCCACTCGGCGATGTCCTCGGTGTTGGCCACCAGGTGGTCGAAGCCCTTGTAGTATTTCAGGCTGTAGTAGCCGCCCAGGCGGCCGATCCGCGCCCAGGGTCCGCGGGGGGTGTGCCGGGCCGCGCGGTTCATCCAGGCCAGCGCCACCTTGGTGTGCTGGAGCGCGGCGAATCCCGCCGCCGCCGGCTTGGTCAGGATGTCGATGGGGCCGCCGAAGCGCAGCACCTTGACCGGCACGCCGGCCGCCTTCAGCCGGGCCTGACGCTCGGCGTTGCCGCGGATCGCCGCCGCCTCGGCCACGCCGGCGCGCCGCAAGGCCTGCACGAGGTCGACGAAATACGTCTCCGCGCCGCCTTCGCCGGCCGTTCCCAGGAGGTGCAGGACGCTCATCGCAGGCCCAAGCCTAGCGTCTCGCCGCGCTTTGCCCAAGCGCTTGAAGCCGGAGGCCTTCGCCCCTATAAGGCGCGCCTCGCGCGAAAGCGTAAGGCCGTGGCTGGGTAGCTCAGCTGGTTAGAGCGGTGGATTCATAACCCACAGGTCGGCGGTTCGAGCCCGCCCCCAGCTACCACGGCCTTCCCCTGCGGAATTTCCGTCCCGGAGCGTCAGCCCAGGCCACCAGCCTCAGGCCGTCAGCCTTAGGGGCGTCAGGCGGCGTGCTGCTCGGCCGCGGCGGCCGGCTCGGCGGGCGTCTCGATCACCACAAAGGCCTCGTAGCCCTGGGCCTCGGCCTTGTGGGCGGCCTTGCTGGCCGCGGCGACGGCCGCCTCCAGGCCGGAATAGGGGCCGAATCGCTTGTCGTTCAGGCCGACGGTCCAGACCCCGTCCACCTGCTCCACCGTATAGGTCACCTGCGGCATGGCGCGTCCCTTCGCCCGATTGACCGCGGTGTCCGCCGATTCGGCCCTCTCGGCGACCGGCGTTCTGGCATGCGGCTTGTTGGATAACATGTTAGGTGGGCCAGAACGGCACACCGGCGATGGGATAAGACCGATGGCGACTTCGATCGTGGTGGCCCGGACCAGGCTGGATGGGCTCGAGTACCTGGCGGACGACGCCAAGGTGGTGTGGACCAACGCGTCCCAGTCGGCCGCGCGCTTCGAGACCCTGCGCGACGCCACCCGGGCGGCCATGCGCCTGCCCAGCAACATGCGCGCCTTCGCCCTGCCGCTCTCCGCCTAGACGGACGCTTCGCCCCACTCGTTCCAGCCCGCGAAGCGGGGCGTGCCGGGCAGGTACATGCTGTCGCGCCGGCCGATCTTGAACCCCGCCGCCTCTATGGCGCTGGTCACCGGCCGCGTCAGGTGGCAGCCACCGGCGATGCGCTTCCAGACCGGCTCGATCCGCCGTTGCCATCTGGCCACCCCGGGATCGGGCGCCAGCCCGTGCTCGCAGAACAGGAACCGCCCGCCGGGCTTCAGCACCCGCCGCGCCTCGCTGAGCGCCGCCGCCGGCCCCTGCACCGAGCAGAGGGTGAAGGTGCAGACCGCGCAGTCGAAACTGGCCGCCTCGAACGGCAGCGCCTCGGCGGTCCCGTCCTCCACCTTGACCTTCAGCGCCGGATCGCGCGGCGCGGCCTCGGCGACGGCGCGCAGTTCGGCGGCCGGATCGACGCCAGTCACGCTCTCGACCCTGGCCGGATCGTAGAAGGCCAGGTTCAGGCCCATGCCGATGCCCAGCTCCAGCACCCGCCCCTCGGCCTGCGGCACCAGCTTGGCGCGCTGCTTCATCATCGGCGGCGCCGCGCAGGCGCATTTCAGCAGGTGTGGGAGGACGAAGCGGTCGTAGAGCGAAGCCATGGCCCAGCATGGCGCAGCCGGGCCGCCGGCGCCACGCCGTCAGTAGACCTTCGGCGCGGCGCTGAGGGCCACCGGACCCAGGGTGGTGCGCCCGGCCTCGAAGTTGAGTGTGGCGTGGGCCAGGTCGCCGCCGGCTTCCCGCGCCCGCGCCACCTCGGCGGCGGCCTCGGCCCGGTCGGGCGGCAGGGTCCCGCTGGCGCCCATCTCGCCCAGCGCCCGGGGCGCCTGGCGCAGCGAGACGTCCAGCACCCCGGCAAGGCGGCCCTCCCGGTCCACGCCCAGGTCGCCGGAATTGACGCCGATCAGGGCGTCCCCGGCGGTGAGACCGCCCGACTTGACGCTCATCCGCCCGCCGGCCGCGGTCCAGTTGCGCACGGCCTGGACCCAACTGCGGCCGCGGAAGGCGCTCATCTTCGAGAGCCGGCCATCCCAGGCGACCGAGATCGGCTTGTCGCCGGCGATCCGGCCCAGCAGGCCCGTCAGCTGCGCCTTGCCGTTCGTCACGGAGAGCCAGGCCCCGCCTTCGTCCCCCACCGCCGCCGGCGCCTGGCGCAGGTGGAATTCCACCCGGTCGGCGGCGCTGAGCCCGAACGGCGTCGCACCCGGGGCCGCGGCGAACTGCAGGCCGGTCCCCTCGAACGATAGGTTCGGCGGCCAGTTCTGGAAGTGGCTGAGGCTCATGCGGATCAGCCGGCCGGTCACCCGCACCGGCCCGCCCACCGGCCGCACGAAGGTCAGGCCCGTTGGCGCGGCGACGATCCAGTGGGTCGGGGCGTGCAGGAAGGCCTCGGCCTCCACCGTCGGCGCCTCCAGCGCCCAGCCGGAGCGGTCGCGGACATGGGCGTCGGTGAGGGTCACGTCCAGCCGGAACGGATAGCCGCCGACCTCGCGCTCGCGCCAGCTGATGTCATAGCCGGCCTGCTGCAGGGCCGCCTGGCCCGCGTCCAGCCGGCGGACGACCTCGGCGCGCGCGCGCAGCCAGACCACGCTCCAGCCTGCCATGAAGATCAGCAGCAGCCCGAAGGGGATGACGATGCCGAGGCGGCGCGGTTTGCGGGGGGCGGAGGGATCGGGCACAGACGGGTCTTCGGTTTGGCAGGTCTTCGGCGGGCGGGGCGTTGGGGGTGGCGGCAGGGATGGCGTCGGAACGTTGGGTGTTCGGCTACGGTTCGCTGATGTGGCGGCCGGGGTTCCCGTTCGCGGAGCGGCGCGGGGCCACCCTACACGGCCGCCGGCGCGCCTTCTGCATCTATTCGGTGCACCATCGAGGGACTTACGAACGACCCGGCCTGGTGCTGGGCCTGGCGCCCGGCGGCGCGGTGCGGGGTGCGGCCTACCGCGTGGCCGAGACCGACTGGCCGCAGGTCTACGCCTATCTGATGGAGCGCGAGCAACCCACCGAGACCTACATCGAGGCCCGCCGCCATGTGCGCCTGGATGATGGGCGGCGGGTGGAGTGCCTGGTCTTCCTCTCCGACGTGCGCCACGCCCAGTGGG
>Ga0136846_1212573_pt1 | contig 13591 bp, 12 predicted proteins | sample HopSoiMetagenom2_FD_96841 | JGI IMG/M metagenome (GOLD analysis project Ga0136846, IMG submission 96841) | Grasslands soil microbial communities from Hopland, California, USA - 2 Assembly 2016 (version 4) | ecosystem: Environmental > Terrestrial > Soil > Grasslands | place: USA: Hopland... | reverse complement strand
TCGAGTACGGCCACATCGTCACCCCCTCGCCCACTCCTGGTGGCTACAAGGGCATGGGCGAGGGCGGGGCCATCGCCTCGCCCCCCGCACTCATCAACGCGGTCCGGGACGCCCTGGCGCCCTTCGGGGCGCGGATCAACTGTCAGCCGCTGACCCCCGAGGTGATCATCGACGCCATCGAGGCGGGACAGGAGGACAGCCGACGAGGGTGACGGAGCACCCCGGCACCGGGGTGGTCACCACGTCGTGGTCACGGGCCCGGCAGGCGACGCGGAGCCTCAGGACGGCGGCGCGGACACGTGCGGGAAGAGCTCCTCGAACGTGCCGCGGGTGATCCGGTCACGGACCTCGGGCGCGACGCCGTGGAAGATCTCGTGCAGGGTCTTCTGGGTGTGCCCGTAGGTGCCCTCGAGGTGCGGGTAGTCGCTGCCGAACATGACGTTCGGGTAGCCCATGGCTGCCATCGCGGCAGGTGCCGTCTCGTCGTGCTGGAAGCTCGCGTAGACGTTGGAGTAGAGGTACTCCTTCGGCGCCTTGGCCAGCGGTGGGTAGACGAACATCGCGTGCTGCCGGTATGCCTCGTTCAGCTTGTCGCCCATGTAGGGCACCCACGTCGCCCCGGCTTCGGACACCAGCACCTTCAGGCCGGGACAGCGCTCGAAGACCCCGGACGCCACGAGCTTCATGGCGGCGTACTGCCCGTCCTGCACCGAGTCGACGTAGTTGATGAGGGCACCGCCGCGACCGCGGTACTTGACCTGGTCGCCGCTGGTGCCGATGTGGAAGCCGATCACCATGTCGGCCTCTTCGGCGGCCGCCCACAGCGGGTCCCACTCCTTGTGGTTCCAGTCCTCGCGGCCGGGAGGGCGGCCGGAGGGGAGGCTCGCGATGTAGAGCCCGATGTCCTTGGCGTGCTGGAGCTCGGCGATGGCGTCGTCGACGTCGAGCATGGGCATCAGCGCAGCCGGCACGAGGCGGTCCGGCGCAGCGGGCAGGATCTCGGAGACGAGCCACTCGTTCTCGGCGCGGGCGGCCTCGGCGATCAGCTTTCGGTCCTCGATCAACGAGCACCACATCCCGATCGACTGGTACATCACCTCGCCCCAGATGCCCTCTTCGTCAAGGTCCTCCAACCGCAGCTTCACGTCGCGAGCACCCGGCGGACGGTGCGACATCTCGGCGATCGTCTCTCCGGTGGCCGCGTTCTTCGCGGTCATGACCTTGGGCAGCTTGCGCGTGAAGCTCTTGCCGTCGACCTCGACGAGCTCCTCGTCCTCGCTGATCCGACTGGTTCTCGGCATCCGGTCGGCCTGGGACGCCGGCATGATCTGGTGCCAGAGGTCATCTGGTTCCAAGAAGTGCGAATCGCCCGAGTGCGCCCAGATCTTGTCAGTCACCACTATCTCCTCGAAGGTCCATCTTTTTTGGCGTCCGCTCTGGCTCGCAGACTACTGCACATGGTGGAATCAGTAAAACTATTCCACTACAGGGGTCCCCGGTAGGTGCCGAGAGGATGTGAGCAGCCTGATCCCCGACGACGAGCTGGTGAGCCGCTTCGCCGGCCACCAGCTGGATCACGACTCCGCCGCGCACTACCGCGGGCGGCTGGAACGCCGGTTGTTGATCAGCCGCTGCCGCGAGTGCGCCACGTGGCACCACCCCCCGATGCCGGTGTGTCCGGCCTGCTGGAGCAGCGACGTGGAACCGACCGAGGTCGCCGGCACCGGCACCATCTACCTGGCCGTCTTCCTGCACCAGGGACCGCCTGCACCCGGTGTCGACTACACGACTCCCTACCCGGTCGCGACCGTCGAGCTGGACGAGCAGCCGGGACTGCGCTTCACCAGCACGGTGGTCGGCGCCGCCAACGATGACATCGCCATCGGACGCCGGGTGAGCCTGGACTGGATCGACCGCGCCGGTGCGCCTCTGCCGGTCTTCCGGCTCGATGGCGCCGCCCGATGACCAGCACCCGCAACCCGATGAAGGGCCGCGTCGCCTTCGCAGGAGCCGCCACGACCGGCTTCGTCCCCCGCAACTCCGGTCGCAGCCAGGCCTCGTGGGTGGCCGAGGCGTGCATCAAGGTCCTGCGCGAGTGTGGCCTGGGCCCCGAGGACATCGACGGTGTGTGCGGCTCGAGTCCGTCGGCGGCGCACGTCCAGGCCATGCTCGGCATTCCGGAGGTCACCTGGTTCGCGAACCCCGCGATCCCACTCGTCAACCACGTGGCGGCTGCTGCTGCCGCGGTGCACGCAGGCCTGTGCGAGACGGTGCTGGTCTACCACGCGGCGTACCGGCTGCCGTGGAACACCGCAGCTTCCCTGAAGGACCCCTTCCGACGCCCGCAGCCCGTGCCGACCGGTCCCGGGCCGGAGCAGATCGGCGGGTCGGTCGGCTACACGGCCTGGGCGTCGCGCTACATCCACGAGTACGGCGTCCCGAAGGAGCACTTCGGCTACGTGGCCATCAACGACCGCACCAACGCCTCCGCCAACCCGGCCGCGGCGATGCGTGAGCCGATGACGATGGACGACTACCTCTCGGCCCGGATGATCCGGTGGCCGCTGTGCCTCTATGACATGGACGTCCCGGTCGACGGTGCCGACGCCTTCATCGTCACCACAGCGGAACGGGCCCGCGACCTCCCCCTGTCCCCTGTTCTCATCCAGGCCGTCGCACTGGGGATGGCCGGCAAGAACGACGAGGAGCAGACGGTGGACCTCGACCACCACGGGCAGCAGGTGACCGTGAAGGCACTCAAGGCGAAGAGCGACTTCTGGATCGACGACTGCGACGTCTACTTCCCCTACGACGGATTCACGATCATCACCCTCAACTGGATCGAGAACGCGGGATGGTGCGGGCGCGGCGAAGCGGGTCAGTTCCTGCAGCAGCACTGGGACGCGGACCAGCAGCGCGTCCTCATCGACGGCCGCATCCCCGTCAACCCGCACGGCGGTGCGTTGTCGGAAGGGGCGACTCAGGGCTCCGGACACCTGCGTGAAGCCATCCACCAGCTGCAGGGAGTCGCGGCGGGACGGCAGGTCGTCGACGCGCAGCGGGCGATCGTGACCACCGGCGGCTTCTTCTTCAACGCACAAGGCGTCACGCTCCAGCGCGGCTGAGGCCGCCGAACAGATCGCACAGCAACAGGGAAGAGGTTTCCATGACCGGCATTTGTGACGGACTCCGCGTGCTCGAGATGGGTTCTGGGAGCGTGGCGGGCGCCATCGCGGGAATGGTCCTCGCGGACGCGGGCGCTCGCGTGGTCAAGATCGAGCCTCCCGAGGGCGACAAGCTGCGCCGGCGCAACCCCAGCGGCTTCCTCGTCTGGAACCGCGGCAAGGAGAGCCAGGTGGCCGACCTGCGCACGCCTGAGGGGAAGGCACGGCTCAAGGAGCTGGTCGCGACCGCCGACGTCGTGATCGAGGCCTTCGCTCCCGGACGGACGACTGCCTGGGGAGTCGACGCGGCCACGTTGTGCGCCCTCAACCCGGCCCTCGTCCACTGCTCCATCACGGGGTTCGGCCCGACCGGGGCCTATGCCGACATCAAGGCCCATGACTCCTTGATCGCCGCCAAGGCCGGTCTGTGGTCGCGCGGCGCGTACGCCCATCGGGAGGGCCCAGTCATGTACCCGGTGCCGTGGGGCAGCTTCGGAGCCGGCCTGCAGGCGGTCGCCGGTGTCCTCGGTGCGCTCCGGGTGCGCGACTTCACCGGCCGTGGACAGCAGCTCGGAGCCACCCTGTTGGCGGGCCTCGAACCCCTCGACTACTTCGTGTCCACCATCGTGCAGCTGGCCGTCAAGCGCGGACAGAAGGCGGCCACCGACGCCCGGTCCGCGACGTCCGCCAGCCGCTACGGAGTGCTGGCCATCACCAAGGACGGCCGCTTCCTCCAGACCTCGACGTTGTTGCCGCACCAGGGCCGCGCCTTGTCCGAGGTTGCCGGGATCGGGGACCAGCTCGCCGACCCGCGCTTCGCCAAGCTGCCCTCGTTCGCGACTCCCGAGATCGCTCAGGAGTGGGAGGACATGCTGCTCGAGGCCTTCCGCGAGCATGACCTCGACTACTGGACCCCCAAGCTGCTCGCCAGCAAGGATGTCGCCTTCGAGATCGCCGTGACGTCCGAGGAGGGCATGGATCACCCTCAGATCGCCCACAACGGCGATGTCATCACGATCGACGACCCGGTCTTCGGGCCGGTCCGCCAGGTCGGGCCGATCGCCCACTTCTCGACGACACCCATGTCACCGTCTCGGTCGGCGCCCGCGCTGGGCGCGGCGCGGGACGAACCGTTCGCCGAGGTGGCGATCGGACAGCGCGAGGGAGTGGCTCCGTCCTCACCCTTCGCCGGCGTCACGATCGTGGAGTTCGGCTACTTCTACGCGATGCCGTACGCCGTCACCATGCTTGCGGCTCTCGGTGCGCGCGTCATCAAGCTCGAGGACGGCAACGGCGATCCGCATCGACAGTCGTTCGGACCGGACGTGGCGACGAACAAGACGACCGCCGGCAAGGAGAGCATCTCGATCAACTTGAAGACGGCGGAAGGGCAAGAGGTCGCACGGCGCATCTGCGCCGACGCGGATGTGTTCATCACCGGATTCCGCTCCGGGATCCCGGAGAAGTTCGGGCTGGGCCACGAGCAGCTGCGCGAGCTCAACCCGCGGTTGGTCTACGTCCACGCCGCCGGCTACGGCGTCGACGGCCCTTACGCCCACCGCGCCCTCTACGCGCAGGCGGCCCAGTCGGTGGGAGGCAGCTTCGGGCGCCAGGTGGGCTACTGGTCCGAACCCGAACGGAACACCGACATGTCTGTGATCGAGCTGCAGGCGGTCGTCATCCCGCGTCTCGGGCAAGTCGTGGACGGCGACTCGAACCCTGCTCTCGCGGTGCTCGCCACGTTGGCTCTCGCCATCTATCACCAGCACCGGACGGGGGAAGGGCAGTTCATCCGCACGTCGATGATCTCGGGAAATGCCTGGGCGTACTCCGACGACTTCTGCACCTACGACGGCAAGGCACCCGTGCCACTCTGCGACGAGGACTACTGGGGCGTCAGTGCCCTCGACCGCGTCTACCCCTCGGCCGACGACACCTACGTGTGCCTGGCCGTCTACGAGGACCGTGAGTTCGTTGCGCTGGCCGAGGCGATCGGCGAGCCGGAGCTCGCGCTCGATCCGCGCTTCAGCTCCGTTGCCGCTCGGGCCGAGCATGACGAACCGTTGGTCGAGATCATCGCGGCACGCGTGCTCGAACGGCCGGCCGCCGAGTGGGAGCAGGCCCTGACGAAGGCCGGCGTGGGCTGCGCCGCGGTCAACATGCAAGGGCACCCGGTGGTGACCAGCTTCGACCCGGTCCTGCGCGAGACCGGCCTGACGATCGCGTTCGAGGACCCGCAGTTCGGGGAGATGGTGCGGGCGGCGCCCCCGGTGACGTTCTCCGAGACGGCGGGGCGCGTGGCGTTGCCCTGTACCCGTGGCGAGCACAACGTCACGCTGCTGCGCGAGCTGGGCTACTCGGCCGGGGAGATCGAGCAGCTGGAGGCCAGCGGCGCGATCGTCGCGCCGAGCCAGGAGTCGACCAGCGGACTGTGACCACGGGTCGCACGCCCGTGATCAGCACGACCCGCTGCGATGACTCCTGAAGGCGGAGAAGGTTCGACCGGCCGCTCAGTCGCTGGCCGGCAGCGGCTTGGCGTCCTTCAGGGCGAGCGGCTCCCCGTGAAGGGCAAGCGTGCCCTGGCCGGCCCTCGTGACGAGCACCTCGAGCTTGCCACTGGCGTCTGTGTAGCGCTTGCCCAGCTCGCTGCCGCCATCGGCGCCAGCCTGCACCGACCTTGCCGGATCGGGCTCTGCCTTGATGTCGATGACCGGATGACCCCCGCACCTGAGGTCCAGGTCGCCGGGGAGCGGGCGCACCACGATGAACTCGGTGTCGCACACCTGGCTCCGATACCGGGCACCCGTCTTGAGCTGAATCACTCGGCCGTCCTTCCACTTCGTCGATCGCAGCTTGCCTGAACAGCAATCAGGTAGAAGATTATGCGCCTTCAGCCGGATATTGACCAGTTCAGGGCTTTCAGTCGCTATCTTGTCGGCTGCCAGGGCCGGGACGGAGGAACAGATGACCGACGACGACTGGCGCGCACCGAGCGGTCGGCGCGCCTACTCCTCGGCGAGGCGGGTGCCGCCACCGGAGGGCATGTCCGACCTCGACCAGCTGCTCGCCTACGAGCACATCCGACAGCTGGCCCATCGCTACGCCCTCTCGGTGAACATGCGCGACCTCGGCGCACTCGTCGAGCTGTTCGTCGACGACGTCAAGGTCCAGGACGGAGGCACCGGGCGGGACGCGCTCACGGAGATGTTCCGCCTGCACATGGCGGCCGAGGTCGACGTGCTCGAGGTGACCACCCATGTCATCAACTTGCTCGACGCCGACCGTGCCCTGGGCACCGTGTACAGCCGGTGCGAGATGGGCGGGCGCAGGGTCTGGGCCCGGCAGTCCATCGCCTACGAGGACAGGTACGAGCGACGAGACCGGATGTGGTACTTCGTGAATCGCAACCATCTGCTGTTCTACGGACTGGAGCTCCCAGAGCGCCCGCTCGACCAGCCGCCCGCCAACTGGCCAGAGCGTCTGGTCGGGCGTGGGAGCGTGCCTTACGACTGGCCGACGTGGCAGGGCGCTCGTTCGTCCTGACCGGTCTCGTGGCGTGGCGGGCCTGCGTGGCCGGCCACCTCGCGAGGGACGGCTCGCTATCGCGAAGTGCCCTCCGTGGTCGAAGGGGCAGACAGGCCGTCCTGCTCGGCCAGCCACTGCCGGTGACGCTCGAAGTGACCCGGGTCGCGCAGCACCATGGTGGCCTCCGCGCGGCCGAGCAGGGCGCCCGTGCTCGCCAGCCGGAGCTCGCCGATGACGAACCACCGCCGCTCCTCCTTGCGGTCGACCCACGCCCGCGCGGTGAGCGGGCGATCGATCGGTACCGGTTTGAGGTAGGACACGGTCATCGACCCGGTGACCGCGAGACGCCCGGACAGCAGGGGGACGTGGCCGGTGACCTCGTCGAACATGGCGGCTGTCCACCCGCCGTGTGCCACGCCGGGGCCACCCTCATGAGCGGAGCTGCACACGAGGGTCGTCTCCACCGAGCCGTCAGGGATCAGCTTCTCACGGCCGAGGCCGAGCTGACACGCTCCACGGCGTTCGCACGATCGGCACAGGGCGATACCGCTGGCGGTCGGCGCGCGGATGAAGTCCGCGCCCGCCCAGGGCTGGTCGGTCATCGAGGTGGTCCCTTGCTGTCGATTGTTGCCGGATGGGTGCGCGTCGAAGTCGTGCGCCCAGGAATCAGGTAGCTTGACTGACTGTATCGATCAGAGCTACGGAGGTCACCCGGTGCTGCGTGTCGAAGCACTCAACCGCTGCGCCGTGGGCGAACAGTTCCTGGCTGTCGCTGCCCGCAGACCCGACGCCGTGGCACTGCGGTGGGATCTGGACACCGCGCCCGGTTCCATGACCTACGACGAGCTCGCCGGCCGGGCCCTCGGGCTGTCGCACCGCATGCTGGAGGATCTGTCGCCCGGCGACCGGCTCGCCCTGTGGTCTCCCAACAACCGGGAATGGATCATCGCCCAGCTCGCGGCTGCGCTGGCCGGCGTGGTGCTCGTCCCGGTGAATCCCGCGCTCACCGAGACCGAGGCGCGGTTCGTCCTCACCAGCAGCGGCGCCCGGCTGGTGCTGGCCGGACCCACGTGGCGCGGACGCGACCTGGTCGCCATGGCATCCGCCGTGGTCGCGGACCTGCCGGATGTCGCTGCGAGCCCGCTGACCGAGTGGGTCCATGCTCCGGACGGCGACCACGACGCCGTCGACCTCCCGGCCGTCTCCCCCGACGATCTCTTGCAGATCCAGTACACGTCCGGGACCACGGGTAGCCCCAAGGGCGCGATGCTCACGCACCTGGTCGGCACCAATGCGGGACCGTTCTCCCATGACGCCCTCGGGCTGACCGAGGAGGACGTCATCTGTTCCCCCTTGCCGTTCCACCATGTCGGCGGGTCGGTGTGCACGGTGCTCGCGGCCTTGCTGCGCGGGGCGACGTACGTCGTGCTCCCCGGCTTCGACGTGGAGCAGACACTCACCAGCCTCCGGCGCGCCGAGGCCACCTTCTTCGGCGGGGTTCCGACCATGATGCTCGCCCTCCTGGAGCACGCGGACGGGCGCTCGCCCCAGCTCCCGGCGCTGCGCGTGACGATGGTCGGCGGCTCGACGGTCGCCCCCGCGCTCATCAGCGAGATCGAGCAGGTCTTCGGCGTGGAGGTGGCCAACGGCTACGGCCAGTCGGAGGCGCCGGTCGCGCTCCAGACGCGTCCTGGCGACAACGCGGTGGTCAAGGCCGAGACGATCGGACGGGCCGGTCCGTTCCGCGAGGTGACCATCCTGGACCCCGACGGCGTCCCGGCTCCGCTTGACGTCGTCGGAGAGCTCTGCGTGCGGGGCGAGCTGGTGATGTCGGGCTACTGGCAGGACCGGGACGCGGGCCGTTCCGACGTGTTCGACGATGCGGGCTGGCTGCACACGGGAGACCTCGCCTCGCAGGACAGCGCCGGTGTCGTCACCCTGAAAGGGCGACTGCGCGACGTGATCATCCGCGGCGGGGAGAACATCTACCCGGCCGAGGTGGAGGCCATCGTGGCGACGCACCCGGACGTCGCCGAGGTCGCCGTGATCGCGGCCCCCGACGCGCGGTGGGGCGAGGTTCCGGTGGCCTTCGTCCGGTCCACCCTGGCCACTGTGGATCCGGTGGAGCTCGAGGCGTTCTCGCGGGCCCGCCTCGCCGGTTTCAAGGTGCCGCGGACGTGGCACCAGGTGTCGGAGTTCCCGCTCACGGCCTCGGGCAAGATCCAGAAGTACAGGCTGACGGAGCTGTTGGGCGACTGATCGCGGACCACCCGACCTTCGTAGCCGGCGGCGACCAGGCTCAGGCCCCGGCCTGCAGCTGCTCGCGGATCCCACTCACGACCTCGCGGTCCAGCTCGGTCTTGAGGTACAGGTGCAGCCGGGTGAACACCTCGCCGTACCGCTTGAGCACCTCGGCCGCCACGTCCTCCGGCTCGGCGACCACCGCGAAGGCATTGAGCATCTCGTCGTCGATGAGCCCGCCCATCTCCTTCCAGCGCCCGGCCTTGGTCATCGCACTGAGCTCCGTCTGCAACTCGCCCCACCCGTGGAGCTCCAGCACCCCTCGGTAGGCCGGCGTGGCTGCGTAGAAGGCGATCTGGTCGCGGACCCCGGCCGCCGCCGCCGCCGCTTCCTCCTCGTTGGTGCCCGTCACCACGAACGGCAGGCCGCTGATCTCGAATCCCTCGAGGTCGCGGCCCGTCTTCTCCCGGCCCGACCGCAGGCTGGGGACGACCACCTCCCGCAGGTAGCGCTCGGTGGCGAAGCCGTGACACATGAAACCGTCGGCGACCTCGCCGGCCAGTGCGCTCATCTTGGCGCCGACCGCGGCCAGCAGCACCGGCGGCGGGCCGAAGGGGTTCGGCCCGGGGTTGAAGAACGGCGTCATCAAGGTGTGCGAGTAGTAGTCCCCCTGGAAGTCCAGACGCTCACCCTCGTGCCACGAGCGCCAGATCGCCCGGGTGGCGAGGACGAACTCCCGCATCTGGTCGACTGGTTGCACCCATGGCATCGAGAACCGGCGAGTGATGTGCGCCTTGACCTGCGAGCCCAACCCCAGCAGCAACCGTCCCTCGCTGACGAGCTGCAGGTCGTTGGCGGTGACGGCGAGGGTCATCGGCGAGCGGGCCAGGGCGACGGCGACTCCCGTCCCCAGCTGCACCCGGGACGTGCACTCGGCCGCCATGGCGGTCGAGACGAACGGGTCGTGCATCGTCTCGCCGTACCAGACGGCGTCGTAGCCGCCCTCCTCGGCGAGCCGCGCCGGGCCGGGCCCCAGCGTTCCCTCACTGCTGACGTCGACCTTCACGTGCGTCCCGCAGCGTCGGGCTCGTGCACCGTGTCGGTCGGTCCTCCGGAGGCTGTCCAGGGCCGCCCTCCGCGCCTGGTTGTCACGCTGCCTTCTCGAGGATGTGCACTCCGCACGCGGATCCCAGACCGATGACGTGAGCGAGGCCGACCTTGGCGCCCGCGATCTGACGGTCGCCCGCCTCGCCCCGGAGGTGCGTCGCGACCTCCCAGATGTTGGCGATACCGGTGGCCGACACGGGGTGCCCCTTGGACTCGAGGCCGCCGGAGACGTTGACCGGCAGGCGGCCGTCGCGCCAGGTCGCGCCGGACTTGAAGAAGTCAACGGCACCGCCGGGCTCGCACAGGCCCAGGTTGTCGTAGTGGACGAGCTCGGCCGAGGCGAAGCAGTCGTGCAGCTCGACGAGATCGAGGTCCTCCGGGCCGACGCCGGCCTGCTCATAGGCCGTCGTGGCCGCCTGCCGGGTCAGCGTGTTGATGTCAGGCAACACCTGGCATCCCGGCTGCCAGGGATCGCTCGTGAGGACCGACGCGCTGATCTTGACGGCGCGGCGCTGCTGCTCGAGCGACAGCGTCCGGAGCTTGGCCTCGCTGACGACGACGGCCGCGGCAGCGCCGTCGCAGTTCGCCGAGCACATCGACCGCGTGTTGGGGTAGGCGATCATGACGTCGTTCATGATCTCCTCGAGGGTGAACCGGGTCTGGTAGGCGGCCTTGGGGTTCAGCGTCGAGTGCGCGTGGTTCTTCTCGGCGATGCTCGCGAAGAGCTCGAAGTCGGCACCGCCGTACTTGTAGCCGTACTCCATGCCGATCTGGGCGAAGACGCCCGGCATCGTCTCGGTGCCGATGCGTCCATCCAGGTTGGCGATCGCCCCGAACCGGCCCGTGCGCGCCCAGGCGCCGCCTTCGGCCAAGGCCTTGTTGCCCGAGAGCAGCCCCGCGCCGGACAGCTTCTCGACCCCGACCGCAAGACCCATGTCGGTCTCGCCGGCCTTGATAGCCATGATCGCGACCCGGAGCGCGGTAGCGCCGGTCGCGCAGGCGTTGCTGACGTTGTAGACGGGGATGCCGGTCTGGCCGATCTGCTTCTGCAGGAGCTGGCCGTAGCCCGGATCGCCGATGAGATTGCCGGAACCCATCACTCCGATGTCGCGCATCTCGACTCCGGCGTCGAGCAGCGCGCCCTGCACGGCCTCGGACCCCAGGTCGAGGGTGTCCTTGTCGCGGTGCTTGCCGAACGCGGTCATGTGGATGCCGAGGATCCATACGTTGTCTGTCATCGGTCCGCCCGTCATCCGATCGGCTCGAAGCCGAAGCCCACGGCGTCCACGCCGTTCTCGTCCCTGTCGAGGGGCACGGTCGTCAGCCGCAGCTTCATGCCGGTCCGGACGTGCTCGGGGTCCGGCGGGACGTTGACGACGTTGCCCCGGACAGGGGTTCCGTCGCAGTCGATGACGCCGGCGACGAACGGCACCGTGACGCCCTCCGCGGCGAAGTGGACGATCGTGAAGGTGCGCAGGACACCCTCGGGGGTGACGTCGACCGACCGGAACTCGGTGTGGGAGCACGACGCGCACGCGTTGCGCCTGTCGAAGTACCGCGCGCCGCAGCCGACGCACTCCGACGCGATCAGTCGCGGGGCCCCCGGACCGTCGATATCGAGGTACTCCACCAGGGACATCTGCGGCATGATCTCTCCTCCATCAACCAAATCATCCAAACAATTACCTGAAGAGTACGACGTTGCGCCAGCGGCAGTGGGCTTTGTCACTGGCGCGGGTCCCGATCCCGCGTCCGCTCGGTCTCTGCGCTCGCCGAGGCCGGGTGACGGCTCGCCATCGATGCGACACTTCGGCTCTCCAGCGAACTGGCCTCCCGCCCGGGCCGAAAGGATGTCGCCGTGCCCGTCCCTCCGTCGGCTCCCCGCCTCTCCTCCGGCCCGCTCGCCGGCGTCAGGATCATCGAGATCGCCGGACTCGGCCCGACCCCGTACGCCGGGATGCTGCTCTCTGACATGGGGGCTGACGTCGTCCGCGTCGATCGTCCGGGAAGCAGTCCGCAGAGCGGTGGCAAGTACGCCCTCAGCCGAGGTCGCCGCTCGATCGTGGTGGACCTCAAGCAGCCCGACGGCGCCGACACCGTCCTGGCCCTGGCGGAGCGCGCCGACGCGCTGATCGAGGGCTACCGGCCGGGTGTGGCCGAACGTCTGGGCATCGGGCCGGAGGAGTGTTCGGCCCGCAATCCCCGGCTGGTCTACGGACGCATGACCGGCTGGGGGAACGAGGGTCCACTGAGCCGGACGGCCGGCCACGACCTGAACTACCTGAGCCTGACCGGCGCGCTGACCCTGCTGCAGCGGGGGCCGGGCGCGCAACCGGTCACCCCGCCCGGACTGCTGGCCGACTTCGCCGGCGGCGGCTTGATGCTGGCCTACGGCGTGGTGTGCGCAGTCTTCGAAGCCAGCCGCTCCGGCCAGGGCCAGGTGATCGACAGCGCCATGGTCGACGGCGTGGCCTCGCTGACGACCCTGATCTACGCCATGGCCGCGCAGGGCCGGTTCGCGATGGACGCGCCCGGGTCGAACTTCTGCGACGGCGGCGCGCACTACTACAACTCCTACCGGACCTCGGACGGGCGCTTCCTGGCCGTGGCCGCCTCCGAGCCGCAGTTCTACGCCCAGCTGGTCGACAAGCTCGGTCTCGACCTCGCCTCCTTGCCGGACCGCGACGACCCGGCCAACTGGCCGGGGCTGACCGGGACCTTCGCCGAGGTGTTCGCCACTCGCTCGCTGGCCGAGTGGCAGGGGATCTTCGACGGCACCGATGCGTGCGTCACGCCTGTGATGTCGTTCGCCGAGGCACGCCGGCATCCGCACAACGTCGCGCGGGCCACGTTCGTGGAGGAGTTCGGCGTGGTGCAACCGGCCCCGGCCCCGCGGCTGTCGCGCACGCCGGCCGCGATCGCCGGACCACCACCTGACGCTGGCGAACACTCCCGACAGATCCTCGAGGAGTGGGGGTTCGCCCCGGACCGGATCGATTCGCTCATCGGTTCGGGCACCGTCGTCAGCACCGAGCCCGCCGCGGGCTGAGCCCGCGGCCGGTTCGCCGCGGCAAGCGTCACCTTTCCAACCACGAAAGGTAGATGATATTACTATATACACGCACGACACGTCGTCCGTGCCTGCTCGACCACCGAATCCTGGGAGCTCCCGTGTCCGATCGCTATGCCGACTTCCCGTCCTTGCGGTTGGAGCTGCGTGGTTCGGGGGTGATGCACCTGGTGCTCGACGGTCCGGGCCTCAACTCTGTGGGCCCGCAGATGCACCGGGACCTGGCCGACGTGTGGCCCGTACTGGGCGGCGACCCCGATGTGCGGGCGGTGGTCGTGTACGGCGCAGGTCGAGCGTTCTCGGCCGGGGGCAGCTTCGACTCCGTCCAGGCGATGATCGACTCCTACGAGACGCGGCTGCGGGTGATGCGTGAGGCGCGGGATCTGGTGCTGAACCTCGTCGCGTTCGACAAGCCGCTGGTCTCCGGGATCCGGGGTCCGGCGGTCGGTGCCGGGCTGGTCGTGGGGATGCTGGCCGACGTGTC
>Ga0136846_1230107_pt1 | contig 13592 bp, 12 predicted proteins | sample HopSoiMetagenom2_FD_96841 | JGI IMG/M metagenome (GOLD analysis project Ga0136846, IMG submission 96841) | Grasslands soil microbial communities from Hopland, California, USA - 2 Assembly 2016 (version 4) | ecosystem: Environmental > Terrestrial > Soil > Grasslands | place: USA: Hopland... | reverse complement strand
CGTTCGCCCCCGGCGGCGTGACGGACTCCACCGCGCGCCTCGTCGCGTCGAAGATGCAGGAGTCCCTGGGCCAGCCAGTCGTGGTCGACAACCGCACCGGCGCGGGCGGCGTGATCGCCACCGAACACGTGGCGAAGTCGGCGCCCGACGGCTACACCATCCTCATGGGCTCGGCCGCGCCGCAGACGCTGACGCAGTTCCTGCAGAAGACCGGCTACGACGGCGTGAAGGACTTCGCGCCGGTCTCGCTCGTCAACACGTTTCCGATCGTGCTGATGGTGCATCCGTCCGTCCCGGCGCAGAACGTAAAGGAGCTGATCGCGCTGGCGAAGAGCCAGCCGGGCAAGCTCAACTTCGCCGGCGCCGGCGGCCTTACGCAATTTGCCGGTGAGATCTTCAAGTACACGGCTGGCATCGACCTGACCTACATCCCCTACAAGGGCGGCGCACCGGCGGCGGCCGCGGCAGCGGCGGGCGATGCGCAGGTCACCTTCGCGAATTATTCCGATGCGCTCGCGCACATGAAGTCGGGCCGTCTGCGGGCGCTCGGTATGACCTCCGCGAAGCGCTTCCCGCAATCGCCCGAGGTGCCGACGATCGCCGAAGCCGCCATCCCCGGCTACCAGGTTGATTCGTGGAACGGACTGCTCGCGCCGGCCGGTACGCCGCCGGAGGCTGTGAACCGCATGGCGGTCGCCGTGCAGCAGGCCTTGAAGGATCCGCCCACGCGCAAGCGCATGGAAGAGATGGGCACCGAGGCCGTCGGCGACACACCGGGCGAATTCCGCACCTTCCTGCAGGCCGAGGTGAAGAAGTGGGGCGACTTCGTCCGACAATCCGGCATCAAGGTGGAGCAATGAAACCCGAGAGCCCTCCGGTCCTGAACACCGACTTTCGCTCCGCGCTCGAGCGCCTGCGCGCCGCAGGAAGGGTCCGCCGCCTCAACCGCGAAGCCGATCCCGATCTCGAGATCGCCGCGTTGATGAAGCGCCTCGACGGCGCCGAGGCGCTCATGTTCCCGAAGGTAAAGGGACACAAGGTGCCGGTCGTCGGCAACCTGCTGGCGAGCCAGGCGAACTGCGAGGCCGCGTTCGGCGTCGGCTATCGCGAGATCCGCGAATTCGTCGCGCGAGCGATGGGCTCGCCCCTTCCTCCGCAGCGGGTGGCGAAGGCACCTTGTCAGGAACAGGTGCATCGCGACTTCGACCTCGGCCGCCTGCTGCCGGTGCTGCGCCACACGGAGGCCGACAGCGGCCGCTTCATCACCGCCGGCATCGTGATCGTGCAGGATCCGGAGACGGGCGTGTACAACGCTTCGTATCACCGCCTGCAGCTCCTCGGACCGAAAAAGACCGGGGTGAAGCTCGATTTCGGCCGCCACCTGCGGCTCGCGTTCGAGCGCGCGCAGAAGCTGAAGCAGGATCTGCCGATCGCGGTGTGCATCGGCACCGACCTCGCCGTGCATTACACCGCGGCGACGATGGGCGCGCAGATGCCGGAGAGCGCGGACGAGCTCGCGGTGGCGGGCGGCTTGCGCGGGTCGCCGCTGCCGGTGGTGAAGTGCATCAGCAACGACCTGCACGTGCCGGCGGACAGCGAGATCGTGCTCGAAGGCAAGATGCGCTGGCAGGGGACGGTGCGCGAAGGCCCGTTCGCCGAGTTCATCGGCTACCTCTCGCCCGAGGGCGATGCGCCGGTGTTCGACGTGGATGTCCTCACGCACCGCCACGACCCGATCTACCACGCCATCAACGGCTACGGCCGCGAGACGGTCATGCTGCGCAAGTACGTGATGGAGGCGAGCTTGCTGAAGGCAATGCAGGCTTCGGTGCCGATCATCCACGATGCTGAGATGACCGCCGGCGGGCTGCACCGCTTCATCGCTGTCCTCTCGGTGAAAAAGACCAACCCGCAGCAGGAAGGCCTGCAGCGCAACGCGATCCTCGCCGCCTTCGCCACGCTCAAGGACCTCGACCTCGTCATCGCGGTCGACGACGACATCGATATCCGCGACCAGGCCGACGTCGAATATGCGCTCGCCACACGCATGGAGGCGTCGCGCGACGTGTTCGTGATTCCCGATGCGCGCGGCCACGAGTACGTGCGCGCGGGCAAGAACGGGGTCGTGGCGAAGCTTGGCATCGACGCCACCGTGCCGTTCGAGGAAAAGGCGCGCTTTGCCCGCGCGTCGTTCAAACCCGTCGAGATCAAGGAAAGCGAATGGCTGAAGTGAAGGTCGACAACCTCGTCATCGCCGGCTGGACCGGGCGGGACGAGGTCGCGCTGAGGAAGCACATCAAGGAGCTCGAGGAAATCGGCGTCAAGCCGCCGAAGACCACGCCGATCTTCTACCGGGTCTCGTCCGACCTCTTCACCACCGCGTCCGCCATCCAGGTATCCGGCCCCGACACCAGCGGTGAAGTGGAGTTCGTGCTGCTGCAGAAAGCGGACGGCTTGTGGATCACGCTCGGCTCGGACCACACCGATCGCAAGGCGGAAACCATCGGCGTGTCGCTGTCGAAGCAGCTCTGCCGCAAGCCGATCGCAAGCGATGTGTGGCGCTACGACGAGGTCAAGCCGCACTGGGAGAAGCTCATCCTGCGCTCCTGGTCCGATGGCGAGCTCTATCAGGAGGGTCCGGTGATCGCGATGCGTGCGCCGGAAGATCTTCTCTCCCGTTACCCCTTGAAAGCCGGCTGGGCCATGTTCTGCGGCACGCTCGCCGCCAAAGGCGGTATTCGGCCGGCGAAGGTCTTCCGCATGGAGCTCGAGGATCCGGTGCGTAAGCGCAGCCTGAAGCACGAATACCGGATCGAAGTGCTACCCGTCGAAGGCTGACCTACGCAGCTTTGCGCGGCGGCCGCGCCGGAGACATGACGAGGACGAGGGCGGCGAGCACGAGCGCGGCGCCGATCACCATAGCGACCGTGATCGCCTCGCCGAGCAGCAGCCAGCCCCAGATCATGCCGAGCAGCGGAACCGCGAGCCCGACCGTGAGGGTGCGCGTAGGGCCGATGTCGCGCACGAGGGTGAAGAAGGGAAGATAGGCGAGGCCGCTCACCAGCACGCCGAGGGCAATGAGCCCGGCGAGCGGCAGGCCGGTCCACGCCGCCGGCGGCGGGGCGGTGAACCACGCAGGCGAGAGGATGAGGGAACAGAAGATCACCGAGCCGCACGCGAGGCTCACCGGCGCCACGCGCCGGCTGCGCTGGCGGATCACGACGCCGCCCCAGCCCCAGAAAAACACCCCCAGCATCGCCACCACAGTGCCGGCGATCGCGCGCGCATCGAGCGGGATCGGGCCGAGGTTGACGATCAGCGCGACGCCGCTGAGGCCGAGCAGAAAGCCGGCGATGCGCCGCGCGCCGAACGGCTCGCCGAGGAACAGGGTCGAAGTGACCGCGGCCCATAGGGGCACCATGCCGTTCATCACCGCAAGGTAGCTGGCAGGCAGCACGGTCGCCGCGTAGGCGAGGCAAATAAACGGCAGCACGTTGTTCACCAGGCCGACGGCGAGGTGATCTCGCCAATGCGCGCCGAAGGCGATCGTGCCGCGCATCACGAACACCACCCACGGCACGAGGAACATCATCGAGAAAAACGCGCGCGCCTCGGCGACGAGCGCCGTACCGAACACCGGCACGGACACGCGCATGAAGATGTACTGCAGCGACCACAGGGTGGCGAGGAGCAGCCACCGGGCCGTGGCCGAGCGGGTCACTCGCTACAGATAAACGCGCTTCATCGCCTCGCCGGGATAGCGCAGGCCCGCGCCGGCGCCCGGAGGCGCGATGTCCGAGATGCGCTTCACGTCGGCCGGGGTCAGCTTGACCTCGAGCGCAGCCAGGTTCTCGTCGACACGCTGCTTTCGCTTGGTGCCCGGGATCGGCACGATGTCCTTTCCCTGCGCGAGAAGCCAGGCGAGCACGAGCTGCGCCGGCGTGCACTTCTTCTCGACCGAGATCTCCTCGATGCGCTTGACGATCTTCACGTTCTTGTCGAGCGCGTCGCCCTGGAAGCGGGGATGCGCGAGCCGCCGGTCGCCTTCGGGGAGGTCGGCCTTTCCTTTCACCGAGCCGGTAAGCATGCTGCGGCCGAGGGGCGCATAGGCGATGAGCGAAATGCCGAGCTCGCGCGTGGCGGCGAGCGTCTCCTCGCCTTCGACGCGGTAAAGGAGCGAATACTCGTTCTGCACGGCGGCGATGGGATGGATCTTATTCGCGCGGCGAATGGTTTCGGGCCGCGCTTCGGATAGCCCGAGCGCGCGAACCTTTCCCGCCTCGACCAGCCGCTTCATCGCCCCGACGGTGTCTTCGATCGGGACATTCGGATCGACACGGTGCTGGTAATAGAGGTCGATGACGTCGATGCCGAGGCGCTTTAGGCTGGCGTCGCACGCTCGCAGCACGTACTCCGGCGAGCCGTCGACGCCTTGCTTGCCGTCGGCGAGCTTGGTCTGGCCGAACTTGGTCGCCACCACGACGCCTTTGCGCCGCCCCTTGAGTGCCTTGCCAAGCAGCTCCTCGTTATGCCCCCAGCCGTACATGTCCGAGGAGTCGAGGAAGTCGATGCCCTTGTCGAGCGCGTAATGGATGACCCGGATCGACTCGTCGTCGTTCGCGTTGCCGTAGGTGCCGGACATCGACATGAGGCCGAGCCCGATCGCCGAAACCTTGAGGTCGCTCTTGCCGAGCGTGCGCATTTCCATGGGGCGCTCCTAGACTGAGTCAATCAGGGACAGACCCCAATTATTGCGCGCGGCGAGGAGGGGTAAAACGTGGTCTGTCCCTGTTTTTCAAAACAGGTCGAAGTATTCGCGGTGCTCCCATTCGCTCACTTCCAGGTTGTAGCGAGCGATCTCGGCTTGCTTCATGTGGATGTAGTAGTCGACAAACGTATCCCCGAAGCCTGCGCGCAGCACCTTGTCTTTGCCGAGCGCGTCGAGCGCCTCGGTGAGTGTATGGGGCAACAATTCCGCCTTCGCCTCGTACGGCGTGTCCGCGGATGGCGGTAGGGGCAGGCGCCGCGCCATGCCGTCAAGGGCCGAATAGATTTGCGAGGCGAAATAGAGGTACGGGTTCGCCGCCGGCTCGCCAATGCGGTTTTCGATGCGCGTGCCAGGATTGCCCGGGCCGCCGATGACGCGGAGAAGCGCGCCGCGGTTCTCCTTGCCCCAAATCAGGCGATCGGGGGCGAGCGAGTAGGGCCGGTAGCGCTTGTAGCCGTTGATGGTCGGCGTACTGAACGCGCAGGCGCCTCGGGCGTGATCGAGCAGGCCCGCCAGATAGTGCTTTCCGATCTCCGAGAGGTCGTCCCGCTCGGACATGAAGGCGTTTCGCCCATTCTTGGCCAATGACTGATGCAGATGCCAGCCGCTCGACATGACATTCGGCAGCTTCGGCCGGCACATGAAGGTGGCGTGGTAGCCGTGGCGTCGCGCGATCTGCTTCACCGCGCTGCGCAGGAGCATCATCGCGTCCGCGGCCGCGAGGCCCTTCATCGGCGCCAGCGTGAATTCGAACTGGCTCGGGCCGAACTCGACCTCGAACGAGCGTAGCGGCAGCTGAAGCCTCTCCAGGTCCTTGCGCAGGATCTCGACCACCGGATCGATCTGGTCGTAGCGCTGCTCGGTGAGGTATTGGTATCCGGTGGTAAGGAGCTCGACCTCCGGCGGATTGCCGGGCTGCCCGGCGTCCTGAGGATGAAGCCGCGGATCGGTGATGCGAAAGACGTGGAACTCCACTTCCAGCCCGGCGATGAACTCGTGCTCGCCGAGCTTCTCGAGTGCCGTGCGCAGCACGGCGCGAGAGTCGTAGGGTACTTGGCGTCCGTCCTGCAGCTTGAGCTCGCACAGCATCCATGCCGTGTCCGGCGCCCAGGGCAGGATCTGGAAGCTGGACGGAATCGGCATCATCAGAATGTCGGCTGCGCCCTCGAGCTCCGGCATGCCAACGCCGCCGCCCGGCGTGAAGGCCGGAAAGACCGTCCGGTGCGACGTGTCCTTGAGGAGGAGCGTGCTGGTGACGGTCACGCCCCGCTCCAGTGCCTGCTTCACTTCCGACGCGGCGAGGGTCTTGCCGCGCAGCACGCCGTGCTGGTCGGCAAACGAGAAGCGCACCCGCTTGATGAGGTGGGCTTCGATTTCCTTGAGGATGTTCACGCCGACCAGCCTGATTGCCGTCGGCGCTTCTCGTCGGCTTCCTTCCAGTACTGGTCCATGTTCGCCGTCGGCCCGATGCCGTCGATGGCCGGCGGGCCGGAGCCATCGGTGTTGATGATCAGCTCACCGGCTTCGTTTTTGCGGATGGCATCGAACAGCAGGCGTCGATAGAGGACGATGCCCTTGTCGGTGGTGCCGAGATTCTCCTGCGTGCGATCGGCGATTGGCCCCTGCGACTCGCAGGCGAATTGGTCGTGGATGTTGATGTCGAAGCCCATGCCGGTGAAGGTCTTGCTCTGCTGCTCCTGCGCGTCGAAGCCCCAGCCGTTGTGGCGGCCGAAGATCGGCTTGTAGTCGGGCGCGGGATAGGTCCGGAGGCGCTGGCTGCGCATGGTGTCCTTGTCGACCTTCGCGCCGAAGCTGGTGAAGATCGAATACCAGTAGCAGCCGACGTCGTCGACCGGCACGTGGAATTGCGTGATCGTCATCTCGGCGTTCATCGGGATGACGAACGCCTGCGGGAAGAGGATGTTGGTGACCCGGATGTGCGTCTGCGCATCCGAGATGCGCCGCAGCGTCTGCAGCCGCATGCCGAAATCGGTGCGCTCGACGCGAATCTCCGGCCGATCGTACTCGCGCAGCACCTTGCTGATCGGCAGATCGGAGTCGGAAGGCGTGCCGCGGAATTGCCTGCCATAGTTGGCGGCCGGATCCTCGTCCTCGAAATACTTGTGCAACCACGAAGCGTGCGCCGGATCGATGCCGACTTCGAGCGCCTGCAGCCAGTTGCAGTCCCAGTAGCCCTTGAAGGCGAAGGTATACGCATCGGGGGCAACGAAGCAGTCGAAGGCGGGGAACGCGGGTGCTTCGCCTTCGCCGAGGTAAGCGAAGAGGATGCCGCTGCGCTCGGCGACCGGATAGGCGCGGGTCTTGATGTGCTCGCACAACCGGCTCGCGGCGGGCTCGGCCGGCGTCTCCATGCATTGGCCGGCATGGTCGAACTTCCAGCCGTGGAACGAGCAGCGCAGCCCGTCGGGCTCGATGCGGCCATAGGCGAGATCGGCGCCACGGTGCGGGCAGTGGCGTTGCATTAGCGCGTAGCCGTCGCCCACCTGGTAAAGGACCAGATCCTCGCCCATGATGCGCACCGCCTTGACGGGTCGCTGGCCGCGCATCTCGTCGACAAGGGCCACCGGCTGCCAATAGCGGCGCAGGAGCTTGCCGCACGGCGTGCCGCGGCCGACACGGGTCATCAACTCGTTCTGTTCGGCGCTGATCATGCGCCGACGATGTTATCGCACGCGAAAGAAGCGCAGCATCTCGCGCGACGCATCCGGACCCTTGGCGTCCGCGTAGGGCGCCAAGCCGTCGCCGCCGGACCAGGCATGGCCGGCGCCATGCACGAGCCAGTGCTCGAATGCCGGACGGCGCGTTCGAATATAGGAGCGCCCGCCGGCCTCGCCGTCCTCGCGCACCGCATCGATGCCGAGGGCGTATTCGCCGTTGCTCGGGTGCACGACGGTGTCGGCGTCGCCGTGGAAGACGATGGTCGGCACGGTGGGCGCCGTAGGTGCCGCGCCGAGCCTTTTGTAGCGCATGGCGGCAAGCGCGCTCGCCGCGCCGCGCGCCGATGCGTAAGGCAACCCCGAGTGGATGCCAACGCCGGCAAAGAGCTCCGCGTACGTGGCGGCCATGACCGCCGCCATCGAGCCGCCGGCCGACAGGCCGGCGATGTAGACGCGGCGCGGATCAACCTTGTAGCGCGCGATCAACTGCCGCGTGATGCCGGCGATCAGCGCCGGCTCGCCGGCGTCGCGGCCCTGGTGGCTCTCGCGGAACCAGTTCCAGCAGCGATCGACGTTCGCTCGCCAGGCCTGCGCCGGGTACGCAACGAGGAAGCCTCGCTCCTCGGCCAGCTCGTTCATGCGCGTGCCGGCGGCGAAGTCCTCGGCCGTTTGCTTGCAGCCGTGCAGCATCACGACGAGCGGCAGCGACTGCCCGCGATAGTTCGAAGGGATGTAGAGCTTGTAGAAGCGCGTACCGGCGTGATTGACGAAGATGCGGCGCACGAAGCGGCCGCTTCGCTTCGCCCGAAGCCATCGGAAACCGAGCATGCCGCTATCCCAGCTTAGCTATCTGCGACCTGCAATGAACTAGTGCTCGGCCTCGCGGTAAAGGGCGAGCGCTTTCATGGCCGGGATGTCGTTGAAGGAAAAGAGCACGCTCTCTTCGCGTGCGCCATGCCGGTGCAATGCCCAGGACGGGAGCGCGAAGATATCTTTTTCTTCCCAGTCGAATCGCTTGCCGCCGATCTCGGACCAGCCGCGGCCCTTCGCCACCTGATAGATCACGCTTCCGGTATGCCGATGGGCCTTGGTCTCTTCGTCGCGCGCGAGGAGCTGGAGCTGCGCACCGATGGTGGGCATGATCGGGCTGCCGGTGAGCGGATTGCGATACTCGTAGACGCGCCCGTCGTGCGGCGTCCAGGCGGCCTCCTTGACCGCTCGGAAGGAATCGTCCCAGCGATAAATGAACTGCGGCGAATACGGCTTCTTCCAGTTCTGGCGCGACAGTGGCGCCGGGGCTTGCGTCACCTGCGGATGCACTTCGTAGAAGTTCGCGTCCAGCGAATTCATCAGCGGGATGTCGAGGCCGTCCTGCCACACGCATTGCGTGCCGCTCGGATCGATGCCGTGATCATGCCAGGTGCCATTCGGAGTCAGGACGAGATCCCGTGCGCCGAGCGTCATCTTCTCGCCATCGACGACCGTGTACGCGCCGCGCCCTTCCATGACGAAGCGCAGCGCGGACGCCTGGTGACGGTGCGCGGAGGTGAACTCGCCGGGATTCATGATCTGCACGCCGGTATAGAGCAGCCCCGCTGCCGCGCTCCACTCCTTGCGGCCGGGATTGACCAGCATAACGACGCGCCGCGCGGCCTTTTCGGCGGACACCAGCTGCGGCGCGCGACGTACGAACGGCTCGATGCGCTTCCACTTCCACAGCGTCGGGACGGATTTGGGCTGCGGGTACCACGGCTCGATCTCGTTGGCGACGTTCCACAGCGCGCCGAGGGCTTCGCCTTCCAATTCGCGGTAATAGGCCTCGAGCTGCGGGGTGTCCTCGACGTTGGCGCGGCCGACGATGTTTTCGCGTTTCATTCAGACTCCGAGGTAACGATGCTGCAGCTCGGCATTGCCGGCGAGCTCGGCCGAGCTGCCGCTCCATACTACGCGTCCTTTCTCCAGGACGTAATGGCGGTCGGCGACGCGGCAGAGCGCCTTCACGTCCTTGTCGATGACGAGTATCGAGAGGCCTTCGGCTTTCAGCTCCTCGATGGAGCGATAGATCTCGACTCGGATGAGGGGCGCGAGGCCTTCGGTGGCTTCATCCAGGATGAGGAGCTTCGGATTCGTCATCAGCGCTCGGCCGATGGCGAGCATCTGCTGTTCGCCGCCGGAGAGCTGGTTGCCGTAATTCGACTGCCGTTCGCGCAGCTGGCGGAAGATTGAAAACACGCGATCCAGGGTCCAGCCGCTACCGCGTGCCGTGGCGACGAGGTTTTCGCGCACCGTAAGGTTAGGGAACACCTGCCGCCCCTCCGGCACGAGGCCGATGCCGGCCTGCGCGATCCTGAAGGAAGGAAGTCCGTGTAGCGCGTTGCCCTGGAAGAGCACTTCCCCCGCTCTGGACGGGGTGATGCCCATGATCGACTTGACCGTGGTGGTCTTCCCCATGCCGTTGCGGCCGATCAGCGTCACGACCTGCGACGCCGGCACGTCGAGGTCGACGCCGAAGAGCACCTGGCTCGCGCCGTAAGCGGTCTCGAGATGGCGGACCTCGAGCATCAGTCGGACCCCAGGTACGCCGAACGCACGTCGGCATTCGCGCGGATCTCGTCGGGCGCGCCGGTGGCGATCAGCCGTCCATAGACGAGCACCGAGATGCGGTCGGCGAGCCTGAACACCGCGTCCATGTCGTGCTCGACGAGGATCATCGTGTGCCGCGCTTTGAGGCCTGCGAGGAACGCGATCATGCGTTGCGACTCCTCGGGGCCCATGCCGGCCATCGGCTCGTCGAGGAGCAGCAGCTTCGGGCGCGTGGCGAGCGCCATTGCCACCTCGAGCTGGCGCTGCTCGCCGTGCGAGAGGTTCGCCGCGAGCGTCGAAGCGCGCTCGCCCAGGCCGACGTCGTCCAGGATGCGGCGCGCAGGCTCGCGCAGCGCCCCTTCGGCGCGCGCGGGGTTCCAGAAACGGAAGCTGTGGCCGGCGTGGGCCTGGACCGCGAGCGCAACGTTGTCGAGCGCGGTGAATTGCGGATAGATGCTGGTGATCTGGAACGAGCGGGCGAGGCCCTTCCTCGCCCGTTTGGGCGCCGAAAGCGGCGTGATGTCCTCGCCGGCGAAAACGATGTGGCCCGAGTCCGGACGCAGGTTGCCGGCGAGCTGGCTGATGAAGGTCGTCTTGCCCGCGCCGTTGGGCCCGATGATGGCGTGCGTCTCGCCTTCGCGCACGGCGAGGTCGATGCCGTCGGTCGCGCGCAGCGCGCCGAAGGATTTGACGAGTTGGCGCACCTCAAGCATCGGGACGCGAGAGGACGCCGGCGAGGCCGCGCTTGAAGAAGATCACCGATACGACGAGCAGCGGGCCCAGGATCACCGGCCAGTATTCCGTATAGCCCTTGAGCACTTCCTCGAAAAGCAGGAGCGCAAAAGCGCCGAGCATCGGGCCCGCGGTGCTCGCGATGCCGCCGAGGATCACCATGAACATGAGGTCCCCGGACTGCACCCAGCTCATCAGGCCAGGAGTGATGTAGTTCGTGTGGTTGGCGTACAGCGCGCCGGCGAGGCCGCAGACGGCGCCGGCGATGACGAATGCGACGAGACGATACGGGTAGGGCGAGAAACCGATGGCGCGCGAGCGCGCCTCGTTCGATTTCGTCGCGCGCAATACCATGCCGAAGCGCGACTCGACGATGCGGTGGATGAGATAGAGCACGACCAGCATGAGCCCGAGGCAGACGTAGTAGAACTGCACCGCGTCGCCGAGGTTGACGAAGCCGAGCTGGCTGCGCGCCTTGAGCCGCATGCCGTCGTCGCCGCCGAACACATCGAGCGAGATGCCGAGGTAGTAGAGCATCTGCGTGAAGGCGAGGGTGATCATGATGAAATAGACGCCGCTCGTGCGGATCGACACCGCGCCGATGGCAAGCGCGACGAGCGCGGACGCGCCGATTGCAACCAGCCACTGCAGATAGCCGTTGGTGATGCCATAGAAGGCGAGGATGCCGACCGAATAGGCGCCGATGCCAAGATAGGCGGCATGACCGAAGGAGACCAGGCCGCCGTAGCCGAGGATCAGGTTCAAGCTCGCCGCGGCGATGGCGAGAATCATGATTCGCCGCACGAGGTCGATGTAGAACGGTTGGTTGATCGCGCTGACCACCGGCGGCAGCACTGCCAGGACCACGATCACTAGCGCCCAGAAGATGGTTGCGCGCTTCATCGGCTCTGGAACAGGCCGGCCGGCTTGAGCGCCAGCACGACCGCCATTAGCAAGTAGATCAGCATCGACGCGAGCGCAGGCCCGGCCGCTTCCGCTGCGGTGGGCGAGATCAGCGTGGCGAGCAGCGGCTTAAGGAACGCCCGGCCCATGGTGTCGACGAGCCCGACGATGACTGCACCGACGAGTGCGCCGCGGATCGAGCCGATGCCGCCAATTACGATCACGACGAACGCCTGGATGAGCACGATCTCGCCCATGCCCGGTTGCACGGCGTAGATCGGTCCCGCCATGAGGCCGGCGAGCCCGGCGAGCGCGGCACCGAAGCCGAACACGACCGTGTAGAGAAGCCGGATGTTCACGCCGAGGGCCGCGACCATCGTGCGGTTGGAAGCGCCGGCGCGGATCAGCATGCCGAGGCGTGTGCGCGTGACGACGTACCAGAGGACGACCGCGACTGCGAGGCCGACCCCGAGGATCACGAGCCGGTAGAGTGGGTAGCGCGAGCCGGTGAAGAGAGTGACGTGGCCCTGTAGCCACGACGGCAGGGAGGTGTACAGGCTGCCGCGTCCCCAGATGAGCGCCGTGAGCTCGTTGAAGAAAAGTATCAGGCCAAAGGTGGCGAGCACTTGATCCAGGTGGTCGCGGTTGTAGAGCGTGCGCAACGCGACGACCTCGATCACCATCCCCACCACCAGCGTGCCGAGGAAGCCGAGGATCACGGCGACGAGGTAATTGCCGGTCCAGTTGAACGCCGCCACGGCGAGATAGGCGCCCACCATGAAGAGCGAACCGTGCGCCAGGTTCACCATGTTCATGATGCCGAGGATCAGCGTCAGCCCGGCCGCCATCAGGAACAGCATCACGCCGTACTGGAGGCCGTTCAGCAGCTGCTCGAAAACCAGGGACCAGGTCATGTCGAAATAAAAAAGGGCGCGAGCCGCGCCCTTTTCTAAGGCAGGCTCAGGCCATCACCACTTCATCTTGCAGTCTTGGTGGTAGGCGTCCTGGTGCTTCTCGAACGCCTTTTGCTGGATCTTCATCGCCACGCCGTCCTTGTTGTTCGCCTTGACGGCTTGCAGCAGGTAGAAGTCCTGGATCGGGTGCTGGTTGTTATTGAATTTGAACGGGCCGCGGATCGATTTGTAGTCGGCCTTGCGCATGGCGGCGACCAGAGCCTTGGTGTCTTTCAGATTTCCCTTGGTCGCGCGCACGGCGGAGTCGATCAGCATGATGGCGTCGTAGCTCTGCGCGCCGTAGTAAGACGGCGTGTAGCCGAACTTCTTCTCGAAATCGGCGACGTACTTCTTCGACGCCGGCACGTCGAGGTCCGGGCTCCAGAAGCGCGCTTCGTATTGCCCGATGGCGGCTTCCTTGAGCGCGGGCAGCGTGGTCTCGTCGACGGTGAACACCGAGTAGAGCGGGATCTGGTCGCGCAGGCCTGCCTGGGAATACTGCTTGACGAACTGCACGCCCATGCCCCCCGGGTAGAAGACGAACACGGCTTTGGGGTTCTTCGAGCGCAGCTGCGTGATCTCGGCTTGGTAGTCCGTCTGCTGGAACTTGGTGTAGACCTCGTCGACGATCTTGCCCTTGTAGTAGCGCTTCAAGCCCGCCACCATGTCCTTGCCGGCCTGGTAGTTCGGCGCCATCACGTAGAGCTCGTTCACGCCTTTGTCGGTCAGGTACTTGCCAAGCGCTTCCGGCGACTGGTCGTTGTTCCAGGAGGCCGAGAAGTAGAGCTCGTTGCATTGCGCGCCGGCGAGCGGGCTCGCGCCGGCATTGGCGCCGACCATGATGTGGCCCGCGCCGGTGACGACCGGCACCACCGCCATCATCACGTTCGACCAGATGATGCCGGCCATGAAGTCGACCTGGTTCTTCTTCAGCATCTCCTCGGCGAGCTGCACGCCGACCTCGGGCTTGAACTG
>Ga0136846_1236555_pt1 | contig 13597 bp, 9 predicted proteins | sample HopSoiMetagenom2_FD_96841 | JGI IMG/M metagenome (GOLD analysis project Ga0136846, IMG submission 96841) | Grasslands soil microbial communities from Hopland, California, USA - 2 Assembly 2016 (version 4) | ecosystem: Environmental > Terrestrial > Soil > Grasslands | place: USA: Hopland... | reverse complement strand
TGGACAAAAATCAATGATTTCCAGCTTGACGTGCCGGGAGACGAATTTACTTTCTCTGATCGTGTTGCTAGAGAAAATGGCTGGACAAAGGATTACACGAAAAGAGTAATCCTGGAATACAAAAAATTCATTTACCTGTGCTGCTTTACTGAACAGGGTGTAACACCATCTGATCCGGTTGACCAGGTTTGGCACTTACACCTCACCTATACTAAATCTTACTGGATAAACTTCTGCCAGAATACTTTGGGAAAACAAATTCATCATAACCCCACAAAGGGTGGTGAAAAAGAAGCTAAAAAATTCAATAATTATTACGAGCACCTAAAAGACATATATAGATACCATTTTGACAACGAACCACCTCGTGATATTTGGCAACCAGCTGATGTTCGATTTAGTGATATAGACTTCCAGCGAGTAAACCTTAAACGGTACTGGCTTATTCGAAAACCTGCAAAAAGGTTTTTTTCAATTCTTGTATCCATTCCCATTGCCATTTTTGTTGCAATTTCTTTTCAGGCTGTAGGTATAGGATGGAATATTGCTTTTTTTATTATAATTGGATTAGGCGCACTGTCTTTTTTCTTATACCCAGAATATTATCAAAGTAAAAAGAAGAAAAAGAAAGATGGTGGATGTTCGGGATGCGGAGGTGGTGGATGTACCGATAGCACAGGTCCGTATTATGCTGATAGCGGTCATCATTCTGGAGGTCATCATCATAATTCCGGTGATAGTGGCTATGATTCTGGACATAGCGGATGCTCCTCCGGCTGTTCTGGCTGTTCCAGTTCCGGCTGCAGCGGTTGTGGAGGTGGTGGAGATTAATGCAATACGGCACTGCAAAATCGGGTATTATACATCAACAACGTTTCCTTTGCTCTCCCCCAAATCCCTTCCCCATTTTGCAATGGCATTTAAAGCAGGTATCAGGGTTTTTCCAAATTCAGTTAGCGAATATTCTACACGTATAGGCGGCTTGGTCCCAAACACCTTTCGTTTAATCAACCCGCTGTCTTCCAGCTTCTTTAACTGAATACTCAACATCTTTTCAGTGATGTCCGGAATGAGCTTTTTCAATTCTGCAAAGCGGTGGGTTTCGTTTTTCAGATACCAGAGAACCACCGTCTTCCATTTTCCCCCAACATAATCCATGGTAATATCCATGGCACAATGGTATATCCTGCCTTGCAGCTTATAAGCAACATTTTTTCCTTTTACTATCATACTTAAAAATAGTTTGACCTGTCAAATTTAACAGCTATTGGCGGACTAATATACTGTACTTAGTTTTGCTACTGTAAAAAGTATAGTTTAAATCCAAATATAAAATTATGCAAAGCAAAATTCATGTTTATACTTCAGGCGAGCCTATGCTAAAGGTAAACGCCTTTATTATTGAAACTGCCAAAGAATTGGTGATAGTGGACACAACACTAACTTCCAGTGATAGCAAAGCCCTTAAGCAACAGGCCGATAGCCTGGACAAACCAATTGCTGGAATTATTCTCACCCATGGGCACCCGGACCATGTTGCCGGAACATATAACCTGGCGCCAAAAGGAGACATTCCCATTTTTGCCCTTTCTTCTGTAAAAAAACTAATGGAAGAAACAGAGGAAGCAAAACATAAACAATGGGCTGCTGTATTCGGAAGCGAATGGATACCAAAATGGGTTTACCCAAATCAACTGGTGAAAGATGGGGATACAGTAAAAATTGCCGGACTGAATTTTAATGTGCAGGACATAGGTTCAGGAGGTGATTGTGATGCTAATTCTCTTTGGTTGCTGGAGGATGATAACAAAGCCGCATTTATCGGGGATTTCATTTATAGTAAGAATCATACCTACATGAATGACGGCAGCATATTACGCTGGATCGCCAACCTGGAAAAATATGCTCCTGTTCTTAAGGATTTTAAGACCTATTATGTTGGTCATGGTGCTTCCTGTGATTTTGCATCGATCTCAAAACAAAAACAGTATTTTCTTAATTACTGTAATAATGTTTTGAAAGCAACCGATGGCACAGGCATTTTTAATGAAGAATCAAGAAAAACGTTCGAGCAAACCATGCTAACAATATATCCGGATTATGGCTGCCAGTTTATGGTTGCTCTTTCTGCTGATGCTGTTGGAAAAGAGTTGATGAGTCATTCACATTAAAATGGAAGATCTTATTAATGCATAGCCCTGTCCATAAAATCCAATAATGGTTTTAATGTTTCAAAAGCAGTTATCGTTTTCTTTAAAAGATTTTTTGAGGTCAGGTCTGAATCCTTAATATCAATTATAGCGATATAACTTTTAAACTTAAGGTATTCGGCTGCAGGATTTGTTGGGTCATACCCTTTCGGTACGCGACTTAGTTTATACTCGGCATCATGGGAAAGGTCCCCATATACCGACTTGAACTTTCTTGACCCAATAATGCCTTTAAATTCCTTGAAATTATAGTCTATCTCCTGTCTTATTTTCTTTAAGAATTCCGGTTCTGGCATCCAGATACCACCACCACAGAATGCCTGTCCGGGTTGTAGATGAAAATAATATCCCCCGGTGGCGGTAGCCTGTTTTCCGCCCTTATTTATGGAAGCTCCCAAATTGGTTTTGTAAGGTGTCTTATCCTTGCTAAACCGGATATCACGGTTGATGCGGAACATGCATTCTTTTGCAGTAAGATGTTTGATACTGCTATCTTTTTTGCCGTAAGTATCAATTATTTTCTGGATGAATGCCCCAAAGTCGGCACGTGCTGCTTCATACTGTGGACGATGCGCATCAAACCAGGGTTTATTATTATTTCTCTTTAAATCTTTTAAAAACTTGAGTGTTGATTGCTGTACCATATTGATTAATGATTGCTGAAATATTCTTTAGTGGCAATATTGCCGTTTGTGATCAGTTCGGTAATCTCTGCTTTCGATAATTTGCGAATTCGGGGTGCAATTTCAGCGTCGCTGATAGAAACAGTGCGCTTCCAGTCGTCAGTTGATAACGATTGACGGTTCAGGTTTTCAATCATCATATTGTAAAAGGCAGCGGTATATTCTTTGAGGTTATTGACCGGCATGTTTACCAGCTCTCTGTCCTTTTTATCACTTTCAATCTGTCTTTCATTATCGATTCGAAATCCAAGAGTGCCCATATTTGCTGCATATTCTTTGCGGCTGTTACGCGTAAAGGAGCTGTCAAAAATATGAATAGGAAAATTGCCGGTTAATCCGCCGTCAACCATAATATCCAAGCCCTGTGTGATGATTGGCCGCCTGATCAGCTTACCCGACGAGTCAATGAATGGCGCTTCAAAATATAGCGGGATACTCATGGATACTCTCACTGCATCTTTGACTTTCATACGTGGATAATTAAACCGTGATAATACCAGTAGTTTCTGCTGATTCAGAACGGTAGCGGTTACATACAGGTCTTTATATCCCTTTGCATATAATTCTTCGAAAGTAATATTCTCATTTCCCGTTTTATCCCTGATGATCTTTTCCAGCCAACCATTCAATCTTTCACCCCTGTACCATCCGAAATATTTTTTCATGCGGTTGATGCCACCTGCAAAAAAGAAACGGCCGTCATTGAATTTTTTGAAATTGGTAGCGTAGAGTAATTGCGCTATTTCATCTGAGTTATAGCCCAATGAAATACATAATGCAGTAACGGCGCCAGCTGATGTACCTCCTACTTTTTCAACTCCCGCTATAAGTTTTCTGCTTTCCAGTTCTTTAATGGCCCCGCAATATGCAATTCCGCGCAAGCCGGCACCTTCAAATACAAGATTTTTTATATCGTTGCCCTGTGCTACTACGAGCTTATGCAAAAACAGTATTATGATAAGGATTGATCCGCTTTTTTTACCCACTTCTTATTTGCCAATTATTTTCAAAAACTCTGCTTCAGATATGATCTTGACTGTATTGATCTTTTTTGCTTTTTCCAGTTTACTGCCGGCATCATCTCCCACCACCAGGTAGCTTAGCTTGGCGCTTACTCCTGTTACCAGCTTTCCGCCATTATCTTCCACCATTGCTTCTGCATCACTTCTTTTTAATGTTGGCAGCGAACCAGTAAATAAAAAGGTAAGGCCTTCCAGGTTGCCGCCTGAAGCGTGGTCTTTCCTGGGATTCTTGAGCTGTAGTCCCATTGACTCCAGTTCTTTCAGCATGTCAACATTCTGTTTGGTGCTGAAGAAATGATGTACGCTCCCTGCTACTTTCGGACCTATATCTTCCAGGTTTGTGAGGTCTTCGGCTGAAAATTTCGTTAGCTCAAGCAGATGATTCACCTCATGAGCCAGCGTTTTGGCTGTTGTTTCACCAACAAATCGAATACCCAGACCAAATATAAGCCGGTGTAATGGCTGTGTTTTTGATTTCTCAATCGCTTCCTGTAATTTCTCGATAGACCGCTCTCCAAACCCTTCCATTTCCCCGATCTTCTTGAAATTCAATTTATAAATTCCGGGAATATCTTTCAGGAAACCGAGTTCGTAGAATTTTCGAATATTGGCCTCTCCAAACCCTCGTATATCCATCGCATCCTTACTCACAAAATGGATAATCCTTTCTACTACCTGCGCGGGACATTCTATATTAATACAACGCCAGGCAGCCTCTCCTTCCTCCTTGAATAATTTGCTTTTACAGACTGGGCAATTTTTGGGGAAGGCAATTTTTGTTTCCTTACCGGTACGCAGCTCTGCGAGCGACTTAACTATATAGGGTATTACATCACCTGCTCTTTCTACCAATACTGAATCGCCGATCTTCAGGTCCTTTTCTCTGATTACATCCTCATTAAATAATGATATGCTCGATACGGTAACGCCTCCTATTCCCACCGGCTGGATCTTTGCAACGGGTGTAATTGATCCAGTGCGACCAACCTGGAACTCTACATTCAATAATTTACTGGTAGCCTGCCGTGCCTTGAACTTAAAGGCAATGGCCCACCGGGGATGATGACTGGTCATGCCCAGTTTTTCCTGCAATTCAATATCATTGATCTTGATCACCATTCCATCGATCTCGTAGCCAAGATCATCACGCTTCACTTCGTATTCCGCGCAAAATTTAATGACTGCTTCTATTCCTTTGCAGATCTTCATTTCTTTTTGTGGACTACGAAATCCAAGGTCCCAGAGCATTTGCAACGATCCTGAATGCGTTTGTAATTCATCAGGCGTCTTCTTTTTAGGCAATAAGGTATAGTCGCTGATATTGTATATAAACGCTTCCAGGTTTCTTTTGCGGACCTCTGCAGGATCTTTGATGCGCATGGTTCCGGAGGCAGCATTTCGAGGATTGGCCAACGGCGCCAGCCCCTGCTCCACTAATTGTTCATTATACTTCGCGAAATTTTTCTTGTTGATCAACACCTCCCCACGGACTTCTATCTGCTGGATTCCATAATCCGAAAATTTTGCAGACAGCGGGAGGGAACGTATCTGTTTAATATTAGACGTTACATCATCTCCTTCCACCCCATTTCCTCTTGTTGCCCCGCGCACCAGCATATCATTTTCATAGATCAATGATAAACTACCGCCATCAAATTTCGGTTCAACGCAATATTCAATGATTTTAAGACCAGTGGCTTCACGTGCCTTTCGGTCAAAGTCGATCAGGTCATCACTATTATAAGAGTTATCCAGTGATAGCATGGGCACAAGGTGCTGAACCGTTGGGAATTCTTTTGTAAGTCCTTTGGCCACACGCTGGGTAGGAGAGTCCGGTGTTATTATTTTTGGATTTTCTGCTTCCAGTTTTTCCAATTCCTTATAAAGCGTATCATATTCAAAGTCTGAAACCAGGGGTTCATTCAGTATATAATACCGGTGCTCGTGAAAGCGTAAAACATTACGCAGCTCTTCTATATTTTTAACAGCAGGCTTTTCTTTGCCTTTCAAAAGCGCAAGGGTTTGTTTTTGAAGTTGCTGTGTTGCTTCTTTGGAATACATTACTATAATCTTTACGGCCTAAAGTTAATACCATGCAATCAAACAGAAATTTTATCCGAAAATAATAATGTGTTGTAAGTACATATTATGTATCTTCGATCTCCCGCTTGCGAAAAATTCTGTTTTATGACCAAACGATTGCTAACACTGCTTATTGCTGTTTCCTGTTTTTCTTTCAGCCTGCATTCCCAATTACTCACGTGGACACCTGATTTCGCCAAAGCCAATGATAATATTACCATTACTGTTGATGCCACAAAAGGAAACCAGGGGCTGAACAATTATGCGAACACCAATGATGTGTATGTTCATATTGGTGTGATCACTAATTTAAGCGCAAATACGGACGACTGGAAACATGTTCCTTTTCAATGGGCCACCACACCTGCTGCTGGAAAAGCCACTTTCCTGGGCAATAATAAATACAGCTTCACCATCAATAATATCAATACATTTTTTCCGCTGGACGCAGGGGAAACAATTCAGAAGATAGCAATACTATTCCGTAATGGAAGTGGATCTCTGGCACAGCGAAATACAGACGGAAGCAATATGTTTGTGCCGATCTATACAACAGATCTTGCTGTTCGATTCACCGTTCCTCCTTTCCAGCCAAAATTCCTTCCCGAGCCTGAGCCAATCGTAAAGAATATTGGAGATAATATTTCACTCACTGCAGTGTCTAACCAGGCAACTACCCTTAATCTTTATCTCAATGGTTCCCTGATCCAAACGGCCTCATCTGCTACTACTATTTCTGCTAATCCTGCTTTGTCAACAGCCGGAAGCAAGACGATAATTGCCGAAGCTACAGATGGAACGAATACACGGAAAGATTCGGTTACCTTCTATATCCCTGCAGCTATCAATGTGAGTGCTTTGCCTGCAGGCGTGAAAGATGGGATCAATTACCTGGCGGGAAATACATCCGCCGTCCTTGTTTTGTATGCTCCCGGGAAAACCAGGGTATCGGTAATTGGAGATTTTGCCGGAAGCAGCTGGCAGGAGCAACCTTCTTACCAGATGAATAAGACGCCGGATGGCAATTACTGGTGGATTCAGCTCAATGGTCTCACCCCAGGAACTGAGTATGTATTCCAGTACCTGGTAGATGGCAGCCTGAAAATTGCTGATCCTTATACAGAAAAGATACTGGATCCCGTCAGTGACGGCGCTATTACCAATGATGTATATCCCGGACTTAAGCAATATCCTTCTGGTCAATCGGGTAATGTGAGTATCCTCCAGACAAACGCGCCACAATATACCTGGCGCAACAATAGCTTTACGGGCAGGAATAAGAAGGACCTGATCATTTATGAATTATTGATGCGGGATTTTACCGATGCGCATAACTGGCAAACAATCATCGATACGCTTGGTTATATACAGCGATTGGGTGTGAACGCTATTGAATTATTGCCACTCACTGAATTTGAAGGAAATGACAGCTGGGGATATAACCCTTCCTTTTCCTTTGCTCCTGATAAATATTATGGAACAAAGAACAGGCTGAAAGAATTTATTGACTCCTGCCACAGTCGTAACCTCTCGGTGATCATGGATGTCGTCCCAAACCATGTTTATAATCAATCTCCGTTAGCTCAACTCTATTGGGACGCTTCATTAAATCGGCCTGCCTCCAATAACCCCTGGCTAAACCCTGTGCAGCCACATGCATTTGGATTTGGGAATGATTTTAACCATGAAAGCAGTGCAACCAGATATTTCTGGCATCGCATGTTTGATTTCTGGTTACGTGAATACAAAATGGATGGGTTCCGAATGGATTTCACGAAAGGACTCACGCAGAAAACTTCTACCAATGATGCTGAGTTCAGCGCATTTGACCAGAGCAGGGTCAACATTTTGAAGGATTATGCGGACAGCATTTGGAAATATTTTCCCAATGCCTATATTATCCTGGAGCATCTTACCGGAAATACGGAAGAACAGACTCTGCAGAATATGGGTTTCCTGCTCTGGGGTGGCAACAGAGAAAACAAGGCTTTTAATGAAGCTACCAAGGGTTTCAATGATAATAATCGTTCCAATTTCTCATCCATCGTTTACAATAGCAATGAACGGGGCTATACAAACCCTCACCTGGTTGGATATATGGAGAGCCATGATGAGGAGAGACTGATGTATAAAACCAAGGCTGAAGGAAATAATTCAGTTCCCAGCTATGATGTAAGAAACGATTCAATAGCCTTGCGAAGAATGGAAGCTGCTACAAGTCTATTCTTAACCATACCCGGTCCCAAAATGATCTGGGAATTTGGGGAGAGAGGATATGATAAATCCATATTTGCCTGTGCCAATAATACCATTCCACAACCTTATGGAACCAATGAAAGCTGTAAGCTCAGTCGTAAAGAGCCTCGCTGGGAATATATGCAGGATGCAAAACGAAAACGACTCTTTGATATAACCGCATCATTGTTAAAGCTGCGAAATACGCAACCGGTTTTATTCAGCAGTACCAATTTCAGTTATAACCTGGTGAATAATGTGAAGTATTTCCGGATCAGTGAGCCCAATCTCAGCGCATTCATCATTGCAAATTTTGATGTGGTCAGCACTGTAACACCTGTTACTTTCCCAGGTGCAGGAACCTGGTATGATTACCTTACTGGTGAGACAGTTGCAGCAACTGGTGCTTCCCAATTATTACCTCTTTTGCCGGGGGAATATCATGTTTATTTAGACCATAATATCACCAATGTAATTACCACTCCAGTGTTTGATATTGATAACCCTGGGAGCCGATTTGGGGCTGTTGTTTATCCTAATCCGGTGAAAAGCAGTTCGGTCCTGGAACTGAATGTGCCTGAAACGGGCAATGCAAGAATGGACCTTTATAGTATCACGGGTAAAAAGGTACAAACAATTTATTCAGGTGGCCTTTCCAGGGGGGTGCACAGGATGCCACTCTTGAATAAAATCGATAATTTGCCGGGAGGAATATATCTGTTGAGAATTCAGACGAAGAACCATACCCGGTCCTTAAAAATCCTTGTTCAATAACATCATTATTTGTATGGCAAAATCAATTGGTCTGAAAACCGCGGAGCTTGAGAAGATCAGCCACCTCGATTATTTTAATATAGCCCTTTCGGTAGACTGCGTAATATTCGCATATGATGAAAAAGAGCTTAAAGTATTATTGATCAAATCGGACCTGGAGGAGTTTTCAGGAATGTATTCATTGCTGGGGGATCTTGTTCGGCTGGATGAGGATCTTGATGCAGCCTCCTATCGAATTTTAAGAGAGCGAACCGGAATGGAAGATGTATTCCTGGAGCAGGTGCATACTTTCGGCAGTATCAACCGTCACCCATCGGGTCGCGTAGTGACCACCGCCTATTATTCACTGATAGATGTAAAGCATCATAACCTTCGTCTTAATAACAATGAACTGCACTGGCATTCTGTAAAAGGTATCAAGAAAATGGCTTTTGATCATAAGACTATTTTGGATACCTGTCTCAATCGTTTACGTGAGCAGTCCATGGAACATCCTGTTGTATTCAATTTATTACCTGAGAAATTTTCACTGCGTGAATTGCAGGAACTATATGAAGCTATCCTGTCTGTAGAACTTGATAGAAGAAATTTCAGAAAGAAAATTGCTATCAAAGACTGGCTGATTGATCTTAACCAGATGGAAGAAGATGTGCCTCACCGGCCAGGTAAATTATATAAACTGAAGCCTGAATTCCGAAAAAAAACAAATCGCAAAAAAAGTAGCGAAAATAACATTGTGTCTGTTTAACACAAAATGCCTTCCCCTAATACTTTGATTTCTAAATAGATATTGACGTATTCAGGAAAAATTCAAATTAAATTTTTCCCGGAAATAAAAATGACTTAACATTGTGTCTCTTATACACATTGCATTTTTAATCATAATTGCTAACAATTAACGACTGCTTATGTTCCGCACAAACTTGCTTAGAGCATTGTTCGTATGTACAATGCTTTTTCTCTTTCAAAGCATCCATTCCCAAGACAAAGTAGTTACCGGTAAAGTGACCGATGCCAATGGTGGAGGCATCAATGGCGTATCTGTAGCAGCCAAAGGCACAACTAATGCCACACAAACCGGTTCCGATGGAAGCTACCGCCTGACGGTTGGTCCTTCTGTTACTACACTTGTTTTTACTTCGGTTGGATTTGTATCACAGGAAGTACTGATTGATAATCGCTCTTCCGTGAATGTTTCGCTTGCCATTAATAATTCTGCTTTAGGTGAAGTGGTAGTAGTAGCCTATGGTACAAGAAGAAGAGGTGATCTTACCGGATCAGTAACTGCTGTTGGGGCCAAAGATTTCCAGAAAGGAAATATTGGTTCATCAGAGCAATTGCTGCAAGGTAAAGTGGCCGGTCTTCAAATTACTTCCGGTGGAGGTTCTGCCGGTGGGGGAAGCAGGCTGCGCATTCGGGGAACATCATCCCTCAATGCCAGTAATGATCCTTTGATTGTGATAGATGGTGTTCCTGTTGAAAGCAACGGTATTGCCGGCTCACCCAATCTGCTCAATACCATTAACCCTGATGATATTGAGTCTATCAGTGTTTTGAAAGATGCATCTGCTACCGCACTTTATGGTTCCCGTGCCTCCAATGGTGTGTTGATCATCACTACCAAGAAAGGAACAAAAGGAAAACTGCGGTATAATTTCAATCACCAAAGTTCTTTCTCCAATATTGCTCAGAAGGTAGATGTAATGACTGCCGATCAAATTCGTTCAGTAATTACAGCTGATGCAGCCACTACCGGCAATAATTCCTATAAGAGCCTGCTGGGCACTGCCAATACTGACTGGCAGGATGAAATTTACCGATTGGCCTATGGTAACAATACCAATGTCAGTTTAAATGGCGCAGTATTGAATATGCCTGTTCGTGCATCTGTTGGTTATTATGGCCAGGAAGGTATTCTGCAGACTGATAAATTCAAACGCTTTTCCTCTTCCCTGAATCTGTCTCCCAAATTCCTGGATGATCATTTATCAGTAAATCTGAATGTAAAATTTAGTCAGACCAATAATGTCTTTGCGGATGGTGGTGCGGTAGGTTCTGCAGTTGCCTTTGATCCTACCCAGCCTGTACACGGCAGCAAATTTGGCGGTTATTATGAATGGTTGCAGGCAAATGGTCTGCCCATTGATCTTGCTTCCCGTAATCCGGTTGCCCTTCTCGAACTGCGTGATAACACTTCCAGGGTAAGGAGGCTTATTGGGAATGTTCAGCTGGATTATAAACTCCATTTCTTTCCGGATCTCCATATAATGTTAAATGCCGGAATAGACAGAGGATGGGGACGTGGTAATGATAATACAGACTCTTTATCTGCTACCCAATATAAAACTGGCGGTCGCAGAGTATTCTATAAGGAAGGAAAAGAGAACACCCTGATTGATGTTTCACTTTTTTATGTAAAGGAATTACCGTCTATAAAAAGCAAGATAGATGTGCTGGTCACACATAGCTACCAGGATTTCCTGACTGATAAGTTCAATTATGCTGCTTTCAGTTATCGCAAAATTGCGGATGCGGCTCACCCGGAGAAAAAAGATACCATTGCTGGTTCGGAGCCCAAATTCCTTACAGATAAACCTGAATACAGGCTGGAATCTTACCTGGGAAGGCTGAACTATACTTTCAATAATAAATATTTGCTGACGGCTTCACTTCGTCGGGATGCGAGCTCCAAATTCTCTCCTGAAACCAGGGTGGGTTATTTCCCTGCTTTTGCTGCTGCCTGGAAATTAAAAGAAGAATTCTTACGGGATGCTCCACTCTTCTCTGATCTGAAACTGAGATTTGGATGGGGTATCACAGGTCAGCAGGATGGAATTGATTATTATTCTTATTTGCCCCGTTATGCACGTAGCGTTAACCTGGCAGCAACTTACCAGTTTGGTAATTCCTTTTATGACTTTTTAAGACCATCAGCGTACGATGAAAAAATAAAATGGGAAACAACCACAACAACCAACCTGGGTCTTGATTTTAGTTTGCTGAATAACAGGATATCAGGTTCTGTGGATGTATATATGAAAAAGACAAAGGACCTGCTGAGCAAAATACCAGTTGCACCGGGTTCAAATTTTGATATCGAGCTGTTGACGAATGTGGGTAATATGGAAAATAAAGGAGTGGAGTTTGTTTTGAATACCACGCCAGTAAAAACAAAAATGGTAAGCTGGGATTTTGGTTTTAATGTAGCGTATAACAAATCGAAAATCACAAATCTTCTGAAATTCCCGGATCCAAATTTCAAAGGAATTTCTGTTGGTAAAATAAGTGGTGGTACCGGAAACCTTATTGGTAAATATGCTGTTGGTTATGCACCTCCAAGTTTCTTTGTTTACAAGCAGGTGTATGATGGTAAATCAGGCAAACCCATTGAAGGATTATATGAAGATCTCAACCGCGATGGAAAGGTGGATGAGCTGGACCGTTACCTGTACAAAAAACCTTCACCGGATGTTTTGCTGGGGATCAATACACAGTTAACCTATGATAAATGGTCATTTAGCATGGCGGCTCATGGAAGTTTTGGTAATTACCTGTACAATAACTTTAATTCAAACAACGGGGTGATCAGGGCTATAAAGAACCCGCTCAGCTTTATCGGCAATGCGTCTTCTGATTATTTTCAATCCACCCAGTTTGTAAACAACCAGTATTTCTCAGATTATTATATTGAAAATGCTTCCTTCCTGAGGTTAGATAATATCAACTTTGGATACAATGCGGGTAAAATATTAGGTAACACTACCAATACGCGCATATCAGCCAATGTTCAGAATGTAGGCGTATTCAGTAAATACAAAGGATTGGATCCTGAGAACTCAGATAATTTCGGAATAGATAATAATATCTATCCAAGACCCATAGTATTTACACTCGGCGTAAACGTTGATTTCTAATTTATTTAAATGATTGAGGATATGAAAAGCAAATTCATTAAAAATATATCGCTTATACTGCTACTGGCAGTAATACTGGTATCCTGCGCGAAGAAGCTTGATCTTTTTCCGCAGAATGATCTCACTCCGGAAACTACTTATTCAAATGTTGCCGGTTATAAAAGTGTGCTCGCCAAAATATACGGAACATTATCGATAACCGGGAACCAGGGCGCTGCCGGTGCTCCCGATATTGCTGGCGGACTGGATGAGGGTTCACAGGTTGCGTTTATCCGTATGCTATTCAATTGCCAGGAATTGCCAACAGATGAGGCAGTAGTTGCCTGGAATGACCAGACCATTCATGATTTCCATGATCTGAAATGGACGGCTGCTGATCCTTTCCTGAAAGGTATCTATGCGCGACCCATCTATAATATCACACTGATCAATGAATATTTGAGGGAGTCAACAGATGAAAAACTGGCAAGCCGGAAAATTACAGGAACAGGCGCCGATGATATTAAGAAGTCGAGAGCTGAAGCAAGGTTTCTGCGTGCATTCAATTACTGGGTTATGATGGACCTGTTTGGCAAGAGCACATTCATTACAGAAGAAAATAAAGTGGGAACTGATCTTCCCGGAGAGATCAACCGTGCAGATCTTTTCAGCTATATCGAGAAAGAATTAAAGGATAT
>Ga0136846_1225795_pt1 | contig 13599 bp, 12 predicted proteins | sample HopSoiMetagenom2_FD_96841 | JGI IMG/M metagenome (GOLD analysis project Ga0136846, IMG submission 96841) | Grasslands soil microbial communities from Hopland, California, USA - 2 Assembly 2016 (version 4) | ecosystem: Environmental > Terrestrial > Soil > Grasslands | place: USA: Hopland... | reverse complement strand
ATGCCGGCGGTCTCGAGCTCCCACGCCGTCAGGCGCGAACCCTGGAGGAGCGGACGCGTCTCGTCCACCCACACGTGGGCGAGCAGCCCGCGTTCCCACGCAGCGAAGAGCGCGCCGACGGCGCTCCCGTATCCGCCGGTAGCGAGACCGCCCGCGTTGCAATGCGTCAGCGCGCGCGAGCGCGGCCCGAAGAGCTCCGCGGCGTGCGCGGCCATCCGGCGACAGCGCCCCACCTCCTCCTGATGCAGTCGCCGCGCGTGCGCGGGCGTCGGCTCCTCGCGCATCTCGGCGAGCGCCCAGGTCAGGTTGACCGCCGTCGGCCGGGAGCCCGCGAGCGCGGCGGCCGCCGCATCGACGTCCTCACCACGCGCCGCCGCGAGCGCCAGCCCGTATGCGGCCGCGACGCCGATCGCCGGCGCACCGCGGATCGCCAGCTCGCGGATCGCGACGACGAGCTCGTCCACCGTCCGGCACTCGAGCTCGACCTCCTCGTCCGGCAGCCGCCGCTGGTCGAGGAGGACGACCTTCGGGCCGTCCTCCTCGAACCGAACGATGTCCTCTGGTTCTAGGTTCCTTCGTCCCACGAGGCCAGGTACTTCTCCTGCTCCTCCGTGAGCTTGTCGATCTCGACGCCCATCGTCTCGAGCTTGAGGCGCGCGATCTCCTTGTCGATGTCGACCGGCACCGGATAGACCTTCCGCTCGAGCTCGGCCGCGTGCTGGATCGCGTACTCAGCGGACAGGGCCTGGTTCGCGAAGGACATGTCCATCACGAGCGCGGGATGGCCTTCGGCAGCCGAGAGGTTCACCAGCCGGCCGTCGGCGACGAGATAGATGCGCGTGCCGTCGTCGAGCGTGAACTCCTCGACGAACGCCCGCGCTTCGCGGGTTTCGGTCGCCAGCGACTTCAGCCCCGGAATGTCGATCTCGACGTTGAAGTGACCGGTGTTCGCGAGGATCGCACCGTCCTTCATCTGCGCGATGTGCTCCTTGCGGATGACGGACTTGTCGCCGGTGGCCGTGCAGAAGATGTCGCCGACCGCCGCAGCCTTCTCCATCGGCAGGACCTCGTACCCGTCCATCGTGGCTTCGAGCGCACGCATCGGATCGGTCTCGGTCACGATCACATGCGAGCCCATCCCCCGTGCCCGCGAAGCGACGCCGCGGCCGACCCACCCGTAGCCGGACACGACGAACCGCTTGCCGGCGAGCAGGACGTTCGTCGCACGGATGATCCCGTCGATCGTCGACTGCCACGTGCCGTAGCGGTTGTCGAACAGGTGCTTCGTCTGCGCGTCGTTGACGGCGATCACCGGGAAGCCGAGGGCTCCGTCGCGCTCGAGCGCCTTGAGCCGGATGACGCCGGTGGTCGTCTCTTCCGTCCCGGCGATGATGTCGCCGAGCTGCTCGCGCCGCGCGGAGTGCAGTACGCCGATGACGTCGGCGCCGTCGTCCATCGTCAGCTGCGGCTTGTGGTCGACCGCAGCCTCTATGTGCGAGTAGTAGGTGTCGTTGTCCTCGCCCTTGATCGCGAAGACCGCGATGTCGTACTCATCGACGAGCGCAGCGGCGACGTCGTCCTGCGTCGACAGCGGGTTCGACGCGCAGAGGACCACATCCGCGCCGCCGGCCTTCAGCGTGCGCGCGAGGTTCGCGGTCTCGGTCGTCACGTGCAGGCAGGCGGAGATGCGATAGCCGGAGAGCGGCTGCTCCCGGTCGAAGCGGTCGCGGATCGCAGCGAGCACCGGCATCTGCCGGTCGGCCCACTCGATCCTCCGCACCCCCTCGGGGGCGAGCGAGATGTCCTTGACGTCGTGCCGTTTGGTGGTTGCCATGCAGTCCTTTCGTTTACGCGACGAGGAGGCGCTCGTGCTTTCGTTGCTCCCAGTCGAGGGCAGAGAGCTCTGTGCCCGCGAGCCACGAGTCGACCGCAGCGCGCAGCTCGGGCTCGCGCCGCAGCCGAGCGGCGAACGCGATGTCCGTGAGCTCGACGTTGAAGTGCTGACGCAGCCGCCGCAGGGAACGCAGCTGGTTGAGCTCGAGCAGCCCGTACGCCCGGTACCCCGCCGCCGTGCGGCGTGGGACGACCAGGCCGGCGCGCTCGAGATACCGCAGCATCCGCGGCGACCAGCCCGTCCCGGCGGCCGCCTCCCCGACGGTTTTGCCTTCGATCACGACCGCAACCTTAACACAAGCCTGTCAAGGCTTTCGCGCGATTCCAGATAGGCAGCCGCGCCGCCGTACCGGCGGTCCACCTCCCCCAGGACCTCGATCATCGTCCGGCCGGCCGGGACGGCGACTCGCATTCGGCGCTTCCGGTCCTCCTCCGTCGCCGCTCCGGCGAACCAGGCGTCGTTGTACGGCGCGAAACTCTCGTCGCTGAGCCCGTGGTCGGCCGCGATCTCGTCTCGCCCCACGCCGGCGGCATCCAGAATCAGCGCGACCACGAGGCCGGTGCGGTCGCGGCCGCCGGCGCAGTGCACGACGACCGGCTCCTCCGCGGCAGCCAGGAGTCCCACCGCGCGCGCGAAAGCCGGCTGCGACGCTGCCAACTGCGTCAGATACGCCTCCCGCATCGAGTGCCACTCGGTCGGCGGCGTGATCGGCACGTGTGCGACGGGCACCGGCGCGGAGGCGTCGGGATCCGCCGCGACCTCGCGATCGGCGCGCAGGTCGATGACGCTCCGCACGCCGTAGTCGAGGAGCGCCTGCCAGCCGCGATCCGTGAGGCCGCGGATCGAGTCCGCGCGCACGACGACGCCGAAGCGCGTCTCGCCTCCATCGACGAGGGCGAGCCCGCCGAGGTCTCGAACGTTCACGCATCCATCCCAGACGAGGATGCGCTCGGAGGTCAAGGCTCGGACGTGCCCTCCCGTCCGTAGCGGTCCTCGAGCCTGACGACGTCGTCGAGGTGATTGGTCGACACCTCCACGATCGTCGTGTCCTCCAGCGCGGTCACGCGGTGGACGGTGCCCGGCCGGAACCGAAAGGTCGCGCCCGCACCGATCACCTCCTGCTTCAGAACCGGGTCGCCCGCCGAGCCGAGCTCGAGCTTCGCCCGCCCCTCCTGGACGAGCCAGGACTCGTCCTTGACTCGGTGGAACTGCAGGCTGAGCGACTCCCCCGCCTTCACGAACAGCACCTTGCCGACATAGTGGTCGGCCTCTGCCCAGATCAGCTCGTATCCCCAGGGCTTCTCGACCTTGCGGGGCTCGAACGCCCAGGCGTCGAGGCCCTCGAGGTTGGGCGAGTCGACGCTCACCCGGCGACTTTACGCCCTAGCGATTGCGCGCGAGCGTCGGGCGCAGCTCGGGATGCGCGGCATAGTGCTCCTCCGCGCGCTGGAGATCCTTGGGCGTGTTCACGGTGATCCAAAGGCCCTCGTGACGGAACCCGTAGAGCTTGCCCTCGCCCGCGAGCTCCGGGAATGTCGACTGCTCGTGGTCGCCCCGGTCGGGCAGGCGCTCGAGCGCCTCGTCGTCGAGCACGTACACGCCGGCGTTCACCCAGTGCGGGAGGCGGGGCGCCTCGCGGAAGCCCGTCACCCGGTCGCCTTCGTCGAGCTCGACGACGCCGAACTGCGACTTCAGCGGAGCGACGACGATCGTCGCCGCGGCCTCGCGCTCTTCATGCGCCTCCAGGAACGCGCGCAGGTCGACGTCGTGCAGCTCGTCGCCGTTGAACGCGAAGACGGGGCCGGTCTCGTCCCGCGCCTGTGCGGCGAAGCGCAGCCCTCCCCCACGGCCTAGCGGCTCGGGCTCGGCGACGGCGGCGATCTCGGCCCCCAACCCCGACAGCTTCGCCTCGAACAGCCCGGCCTGCCCCGCCCCGCAGCTCACGATCACGCGGTCGACGCCGGCACGTACGAGCTGCGACACCTGGTACTCCGCCAGGGGATGGCCGGCGATCGGCACGAGCGCCTTCGGCTGGCCCCGCGCCGCGTCGCCGAGGCGCGTCGCCTGGCCGCCCGCCAGGATGATCGCCTCCACTAGCCGGAGACTCGCTCGCTCGGCTCCGGCGTCTCCGGCAGCGACTCGAACGCAGAGCTCTGGCGGCCGATGCCCTCGTACGCGAAGCCCGCCCGCCGTGTCTCCTCGGGATCGAGCAGGTTGCGGCCGTCGATGATCAGCGGCCGCGTCATGGCGTCGCGAACCTCCGCGGACGCGAGCCCGCGCAGCTCGTCCCACTCGGTCACGATCACGGCCGCGTCGGCGCCCGTCACCGCCTCGAGCACGCTGTCGCTGAGAACCGCGCCCTTCATCAGCTCGCCCGGCCGCGCGACCGGGTCCCACGCACGCACCTCTGCGCCCTCCGCCAGCAGCCGCGACGCGAGCACGAGCGACGGCGCCTCGCGCATGTCGTCGGTGCCCGCTTTGAAGGCGAGCCCGAGCAGCGCAACCTTCTTCCCGCGCAGCCGGCCGAGGTGCTTCTGCAGCTTCTGGATCACGCGCCGCTTCTGCAGCTCGTTGACCTCGATCACGGCCGCGAGCAGCTGGAAGTGGTAGCCGGAGTTCGATGCGAGCTGCTTCAGCGCGAGCGAGTCTTTCGGGAAGCAGCTGCCGCCGTAGCCGATGCCTGCCCGGAGGAAGTGCGGCCCGAGGCGGTGATCGAGGCCGACGCCCTGCGCGACCTCGACGACGTCGGCGCCGACGGCCTCGCACACGTTGGCGATCTCGTTGATGAACGAGATGCGCGTCATCAGGAACGCGTTCGCCGCAAGCTTGATCATCTCCGCCGACGCGACGTCGGTGCGCACCACCGGTGCCGCGATGCGGCTGTACAGCGCCTCGACGCCGGCTCCGTCCTCGTCGGCGAACGCGCCGATCACGATCCGGTCGGGAGCGAGGAAGTCGCGCACCGCGTGCCCCTCCGCCAGGAACTCCGGGTTCGAGACGTAGCCGACGTTCGTCAGGCCGCGCGCCTCGAGCGCCGCGCGAACCTTCTCACCCGTCCCCACCGGCACGGTCGACTTCATCACGAGCACCTGGCGGCGGTCGACCCGCGGGAGGTCGTCCAGCGCCGACCAGACGAACGACAGATCCGCGTCGCCGGAATACGTCGGCGGGGTCTGCACGCAGACGAAGAGAGCGTCCGCCTCCTCCAGGTCGCCGGCGTCGAGCGTGTACCTGATCCGCTCGCGGTTCCGCGCGAGCACGTCCGGCAGGTCGGGCTCGTGGAACGGCATGCGCCCCGCCTGCAGCGCGGCGATCCGGTCCGGCACGACGTCGCGCACGATCACCTCGTGACCGAGCTCTGCGAAGCAGCCGCCGGTGACGAGCCCGACCCAGCCCGCGCCGAAGACGCCGATCGTTTGCGATTCCGCCATGGGCCGGGAAGCCTACTTCGGGAGAGGCTGCAGCCCGCGCGCGATCGCGAGCATCGTCTCGTTCGTGAGCGAGTCGAGGACGGTGTTCACGACCCAGTACGTCGCGCCGTTCTCGCGCAGCACGACCATGTGCAGGTGCGGCCCGGAGTAGTAGAGCGAGAACTGCCGCTTGTGGATCCGCTGGTTGAAGCTCGCGTCGGCGAGCGCCGGAGCCTCGTCCCAGTTGGTCTCCTCGATCCCCCAGTACTCGTTCAGGCCGGTGGCGAACGTGACGCGCACGGCCTTGTAGCCCCGCTTGATGTTGTAGGCGCGGATCGGCGCGTCGAACTCCAGCTTGGCGAAGTCGGCCACGAAGCGCGGCACCTCCAGCCTGAACGGAACGCGTCGGCGCAGGCTCAGCAGCTCCGAGCGCGTCAGCGACGGGTTGAGCGAGACCTGCGGCCGCGCCTTCTTCGGCGTCTGGTCGACCGGCGCGGGTGCGATCGAGCCGTGGAAGTTCTGCCCCACGACGACCGTGGCCATCGCGCCGTTCGCCAGCGTCGTCATCGTCGGCGGAAGCGGCTCCACGTCGGGGTCGCCGAAGAGGTTGCCGATCTGCGTCGCCGCGGGCTTCGAGTGCAGCTGCGCGGTGTCGTAGTACACCGTCGTACGGAAGTAGTTGTAGCGGGGCGCGTTCTGCGGCTGCCCGCTCGGCGGCGTGAGGATCTTGTAGCCGCGCTGGCCCAGCTCGTACGCCGCGTTCGCGGCGGAGCCCGAGACCCCGTTGCCGTTCAGCACGGTCGTCGTGACGGACTTCGGGCTCAACGCGCGCGAGCGGTGCTTGATGCCGAAGGCGACGTCGCGGGCCTTCTCCGGTGACTTGACGTCGGGATTGACGAACTCGCGCACGGCTTGCGAGATGTTGGAGGGATCCGTCGTCAGCTCGGCGTAACCGGACAGGCCCTGGATGCGCGACTGGAAGACGTGGCCCGACGGCAGGCCGTGCGCGAAGAAGAGGTAGTCCTTGAGGGTGCTCACGTCGAGCTGCTTGTTTCCGCCGCGCCCGACGACGACGTTGTGCTCGATCGCGTTCGCGATCTGCAGCACCGTGTCGATGCTCAGCTGTGACGAGATCTGCTCCTTCAGCGCCTTGAGGAACAGCTGCTGCCGCGCGTTGCGGTAGATGTCGGAGTCGAAGTGCCGGTACCGCACGTATGCGAGCGCGTTCGTCGCGTTCACGCGCTGGTAGCCCGGCCAGAGGTTGATCTTCGACACGCCGGGACAGTTGGTGGGATCGCACAGGTAACGGTGATCGACGTCGACCCAAACGCCGCCCAGGTTGTTGACGAGGTCCATGAACCCGCGGAAGTTGACGGTGACGAAGTAGTTGACCGGCAGTCCCGTCAGCGCGCGGACCGTTTCCACGCTTCCGGCCGCACCGCACTCCGAGAACGCATAGTTGATCCGCTCCCGTACGTCCGCATGGCCCGGGCACTTCACGTCCGTGATCAGGTCGCGCGGAAACGAGAGCAGGGAGAGCGACTTGTTGATCGGGTCGGCGCGGACGAGGATCAGCGTGTCGGAGCGCCCGGTGAGGTCGGCCTGGAAGCCTTTGCGCCGGTCGGTGCCGATGACGAGCGCGATCGTCGGCTGGCTCGGATCGGCGAGGTCGAGCCGCTTCGCGGCGGCGATGTCGGCCTTCGTCTTGGGGCTGATCGCGTCGACGAACTGGTGCCCCTTGAGATAGGCAGCGCCGCCGGCCGCTGCGCCGATGATCAGCGCGGCGAGGATCGTCCAGAGGAAGATCGCCGCGACCAGATGCCACGCACCGCGCTTCGGCGGGTCGGGCTGCCGATACCGGCTCATGGGTGTCGGCGGCGACGGCGGATAGATCGCGCGGCCGTTGCCGTTCAGCTCGGCGCCGCGCCCCATACCTCTCTTGAGCGTGGTCTTCATCGGGGCCTGAAACAGGACGGCGCCCGTTACGAGGGCGCCAGCCGACCAGGAGGATAGCCGACCGTCCGGCCGGCTCCGGCGATCAGCGCTTCAGGCGCTCGGCGACGAGCGTGGCCAGCTTGCGCTCGAGCGAGAGCGGGATCGGTCTCGCCGGGGCGCCGAGCGAGGCGACCAGCACGCTGCCGTCGGCCCGGCCGCGCGAGAAGGCGTAGATGTCGATCCGGCCGTCGATTCTCTGGGTGCCCACGGTCATCCGGAACCTGAGCCCGTACGTCAGCTGCCGCGGCGCGAGCTTCCCGATCTTCAGCGAGCCACTCGAGAGCAGGGTGAACTTCACGCCCGAGCCGTTCGCGAACTCCTGCTGCATCGCGACCCGGAAGCAGCGGTCGAACGGGTACGCCTTGAGGCGGTTGAACGCCGCGATCGCCTCGCGTTCGGTCGCCCAGACCTCGCCGTCGGAGTCCTCGAAGCTGTCCTCCCGGCCGAAGTCCGGGCTCTTCGCCCGGCCGGTCAGGACGAGGTCGGAGAGATTCGGGTTCTTGCAGTAAGAGGGCGCGTTCGCGTCGCCCTGGCTGTCGAGCTGCTCGACCCGCCAGTCGCCGGGGCCCAGGTCGTCGTGGCTGACGATGATCCGGTGCGCCCACGCCTGGTCGGCGGGGTTGAAGCGGTGCTGGGGCTCGCGCGGATCGCCCGCCAACGCGGCGGATGCCGCGGCGAGCGCCACGAGCACGACGACGGTCAGACCGAGGCGGCGGGCCATGTGGCCTGAATCGGCCTCAGCGGCTGGCGACTTCCTCCCTCGAAAGGGGTACATAGCCCAGGTTCGGGCCGAGCCAGCGCTCGGCCTCCTCGAGCGACATGCCCTTGCGGGCGGCGTAGTCCTCCACCTGGTCGAGCCCGAGCCGGCCGACGGAGAAGTAGCGCGCCAGCGGATGTGCGAGGTAGATCCCGCTGACGGCCGCGGCAGGGCTCATGGCGAACGACTCGGTCAGGGACACCCCGCCGGCCTCTTCGGCACCGAGGAGGTCGAAAAGCTTGCGCTTCTCCGTGTGGTCCGGACAGGCGGGATAGCCGAACGCCGGCCGAATGCCTCGGAACCTCTCCGCTACGAGCTCCTCGGTCGAGAGCTGCTCGTCCGGCTCGTACCACGCGCGGCGCGCGACCTCGTGCAGGTATTCCGCGAACGCCTCGGCAAGGCGGTCGGCGAGCGCCTTGACCATGATCGCCCGGTAGTCGTCGTGCTCGGCCTCGTAACGCGCGGCCAGCTCGTCGGCCCCGTGGATCGCGACGGCGAACGCGCCGACGTGGTCGCCGTCGGGGCTGACGTAGTCGGCGAGGCAGCGGTTCGGGCGCGAGTCGCCGTACGCCGACTGCTGCCGGAGGAACGTGAACCGTGTGCCCTCGTCGACGACGACGTCGTCGCCGTCGGAGTGCGCCGGCCACCAGCCGTAGACGCCGCGCGCGTGCAACAACTCGCCGTCGACGATCTGCCGGAGCAGCTCCTGTGCGTCCTCGTACAGCTCGCGCGCCGCCGGCTGCTCGAGGATCGCGGGGAACTTGCCCTTCAGCTCCCAGGCGTGGAAGAAGAACTGCCAGTCGATGTACTGCACGAGCGTCGTCAGCTGCGGCTCGACCACCTTCGAGCCAAGTGACGGCGGCTGCGGCAGGTCGTCGAACGGGACGCGCTCCTTGTTCGCGCGCGCCTCGTCGAGCGGAAGCAGCGGCTTGCGCTCCTTCTCGGCATGCTGCTCGCGGAGACGCTCCTGGAGCTCTCGGTTCTCCGCGTCGAGCGTCTCCTTGCGCGAGGGGTCGAGCAGGTTCGACATGACCCCGACGACGCGTGACGCGTCGAGCACGTGCAGCGTCGGCTCCGAGTACACGGGCGCGATCCGGACGGCCGTGTGCTGCTTCGAGGTCGTGGCGCCGCCGATCAGCAGCGGCAGATCGAGCTCCCGCCGCTCCATCTCCTTCGCGACGTTGACCATCTCGTCGAGCGACGGCGTGATCAGCCCGGAGAGGCCGACGACGTCGCAGCCTTCCTCGAGCGCGGTGTCCAGGATCTTGTCGGCAGGCACCATCACGCCGAGGTCGATCACCTCGTAGTTGTTGCAGCCGAGCACCACGCCGACGATGTTCTTGCCGATGTCGTGCACGTCGCCCTTGACGGTCGCGAGGACGACCTTCCCCTGCGCCCGCGGCCGCCCGTCGCCCCGCGCCTTCTCGGCCTCCATGTACGGCTCGAGGTAGGCGACCGCGCGCTTCATCGCGCGCGCGCTCTTGACCACCTGAGGGAGGAACATCTTTCCCGATCCGAACAGATCGCCGACGATCGACATCCCGTTCATCAGCGGGCCCTCGATCACGTCGAGCGGGCGCGGGTGCTTCTGGCGCGCCTCCTCGGTGTCGTCCTCGATGAAGTCGACGATGCCGTGGACGAGCGCGTGCGACAGGCGCTCCTCGACCGGTGCTTCGCGCCACGAGAGGTCGCGCTCGCGCTTCGTGCCTTCGCCCGCGACGCGCGACGCGTACTCCACGAGGCGCTCCGTCGCCTCGGGACGACGGTTGAAGATGACGTCCTCGACGCGCTCGAGCAAATCCGGCTCGATGTCTTCGTAGACGGCGAGCTGGCCGGCGTTGACGATGCCCATGTCCAGTCCGGCGGCGATCGCGTGGTAGAGGAAGGCGGCGTGCATCGCCTCGCGGACGGCGTCGTTGCCGCGGAAGGCGAAGCTGAGGTTGGAGATGCCGCCCGAGACTCGCGCGCCGGGGCAGCGTTCCTTGATGATGCGCGTCGCCTCGATGAACGCCTTCGCGAACTCGGCGTGCTCCTCGATACCGGTCGCGACGGCGAGGACGTTCGGGTCGAAGATGATGTCTTGGGCCGTCCAGCCGTCCGCGGTCAGCAGCCCGTAGGCCCGCTCGCAGATCTCGACCTTGCGCTGGGCCGTGTCGGCCTGACCCTTTTCGTCGAACGCCATCACGACGACGGCCGCGCCGTAGCGGCGGACGCGGCGCGCCTGCTCGAGGAAGGCGTCCTCTCCCTCCTTCAGGGAGATCGAGTTGACGACGCCCTTGCCCTGCAGGCATTTGAGCCCCGCCTCGATGACCGTCCAGCGCGAGCTGTCGACCATGACCGGGATGCGGGCAACGTCCGGCTCGGTCGCGAGCAGGTTCAGGAACGTCGTCATCGCCTGCTCCGAGTCGAGCAGGTCGGCGTCCATGTTGACGTCCAGGATGTTCGCGCCGCCGCGCACCTGCTCGAGCGCGACCTCGACCGCCTCCTGGAAGTCGCCGCCCTCGATCAGCCGGCGGAACCGCGCCGAGCCGGTGACGTTGGTGCGCTCGCCGACCATGACGAACGTCGAGTCCTCGAAGATGCGGAACGGCTCCAGGCCGCTCAGCCGCGGCACCGACTCGCGCGGCGGGAGACGTCTCGGTGACTGTCCCTGCACCGAGTCCTTGATCGCCCTGACGTGGTCGGGCGTGGTGCCGCAGCAGCCGCCGACGACGTTGACGAGGCCGTCCTGCGCGAACTCGCGCAGGTAGCGGCTCGTGTCGCGCGGCTGCTCGTCGTGCGTGCCCATCTCGTTCGGCAGGCCCGCGTTCGGGTGGCACGCGACCCAGGTCGGCGCGATTCGGGCGAGGTCCTCGACGAACGGACGCATCTCGCGTGCGCCGAGCGAGCAGTTGACTCCGACGATGAAGGGGTTCGCGTGCTCGACCGAGAGCCAGAACGCGTCCACGGTCTGACCCGACAGGTTGCGGCCGCTGCGGTCGATCGCCGTGAATGAGATCCAGAGCGGCAGCTCGGGCGCCGCGTCCTGCGCCGCAGCGATCGCCGCCTTGGCGTTGAGGGTGTCGAAGATCGTCTCGATCAGCAGGAAGTCGACCCCGCCCTCGGCCAGCGCGCTGATCTGCTCCGCGTACACCTCGCAGAGCTGATCGAACGTGTGCGTCCGGAACGCGGGATCGTCGACCCGCGGCGACAGCGAGAGCGTGACGTTGAGCGGGCCGACGGAGCCGGCGACGAAGCCGTCCACCTCGTCCGCAGCCTGGCGTGCGAGCCGTGCCCCCTCGACGTTGAGCTCGCGGACGTGCGCCTCGAGGCCGTAGTCGGCCTGCCCGATCGAGGTCGCCGTGAAGGTGTTCGTCGTCGCGATGTCGGCGCCGGCGGCGAAGTACTGCCGGTGGATGTCGAGCACGACCTCCGGCCGCGTGATGTTGAGCAGGTCGGGATCGCCGGCGACATCGTGTGGGTGATCCTTGAACCGCTCGCCACGGTAGGCCTCCTCCCCGCGCACCTGCCGCTGGATCAGGACGCCCCACGACCCGTCGAGCACGGCGATGCGCTCGCGGAGAATGGCTTCCAGTCGTGTGCGCGCGTCCTGCATTCCCTACTCCGTTCTGCCTGGAGAGAACCGCGCCTTGCTGGGGACGCGCGCGGGCTCTTTAGGCGTTTGGTAACCCGGTCGCCAAGCTGCCTTTCAAAGCTTTCCGGGGCGCCCCCAGTCTAGCGGTAGCCCTGTTCTGCGGCGTATTCCTCCACGAGGAACTTCGGCGCGCACATCGCCCAGGCGTTCTCGACCAGGTCGCGCATCTCCTCGGCGTCGATGGCGTCGAGCCGCACGTGAACCCAGTGGTAGCGCATGTCCGCCTCGCCGGGCAGCGAGAACTTGTCCGGTTCGGACTCGACCAGCGCGGCCCGCCAGTCCTTCGGGAAGCCGAAGCCCATCGTCTCCCCGTCCTTGGAGAAGGAGAGGAAGACGATCCGGCCCACGCGGAACTTGAGCCGGCCGCGGACGTACGCCTCGGAGGCACGGGGCAGCACGCGTGCGACCTCCTGCACCTCTGCCACCGTCACCGGCATGGCGTCAGATTAGGCGTCGAATTAGGGCGGCCTGGCGTCGAACACGATCTCGTAGCTGAAGCCACGGCCGTCGACCTGATACGCGTAGCACCCGGAGCCGCGCAGGAAGGTCGCCGCGGGGTTCAGGTCTGCATACGGCCCGACGAGCCGCAGCTCCGAGTGCAGCTTCCCGCTCCACTGCGGCCCCTGGTCGAAGCGCAGCAGGCCCGGCCCGTCCACCTGCCGTCCGCGCACGATGTACGGGCCGCGGTAGCGCGGGACCGTCCAGAGGACCTTCGTCCCGTCCCAGCCCTCGTAGCCCCAGCCGGCGAGGTACCTCAGCGTCGCGCGGCCGCCCTCGACGGAGAGCGTCGGGTACGCGGGGCCCGGCCCGGTCGACGGGTCCGTGGGGCATGGCGTGCCGGATGCAATGGTCGGGATGCGGAGCGGCCGCCGCAGGAGCCCGCGCCACCAGTAGACGAGGTACCCCTCGTGGCAGTCGAAGAGGTAGCGGTGATAGTCGGCGTTCCAGCGCGGCCTGCACGCCATCTGCCACTGCAGGCAGCGCGACTTGCCCGCAATCACCGCGCGCACGAACTGGTCGCTGCAACCGCGGCGTTGGTGGGCAGCGACCGGCGCCGCGAAAGCGAGCAGCGCCGCGGCGCTAGCCGCGGCCGGCAACAGCCAGCTGATTCTCCGCATGCTTGATCCGCTGTTCGAGCTGCCAGCGGTCGGCGTTCGACTCGCCGCGGTCGAGGCGCTCGAGCTCTGCCTGCGCCGTCTCGAGCTGCTCGCGCGCCCGGGCGTCGTCGACCTCGCTGGCGAGCACTGCGTCGTCGACAAGCGCGATCGCTCGATCGAGCTGGACCTGGAAGAAACCGGGACCGGTCGCGTATTCGCGCATCTCGCCGGCCCGCTCGATGTAGACGCGCGTCGACCCGGCCTTCAGCGTCGCGATCAGGGGCGCATGCCGCGCGAGCACCCCGATCTCACCGGCTGCGCCCGGCACGATCAGCATCTCCGCCTCGCCCTCGAACGCCGGGCCCTCGGGCGTCACCAGCGAAACGTCGAACTTCACGAGACGCCGGCCGGCTCGGGCTCGGCCTCGCGCTCGGCGACGGCCGTGTCCTCCGCGGCTTCCTCGCCCTCCGTCGGCTGTTCCCCTTCGCCCGCGAGCCGGCGGCCTTTCTCGGCCGCCATCTCGATCGTGCCGACCATGTAGAACGCCTGCTCGGGAAGCTCGTCGTGCTTGCCGTCGATGATCTCCTGGAAGCCCTTGATCGTGTCCTCGATCTTCACGTACTCCCCGGGAGTGCCCGTGAACTGCTCCGCGACGAAGTTCGGCTGCGACAGGAAGCGCTGGATCTTTCGTGCGCGCGCGACGACGAGCTTGTCCTCGTCGGAGAGCTCGTCGATGCCGAGGATCGCGATGATGTCCTGCAGGTCCTTGTAGCGCTGCAGGATCTCCTGCACGCGCGTCGCCGTCGAGTAGT
>Ga0136846_1224950_pt1 | contig 13599 bp, 14 predicted proteins | sample HopSoiMetagenom2_FD_96841 | JGI IMG/M metagenome (GOLD analysis project Ga0136846, IMG submission 96841) | Grasslands soil microbial communities from Hopland, California, USA - 2 Assembly 2016 (version 4) | ecosystem: Environmental > Terrestrial > Soil > Grasslands | place: USA: Hopland... | reverse complement strand
CGGGACGATCACGATTCCGCCCCCGACCCCGAACAGCGCGCTGAAGAACCCTGCGACGAGGCCGATGAGGACGAGCCGCACGCTCGTATCCTAGGCGCGTGGAGCTGCCGGCCCGGCTCGCGCAAGACCCGTCGCGCTCGGCGATCCTGCTGGACGTCGACGGCGTGCTCGCGCCGATCGTCGCGCGACCCGGCGACGCGCGCGTCCCCGACGACATCCGGGCGGAGCTACGACGCCTCGCGGCGCGCTACGCGCTCGTCGCGTGCATCTCGGGACGCGCCGGCGCGGATGCGCAGTCGGTGGTGGGCGTGCCGGAGCTGCGGTACGTCGGGAACCACGGCCTCGAGCTCGAGCCCGCGGCGGACGAGTGGTCGGCCCGGCTTGCCGCGTTCCTCGACGACGTCGACTGGGCGCACGTCGAGAACAAAGGCGTGACGGCGGCGCTGCACTACCGCGGCGTGCCCGACGAAGCCGCGGCGCGTCGCGAGCTCGACACGATTGCGGAGCGCGCGCGAGCGGCCGGCCTCGTCGCGCGCTACGGCCGCAAGGTGCTCGAGCTCGTCCCGCCGCTCGAGGCGAACAAGGGGAGCGCGGTCCGCCGGCTGCTCGGCGAGCGCCGGCTCCAGCGCGCGCTGTACGCCGGCGACGACACCACCGACCTCGATGCGTTCGAGGCTCTGGATGGCCTCGAGCTCGGCATCCGCGTCGCCGTCTCGTCCCCAGAGGGCCCGCCCGAGTTGCGCGAGCGGGCCGACATCGTGCTCGACGCGCAGCCGGAGGTGCTGTCCTTGCTCCGCGCGCTCTAGGTGCGCACGCGTTCCTGGCTCTCGGCGTCGAACATCCGGAGCTTGTCGCGCGCGACGAAGAACTCGTTGCGCTCGCCGCTCGCCAGCCGCTCCTCGACCGGCAGCTTCGCCACGAGCGCCGTGTCGCGGAGGCGGAGGTGGACGATCTGCTCGTCGCCGAGGTATTCGACGACCTCGACGGCGGCGTCGAAGCGAAGGCCGTCACCGTTGCCGCCGACGTCGACGTGCTCGGGCCGGAAGCCGACGACGCGCTCGTCCCCGCCGGCGGAGACGAGCGGTGCCGGAACGAGGTTCATCGCAGGCGAGCCGATGAACCCGGCGACGAACATGTTCGCGGGATCCTCGTACAGCTCCTCGGGCGTGCCGACCTGCTGCAGGACGCCGAGGTTCATGACGGCGATGCGGTCGCCCATCGTCATCGCCTCGACCTGGTCGTGCGTCACGTAGATCGTCGTGATGTCGAGCCGGTCCTGCAACTTGAGGATCTCGGCGCGCGTCTGCACGCGCAGCTTCGCGTCGAGGTTCGAGAGCGGCTCGTCCATCAGGAACGCCGAGGGCTCGCGGACGATGGCGCGACCGAGCGCGACGCGCTGGCGCTGGCCGCCGGAGAGCTGCTTCGGCTTGCGCTTGAGCAGCGGGCCCAGGTCGAGGATGCCCGCGGCCTGCTGCACGCGCTCGTCGATCTCCTTGCGTGGGACCTTCTTGTTGCGCAGCCCGAACGCGAGGTTGTTGTAGACCGTCATGTGCGGATAGAGCGCGTACGACTGGAACACCATCGCGATGTCCCGCTGCACCGGCGCGACGTTGTTCACCACGCGCTCGCCGATCAGCAGGCGGCCGTCGGAGATCGGCTCGAGGCCGGCGATCATGCGGAGCGCGGTCGTCTTGCCGCAACCCGACGGGCCGACGAGGACGAGGAACTCGCCGTCGGCGACGTCGAGGCTCAACTCGTTGACCGCAACGGTCCCGTCGTAGCGCTTCGTCACGCGGTCGAACGTCACGGTCGCCATCAGGCGGGCATCTCCTCAGGGGGCAGGAACAGGCGCGCGGTGGCGAGAAACGAGTAGGCGACCGTCAGCGTCAGCAGCGGCAGGATGGTCGCCGCGCCGATGAGGTTGACGGCGAACAACGCCGCGCCGAGCGCGAGCAGGCGCGACGGCGACCGCAGCGCAAGCAGGGACGCACGGCGGAGCGCGCCGCCGACGCCCTCCTCGGGCGCGCCGACGGCGAGCGGCCAGGAGACGAGGACGACGAGCAACGCCAGAGCGGCAACGTAGACGGCGAGCACCGCGAGCGGCAGCACCCGGTGTCGTTCCGAGGCGTAGAACGTGGCCGTCAGAACGCCGAGCAGCAGGACTGCCCCGCTGACGGCGCCGAGTGCGAGCCCCTGCTTCCAGAACCGCCGCGCGCCGGCAACGGCATCTCTGAGCTCGAACTCCTCCTCGCGCACAAGGCGCACCGTGCAGTGGACGAGGCCGGCGACGACCGGCCCGGCGACGACCGGGGCGACGAGCAGCACGAGCGGGAAGGCGCTGACGAAGAGCACGACGGCCGCGACCGCAAGGGACAGGGCCGTGTTGACGATCAGCAAGCGCCACGAGAAGCGATACGTGTCGACGAGCGCCAGGCGAAGCGCCACGCGGACGGTCATCCCTTCACCCCCGCCGATGCAACTCCGGCGACGAAGTAGCGCTGGAAGACGAGGTAGACGAGCACCACCGGGGCGAGCGCGATCATCGTCGCCGCCATCAGGGAGTTCCAGAGCGTGCGATAGGTGAAGACGAACTGCGCGAGCCCGACCGGCAGCGTCCAGTGCTGAGGCGACTGCAGCAACAGGTTCGCCCAGAAGAAGTCGTTCCACGTTCCCTGGAACTCGAGGATCGCGATCGCGGCCAGGGCGGGCCCGGCGAGGGGGAGCATCACCCGCCAGAACGTCTTGAAGAAGCCGGCGGCGTCGAGCTTCGCGGCCTCCTCGAGGTCGCGCGGGATCGTGAGGAAGTACTGCCGCATCAGGAAGAGCGCGGTCGCGCTGACCATCCTGATCGCCCAGTAGCCCTGGTACGTGTCGACGAGGTTCCAGTGCGTGAGCGGGAACACGGTGAGCATGCGGTAGATCGGGACGAGCCGCAGCTGGTCGGGGATCATCAGCGTCCCGAGCACGAGGAAGAACAGGATCGTGCGGCCCGGGAAGCGCAGCCGCGCGAAGGCATAGCCGCCGACGGCCGCGAGAAAGACGGAGGTCAAGGTCACGGCCGCCGCCAGGACCGCGCTGTTCCCCATGTAGCGCGTGAAGTTGTAGTCGCCCAGCGCGGCGCGATACCCCGCGAGCGTCCAGTGGTGCGGCAACAGCGAGAAGTTCGCCGTCTCGGGCAACGGCTTGAACGACGTCGACAGGCTCCAGAGGAACGGGACGAAGAAGAGCAGCGAGATGCCGAACATCGCGCCGTACGCGACAGCGCGCTGGATGCGCTCCGAACGCGCGCGTCCCGGGATGCCGGCGGGCGCGCTCGAGCCGACGGCGACCGGCTCTCCGGCGGCGAGCTCCTCGACCGCTGCAAACGGCGGCGCCGCGGGCTCGGACATCAGGCGGCCTCCTGCCGGCCGAAGAACGCCCACTGGACGATCGTGAACAGGAAGATGACGACGAAGAGGACGACGCCGGCGGCGGCGGCGAGGCCGAGCTGCGCGTCCTTGATGGCGGTGTTGTAGATGTAGAGGACGACCGTGTAGGTCGAGTAGTCGGGCCCGCCGGTCCCCCGCGAGACGATGTATGCCTGGTCGAAGATCTTCATCGCGCCGATGATCGAGACGACGGCGACGAAGAAGTGCCCCGGCTTGAGCAAGGGGAACGTGATCTTCCAGAACTGGCGCCACGGCCCGGCACCGTCGATCGCAGCGGCCTCGTAGACGTCGGTCGGGATCGCCTGCAAGGCGGCGAGATAGAAGAGCATCATCGTGCCGGCCGTCGTCCACGCATTCAGGCCCGTGATCGCGGGGAGCGCCGTCTGCGGATCGTAGAACCACAGCTTGTGCAGCCCGAAGACCTTGTTGACGAGCCCGTCGACGTTCAGCAGATAGATGGCGATCGCCGTGATCGCGGCCGACGACGCGAGCGCCGGGAAGTAGAAGGCGCCGCGGAAGAACGTGCGGAAGCGGATGCGCTGGTTGACGATCACCGCGAGCAGCAGGCCGAGCGCCATCTGCAGCGGCACGACCCAGACGGTGTACTCGATCGTGTTCTTGACGGCGCGGCGGAAAAGCGTGTCGTGCCACAGGGTGGTGTAGTTCTTCCAGCCCACCTTGCCGAGCGGACCGAGGATGCCCCAGTCGAAGCGGCTGATGTACACCGCGTAGATCATCGGATAGATGAAGAACAGCACGAACACGGCCATCGGCACGGCCACGAACGCGTAGCCGACCAAGGCTTCGCGCCCCGCACCGGGCTGCCTCGTCCTTCCGAACAAGCGCCGCTTCGGAACCGCGATTGCCACGCCGCCCTCCTTGAAGGAACGCTCCCCGCGCGCGAGCTGCGCGCGGGGAGCGTCTCAGGTTCCTACCCCAGCGCGTCCCGCGCCGCTGAGTCGATCTTGTTGAGCATGTCGTCCAGGCTTTCCTTGCCTGCGAAGTACGACTGGAGCTCGTTGTTGGCAGTGTCGATCACCTTCGAGAAGCGAGGCGCGAACTGCCACGGGTGTGCATAGCCGGCCTGCTTCAGGAAAGCGCTGCGGCCCTTCGGGACCGTCACGTCCTTGCGCGCGGGCAGCGCGATCCCCTGCTGCGTCCACAGGTGCATGCCCTGCTTGCCGACGAGGTACGAGAGCAGCGTGAACGCCGCCTTCTTGTTGCCGGTGTTCTTCCCGATCGAGTACGAGACCGTGAACCCGAGGTTGCCGTTGACCTTGCCCTTCGGCAGCGGGCTGATCGTGTACTTCACGCCCGGGAACGTGTCCGACATGTAGCCGACGACCCAGTTGCCTTCGAAGATGATCGCGGCCTTCTCCTTGCCGAGCGCCTCACCGCACCAGCCGACGCCGAGCTTGTCATGCGTTGCCGCGAGACCTGCCTGCTGGAACCCGGCGTAGTACTGGACGGCCTGACGCACTGCCGCGCTCTTCACGGTCGGCGCCGTCTTCTTGGCGTTCAGGAACGACCCCTTGTTCTGGTAGACGAAGGCGAGCAGGCGCGCCCAGTCCGGGTCGATGCACAGCGGTGCGCCGCCCGGCACTGCATTGGCGTCCTTCAGCTTCTGCGCGACGGTGCGCAGCTGCGCCCACGTCTTCGGTGGCTTGACGCCGGCCTTGGCAAGCATCGCGTTGTTCGTCTCGATCGCCAGCGGCGACCAGTCCTTCGGCAGGCCGTAGATGTGGCCCTTGGACTTGAAGGCGGACACCAGCCGCGGGAAGAACGGCTTGATGTTGTAGTGCGTCTTCTTGATCCAGCTGTCGAGCGGCTCGAGCACGCCCTGCGACATCCAGTCGGGCGCGACGTTCGAGTCGACGTAGAAGACATCCGGCGGGCGCCGCGCGGCGAACTTCGCCAGCATCGCGGCCGGATAGTCGCCGTTGATCGGCGCGTAGTTCACCGTGTAGCTCGGGTGGCTGCGCTCGAACCCGCGGATCGTGGTTCGCAGTGCCGCCGTCTCGGCGGGCGACGACGCCCAGCCGCTCAGCGTGACGGTCGTCTTCTTCGCCGACGCCGCCCGGTCGGGCAGCAACGCTCGCGCCTGTGCGCCGGCGATCACGATCGCGCCGACGAATGCCGCGAGCACCAGAAATGATGCTCTCCTCATCCTGTTTCCTCCTCGTTTTCGGTTCTGGACCAAGCCAGAACCAACCCCCAAAGCACTGCTGGAGCTTGGCTCCAATCCCCCATCGATGCAGGATTCAAGACAATAGGACTACCCCGTGCAAGGGTTTGTTAGACCTTTTGCAACGCCTCCCAGGCGCGGCGGACGTCGTCTTCGGTCGTCCGCTCGTTGCCGACGGCGAGCCGGAGGACGTAGCGGCCGTCGAGCCGCGTGTGGGACAGGAACAGCTCGCCGCTCCGATTGACCCGCTCCACGAGCGCCTCGTTGTCGGCATCCGAGCCCTCGCGCCGGAAGCAGACGAGCGAAAAGTGACGCGCTGCGCAGACCTCCCAGCCGGGCTCGTCGCGCACCCAGCCCTCGAACAGCTCGGCGAGGCGCACCGCCTCGCGAATCCGCGCCTGGAGCCCTTCGCGGCCGTAGCAACGCAGCACCGCCCAGAGCTTGAGCGAGCGGAAGCGTCGCCCGAGCGCAGGCCCGTAGTCGGAGAGGCTGTCGGCCTCGTCGCTCGTTCGGAGGTACTCGGGGACGAGGCTGAACGCACGACGCAGGTCGTCGGGCCGGCTCGACCAGAGCAGCGAGCAGTCCATCGGCGTGAACAGCCATTTGTGCGCGTTCACGACGAGCGAGTCCGCACGCTCGACGCCTCGCTGTGACCAGCGCAGCTCCGGACAGACCCAGGCCGACCCGGCATAGGCGGCGTCGACATGCAGCCAGGCGCCTGCCGCGGCGCACGCGTCGGCGATGGCCGGCACGGGATCGACCGAGGCCGTCGACGTCGTGCCGACGGTGGCGACGACGGCTGCGGCGTCCGCGAGGTCGAGCTCGTCCGGTCGCAGGCGGAACTCCGCGTCGCCGGCGATCTTGCGCAGGTCGAGACCGAGCAGCCGAGCCGCCTTGTCGACCGACGAGTGCGCGTGCTCGGAGCAGACGACGACGTTGCGGCCGGTCGTCTCGCGCGCGGCCGCGAGCGCGGCGAGCGTCGAGGTCGAAGCGGTGTCCTCGATGTGGCCGTGCCAGCCCTGCGGCAGCCCGAGCAGCTGAGCCGTCCAGTCGAGCGTCAGGCTCTCGAGCTCCGTCGACGCGGGCGACGTGCGCCACAGGAACGCGACAGAGTTGAGCGTCGCGGCGAGCAGCTCGGCGAGGATGCCGGGCTCGGAGGCGCTGACGGAGAAGTACGCGAAGAAGCGCGGGCTCTGCCAGTGCGTGATGCCCGGCAGGAGGATCGCGTCGAGATCGCGCAGGACGTCGGCGAACGCCTCGCCGGTCTCGGGCGGCGATGCGGGAAGCCGCGAGCGGATCTCGCCGGGCTCGACCTGCGCGAGCACGGGATAGTCGCCGACGCGCTCCAGATAGCTCGCGGCCCAGTCGAGCGCGGCGGCACCGTCCTCGCGGAAGGTCACTTGCGCAGCTTCTCGATCGCCGGCCAGCTGCGCGTGTTGAGGACCTGAGCCTTCGTCAGCCATGCGCGGCGCGCCTGCGCGACGCCCATCTCCATGTGCTGCAGCGCGCTCAACTGGTGCGCGTCGGTGTTGACGGCGATCTTCACGCCGGCCTCGCCCGCGAGGCGCGCATGCGCGTCCCGCAGGTCGAGCCGGTTCGGTTGCGAGTTGATCTCGAGGAACGTGCCGGTCTCCACAGCTTTCTCGACGACGCGCTCGATCGCGACGTCTGCCGGCCCGCGGATGTTGATCTTGCGCGCAGTGAGGTGGCCGATCAGGTCGACGTGCGGATTCTCCATCGCGGCAAGCACGCGCTCGGTGGGGTTGCGATCGAACGCGGCGTGGAGCGACGCGACGACCCAGTCGCGCTCGGCGAGCACGTCGTCAGGCAGGGACAACGAGCCGTCGATCCGGATGTTGACCTCGATTCCCTTCAGCAGCCTGAACGGCTTCAGCCGCTCGTTGAGCGCGTCGATCTCGAGATCCTGCTCGGCGAACGCCCCGCGCGGATGGTCGGTCACGGCCAGATACGTGTAGCCGCGCTCACGTGCGGCGAGCGCCATCTGCTCGAGCGAGTCGCGTCCGTCGGAGTACGTCGTGTGCGAGTGCAGATCGCCCTTGACGTCGCCGAGCTCGACGAGCTTCGGCAACTCGCCGGCGCGTGCTGCCTCCAGCTCGCCGGCGTTCTCGCGCAGCTCCGGCGGGATGAACTGGTACCCGAGCCGTTCGTACACCCCGGCCTCGTCCGCGAACGAGAGCTCGTCGCCCGTCTCGACCACCGTGATCGAGTACTCCGACACCGACAGGCCGTCCTTGACCGCCCGTTCGCGGAGCGCGAGGTTGTGGTGCTTCGACCCGGTGAAGTGCTGTAGGAGATTGCCGTACGACTCCGGCGGCACGACGCGCAGGTCGAAGCGCAGGCCCTCGTTCGAGAGCACCGTTGCCTTCGTCGGACCCTTCGCCGCGACCTCGATCACCCACCGCAGCTTCGTGAAGTAGTCGATCAGCGCCGCCGGGTCCTTCGCGGTCGCGATGATGTCGAGGTCGCGGAACGTCTCCTTGCGCCGTCGCGCGCTGCCGGCCTCCGAGACCTCGACGGCTGCCGGGTGCTCGCGCAGCACGGACACGACAGCGAGCAGCGGGCCGAGGCCGTCGCCGAGCAGGCGCCGGTCCGACGGCTCCTGCTGCTTCTCGGCGAGCGCCTTGAGGATCCGTTCTTCGGTCTTCGCGCCGAGTCCCGCGAGCGTGCGCAGCTGCTCCTGCTCGGCGGCGCGCTTCAGCTCCTCGACCGTGGTCACGCCGAGCTCTTTCCAGATGCGCGCCGCCGTCTTCGGCCCGAGGCCCGGCAGGCGCATGAACGTGACGACCTCCGGCGGGATGATCGTCTTTCGCTTCGTCAGCGCGTGCATCTCGCCGTCCTCGACGACCTGGACGATCTTCTCCTCGATCGTCTTGCCGATGCCCTGGAGGTCCTTCGCGCGGCCCTTGAGCGCGAGCTCCGCGACGGAGCCTCCGGTCTCGCGGATCCGCGTGGCCGCCTTCCGGTAGGCAAGCACGCGGAAAGAGGCTTCGCCTTCGATCTCGAGCAGGTCGGCGAGGAGCTCGAGCTGGTCCGCGACGTCCGCGTTGCGGGGCAGCGCTCCTGTCATCCGTTGAATATACGCAGGTGCCTACGGCCGTCGTCTGTCTCCCCACGTACAACGAGCGCGAGAACCTCGAGGCGATGCTTCGGGCGCTCGGCGACAAGGACGTGAACGTGCTCGTGATCGACGACAACTCGCCCGACGGGACCGGCGAGCTCGCGGACCTGCTCGCGGAGGAGCTCGACTACGTCAACGTGCTGCACCGGCCGAGGAAGGAGGGCCTCGGCCCAGCGTACCTCGCAGGCTTTCGCCGTGCGCTCGCCGACGGCGCCGAGCTGGTGCTCGAGATGGACTGCGACTTCTCGCACGATCCCAACGACGTGCCGCGGCTGGTCGCCGCGACAGCCGACGCGGACGTCGTGCTCGGCTCGCGCTACGTGACGGGAGGCGGCGTGCGCGACTGGGGCCTGGTCAGGCGCTTCATCTCGGCCGGCGGTTCTTGGTATGCCCGCGTGCTCCTCGGCGCGCCGGTGCACGATCTGACGGGCGGCTTCAAGTGCTACCGCCGCGCCGTGCTCGAGTCGGTCGACCTCGACGCCGTCCATTCGAAGGGCTACGCGTTCCAGATCGAGACGACGTATCGCGCGCTCCGTGCCGGGTTCCGCGTCGTCGAGATTCCGATCACGTTCGCCGACCGGGAGGCTGGCGGATCGAAGATGTCGAGGTCGATCGTCGCCGAAGCGATCTGGAAAGTGCCCGCCCTCCGGCTCGCGGCCCTCGCTGGGCGGTTCTAGGCGGCTACGCTGCGCGGGTGTTCGAAGTCACGGATCAGACGTTCGAGCAGGACGTGCTGCGCTGCGACGTCCCGGTCGTGCTCGACTTCTGGGCTCCCTGGTGCGGCCCGTGCCGGGCGGTCGAGCCGATCCTGCAGCAGCTCGAGGAAGCCATGCGCGGCCGCGTCGAGTTCGCGAAGCTGAACATCGACGAGAACCCGCTGACCGCGGCACGCTATGACGTCCTCTCGATCCCGACGGCGATCCTGTTCGACGGCGGCGAGGCGAAGGCGACGCTGATGGGCGCGCGACCGCGCTCGCACTACGAGCGCGCGCTAGCGGAAGTGCTCCCAGCCGCCTAGCTCGTAGGGCGCGCCTTCGAGCAGCACCTCGACGCCCTCGCCTTCCTCGCAGCGCCCGATCTCGGCGAAGCGCGTCGGCTCGGCAACGGCGGCGAGCAGCTCGTAGTCCTCGCCGAAGGCGAGATCCTCCAGCTGCGCGCTCTCTGCGAGCGGGACGCGGTCGAGCTCGATCACGACGCGGCAGCTGGAGCGTGCGGCCATGTGCGCGGCGTCGACGGCGAGGCCGTCCGACACGTCGAGCAGCGCGTGCGCGCTCACGGCGAGCTCCCTCCCCTCCCGGAGCCGTAGCGGCGGGCGGACGAACGACTCGTTGCGGAACGCAGCGCCTGCAGCCCCGAGCGGGCCGGTGACGACGAGCGTGTCGCCGGGCTGCGCGCCGGCCCGTCCAGGAACGCGCGCCGAGCGGCCGACTGCCGTCACGCTCAGGACGAGTTCCGCGGCGCGCGTGGTGTCGCCGCCGACGACCGGCACGCCGGGCTCGCCGAGCCCGGCGTAGAGCTCGAGGACGTCCTCGACGCGCGTGTCGCCCGGGGCGGCAAGCGTCACGACCAGGCCTTCCGCGTCGGCGCCCGACGCTGCCAGGTCGCTGAGGTTGACGGCGGCAGCGCGCCAGCCGAGGTCGCGCCAGCTGATCCAGTCGAGCCGGAAGTGGACCCCCTCGACGAGGGCGTCCTGCGTCACCACGACTCCGCCCTGCAGCGACGCCGCGTCGTGCTCGATGTCCCGAGCGAGGCCGCGGCGCTCGAGCTCCGCGAGCAAGCCGAGCTCGCCGAGCTCAGAGAGCCGCATCGATTGCGCGCCGTAGCGCAGCAGCATCGACCGCCGCGCGGATGACGGCAACGCCGGCGGCGCCTGCGCGTATGCAGTCGGCGGCGTTGCCCGCGTCGATGCCGCCGATCGCCACGACCGGCGTCGAGACCGCGGCGCAGAGCTCCTGCAGCCCGTCCAGCCCGATCGCCGGAGCAGCGTCCGCCTTCGACGGCGTCGCCCACACGGGCCCTGCACCGATGTAGTCGGCATGGCCATCGGCTTCGAGAGCCTCGGCCGTCGTCGTCGCCGACAGCCCGAGCGTCAAGCCGTGATCCCTGGCCTGCTCCGCTCCGGCGTCGCCGCGCCCGAGATGGACACCGTCGGCGCCGAGCATCAGGGCGGCTTCGACGTCGTCGTTGACGATGAACGGGATCCCGTGCCGCGCGCACAGGCTGCGCGCCGCCCGGCCGCGCTCGACCACGTCGACGCGCGGGACGTCCTTCAGCCGCCACTGGACGACGGTCGCGCCGCCGTCGACCGCGACACGCGCGGTCTCGAGGTCGGCGACGAGCGCGTGCAGCCTCACGTGACGCGCGCGCGCGCGTCGAGCGTCGCGGGGTCGAGCGCGGCGAGCGCGTCGTAGAGGTTCACGTGGAAGGTCCCGGGGCCTTTTGCGTCGACGGCCGCATCCTCGCCGGCGACGCCGAACGCGACGAGCGCCTCGACCGCAGCCTCCAGCGCGCCGCGCTTTGCCGCGAGAAAGCAGCCCGTGACCGCGCTCGACATGCAGCCGGTCCCCGTCACGGTCGCCAGCAGCGGATGGCCGTTGGCGATTGCGAGAACGCGATCCCCGTCGGAGACGTGGTCGACCGGCCCGGTGACGGACGCGACGAGCCCGAGTGTGGTGCCCGCGAGCCGCGCGAGCTCGCCGGCGTCGTCGGCGGCGCCGATCGACTCGACGCCTCGCACCTCGGCTTCGACGCCGACGAGCGTCGCAACCTCGCCCTGATTGCCGCGCAGGACGGCCACACGGACCTCCGACAGCAGCCGCCGGGCCGTGTCGGTTCGGTAACGCGTCGCCCCGGCTCCGACGGGGTCGAGCACGACCGGGATCCCCGCCTCATTCGCCGCCTTGCCGGCGGCGACCATTGCCTCGACCCAGTGCGGCGACAGCGTGCCGATGTTCAGGACGAGGGCGCCGGCGAGCGCGACCATCTCCTCGACCTCCTCGCGCGCGTGCGCCATCACCGGTAGCGCGCCGAGCGCGAGCGTCGCATTCGCGGTCTCGTTCATCACGACGTAGTTCGTGATCTGGTGAACGAGGGGCTTCCGCTCGCGCAGCGTGCGCAGCGTCGCTCCTGCCGAGATGCTCATGCGGTCAGCCTCAGGACGTCGACCGGCCCGTCGCCCGCGCCGAGCTCCACGAGGCCGTTACGGACCGCGGACGACGCGACCTCGGCAGCCGTTCGGGCGGCGTCCTCGAGCGACGCGCCTTTCGCGAGCTCCGCTGCGAGCGTCGCCGAATGCGTGCAGCCGGCGCCGTGCGTAGCCGCCACGTCGTAGCGCACGACCGGAATCTCGACGTGCCGCCGGCCGTCGAAGAGATGGTCGACGGGCTCCGGCCCATGGCCGCCCGTGACGACGACGGCCGGCGCTCCAAGCTCGTGGATTCGCTCCGCCAGCTCGCGGCGCGTCCCTGAGGATCCGGCGAGCGCTTCTGCCTCGCCCAGGTTCGGGGTCACGACGGTGGCGAGCGGAAACAGGCGCGCGACGAGCGTCGAGACGGCGTCGTTCTGCAACAGCCGAGCACCGGAGCTGGCGAGCATGACGGGGTCGACGACGAGCGGTACGCGGTGATTTTCCAGGGAATCGGCGACGACCTCGATCGACGCGCGCGAGAAGAGCATTCCCGTTTTCACGGCGTCGACGCCGATGTCCGAGAAGACGGCCTCGAGCTGCGCCTGGATGAAGTCACGCGGCGCCTCGTGCACGGCGGTCACGCCGACCGTGTTCTGCGCGGTCAGCGCGACGATCGCGGTCGTCCCGTACACGCCTGCGGCCGCGAACGCCTTCAGGTCGGCCTGAATCCCTGCGCCGCCCCCGGAGTCGGAGCCGGCAATCGTCAGACATCTCGCAACCACCATGCTCCCTTCGCCGGTCAACGCGGGGGAACCCAGGGTTCCCCCGCGCGCCCCCTCCTTCCTGGCGCGCATCCAAGTTTCGCCGTGAGCCTGCGGCGTCAGCGCGTGGCGTGTTTCAGGCGTCTCTTCCTCCCTTCGCCGGTCCTAACCGGATCAGGTTCGACGGGTGTGATCTCAGCCCGTGCGGGCACCCCGGTCACACCAGGGTACCGTGTCGCAGATGGCCGACGTGACGACCGTAGGTGCCGTCACCTGGGATGACCTGCTCGAGGGCGAACAGCTCGCACACGTCGAGACCGTGGCCGCCGCGGACGCTCGCGTGGCGCCGTTACCGGACGAGCTGGAACCACGCCTACGCGCGGCGCTTCCGTTCGACGCGCTCTTCGCGCACCAACGCGACGCGTGGGACGCGGCGGCGCGGGGCGAGCATCTGATCCTCGCGACCGGAACGGCGTCGGGGAAGTCGCTCGCGTTCAACCTGCCCGTGCTCGACGCGATTGCGCGCCAGCCGAAGGAACGCGCGCTGTACCTCTATCCGACGAAGGCGCTCGCACAGGACCAGGCGCGTGCGCTCGGCCGGCTGCGCGCGCCGAACGTGCGCGCCGCGATCTACGACGGCGACACGCCCGGCGAGCGACGCTGGCAGATCCGCCGCTGGGCAAACGTGATCCTGACGAACCCGGACATGCTCCACGTCGGCGTGCTGCCGCACCACGACCGCTGGGCCGACGTGCTGCACAACCTCCGCTACATCGTCATCGATGAGGCGCACGTGTACCGGGGCGTCTTCGGCTCGCACGTGGCGAACGTCCTCCGGCGGCTGCGACGCATCGCGCGGATCTACGGCGCCGAGCCGCAGTTCGTCCTCGCCTCGGCGACGATCGCGAACCCCGGAGAGCTCGCTCGCGACATCACGGGCCTCGACTTCACCGTGATCG
>Ga0136846_1217585_pt1 | contig 13599 bp, 13 predicted proteins | sample HopSoiMetagenom2_FD_96841 | JGI IMG/M metagenome (GOLD analysis project Ga0136846, IMG submission 96841) | Grasslands soil microbial communities from Hopland, California, USA - 2 Assembly 2016 (version 4) | ecosystem: Environmental > Terrestrial > Soil > Grasslands | place: USA: Hopland... | reverse complement strand
CGGGGAGGGCGCGAGGTCGACCAGCGCATCGAGCACTTCCATCACGCCGAAGTTGTTCACGCCCGAGCCGAAGAACACCGGGGTCTGCTTGCCGGCGAGGAACGCCTCGTGGTCCCACTCGGGCGAGGCGCCGATCGCGAGCTCCATGCTTTGCTCGGCGGTCTCGAATTCATGGCCGAAGCGCTGGATCAGCGCCTCGCGCTGGGACAGCGGAATCGTTTCGAAATCCTGCGGCAAGCGCTCGGAGCCGGACTCGAACACCGTCATGGCCTTGGTGCGCAGGTTCATGATGCCGCCGAAGGTCTTGCCCTGGCCGACCGGCCACGTCATCGGCACGCACGGCATGCCGAGTTCGCGCTCCACCTCGTCCAGGATGTCCAGCGGCTCGCGCACTTCCCGGTCCATCTTGTTGACGAAGGTGATGATGGGCGTGTCGCGCTGGCGGCAGACCTCGATCAGCCGCCGCGTCTGTGCTTCCACGCCGTTGGCCGCGTCGATCACCATCAGTGCCGAGTCGACGGCGGTGAGCACGCGGTACGTGTCTTCCGAGAAGTCCTTGTGGCCGGGCGTGTCGAGCAGGTTGATGACGTGGTCGCGATACAGCATCTGCATGACCGACGAGGCCACCGAGATGCCGCGCTGCTTTTCGATTTCCATCCAGTCGGAGGTGGCATGGCGCGAGGCCTTGCGCGCCTTCACCGAGCCGGCGATCTGGATCGCGCCAGAGAAAAGCAGCAGCTTTTCGGTCAGCGTGGTCTTGCCGGCGTCAGGGTGGGAAATGATCGCGAAGGTGCGGCGGCGGCGGGTTTCGGCAACAAAAGACAAGGTGGGCAATCTGCGGGGGAATGCCGCGATTTTAGAAGGTCGCCCCGTGGCAGCCCCGGCCGAGGGGCAGACAGCGTCAATCCCGGATGCCGTTACAGCGGTATGCGCGAGCCGAGTTTGTCGAAAAGAACTTCGTCTTCGCCGCTGCTGTCTTGTGCTGCATGAACCACAGGGCCGAGCCCAGAATGTCGCGAAACGGGGCCGCGCGCAGGCTGTTGGGCCAGTCGCTGCCGAACAGGCACCGGTCTTCGCCGAACAGTTCCCACAGGGTGTCCAGGCGGTTGCGGGCCTGTGCCGAGTCGCTCGCGTTCAAGGGAATCTGTGAGATCTTCGCGAACACCCCGGTATGCGCCGCCAGCGCCCGCAGGTTGTGCAGGAAGGTCTGTTCCTGATGGGCCGGGATAACGGCGCCGGGCAGGTGGTCGACCACGATCCTCAGTTCCGGCACCTGGTGGGCGATCTCCAGCAGCGCCTCGATCAACCGTGCATCGGGGTTGGCGCTGTCGAGGCTGCGGCCGCTCTTGGCCAGCGCGCGCAGGCCGTCGATGAATGCGGGGTTTCGAACGTCTTCGCGCAGGTCGCGATCCCAGAGGTTGCCGCACCGGATGCCGAGGAACAGGGGCTCGGCCGCCAGCCGTTCCAGCGTGGGGAGAAAGTCGCCCGCGCCGGGCAGCAGGTTGCCGACGAAGCCGAGCATCCGGGCGTCGTCGCGCAACGTTTCCAGCAGCCAGAAATTGTCGTCATGCCAGGGACTGGCTTCGACGGCGATGGCACCGGTGACACCATGCTTCTTCGACACGGCGAAGTAGTCCGCAGGGAGCGTGGGCCGATGGATCGCATCGCCCTTCGGAGGCCACGGAATGCCTTGCGGGCGGCGAGGGTCGAACAGGTGAATGTGCGAATCGACGATCGGTCCGGTGTAGATGCCCGAACCCGCGGCGGGCGCTTCCAGCCAGAGCTCGGGCGTCATTGCAGATTGACGAACATGCCGCCATCCACCAGCAGCGCGGCGCCCGTGACATAGCGGGCCATGTCCGACGCCAGAAAGACGACCGGGCCAGCGATGTCCTCGGGCGCGCCCAGCCGGCCCAGCGTGGTGCGCCGGATCATGTAGGCGCGCTTTTCCTCGTCGGCCAGGTCTTCCTGGTTGATGTCGGTGGCGATGGTGCCTGGCAGCACGGTGTTGCATCTGATGCCGTACGGCCCGAGCGCGATGGCGCAGGACTGCATCAGCGAGTGCAGCCCTGCCTTGGTCGGTGTGTAGTGCGTCTGCATGCCACCCCCGACCAGCGCGCTGATGGAGCTCACGGCGATGATGGCGCCGCCGTTGCCTTGCTTCTTCATCTGATTGGCGGCGGCCTGGACTGCGAAGTAGGCGCCGTTCAGGTTGGTGTCGACCGTGCGCAGGTAGGTCTCGCGGGGCATGTCGAGAAAGGAATGGAAGGGGCAGATGCCGGCGTTGTTGACGAACACGTCCACGCTCCCGAAGGCGTCGAGCGCCGCCGCGACCAGCCGGCCGCCGGTGTCCAGGTCGGCGGCATCGCTGCCCACTTCGATGCCGTGGCCGCCGAAGCCGGAGATTTCCTCCATCAGCGAGAAGGCGGCCGTGCGGCCCTGGGCACTGCCGCTGTGCCCGATGACGACGCGCGCTCCCTGGTGCGCGCATTCCAGCGCGACGGCGCGGCCGATGCCGCGCGAGGCACCGGTCACGATCACGGTCTTGTCGGCAAGCAGCATGTGCGGTGCTCCTTCAGGTGGGTGATTCGGGCGAAAAGGCGAAGACCGGCAGCAGCTCGACGCTGACGGGGGAATGATTGGGGTGGGTCTGCATGATGTCCGCCATGTAGGCCCACCAGCGCTGCATCACGGGCGAATGGGGCAGCGCTTCGAGCAGGTCGTCGCGCCGGTAGTGCATGACACCGTAGAGCGCGCCGTCCGTTTCGTCGAGAAAGATGCGGTAGTCCTCTATGCCGGCTTCCTGCAGCAGTGCCGCCAGCTCGGGCCACAGGGCATCGTGCCGGCGCCGGTATTCCGCCGCCTGGCCCGGGTTCAGCTGGAGCCTGAAAGATCGCACGGGCATCGCTTGCGCACCCTCAATGGCTCAATGGCTGTATGGCCGCTCGAGCAGGCATTCCGGATTCAGGCGCACCCCGAAGCCCGGCTTGTCGAGCTGGTTCACCGACATTCGCCCCTGCTGCGGAATCGGTTCGTCGAGCAGCAACGGGTTGAACATCGGCACCACCTCATCGGCCTTGGGCGCCATCATCAGGAACTCGGCAAACGGGCTGTTGTGCCGCGTGATGACGAAGTGATAGCTGTAGACCGACGAGCCGTGCGGCACCACCAGCGCACCATGCGCGTCGGCCAGCGCGGAGATCTTGATCAGCTCCGTGAGGCCGCCGCACCAGTTCACGTCGGGCTGGATGATGTCGCAGCATCCCATCTCGAGGAGCAGGCGGAAGCCCCAGCGCGTGGCCTCGTGCTCGCCGGTCGAGACCATCATGCCGGCGGGCATGTTCTTGCGCAGCGCCGCATAGCCCCAGTAGTCGTCCGGCGGCAGCGCCTCTTCGATCCACTTGAGCTTGAAATCGGCGGCAGCGTGCGCCAGCCGCGTGGCGTAGTTGAGGTCCAGGCTCATCCAGCAGTCGTACATCAACCAGAAGTCGGGGCCGACCTGCTCGCGCATGTGGGCCAGCTTCTCGAGGTTGCGCCGCAGGCCTTCCTCGCCTTCGGCCGGGCCGTGCTGCAGCGGCAGCTTGCCGCCGATGAACCCCATCTGCTTGGCGAGGTCCGGGCGCGCGCCGGTGGCATAGAACTGCAGTTCGTTGCGCACGGCGCCGCCGAGCAACTGGTGCACCGGCTCCTGGCGCAGCTTGCCCATCAGGTCCCAGAGCGCGAGGTCGACCGCGGAGAGCGTGTTCAGCACGATGCCCTTGCGGCCGTAGTAGAGGGTCGACTGGTACATCTGGTCCCAGATCTTCTCGACGTCGGTGACCCGCGCGCCTTCGATGAAGCGCGCCAGGTGCTTCTCCACGATGAAGGCCCCCGGCTCGCCGCCGGTCGTGACCGCGAAGCCCACGGTACCGTCGCTCGCCTCGACTTCCACCACCAGCGTGCCGAGCACGTTGATGCCGAAGCTGCGGCGGCTCTGGCGGTATTCGGGGTACTTGCTCATCGGCGTCGAGATGTGATCGTCGATCCAGTGCCCGTCGGACTGGTCGTGGTAGTCGGCCCCGCCTCCACGCAAGGTGTAGGCGCGAACCTGTTTGATGGTCTGGGAAGTCATGGGCAGCACCTTTCTTCCGGGGTCAATGCGCCCAGCGCAGAACCATCGCGTCGAGGTTGCGGGCGATTTCGATCAGCCCGGCTTCGGTTGCGGGATGCAGCGCGGGGATCGGATGCCGCGCCATGTCGCAGCGGATGATTCCGCCGGCCTTCATCAATGCCTTGCTGGCCAGCAGGCCGCACTGCCGGTTCTCGTAGTTGATGAGGGGCAGCCATCGCTCGTAGCCGCGCATCGCCTGTTCGCGGTTCCCCGCGAGGTAGTCGCGAATGATCGGTTGCAGGCCGTCGGGATAGCCGGCGCCCAGGATGCCGCCGGTTGCGCCGGCTTCCAGGTCGGCGAACAGCGTGATTGCTTCCTCGCCGTCCCACGGCCCCTCGATGGCATCGCCGCCCAGGCGGATCAGCTCGCGCAGCTTGCCGGCCGACTGCGCCACCTCGATCTTGAAATAGCAGACCGCCGGCACGTCGTGCGCGAGCTGCGCCAGGAAGGCCGCGGACAGCGGCGTGCCGCTCATCGGGGCGTCCTGCAACATGATCGGGATGTCGAGGCCGTCGGCCACGCGCCGGTAGAACTCCCCCACCCCGGACTCGCTGGCCCGGATGGTGGCCCCGTGGTACGGCGGCATGATCATGACCATGGCCGCACCTGCCTGCGCGGCGCGCTTGCTGCGTTCGGCGCAGATCTGGGAGCTGAAGTGGCTGGTGGTCGCGATGACCGGCACGCGTCCGGCCACATGCTCGAAGATCGTGGCGGTGAGAATTTCACGCTCGCGGTCCGACAGGGCGAATTGCTCCGAATAATTGGCCAATATGCACAGCCCGTCGGCGCCCGCTTCGATGATGAAATCGATGCAGCGCTTCTGGCCGTCGAGATCGAGTTCGCCCCGCTCGTCGAAAATCGTCGGGGCGACCGAAAATGCGCCGGTATACCGCGCCTTGCGCTGTCCGGAGCGCATCGTTGCAGCCACCCGAGGGACGCCGCCGCCTTGACCGCCTCGGGAATGATCAATTTCTCGTGTGGCTCGAAGATCGGTCTTGGCAGATCGCTCGGCTTGTAAAAACCCGAAGGTGTGCTGCTCGTCAATTTGCCGCTGCGGTAGCGCGTGATATAGAGCAGCGACAGGTAATGCCCCCGCTTGGATTCGCTGAATTCAAGGATCTTGATGAATTGGGGGCCGTCGGCCACCACGCCTGTTCCCAATTCGTCCTTGCACAGCCGTTCCCAGGCGTTGTCGATGGATTCATTGAAATTGTGCATGACACCGGGGTTGTGCCATTGCCCTGCGAATGGCTCGTCGGGCTGCCTCTCTTTGCTCGGCCGCTGGGTCAGCCAGACATTGCCGTCTTCATCGAAGATCACCAGTTCGGTGGATATTTTCTTGTAGGTCTTTACAAATTCCTCGTAAAGCCGCTGCGGCAATACCCTCGCTCCTACGTCGGAGCGAATTCTTTGCAAGATGGAAATTTCTTCATCTATCAGTGCTTCATTCCAAGACATTTTCATTCATCCTGTGACGTAGGGTTAAAGAAGGTCTCCTCTGTGGCACCCCGTTTGCGAATGGCGGTAATCGAATTATTCTTCGTAATGAAATAGGTTTAAAGGGCCGGTTTTACTGGAAATAACCGCAACATTATTTAGCAACATATATGCCATGTGCTGCACCGCAGCAGAGCAAATGAATGACGCCTGAGTGACGTAAATCAATTGCCACATCGGGCTGAAAAGTTATGTCACCTCGATCTTTCTCATTTCATTCTCTGGATCGAATAGGGGGCAGGTGGCTCTACTTTTTCGGCGGCCGGGACAACCCGGTTTCATCCAGGCAAGGCGCTGTTCGGGCGTACCGCGCGTGCAGGCTTCGCGTGCGCCGGGTGCGCTCTTTTCCTGCACCAAAACACGACCTGAAGCTGTATTGCGGGGCCCGCACTGCACCGGGAAAAGCATGCGCCCCGGGTGTGCGGCGGTGCTCATTCGCCGCGTGCCGGCAGCATCGGCTCCGACGCGGCATTCGCGTCGCGCCGCTTGGGTCGGCCGGGAATGGGCTTGGCCAGCAGGGCTTGCGGCCCGTCGCGCCGGTAGTCCGCGACCCAGCGAAACACCGTCCGGCGATTCAGGCCGTAGACCAGCGCGACCTGGGCCACGCTGCACCCTTCGTTCACGGCTGCAACCGCCCGTTGCCGCAGGGTCTGCAGCAGTCGGTGGTCCAGGCTGCGGGCGTCAAACTTGGCATTCATGATCGACAGCCTTGCGCAAGGCGGTGGATCGGAGCGCGCCCCAGATACCCAGGCTCTGCAGCACGAGCAGTGCGGCGAACGGGAGCGAGACCGACAGGTTGGTACCGACCGGAAGATGGCCGACCAGCGCGGAGCTGGCACCGGCGCAGATCATCATCCCGCAGCCCAGCAGGCTCGCAGTGGCACCGGCCCGGTCGGGGTACAGCGTCATGGTCAGTGCCACGACGTTGGAGAACAGCAGGCCCTGGCCGAAGTTCGTCAGCATCACGCCGGCCAGCAGGCTCGGCAGTACCAGCGAGCCGGGTGTGCAGAGCATCGCGAAGATGCCCAGCACGCAGGCGGCGAGGCCGGCCAGCATCAGGGTGCGGCCGCTCACGGTGCGGATGAGCGTGCGGTTGAGCAGCGTGCCTGCGAGGTAGCAGATGCCCGCGAGCAGTGCGGTGGTGCCGAAGTAGGAGGGGCTTTGCTTCAGCCGGTCCTGGATGACGAAGGGGCCGATGATGTTCCAGATCAGGAAGACCGACAGGCTGCATCCGAGCGCCAGCGTCGCCGACAGGAATCGCGGGTTGCCCAGGATCAGCACATAGCCGCCGAGCGACTGGCGCAGGGTCTTGCGCCGGCTGGGTGCGAGCGACTCCTGCAGCCTGAAGCTGAGCGCCAGCAGCAGCGCGCTGTAGCCCGCATACAGCGCGAAGTTCCAGCGCCAGCCCGCGTACTGCTCGATCAGGCCGCCGATGAAAGGCGCCAGCACCGGGCCCAGGCCCCAGGCAAGGCTGAGGTAGACCACCGCCACATAGAAGCGCTCGCCATGGATGTTGTCCACCAGCAGCGCACGCGCCACCACCTGGCAGGCGCCGATGGCAAAGCCCTGCATCGCCCGGCCGATGAGCAGCTGCGTGATGTCGCCGGCCAGCATCGCGACAAGGCTCCCCGCAATGAAGAGCCCCAGGCCCGGCAGGATGGCCGGCAGCCTGCCGCGCCCGTCGGCGATCAGGCCGAAGAAAAGCTGGCCCAGCGCGTAGGCGATCAGCGTGATCGAGATGCTTCCCTGCATCACGATCGCACTGACCCCGAACTCGCGCCCGATGGAGGGCATGCTGGGTGCGTAGAGGTCGATCGCGATGCCGCTGACGCTGTTCAGCAGCGGCGCGATAACGATGACGAAGTTCTCGTAGGACCTCGCCTGCTGTTGCTGCGTGGATGCCGGGTTCATGGCCGTTCCTCCTCGGTAAAGAGTGCGGGGCCCGGGGCCGGGTCGCGACCGCCGGGCTGATGTCTGGCATGCCTGGCGCGCGCGCTTTTCACGGCGACGGCCTGCCCAGATAGAGTTCCCGCACCTGCGGGTCGTGCATGAGCGAGCGGGCCGCACCGGAGAGCGCGACGGTGCCCATCGACAGGATGTAGGCGCGGTCCGAGATGCGCAGGGCTTCCATGGCGTTCTGCTCGACCATCAGGATCGTGACGGCCTCCTTGCGGCGGATCTCCGCGATGGCCTCGAAGACCTCCTGCAGCATCTTGGGCGAGAGCCCGGCCGAAGGTTCGTCGAGCAGCAGGATGTGGGGCCGCGGCATGAGCGCGCGCGCCAGCGCCAGGATCTGCCGCTCGCCGCCCGACAGCGAAGCTGCACGCGCGCCGAACTTGCGCCCGAGCATCGGGTACAGCGCGCAAAGCTCGCGCATGCGCTGCTCGCACTGCGTGTTGCCCAGGTAGTGGCCGCCGACCAGCATGTTCTCGCGCACCGTCAGCGCGCTGAAGACGTTCTCGGTCTGCGGCACGAAGCCAAGGCCGCAGCGGCGGATCTTGTCGTGCGCCGGCATCCTCGAAACGTCCTGGCCCTCGAGCAGCACCGCGCCGCTGCGCGGCGGCACGAAGCCGGCAATGCTCTTGAGCAGCGTGGACTTGCCGCAGCCGTTCGGCCCGAGCAGCGTCACGATCTCCGCCCTTGCGGCGTGCAGCGTGATGCCCTTGAGGATGTCCACCTCGGCCGTGTAGCCGGCGACGACTTGCTTGACCTCGATCATGGGAGCGCCTCCTCGAGTTCGGGCTCCTCGGCGCGCCCGAGGTACGCGCGCACCACTTCCTCGTTGCGCACGAGTTCGTCGGGACGGCAGTCGGCGACGATGCGCCCCCGGTCCAGCACGACGCAGCGCGTGCAGACCTCGCGGATGAACTGCATGTCGTGCTCGACGATCAGCATCGTCATGCCCTGGGCATTGAGGGCCTGCAAGGCGAGCACGATGTCGCGCCGCAGGTTGGGGTGCACGCCCGCCGTCGGTTCGTCGAGGATCAGCAGCCGGGGCTGCGCCATCAGCGCGCACACGATGCCAAGCAGCTTCTTCTGCCCGCCGGACAGCGCGGCCGCCGGCAGGTCGCGCACGGGGGCCAGCAGCAGCTGGTCGAGCAACTCCCCGGCTTTCTTCAGCGCGGCCTGCTCGGTGCGGCGCGCCGCTGCGCTGCGCGTCAGCGTGGCCCAGATGCCGTGGTGCGCGGTGGCGGCCGCAACGGCCACTTCGAGCACCGACATCTTGCGCGGCATCGACGGTAGCTGAAAGGTGCGCCCGATGCCCGCCGCGACCACGCGGTGAACCGGCAGCCCGTCGATGCGATTGCCGGCCAGGCGGATCGCACCCCGGTCGATCGTCTCGAAGCCGTTGATGGTGTTGAGCAGCGTGCTCTTGCCCGACCCGTTGGGTCCGAGCAGGCCGACGATTTCGCCGGATGCGACGTTGAAGCTCACGTCCTGCAGCACGTGATTGCCGCTGAAGGCCTTGGCGACGGCCTTCACGTCGAGCAAAGCGGAATTGGATGCAGTGCTCATGGCATCTTCCGGATCTTTTCCGGCACCAGCCCCTCGCTGCGCCACATCAGGCAGGCCAGCAGGATGAGCCCGATGAGGCCCAGGCGCAGCGCGCCGGCCTGGTCCGAGCCGAAGCCCAGCACCTGCCTGGCGAAGGGCGCCAGCACGTTCGCCGCCTGGACCAACAGCACGCCGATGAGCACTCCGGCCGTGCTACCGACGCCGCCGATCATCAGCATGGTCCACAGCAGGAAGGTCTCCGCGGGGAGCATGTAGTCGGGACTCACGAAGCTCATGTAGTGGGCATAGAGCGAGCCGCCGAGCGCCGTGATGGCGGCGCCGGCCATGAGGGTGCGCGACTTGAGCGAGCGCAGGTCGTAGCCCATGCAGGCCGCGAGTTGCGGCTCCTCCCGCATGAGCCGCAAGGCACGGCCGAACCGGCCATTGCCCAGCCGGCGGCACAAGAGGGCGCACACCGTGACAACGATCGCGACAAGCCCGAGGAAGGCCAGTCCGCTCCATGGCCTGCCCAGGCCGTCGAAGAGCGAGGGAATGGCGCTGATGCCGTTGGCACCGCCCGTGAGCCAGTCCTCGTTGGTCGCCGCGGTGCGCAGGATCTCGGCGATCGCCAGCGTGGCGATGCCCCAGTAGTCGCTGGCCAGCTTGTTGCCGATGCGCGCGATGCACCAGCCCAGCGCCATGGCCGCGAGCACGCCGAGGGCGGCCCCTGCGAGCGGCGGCCATCCGAGCGAGAAGGCGATGCCCGTTGCGTACGCGCCCAGTCCCGCGAAAGCGATCTGCCCGAAGTTCATGAGGCCCGCATAGCCCGCCTGCAGGTTCAGCCCCAGCGCCATGAGCGCGTAGATGCCCGCGACGGTCAGCGAGAAGACGAGAAAGTCAAACACGGCGCACCTCGCGGTCGAACAGTCCGTAGGGCTTGAACAGCAGCGCCAGCAGCAGGATGAGGAAGGAGGCTGCGTTGATGTAGGTCACGGGCAGAAACTTCATGTCCACGCCGAAGAGAAAGCCGAAGTTGAGATTGGTGACTGCGGTCTCGGTCACCGCGATGAGCAGCGCGCCTGCAATGGCGCCCATCGGGTTGCCCAGCCCGCCCAGGATGGCCGCGGCGAAGACCGGCAGCAGCAGGTCGTTGCCCAGGTTGATGTGAGCCCCCGTCGACAGTGACAGCATGCTGCCCCCCAGGCCCGCCACCATGCCGCTCGTGAAGCTCACGAGAAAGGTGATGCGCTCCGCGTTCAGCCCCGACGCATTGGCCAGCGCGGCGTTGTTGGTGAGTGCGCGCATGGCGCGGCCCAGCCGGGTGTAGAACAGCAGCAGCGTCACCAGCATCAGCAGCACCACCGTCGTGCAGACGAAGTAGAACTGCGTGTACGAGATGTGGGCGCCGGCGATGGTCAGCGGTGCCGTATGGCCGAGCTTGAACATGCGCGGAAACGAACCTGCCAGGCCCTGCATCAATGCGATGGCGAGCATGGAAACCGCCAGCGAGCCGACCATGGAAATGGACGGTCCCGCCCGCAGCAGCCGGCGGAAGACCAGCAGGTGCAGGCCCAGCGCCAGAATGCCCGTGACCACGCTGGCGATCAGCAGCGAGCCGATCAGCGGCGCGCCCGCGGCATGGAGCGCATAGCTCGCGTAGGCCCCGAACATCGCGTATTGCACGTGGGCGATGTTCGGGAACTTGACCAGCCCGTAGAGCATGCTCAGCCCGAGCGTGACCAGTGCAAGGTCCGCTGTGCGCAGGAGGGCGTCGATCAGGAACTGGAACATGTCAGCGACCTTGTGCGGTGTGCGGCTTGATCAGCGCTGCGCGATCTTTCCGTTTTCGTACTTGAGCCGGTCGTAGGGCGGGTTGAGCCGCTGCCGGTTGGCGTCGAAGCTGATGACGCCGGTGACGCCGGCGTACGACTGCCCGATCTCCTTGAGGGCTGCCTGGATGGCGGCCGCATCGACCGACTTGGCCTTCTCCATCGCGGCCGCGGTCATCAGCACGGCGTCGTAGCCATAGCCGGTGTAGGCGGTCTTGAAGCCTTCCTTGTATTTCGCCGCGAAGGCTTCGGCATAGGCCTTGCCCGCCGGGCCCTGCACCGAGCCGAGCTCCATGCCGAGTTGCCCGTTCGCGATCTCGGGCGGCGTGTCCGACACGCACATGCTCAGGAGAATGGCGTACCAGGGCGTCTTGCGCAGGCCCAGGTCGTGCGCTTCGCGGTTGATCACCGCGGCCTCCTGGCCGTAGGCGGTGTAGACGAAGGCGTCCGGGTTGCTGCGCGACATCTGTTCGAGCTCGCGGCGATAGGTGGACTGCCCCGCGGCATAGAGAACCTCGGTGACGACCTTGCCGCCCAGCTTCTCGAAGGCCTCCTTGTAGCCCTGCAGCACGCCCTGGCCGTAGGCGTTGTTGGGCGCGATCACGGCGACCTTGCGGTAGCCCAGCGCATAGGTGTCGGAGGCCGAGAAACTGTTGGCGTAGTTCTCCAGCCCGAGCAGCCCGAACGAGGTGGGCCCGAGGTCCTTCAGCTTGATGCTGCTGCTGTTGATGTTGAGGTGCGTGACACCTTCCTTGACCAGGTACTGCCCCACGGGCAGCGTGATGCTCGATGAGTATTCGCCCATCACCACGGGCACCTTGTCCACGCCGACCAGCTTGCGCGCCGCGTTGAGCGCCGTCGTCGCGTTGCCGCCCGAGTCCTCGACGAGCACGTTGAACTTCTTGCCGAGCACGCCGCCCTTGGCGTTCACCTGGTCGACGCCCAGCATGATGCCGCGGCGCACGTCCTCGCCGATGGTGGCGCTCGCACCCGTGAGGGACAGCACCGCGCCGACGTTGACGGTGCCCTGGGCCAGGGCGGCGGAAGAGCCGGCCCCGAGCAGCAGCGCGGCGAGAAGACTGGACGAAAACTGTTTGATCACGGCGTACTCCAGGTTTTGAAAAGAATCGGAAAAGGGCGCGATGGCGCGGGCCACCTACACGTGCCCCGCATACAGCCGCACCACGCTGCGCTGGATGAACTGGACGATGTCTTCCATGCGGTGCGCCACGTGGCCGCTGATGACGTCGCGGCACAGCGGCGCGTCGCGCAGCAGCAGGGCATCGAGCAGCGCCAGGTGTTCTTCTTCCATGGCCTTGCTCTTGCCTTCGAGATCGCTCCAGCGGAAGTAGTGGATGCGGGCGTTGACGGCCTGCAGCGACTTCGCGATCTCCCGGTTGCCGGAGAGCCGGGCAATCGACAGGTGAAACTGCTCGTCCGCTTCCAGCAACTGGTAGGTGGACATCGCGGCCGTGTGCTGCATCACGTCGATCCATGCGTCGCGCGCCTGAACGATGTCGTCATGCGTCGCGCGCTGCAGCGCCAGATTGACTGACGCCAGCTCGATGGCCCCGCGCAGCTCGTAGAGATCGAAGACCTCCTGCCGTTCGAGTTGCCGTCCGTAGAAGCCGCGGTTGGGCACCAGCGTGAGCATGTTCTCGGCCACCAGGCGGTGCAGCGCCTCGCGCAGGGGCGTGCGGCTCACGTCCAGCTCCTCCGCCAGTTCGCCTTCGTTCACGCGTTCGCCGGGCTTGATCCGGTAGACGATGACCATCTCCTTCAGGCGCTTGTGAACGTCGTTGACGGTCATGCCGGCGCGGCGCAAGGTGCGCGGCAGGGTGCTCAGGACGGCTTCGGATCTGCGATTCATGGCGCGTGGAAATGAGAAGTCAGACTTCGAACAGGCGTCCGAAGCGGGGGAGGGAATCGCGCACTCCGGCCAGGCGCAGCGCGTGCCATGCCATGGCGCAGTTGCTCGAGACCACGGGCTTGCCGAGCTCTTCCTCGACCTCGCGTGTCAGGTTGGCCATGCGCAGGCTGGTGCAGGCGACGAACACCGCATCCACGTCAGACTCGGCGCCGGCCGCAAGAATCGCCGCGCGCAGCGATGCGCGGTCGATGCGCGCCACCTCGCTGTCGTTGGCATGGTTGAAGGTCGCGATGCGCGGCACCTCGATGCCGCCGGCCTCGATGTGCTGCTTGAACACCTCGTTGATCGAATGCACGTAGGGCGTGATCAGCGCGGTCCTGCGCACGCCCAGCGCATGAAGGCCGGCCATGGCGGCAGTGATCGGCGTGGTGCAGGCCACGCCCGGGCGTGCGTCGCGAATCTGTGCGAACACCTTGTCCTCGCCGATCACGATCGAGCCCGAGGTGCAGCCGAAGGCGACCACGTCGAGCTCCACGTCGGGCACGATGAGCCGCGTGGCCGGCGTGATGTGCGCCTCCATCCGCGCGAGCGAGGCCAGGCCGATGTCGGCCGGGCTCGGCAGGCGTGCCTCGAAGTACGCCACGCCGGGTAGCTGCATGATCTGGCGCCACTCGTGCTCGATGGTCTGGTCGGTCTCCAGCACCACCAGGCCGATGGCGGCTCGCGCCATCACGCCTTCGTCCATTTCGAACGGCAGG
>Ga0136846_1214730_pt1 | contig 13599 bp, 12 predicted proteins | sample HopSoiMetagenom2_FD_96841 | JGI IMG/M metagenome (GOLD analysis project Ga0136846, IMG submission 96841) | Grasslands soil microbial communities from Hopland, California, USA - 2 Assembly 2016 (version 4) | ecosystem: Environmental > Terrestrial > Soil > Grasslands | place: USA: Hopland... | reverse complement strand
CTTGCTTTAACTGATTCTTGTATTGTAGGTGCGATTACTCTATCTGCATAGTCTGGGCCCAATTGTTGGTAAACCTTATTTACATCAGCAGGGTTCAGATGGTAATTTAACGCTATCACGGTTTGTACTTGTTGTAAATCATTAGATGCAGCAGTTGCTTCGGCTTGATATTTCAAAGTGCGAACTTCTAACTGCACTACTTGTTCCGCAAACGGTATTACAAAATGCACTCCTTCTCCAAGTACTCTATTCTCAACTGCGCCTAGATATAGAACAACTCCTCTATGTCCCGCCTGCACTATGACTACTGATTCAGACAAAATTATAATTATGACAGCAAACGTCACTATGGCCGCAAGTATCACTAGCTTATTTGGTCTTCCTGTTGGCGATGGTTGTCTCCGGAGCAATTACACAATCATTAACCTATTAGTAATACACCAATTTATTATATATGTCTACGAGAATCTTATTTACAAATTATCTAATTATAACTTGTAAATAATGTGTGATCATATCTCTTTAGATAGACTACTTCATTTTTTAGATCTAAATTTTATAAAATTGGCCATTTTTAATGCTTATGAATAAAATAACTATAATTATTGCCTTCGAGCCTAACAGTGTGATCGTGATGAATTACAAGAACACTGTGATTATAGGAATCAGTTTGTAATGCAGCAAGAAAAGTGTGACTTAGAAGTCATTTAGTAATTTAACATCGGATTATTGTTTGTCAATTATATGTTAGACTTAGATTTTTTCTAAGAATGTAAAAATGCAGCCGATTCTTGAGCCCAGTAGACGGTACAAACGACTTCCTAGACTCATGAATTCCTAGTATCTTATTCGCATCTCAAAATTTGAAAGAATAATAGTATTGAGTCCACTATTGTTATTTTAATTAATAAAGGCATCTCTCCAATTCCTGCAAATTATCTATACTAAACATAATAGTATTAATAATTGTCTGCCAAATCTTCTAAATACCCACAATTGGGTCTATTTTTATTTTCGTCATTATTTTTAATCATTGAGCAAAAGATTAACTAACTAAAGTTAGTTCCATCTAAAGAAAGGTCGATCCTTTTTCAGACTTGAGATTTGAGACTTTGTAACATAATTCTATATTACAGTCTGAGAATCCGCTGGATGATCATTATAACGATAAGCTGATTTATGTAGTTCTGTTGTATTAATAAGGAAAATGAACAGAAATATAGGAATATTAATATAGTAAAAGATAGTCGATAAATGTTTAGTAAAAACGCTTTTAAGGGATCGTGTCCTATTATATAATGATTTGAGGCGAGTTAATTGCTACTACTATTTGGTAGTAGCAGAAGCTTGATTCTGATAGCGATATTTGGAGATAGCAGAAATGTGTGGAATAGCAGGTATTTTAAGCAAAAAAAATGAAAACGTTGTGCCAATGATTGAGTGTATGCTTTCGAGTATGTCAAGTAGGGGTCCAGACGGAGCTGGGGTATGCGCGAATAAACATGTAATTAGGGCGGATATACTAGAAGATTTACGATTTGATGAACTTTCAGGTAAAAGTGCATTGGGACATTTAAGGCTTGCCATAGTTGGAGGTACATGTGGCCAACAGCCTTTTTGTAGCTGTAATGGAAGATTTATTGTTGAACATAATGGTGAAATTTATAATTATAAGAAAATTCGTAATAAGCTAGAAAAATCACATTCATTTGTCACTCAATCAGATAGTGAAGTAATTGTTCACCTGCTGGAGGAATACTCAAATAACAATAATGATCTTCTTCATGCTATTAAGAAGACTGTTTCACAACTTGATGGTGTTTACGCCATAGTCATAAAAGATGAAGAGACAGGAAGTATTGCGATTGTTAGAGACATAATGGGTGTAAGGCAGATCTATTATGGTGAAAATGATAACTTAATTGCATTTGCTTCTGAGCGCAAGGCGTTATGGAAAGTAGGGCTTAAGGAACCTACTCAGCGAGTTATGCCAGGTCAGGCAGTAGTTATTTTACCAAATGGAGAGATACAGAAATACGTAGTTGCTACTTCACCGGTACGACCTACTAAAATTGCTTACAAAACATTGTCGCTAGCTGTTAGAAAGTATCAACAAGCCCTGATTGCTTCCATGAAAAAACGAACCCAAGATTTTAGTAGAGTGGGAATAATTTTTTCAGGTGGAATAGATAGCGTGATCATCGCATGGCTTGCGAAGAAAGTGGTTCCGGAGGTTATTTGTTATACTGGAGGAGTTAGTGGTTCAAATGACATTGCATTTGCACGACACGTTGCAAAGAGACTAGATCTAAAGTTAAGGGTAAACGAACTATCTTCCGAGGAAGTTGAACAGATGCTGCCTGAAGTAATCGATACAATCGAAAATAATAACGCAGGACAGGTAGAGGTTGCTATTCCAGTATACGCTGCAGTGAAACTTGCGCATGAAGATGGAATCAACGTTATGTTTAGTGGACAAGGAGCGGACGAGCTTTTTGGAGGTTATCCCTGGTATGCAAAGGTAGTAGAAATAGAAGGATATCAAAAACTACGTCATCATATGGATCAGGACTTGCTTTTACTATATAGCGAAACCCTAGAAAGAGAGGACAAGATTACGATGGCACACAGTATAGAAATGCGAGAACCTTTCTTGGATATCAATCTAATAAAGCTCTCAATGCAGATAGATCTGAAGCTAAATGTAAAAGGTGGTTCAGATAAATTAGGCAAGCACGTACATCGAAAGCTTGCGCAAAAATTGGGCATTTCTAAGGGTATAGCATATCGTATAAAGGAGGCGGCGCAGCACGGCTCTGGAATGCATGAAATTTTTGACTCTATAGCTAAAAAACATGGATTTGATGAATTTACTGTATCTAGAGACTATCTTGAAGTTTTAAAACTTCGGGAAAAAATAGGTAGTTCACAAAGATATGGTTATTTATTCGAAAATGAAAAAATGTGGATAGCGGAGCCACATGTCCAAATGTATCTAGATAGCATTTCTAAGGCGCTACCAACATTTGAACATAGTATACTCAAAGTAAAAAGTAAAAAGTAAACCAAGAAATGTGGAGGTGGAGGAGTTTCCATATTTGTTTATCATCCACATAGAAAGCTTTATTACACAGCAATTATAGCGATAGTACTAAATTCAGGCCCATTTTTGAATAGTTTTGCTTGGAAACAACAACCATCTACCTAGCCAATTATCAATATAGCGATCGTCATGTGTATAATGCGCTTTAGTCGCAATCGAATGTAAAATTTAGAAAAGCATGGAAAAGTCAAATTTTGACCATATTTTATTGGCATGAATAAATTGATTTTATTTGCTTGGCAATAAGAATTGTAGAGACTATCAATGCCGGTATACATATTACAATGAATACAGTCTGGAAATACGCGAGTATGGAGATTGCTGCTCCTGACCAGAATCCCAAAAGAAGCGAAAATAGACTTCCTGCGCATGTAGGGCATCCAATAAATAGGCCGCTGGTTAATCCCACACTTCCAAGTAGAGAAGAAAGTTTTTTGGTGTGACTAAACTTTTTAGTAAGTTTTAAAGCATAAACATTTAGAGAAATGTTAAAGCCAACCAATATAGATACAACTGCTACAAGAACTATATTAATAGGTACCAATAGAATCAAAAAATGATCGGTTAGATAGACAGAGAGCATTGGTACATAACCAATAATGTTACAGCATGGAGTAACACTAATCGAAGGAATATTGACTCCTTGTTGAATAAACGAGACATCATTTCTATATATAAATATTTGAGAAAGGAACGCAAAAATAATTCCATAGCCTACTGCAGAAGCTGCCATTATTTTCCAATAATAGATATCCGAAAATACCGATGTAATATAGTATGTCAAGGTATTGGCATTTATTGTTCTTTTTTGTTCAGCGTTAAAAATTTTGTATAAACCATAACCAGTAGACACCAATAGCATACAAGTCATAAAAAGTACAATATTTGCAATATTCTTAAGATTAGCATTGATCATTACAGACTGTCCTTCATTAGGAGCACTGAGTCTAGCATAAATTACAAAAACCAAAACTAATGAGACTGTGCTAATCAAAGCAATTCTTAGTCCATGATTACGCTGATCCCGCCAATCTTCTAAATTCATATCGGATAATAAAAATTTCTATTCATTATATAAAGAGGTTGTCTAGATCATATTCTGAATGGTACCTGGCCAAATCATTAATATGAAAACCCTGGCATTAAGTTGACTTCAACATTCTGTCCTTTCCTCATATTTGTTATATGTTGTGGTACAATAATATAACCATTACATTTAGTAAGTAGGCTCATGCTCTCAGTTTCCCCCGCTAATGGTCTAGCTACAAATTTATTATTGGCTCTTGTTTTGAATAACTTTACGTATACAATTTTTGTAAAATAAGGAAATTTTCTACGAGCTTCCCAATTATCTATTAAAGTGGCACAAATCGTAAACTCACTTCTTTTTTCAGACCGACCAGACATTAGTCTAAGTAATGGATAAGCGAAAACAATGAAAGCATTAATGGCCCCTTGAATGGGACCAGGGAGGATTATAATTGGTTTGCCATTTAGCGCTGCCAATCCAGTTACCCTTCCACGATCCAGTTTTGTTCTGAAGGTGATTATACTATGAGCATCTCTCGATTTGATTGCTTCCTTTACCAAATCATACTTGCCTACAGACGATCCACCAATCGTCAAGATTAAATCAGCTTTAGTAATTGCATTCTTAATTTTGTTCTGAATTGTAGTCAATTTATCAGGAGTTACGCCTAAATCGATAGCTGTACCTCCAATTTCCTTCACTAACCAAGATATAATATGGCCATGTATATTCGGGAGCTTGTCAGATCCTGTGTTTTCCAAGCTATCCGATAGCTCATTGCCTGTAGGTATTAATGCAACAGTCGGTTTCTTGAATACCGGTACCCGATATATGCGCATAAGAGTTAAGAGTCCAATATCCTGTGCTCTCATGACTGTTCCCTTTAATAATACTCGTTCTCCTTTCCTGATATCCATGGAAGCAGGATAAACAAATGAACCCTTTTGTATTGAATGCTTAATTTCTATCATATTATAGTTACCAGACTTAACTATTTTTGTATTTTCTAGTGGTATCACCGTATCAGATCCCTTAGGCAAGGAGATACCTGTTGAAATCCTATACGCGTGACTTCGCGGTAGAACAAAATCCACTATTTCTTTTAACGGTACTTGGATATTACAAATCCTTAAAGTTGCTGTCTTTGTTTTTGATGTATTTTTTATATCAGTGTGCCTAACAGCAAAGCCGTCCATGTGAGAACTATTATATTGAGGAACTCCAAACTTTGATATTATATCTTCAGCCAAAACTCGTTTGTATGCGTTCAGTACATGCACGAATTCTAAGGACGGCATAACGGTAGCTCGTTCTTTGAGCTTGATAAAAGATGAACTTACTGAGTCGTACGAAATTTCTTTAAAGTACATGATTGATTAATATTAACTGTACTAAAGGGGTATAATTAACTTATTTCGTAAAGCGGATTCTATGATACTTTTTACATTTGCATTCATATTTATTTGCGCAATTATGTGGTTAACTCTGATATTCATAATAAGATTATTTTTGTAGTTTATTTAACTAATATTTACTTAATAGTACGCGCATATAGACTTTACCATAAGTAATTTTCGATATTTACTTATTCAATATAATTCTGTGAATCTTGAGCTAGAACTTCCCTTAACCTACTTCTCAGTTAAGTAGCCTTTCACCCATCTTTCATTGCCTCCAATAAATCTTTCCTTTTTCCATATCTGAACTTCGCGTTTAATTCTCTCGACTAGATATTGACATGCATCAAATGCTTCATGTCTGTGAAATGATGAAACCGCTACCACCACACTTACATCTCCAACTTCCAGATCACCTATTCTATGAAGAAGTTTACAATTAATATTCCATTTTTGTTTAGCATCATCTATAATAATTTGCATCCTCTCTTCTGCCATTCTGGTGTATGATTCGTAATACATACCTACTACAGTATCTACTTCACTGAAATTGCGAACAGTTCCTATAAAGAGTACTGTTGCCCCTACACTATCATCTCGAACTGACTTCAAAATTTTCTCGATAGAAATGTCCTTTTCTGTAATCATTTCGATTTCACGAAACTTGTGTTTTTTATATACATTATTGCCTTTAGTTTGAGTCATAATGTGTGTGTCTAGCCTCCTGCAACTGGTGGCAACAAAGCTATTTCGTCCTTGTCATTCAAGAGGATATCTTCAGAAATAACTTTACGGTTTACTGAAATGCTAATTGTCTTTACAAGATCTTTAATGCCAGGATGTATTTCCAATATTCTACGTAAAAGAAGATCACTACTTGTTGGATTTGATAAGATAAACTGTTCCTCCTGTGTTCCTGCAGCTTCTTTGGCATTAGCAAAATATAGAACTTTGACCTTGATAGAGGAAATTGACATTTCCATAATGTTAGTAGAATTAACCGGATATATCGTATATGTCTGTTGCTTTTTTAACAAACTTGTTAAGCCGCTCATATTTAATATATAAATAAGATCTTAATGGTAGATTCTCAAATTCACTCTATTCAGAATGTTTGTCAAGTAGACGTAGTAAGTTTGCATGAAGAGAGAAAAAGTTTTGAATTTGATTTTATTTGGGATGATTAAATTTTATTTTGCTAATAGATCTGTTTATTAAATTCTAGTATGCATACTCAAGACTAATTTGTCTAATTTAGAGAAATCATGACATCAAGATAAGAGAACGGATATGCAATCAGAGCTTACTAGATTACGGTGTCTCAATTGATTCTTGTGTATATTTTCTGTTTATACACTACCAATTATGAATTGAAAAAATCTAACGAGAAGGATTGCAAAGCCTTTACTTCTTATTACCAAGTCTCATGTAATTTGATCCTCGATATCAAAATTTCGGAACCTGCGTAATCCATTATAACAATAATTTTTAAGCATCTCTTATATAACACGCTTCATGTTCTACTAGGTGAGCTTTGAAAAGTAAAGCAATAATAATGATTGCTATTTGGTGTATGTGTTTAATATTACTAAGTGGAATAATAATACAATTATTGCAATCTGGCACTTTTAACCCTAATTACGCACATGCTCAACAACAATATTTACTGCAAAATTATCAGGACAAAACGAGATGCCCCCCATAAAAACACAAGCGGCAGGAGCCGCTAAATTTACTGTAAACTCTAATGACACTTTAAGTTACGAGATGAATGTTAACAATATTGATGCAGTAATAGGAGCACGAATTAGCCTGAAAAATGGTTCTCTTCTAGCCGAAGTATTCAATCCATATGCAATCCACAATGGTAAATCCGGTATTCCAACAGGACAAATTAATGGTGTACTATCCAGTGGAACCATTATGTTAGACGATCTGAATGGCCCGCTAGCCGGTAAAAAAGTATCCGATCTGGTGAGTTTAATGAAAGAAGGTAAAACATTTGTAGACATCCGCACCCTAAACCATCAGAAGGGTGAAATAAGAGGACAGATATTGCCCAGTGCAGCTGGACAGGAGAATGTGAAGTCTAATGGTAACGAATTGAAAGCTCCAGCACTATCGTCAACATCGAATCTGAATACCTCAACTACATCAGGCACAAAAAATGTAACGTTATCAGAAAGACCTACGATATCTAAACTATTACAATGTAATACAACTGAACCAACTATTCAGGGCCCAGAATACAAATCTGGTTCACCACTCAAACAAGGACAGGATTTCGCGAACGGATTGTCAGGAGCAAGGTTGGAGTTGACTGGTGATGTGCTCTCCGCTGTTGATTGTAAACCTGTTCATGGAGCGGTATTGGATGTCTGGCAAGCTGATGCTAATGGAAGCTATGACAATAAAGACTATAATCTTAGAGGCAAGATCGTGACTGACAAAGATGGTAAATATGTTCTGGATACTATTTATCCTGGACGATTGCATACTGGGAGTACAATTCTTCGCCCCAGCCACATTCACATTATGGTTGGAATTCCAGGTCAGCCCATACTTACTACTCAGGTATATTTTGAAAACCAACCAAGAGATATTGCTGTAAAGGATTCATTAATAACTAAGACAGTAGTTAATTCAAATGGGACTAGAATTGCGAATTATAATTTTGTGATAGAGGACTATAGAAAACTGCCGGCAAATACACTAAACACTAATTCTACCACCAGAATACTAGGACAGTAAACAAACATCCACAAGAGTAAATTATTGTCTAATAAGTTGGTCGTGAATACCACATTACTTGCATCGTCATTGAAAGCAAATAGGAATTCAGTTAGATATTAGTTATATATCAAACCTTGCGAAGCTCATGGAGGAATTTTCAATGAATGCGTATATCAAAACGCTCGAGAGTGGTGGGAGAGATTTTATGAATACAAGTTCATATGGAGACGACATATTTTCTCACTTAGTATCTGGAATAACATTTGCACGTTTTATTTTTATTAAATGGTTAGAAAAAAATACACAATATGCTAATGAAAACTGAGAATATCCTATTCAGAGGCGCAAGTTTCTTGGGGTCTGTTATTCGAGTTGGTTATAGATTCTCGATGCCCAATCATGGTTGAATTTGTAGAGATGAGTCTTTTCGTGTATATTTAGATTACAATATAAAGAGCGCTTTATTACATTAGAACGAAAAATTGGCGCTAAAAGATCAAAAGGTCGCTGTTGTTACTGGTAGTTCATCCGGCATCGGATTGGAGACATGTCTGTTATTTGCACGCAATGGAATTCGCACTTATGCAACAATGAGAAATTTGAGTAAGGCCGATTCAGTTAAAAAGATTGCAGAAAAGGAAGAGATTCCCCTAAAGGTAATCCACATGAACGTGAATAAAGGTGATTCTATAGCAGAGGTCTTTGAAAAAATATGTGATGAAGACGGAAGCATTGATATTTTGGTAAACAACGCCGGCTTTGGCTTATTTGGTGCCCTAGAAGATCTACTTATGGAGGATATTAAGAAACAATTTGAAACGAATTTCTTCGGGGCAATTAGAACAATACAGCAGGTACTTCCTATAATGAGAAATCAAAGATGTGGGATTATTGTGAATATTTCCTCACTGTCAGGGTATATTGGCTTTCCAGCACAATCCGTATACGTTAGTACAAAGTTTGCATTGGAAGGGTTAAGTGAGTCCTTAGCTTACGAGGTAGAACAGTATGGAATAAAAGTAGTGCTCATCGAGCCTGGCGTAGTTAACACCAAATTTGTAGAGAATATTCTAATCCCAGATAATACTCAGTCGATTTCATCAACACTGTTGACATCTTTATCTCCTTCTGCATCATCGACAGTGACCTCCACAACCAGTACTACAAATTCAGACAAAACTATACCTCAAAGAGAAATTACCAAGTATGCAGAGGTGGTAGAAAGTTTTCTATCTCATTATTATCGTGCCATGAAAAATGCACCAGATCCTAAGCAAGTTGCTAGAGTAGTACTTGAAAGCATTGAGACACCAGCAGTCTCCTCTAGTGAAGGAGTTAATTTCTTTAGATATCCTGTAGGTGCAGATGCAAAATTGTATGCGGAAGCGAAAAAGAAGATGAATGATTCTGAATTGCATTCTTTTGTAGCCAAAAAGACACTCAAGCCTGCAATATGAAAAGTAGTCTACACTAAAATTCAGTAGAGTTCCTGATGAATTTTAGAATGGGTTTACGAATTGAGCTCCTCATTTAATTATGGCTCAGTTCAATAAACCCTTTGAATCGACAGATCCATTGTTGAATTTATCAAATCCTAAATGTTTATCTATTCACAGAATTAGCTAGTTGTATGAGTCATATGAGTAAGTTTTAGGACATTCCGCAATTCTTATAAATCAGATCATGTATCCCGGGATCTTTTACTTGATACGATGCTCTATCGATTCCAGACATAGTTCTTGTCAAGGCGCAACCTACAGTAAAAGTAACACTGCTTTATAGCTATAATGTGAATATAACTCATCTAAACCAAGTTCCATAAAATAATTTAGAACAACTCCAACGATTAAGATATGGATATCCAAAACAATTTAGCAGAGTTGGAGACCTTTTGGTGTGAACAGTTGATCTGTTGGTGTCTCTCATCCTTACTATTTTATTAGCTTTGTTAATCAATTCATAAAGCGGCACAGATGGTTCTAATGGATTGTTTTTTGCAAAAGAGTATCAAAGTTCTAAGAGATTTCAATTACTCTCTGCGCTAATCCGTCAAAAGGTCAAGCTAAAATCCATCTTCTTGTGGATGCTCTATAACCATCTAGTACAAAAGTGAGTGAGTCCATGACCAATTCTGATGTTGTTGGGCCCTTAATTTTCAAAAACCAGCGTGGCTTTAGCCAGAAGATGAGAGGCCCAAATTTCAATAGGTCTTGGGAGAATCAATGGCACCAGTCGTAACTGCTCGATGTAGTGTAACAACTATACTTTTAATCCCTTGTATACTTATTAACTATTTAGGGTATATTTTTGCTCATGGGTAAATCCAACTTGACAGAAATAGAACAAGGGATTGGAAGTGAAGTAGACCACTTCGTCTACCGAGTACCAAAAAAGAACCATGACCCGATGCTGCAGCTCAATAAGCAATTCGCTGAAATAATGAGAAAATATGGATCTATACATTTAATTTTCCAGCTAAACAATACCGAGACACCTATGGAGGGCATCACCAACAGAGCCAAAACTGTCCTTGCCAACCAAGATAAGGAGATTTGGCGGGGGCTAACATTCTACAGAGATCGTAAGCAGAAAGATGAGGTCAGTGCAAAGAAGCAAAATGATGAAAGCATGGCTCGACTTTTTCAACAGGCATTGGATCTAGTCACTGGGGGCACTGGATTCATCATGAGACAGTTCAGCCGGATCAGGTTCTAGATGATAACATGCCAACAATAGTCCATTTTGAAGTTCCTGCAGATGATATCGAAAGGGCAAAGAAATTTTATAATGAGCTCTTTGGATGGAAAATAGAAAAATGGTCTGGTACAGAAGATAATAGTAGTCAGCTTACATCAGTAGCAACAGGTCAGACTATTGAATATTGGATGATGACTACAACAGATGATAATGGAAATAAAGCATTAAGTGGCGGAATGATGAAAAGACAAATGCCAGGACATCAAGTAACTAATTACATAGGAGTAGAGTCGATCGATGAATACTCGTCAAAAGTGGAAAAGCTAGGAGGTAAAGTAGTTGCTTCTAAACATGCAGTACCAGGAATGGGTCATTTTGCACTTTGCATCGATACAGAGAATAATAATTTCGCTATATGGGAGTCTGACGAGAATGCTAGATAGACAAAATGCAGCAGTACATAAATCAATATTCAAAACTCGAGAGCATTTTGCAGATTTCTAGACAGATAAGATAAAACAAGTCTGTAGTTGTGGTGCAACTATTACGTTCAAACTCGATCTATAATAGCCATAATTGTATTTACTAAATTGTTAAACATCTCTTAAAATTTTATTGAGATCGATAATAACACTGATAACTTGGATCACATCCTGAGGTATGGTGTTTCTCTATCCAATTTATCATTTTTGCTATAAACGGAAACGAATTCGATCAAGTACAATATAGTCTATATTTTGTTTCATTCCGTATGCGTCAATTTGACTTAAACATTTTGCACGATTTTACTTGATATAAGGTATCGAATCAATCAATTAAACAGACCTTGACCCTGTTTTTCCATTGACTAGGCTTTACCTTACTGATGGTTGCCTGCAGTTTTGAATATGATGTCTTTTATTCTTAATCCCAGTATTTCACGAGGCCTGCAACTAGTGACGTGTGAAATAGTATATAGTAGTATTTCCTGCATTTAGTAGGACAACATCAGAAATACAATATCATCTTCTTCAGTCCATATATCAGTAGGCTTGTAAATTGATTGTTTCTATTTGTTTGTGTTTATCTAGTAATTATTCGCTGATCGCTTTCTGGATAGGGATATTCCATGTGTTTAGCTGTTGCCTTCCCAACTTCGATGCCTAGAAAATAGCTGACGATTCTTAGCGCTAAGTCTATGCCGGAAGAAATACCGGCGGAAGTAAAGATTGGTTCGACAGTTGTAAATCGGACATCTTCCCGTATTTTGACTTTCGGAGCTGACGTACGAAGAAAATCAAAGGCCTGCCAATGAGTAGTTGCTTCTCGTCCGTTTAATAAACCAGCTCTTCCAAGAAGACTAGAACCAGTGCATACTGATGCCGTCAACCTAGCCTTAGTTGCTCGATCTGCAATCCATCCAAGTATCATTTTATTACTTATTTCCTTGCGTGTACCCCAACCGCCAGGAATAATTAGCAAATCTAGATCTGGGCAGTTGTGGATCGTCGTATTAGGCGTAAATATAAGTCCGCCGACTGCAGTGATCTGATGTAAATTTTCTGAAACGAGAAGTACCTTAAAGGGCGAGGATTCTTCATGTCGGCGATTTTCATTCAAACGCGTTATAGAAAATACTTCAAATGGTCCTGCAACGTCTAAGACTTCGACTTGATCAAAGATAAGTATTCCAACTATCATTTTATTATTTGCTTCATTCTATAATATGTTATTATTGTTTCTGGAACTCATACTAAACGTTGCAAATCATTTTTCATTTATGATTTATTTATTATCATAAACACAAGTCCCTAAACACTTCAATTGACATTTATTATGACCAACAGACTGATCTAATTATTTTAAGTCACGCTTAGAAATTTTTTACTACTATATCAGTAATAGTACCAATCTGAATAGCGATAGGATCGGGTGCTAAACTAGCTTATTATCATTCATTTCTGCTCAAAGGTTCATTTTATGATGATAATTAGTCTATCTATTAGGTTTAAATTATTAAGACATATTATGCATACTAACGATATTGGTAAGAATGATCGAAAAAACTAACAATAACAATTAAAAGATTCATGACTGGCATTTATAAGACTGAGTTGCATTTTATGATCAAACCTTCAGACTATCTTACGATGTTCAGCACAACTGATATTACTCATCTGAAGATAGACAGCACAATATAATACTACTTCAGGTGCCTATTTTGCTGCTGAATCTAACAACAATTAGTGGTACTAACACAGCTGGCTGTGATCCTTTATTTGATCTGGACTCCAAACACTGAATTCACATATATAGAACAGTAGTTTTGGCTAATAAAAGTCTTGTAAATATTAATTTACAATGCTTATTACTCATGCTAATCACATTTTAAACATCTGGCGATGAATGACTGAAATTAGCCATGGCAAGAAGAGTATTGCTTGTAGATGATGAACTTGATATAGTATATCTTGTCAAAGTAGGATTAGAACGCAAAGGGTTTGAAGTTGACAGTTATGTAGATCCAATATTAGCACTGCAGAATTTCAAAAGGGGAACATATCAGTTATTAATTTTAGACATTAAAATGCCTAAAATGAACGGTCTAGACTTCCTAGACAAGATCAAAAAAGAAGATGATAAAATCAAAGTTTGTTTTT
>Ga0136846_1243328_pt1 | contig 13600 bp, 15 predicted proteins | sample HopSoiMetagenom2_FD_96841 | JGI IMG/M metagenome (GOLD analysis project Ga0136846, IMG submission 96841) | Grasslands soil microbial communities from Hopland, California, USA - 2 Assembly 2016 (version 4) | ecosystem: Environmental > Terrestrial > Soil > Grasslands | place: USA: Hopland... | reverse complement strand
GCCGCTCTCGGCAGTTGCGACGATCTGGATGTAGTTCGGATAGATCGCGCCGATCGTGCGCAGCTTGTCGAGCTTGGTCTTGAAGCCAGCCTCCTCGTCACCCTCCCACGCCGCTTTCAGCGAGTCGCCCAGTGTGAACGCCAGTTCGCCGCGGCCCTGCTGCAGCAGGATCAAATTCTCGACCGACGCCTTGGTGGCCTGCACCTGCGTCTTCACGTTCGGAATCTTGTCGCCGTAGATCTTCCCGATCGCGACCCCCAGCGGATAGTAGACGCCGGAGGTGCCGCCGGTCAGTACGTTGATGAATGATTGCGCGTGCGCGCAAGGTGCCGACGCCGCCAGAGCAAAAGCCGTGGCCACGCCGAAGAACGTCCGTTTCATGTTTGTTTTACTCCCCAAACCGGCGGGGAAATTGGCCGGATGAGGCGAGCGGGTCAACCCATCCAATAGGCAAAACAGGAGTGCGGTAAATGGCCGTTCCGGCTGGATTTTTCGGGAACCCGGCGGGTGCGGCGACGTGGCGCAGCCGGGCAGAGTCACGTGAGGATCGATCACTCATGCGGCAGGCTCGGTGCAACCTCGCCCGCTTGCGGGAGAGGTCGGCGCGGAGCGCCGGGTGAGGGCTTTCTCCTCCAGGGGATTGTCCCATTGCGGATGCACCCTCTCCCCGACCCTCCCCCGCAAGCGGGGGAGGGAGCGCACCTTCAGTGGCAGGCCCTCACTGGCAAGCCCTTACTGGGAAGCACTTACTGGAAAGTCATGTCCAGGCACTTGGAGATGTCGGAGCCGAGTCCGGAGGAGATGGTGATGCAGCCACGCACCTTCTGCACGGTAACGTCGGCAGCCCAGACGGAGTAGCCGCCGGGGCCGAAGAACGAATTGGTGTTCGGCGGCTCGGTCTCGGTGGCGTCGAAATCGTAGTGGCCGTCCGTCTCGAAAATGCGCGGCTTCTTGGTGCAGCCGCCGTCGGTCTGGACGTTGATGACTTCCTTATTGTCCCGGGTCAGCGCCAGCGAGACCTGGCAGCGGAAATATTCCGAGGTCTTGGTATTGAACAGGTAGGTGTAGGACTTGCAGGTCGCCGTGTTCAGCTTGCCCGGGGCAAGGCCGCGGCTGCAGGAAATCCGCTGGTTGTGGCTGAGCTGGTAATCGTCGGCCTGCGCGGCCGGGGCCAGTGCGGTCAGCGACAATGCAGCAGCCCAGCAGAGTTTGGTCACATGGCGCATCCGAATCATCCCTACCCATAATTTTGTCGAGTTGCGTTCTAGACGGAAAGCGGAACATAGTCGCGAGGGGACGAAGGGAAAATCACAAACTGCTGGGCAAGACGTGATGCACCGCGGCGCGTTCGCGAATTGACCTGGAAATACCGTTCGTGATTTGTTCAAGCCCGGCGCTCCAATGGTGGGGAGAATCGGATCATGGCGTTTTCAACCAAAGTATTTGCAATCGCAGCCGCGCTCGGCGCATTCGCAGCACCCGCATTCGCACAGACCGGGGCGACACCGTGGGAGCTCAAGCCCGACACCGGCTACGCCTATGACAAGGACGGCAAGACCTTTTCCTACAAGATGGGCACCAGCAATGCCGGCGAGCTGCTGAAGGGCGCCAAGAAGGTGCCGAAGGGCACGCTGTTCTTCCTCGGCCACAACGGCCAGCTCTACATGCGCAGCGGGCCGTATCTCGAAGGCGACGGCAAGTTCAAGTTCGGACCTGATCAGTAGGGCAGGTCGCGCGGCACGTTACATACTCGGCGTCGTCCCGGCGAAGGCCGGGACGACAGCTTTTAAAACGCCCCCGCCAGCTCCCTTGCCCCCGCATTGTTGCTGTTCGAGTCCATCCGCGTATCCGTCACCGCGAGCAGCTTGGCCACCGTGTTGTGGCGGATCGCGACCGGGTTGCGCTCGTAGCCGCCGCGCTGGAAGAAGTTCGAGGTCGGCACCTGCTCGCGCATCGGCTGCGGCATCGTCACCATGTCGAGCCCGGTACCGTCGCCGGTGAGGTTCATCATCTCGAGCTCGGCCGCGCTGAGCGGGCGGGTGTATCCCTTGGCGCGCGCGAACAGCACCGATGTCAGCAGCTTGTGGGTCTGAAGCATCGGACCGATATCGATGTCGAGCACCATCGCATGCATGGCCCAGCCCTGCGCGGTGTTGCCGATCTTCTCGTGCTCCGACCAGGTATCGGGCACCGCCTTCGCATGCGCCACCATTTTCTTGAGCACAGCGAGCTTGTGCTCGAGCGCCTGGCGCGCGGGTCCCGAGGTCCGCGCCACCTTGTCGGAGAGCGCGCGGATGAATTCGTGGCCTTGCTCGGCCAGCAGCTCGACGCTGTTGGTGGTCAGCAGCTGATTGTAGCCCATCGCGGTCGAGATCGCGCGCTTGCCGCCATGCTCGATGCCCGCCTGAACGTCGTAACTGCCGGTGCCGCCGGTCTCGAACGAATAGACCCGCACCGCCTGCTCGCGCGTCAGCCCTGAGGCGAGGGCGTAGCGCGCATAGGCGCGCTTGAACTCGACTTCGCTGGACGGGCGCTGCGGCGTGAACTGATAGAGCTCCTGCGCCGCGCGCAGAAGATCGGCGACCACTGGGATTGGCTTTCGCTCAGGCCGCGACGGCGTTTCCTCCGGCTCCGGGTTCACCGGCCGCTTCGGCCCGGTATAGAGCGGCGGATGCTCCAGCACGTAGTCTTCCAACGTGATCTGCTGCCCGCTGCGCCGCTTCGCGTTGCGACCTTTCCGCTTCTCGGAGATCTGGCTCCAATAGGCGCCGGCCTCCTGGTCGAAGGCGGCACGCGCCGCCTGATAGTCCGCAAGCTTGCGGCGATATTCGAGCACGGCGGGCGAGGCGCCACCGCCTTGCGCGAAAAACTGCGACAACAGCTGGGCATGGGCGTTGCTGACGGCGGGCGGCAGCGCCTCCGACTCGCCGCCGCGCGCCGCTGGCGCGAGCAGGACGAACGCGAGTGGAACCAGCCTCACGGCGTTTCGAATCGAATGATGCATGCTGCCCTCTTAGCAGGCATCCGGTAACTGTCACGTTAACGCGCCGTTTACCTCTTTTTCGCCTCTTGCCTCACTTCCAGGCGAACACCGGCTGTTCCAGTTCGGTGACACGGGTCTGCCGCCCCGCCAGCACCTCGCGGAACTGGTAGATCAGCGCCGCCGTCGGCGCGTGGATCAGGCTCGCCTGATGATGGAAGCGAATGACGCGGCGCGTGCTCTCGGGGATCGCGACGAAGTCGAAGGCTTCAGCGCGCTCGATCGTCGCCAGCCCGATGCGGTGCACCGAAGCCACCTCGTCAGGATTTGGCTTGATCGCCGCACTGTCGGTGGCCCAGACCACGACCGGCGTAATCAGATATCCCGAGCGGGTCGGATAGTCGTCGAGCATGCCGAGCACCTCCGCGCTGGTGAGGCGGAGGCCAAGCTCCTCCTCGAGCTCGCGCAGCGCCGCCTCGACCGGCGTCTCGCCGGCATCGCAGCGCCCGCCCGGCAGCGCCCATTGGCCGCGATGGGCGCGCAGATGCGACGCGCGCAGCGTGAGCAGGAACGCGGTGTCGTCGCCCTCGCCCGCAGCGGTCAGCGCGACCGCCACCGCGGCGCGCTTCAGCGCCGGTGCCGCGCCATCGTCAGGCAGCCGCGCGAACGCCGCGCACGCGGCCGCGATATTCCGTCGTGTGGCATCATCGAACGGTCTCATCATGCTTGACTACACCACGTCCGCCCCCGATGAAATGAGATCGCTGGGCTCGCAGAGGAATGGACGACGAGATGACCACCAAGTCCGCCGCAAGGCTGAAATCAGACGGCTGGACAATCCTCGAGACCACGGGCTTCTTGCACCTGATCGGCCCGTTGTGGGAGCGCAAGCGCGACGGCCACTACGAATTCGCACTCGCCACCGAAGACAAGCATCACAACCGCCGCGGCATGGTCCAAGGCGGCGTGATGATGACGTTTGCCGACCGCACCTGCGGCATGACCGCCCGCTACGTCTCCGGTAAGGAGTTCATGGCCACGGTGCAGCTCGACACCCATTTCGTCGAGGCTGGCAAGATCGGCGACATCCTGATCTCGCGCCCGCGCGTGGTGCGCTCGACGCGCAGCTTGATCTTCATGAGCACGGAGGTGACGGTGGACGGCCGCTGCGTGGTGATGGCCAATGGCGTGTTCAAGATTTTGAAGGGCCCGGAGTAGCTCCCACTGTCGTCCTGGCGAAAGCCAGGACCCATTACCCCAGGGCGAAGTCGTGCCGCGAGCAGCTCACCGCGAATCTTCGTCAAATGTCCGCTTGGGGTAATGGGTCCTGGATCGGCGCTCCGCTTCGCTGCGCTTGTCCAGGACGACGCTGAGGAGACACCGGCGCTTCCCCAACCTCGTCATTGCGAGCACAGCGAAGCAATCCCGACTCTTTCCGCGGATGTATCTTTGGATTTGCTTCGCCGCGCTCGCAATGACGGAGTTTGCTGGATATGCTGGTCGCTCCAGCAAAGCAGAGGACGCCCATGCAATACCGCCAACTCGGCCGCACCGGCCTCAAGGTATCGCCGATCTGTCTGGGCACCATGATGTTCGGCGGGCCGACCGATGAGGCCACATCGAAGCGGATCGTCGACAGGGCGCACGGGGCCGGGATCAATTTCATCGACACCGCCGATGCCTATTCGAAAGGCGGATCCGAAGAGGTGGTGGGACGCGCGATCGGCAACAACCGTCACGCCTGGGTGCTCGCCACGAAGCTTGCGAACCCCATGAACAATGGAATGGGCAACGATCCCAACCGTGTCGGCCTGTCGCGGCGCTGGGTGCTGCAGGCCGCGGACGAAAGCCTGAAGCGGCTCGGCACCGATCACATCGACATCTACTATCTGCACAAGGAAGACCATGCGACGCCACTGGAGGAGACGGTGCGCGCGATGGGCGATCTGATCCGCGCCGGCAAGGTCCGCTATTTCGGCGTCTCCAACTATCGCGCCTGGCGCGTCGCCGAGATCTGCAACATCTGCGACCGGCTCGGCATCGACCGTCCCGCAGTGAGCCAGCCCTACTACAACGCGATGAACCGCATGCCGGAGGTCGAGCACTTTCCGGCCTGCTCCTATTACGGCCTCGGCATCGTGCCCTATAGTCCGCTGGCGCGCGGCGTTCTCACCGGCAAATACAAGCCCGACGCCGCCCCTGACAAGGAGACGCGTGCGGGCCGCAACGATACCCGCATGATGCAGACGGAGTGGCGACCGGAATCGCTCCAGCTCGCGCAGGAGATCAAGATCCACGCGGAGCGGAAAGGCATCACCGCCGGCCAGTTCGCGGTCGCCTGGGTGCTGAACTCCGCTTTCGTCTCCTCCATCGTTGCGGGCCCGCGCACCGAGGAGCAGTGGGACGGCTACATCAGCGCGCTCGACTATCGCTTCACCGGGGAAGACGAGGCACTGATCGACCGGCTGGTGATACCGGGCCATCCATCCACGCCGGGCTACAACGACCCGGCCTATCCGATCGAGGGCCGCCGCGCGCGGACGGCGTAACAGCGGGAGACGACGATGGCGCATGAGGATCGCTACGGCCTGCCGCTGTCCACCTCCTCGCACGAGGCGGCATCGGCCTATCGCGAGGGCGTCGACCTCATGCTCGCGGGGTGGACCGGTACGGCGGAGACGCTGGAGCGGGCGATCGCAGCCGATCCCGAGTTCGCGCTTCCCCGTATCGCCCGCGCCCGCGTGCACGCCTTCTACCAGCAGGGCGATCTCGCACGGCAAAAGGCGGCGGCGGCGCGCGAGCTGGTCGTGAAACGCGGCACGGAACGTGAGCGTTCGCATGTCGAGACCCTGGCGCTCGCGATCGAGGGCCGGCTGCCCGAGGCGATCGCATCGACGCTGAAGCACGTCGAGGCGTGGCCGCGCGATGCCGTGGTGCTGTCGCTGCCGCTCGGCGCCTTTGGCCTGTTCGCCTTCTCCGGCATGGCCGATCACGACCGCGCGCGGCACGAGCTGTGCGAGCGCGTCGCGCATCATTACGGCGAGGACTGGTGGTTCCTCACCATGTCCGGCTGGGCCATGACCGAGAATGGCGACGTCGCCCGCGGCCGCGACGTCACCGAGCGCGGCTTCGACCTGCGCCGGGAAAATGCCCACGCCGCGCATGCTGTGCTGCATGCGATGTTCGAGGATGGCTCGATCGAGGCCGCCGACCGCCTCGTCGACGCCTGGATCCCGACATACGACCGTGCCGGCCTCCTGCACGGTCACATCCGCTGGCATCAGGCGCTCGGCGCGCTCGAGCATGGCGATGCGGCACGCGCGCTAGCGATCTATGCCGACGTGCTGCAGCCCTCGGCCACGCAGGCACCGCCGCTCAACGTTGTCACCGACGGAGCCTCGCTGCTCTGGCGCTTGTCCGCTTACGGCCACGCCGTGCCGCAGGCGCTCTGGCGCGATGCCGACGCCACCGCGCAAAGACTGTTTCCGAAATCGGGCCTGCCGTTCGCCGACGTGCACATGGCGCTGTTCGCCGCCGCGACGCAAAACCGGGAGGCGCTCGCCGCGCGCCTTGCCGTGATCGAGCAGCGTCTCGCCGAGGGCAAGCTGCCGGCTGGGCCTGTGGTGCCGGCGATCTGTCGCGCGCTGGCAGCCTTTGCGGATGAGGACTATGCCGCTTGCGTGCAGACGCTCACGCCCGTGCTCGCCGAGGTCGTCCGCATCGGCGGCAGCCACGCCCAGCGCGAGCTGATCGAGGACACCTTTCTTGTCGCCCTCATGCGCAGCGGCGAGCTGCCGCGCGCCCGCAGCATGCTCGACGCCCGCCTGCATCGCCGTCCCTCCCTGCGCGATACGCGCTGGCAGGCGGCGATGGCTTGAGGCAGGATAGCGGCAGGATAAGAAAAGCAAGGCGGAGGACGCCCATGACCGAGATCGTTGCGCTGGAGGGGCTGGTCGCGCACGTCACATCGGGGCAATCGCTGGCAATTCCCGTTGACGGCTCCGGCGTCGCGATGGCCGCGACCGCGGCGCTGCTCGAAGCCGGCATCCGCGATCTCGAGCTGATCTGCGTGCCGATCTCGGGCCTCCAGGCCGATCTCCTGATCGGGGCCGGCGCCGTCGCCTCGCTCGAGACCAGCGCGGTGTCGCTCGGTGAAGCCGGCGCCGCACCACGCTTCACCGCGGGCGTCAAGAGCGGCGCGTTCAGGTTACGCGACTCCACCTGCCCCGCGATCTACGCCGGCCTCCTCGCGGCGCAAAAAGGCGTGCCGTTCATGCCGATCGCCGGCATCATCGGCAGCGACCTGCTCGAGGTGCGGCCGGACTGGCGGGTGATCGACAGTCCTGTCGGCGAAGCCCGCAAGGTCGTCGTGGTGCCCGCGATCTCCCCTGACGTTGCGCTGTTTCACGCCCCCGAGGCCGACCGCGCCGGCAACGTCCGGATCGGCCGTCACCGCGAGCTCGCTGGCCTCGCCTACGCCGCAAAGCGCACACTGGTCACCGTCGAGCGCATCGTCGATCGCAATTTGCTGGAGACGGAGGATTCAGCCGCCGGTGTGCTGCCCTCGCTCTATGTCGACACCATCGCGGTCGCTGCGCGCGGCGCCTGGCCGCTGGGCCTGTGGGGCGAATATCCGACGGACGAAGCCGAGCTCGCGCGCTATGCGGCGATGGCACGCAGCGAAGAAGGCTTTCGCGCCTATCTCTCCGGCTTCCTGGCGCAACGCAAGCAGGCGGCCTGATGTCGTCCGAACGCGAGCGGCGCGAGATCCTGATCGCCACCATCGCCGATCTGCTCGACGGCGTCCGTCACGTCGCGGTCGGCGCATCCTCGCCAATCCCCGCTGCGGGCGCGATGCTGCTGCGGGCACGTCACGAACGCGACGGCAAGCCGCCGGTGCGCATCTCGATCCTGGGATCGCAGGCGCATAATTTCTTCACCAATGGCGGCATCGAGCTGTTCGACTGCGCCGCGCAAGGAAGGGTCGATGCTTTCTTCCTCGGCGGCGGACAGATCGACGGTCAGGGCGACATCAATCTGGTCGGCACCGGCGATTACCCGAACACCGACGTGCGCTGGCCCGGCTCGTTCGGCTCGGCCTATCTCTACCATCTCATTCCGCGCGTGATTCTGTTTCGCGAGGAGCACACCCCGCGCGTGTTGGTGCCAAAGGTCGCTTTCGTGAGCGCCCGGGCAACCACGCCGGAAGTCCCTCGCCGCGGCGGGCCGCATGCGCTGCTGACCAACATGGCCCTGTTCGACTTCGACCGCGAAGCGGGCAGGTTCGCCTTGCGCTCGGTGCACCCGCCCTTCACGCCGGCCGACGTCAGGGAGAATACCGGCTTCACCTATCAAGAACCGGAGGTCATCAGGGAAACAGCACCGCCCGATACGGCAACCCAGGCGCTGCTGCGTGGCCGAATTCTCGGCGAGCTTGCCGAGACTTACCCGGCTTTCGCACGGTCCATGAGGCAGGCGGCGTAAACCCGTCGGCTGCTGCCACGAAAAAAACACCGGTCTGGCGGCAAGTGCCTGCGGGGTAGGTTGGGCGATTTGGACGAATCGCCGATGGGTGGCGCGGTGGTATTCCAGGCGGGCTTGGCTGAACAAACGGGATCGCAACCAATTTGCGGTTCGATCGTTATCGCGCGGAACCTTTCCGAGGTCCCGTCTTCAGCGGTCCCGTCTTCCACGGTCTCTTGGCCTGTGAGCCCCACGATGCGCCTCTGTCGATCGGCCCTCGCAGTAGCCTTCCTCGGCCCCATCGCGGCCTTGGCAACTCCTTGTTTCGCCGAGACTTCCGCCCCGATTCCCGTCAATAGTCCGCCGGCGCTGCAAAATTCCTTCGTCGACCTCCTGGCGCTGATGTCCGGCCACTGCAAAACGTTCAAAGTCGCGGGCCGCACCTTCCCCTGCAAGACGGTGGCCTACGCCCATGGCGACAAGGGCCGGGTCAATTTCGCCGTCGCCGTCGACGACCCCGCCGATGAGAACCACGTCGTGTCGTTCTCCGGCGAGAACGGCAAGCGCGCCGACGACAATTCCTACGAACTGCCGATCGACCGCATGCTGCTCAATTCCAAGGACCGGCCCAGGATCGACGGCCTGCCGGTGCCGGCAGAGCAGACCTCCACGGGAATCTGCCGCCAGACCGGCAATTTCGCTGCCAAGAAGGTGACTGACGTCACCTGCTCCGCGACCGACAGCGAGGGACGGAAATACGAGCTCCTGTTCGTCTCCGACGGCACGCCGGTGAGCGTGCGCCGCATCAGGCAATCGTCGCCGTCGATCCAGGATCCGTTCAAGTAGCTCGTCCTCTACCGTCGTCTGCGTGTATGGTCGCCGCCATGCCCATGACGCGCGACCGCCTGTTTCTGCTGCGCCCCGGCTTCGAGGACCCGGCCTATCCGGGGCGGCGCTTCTACTGCTGGCATTGCGCGCTGATGGAGGGAGTGCTCGCCTCGTTTCCACAGCTCGCCGAAAGGCTCGACGTCGAGCGCATCGCGTGGCCGCAACCGAGGCGGGCCGTCATTGCGCTGGTCGGCGAGGAGAACCAGTCGCTGCCGATGCTGGTGCTCGCCGACGGCGCGACATCGCTGCACCAGACCGGCAGCCATTGCGGCCGCGCCTTCATCGCCGACAAGGACGCGATTCTCGCCGCGCTGTCGGAGCGCCATGGGTTCCCCGACCCGCACCCGTGATGGCGCTAGCCCCTGTAGCTTGCGCGGCTCTCGTGTCCCGGACGCGGTGCAGCGCGCAGCGCTGCTCCGCAGAGCCGGGACCCATGCCGCGCGGGCCCGTTTGGAGACATGGGCCCCGGCTCTGCAGCGCACCGTCAAAGAGACGCTGCGCTGCGTCCGGGGCACGAGAGCTGTCGCGAAACGAGGGAAGATTGGCATTGCGCGTTGCCGATCACCTCGCATATTCGGCTCAGTAAGCCGTCCGAGAGATTCGCCATGCCACACCCCCTCCCCGCCCTCATCGTCGTCGACGTCCAGCGCGCGTTCGACGAATGGGAGGCGGCGGGCAAGCGGCGCAACAATCCGGATGCGGTGACGCGCATCGTCGAACTGCTCGCCGCGTTCAGGGCGGGCCGTGCGCCAGTCTTCCACATCCGCCACGAGGGCACGAAGCCGAATTCGTCGTTTCTGCCGTCGCGCTCCGGCTACGCGGTCAAGGACGAGGCGCGCGAACAGGACGGCGAGCCTGTCATCGTCAAGCGCGTCAACAGCGCCTTCATCGGTACCGACCTCGATCAGCGCCTGCGCGAAGCCGGCATCGCCACGCTCGTCATCTGCGGCGCCACCACGAATCATTGCGTCGAGACGACGACGCGGATGGCCGGCAATCTCGGCTTCGATGCGCGGCTGGTGCGTAATGCGACCTGGACGTTCGATCAAATCGGTCCCGACGGCGATGCGCATTCCGCCGAGGAGATCCACGCGATGACGCTGTCGAATCTCAACGGCGAATTCGCGCGCATCGTCACCAGTTATGAGGCGATCGCAGGATTCGCGGCGAAGTGATGGCGACGGCGCGACGAACATCGGTGATGCGACAATAAATCCCACGCCACGCGATCACTTGCACAAAACGGGCGTCGCGCGCTGCGTCGTTTCGACGCCCGCACTGGCCGGAACGCGTCGCAAGCCCATGTGTTGTCACACGACATTCAACTGGAGTGATGACATGAAGTATCTCATTGCCGCGATGTTCGTCGGTGCCGCGGCGCTCGCCGGCGGATCGGCGGCACAGGCGGCCGACACCACAGGCGCGAAGCAGAGCGCGCGAGGCAGCGCATCGACCGACATCAGCGCGCAGCACCGGCACCACCATCACGGTTACCGCCATCAGCACTGGCGCCATCATCACCACGGCTATTATCGTCCGCACTATCGCAGCTACGGCTATTACCCGCGGCATCACGGCTATTACGGCGGCGGCCCGTACGGCTATTACGGCGGCGGCGGTCCGAGCGTGACGTTCGGCTTCGGCGGCAGCCGCTGGTGAACCCGCGACCACGAACGAACGAAAGGCCCGCACATGCGCGGGCCTTTTTTCATCTGCGCAGGATCATCCCCGCAGTCGCCAGCCCGCTCGCCAGCGCCGCCTCGACCGTGCCCATGTCGCGTCCGCGATAGAGCGCTTCGCCGGAGAACAGCACGGGCCCGTCATCGCGCGCCAGGATCGTTTGCGCCGCACGCGTGCGCGGTGTCGCCCAGGAATAGGCACCGCGGGCAAAGCGATCGTGCCCCCAATTGGTCGCCGCGGCCGCGACGAGGTCGCGCGCGATGTCCTCGCGCGGCAGGCCGAAAATGTCAGTGAGCGACCCGAGTCCGGCCTCGATCAACGCTTGCGGATCGAGGCCTTGCAGCTCCGCCGTCCGCGGGCCACCGAACCAGCCGGTGAGAACGGCATGATGCTCCGGATATTGCGTCCACCACACCGGAATGGGCTGGTCCGACAGCACGAAAGTCATATCCGCAAGATCCTGCTTCTCCTCGCGCCACCATGGCCGCGCAAACCGCAGCAGGATCTTGACGACGTTGCCGAAGCCGATGTCGTCGGCGGCCGCCGCCTTGGCGCGTGCGCTCGCCGGCAGCGCGATCTCGCGCAGCAGCGGCAGCGGCACCGTGAGGATCACGCGATCGCAGCGATGCAAATCGCCGCCGGCACAGCGAACGACCATCGTGCCGCCCTCCTCCTCGATCGCCGCCACCACGCAGCCGAGGCGGAGCACCACGCCATGCCTGCGGCACTCGGCCGCCAGAAAATCAATCAGCGCGCCGTAGCCGCCATCGATGCGCGCCTGGGGCTGGTGCCCGCCAGCCATCCATTCCTCGCGCAGCGCCAGCGTTGAGGCGCGCTCGGGATCGGCCGCATCGTAGCCCTCGACCATGCGCTCGATCGCATGGCGCAGCCGATCATAGGCGGGTGCGGCAAAATGAATGCGCAGGAAATCGGCGACGGTGAGGTCCTCCTTCAAGCCTCCGACCAAGGCATGCAGCTCCGCTTCGTGCGGATCGTGATGGCCCTCGCGCAACAATCCTGTGCCGTCAAAACTCCATTGCTTGCCTTCGATCTGCCGAAGCGACAGCCCGGCCTCGCGCAGCAGGGCGCGCGTCACCGGCGCCTCGCCATGGACGAACTCGGCGCCGCCGTCGGCGCGATAGCCAAACTCCGCCGCCGGCAGCGGATGGATGCGCCCGCCGCAGCGCTCGCGCGCTTCCAGGATCGTCACCCTTTTGCGGGCGCGCGCGAGCTCGCGTGCCGCCATCAGGCCGGCCGCGCCGGCGCCGACGATCACGATGTGCTCAGATGTTTCCGCCATGCCGATGCTACTTGGCCAGGCCTTGCGGATCGTTCTCGATCAGATAGCGCAGCAGCAGGACGCCGCCGCCGAGCTCCCGCGTGCTCTCCAGCCTCATCGCCGCAATCGGCGCGCGCTTGTCGCTGTCGGCTTCCGTCGAATCGAACACGAAAGGCGCGCCCTTGGCGCCGTCGATCGCGGGGCTGAGGATCAGATTGAATTCGTCGATGAGACCGGCGCGCAGGAACGCGCCGTTGGCAACACCGCCGCCCTCGACCAGCAGGCGCTTCACCCCGAGCTCGCGATTGAGGATCTCCAGCGCCAATGCGAGGTCGATCTCCGACTTGCCGGCGAAGATGTAGGACACGCCCTCGCCGCGCAGGCCCGCGAGATGCGAATCCGGCACGCGCTCGGTCAGCACGACGACGATCGGATCGCCGCCGATGTCGGACCGGCCCCAGCCGATCTTGCCCTGCGCGTCGAGCACGACGCCATAAGTTTTGGCACCGCGCCGCGCAAACCACGGCTCTCGCGGAAACGTCTCGCTCGTTCCGGCGGGATAAGGCTTGCCCTTGGCAAACTCCGAGCCGGTGACGCGGCCGATCACCCAGGCATCGCCGCCGAGTTCGTCATGGATCTTCTCGAACCAGTCCGTGCCCGCGCCCTTGGGACGCCAGCGGCTGGGATGGGTGCGGCCATCCAGGCTGGAGTGCATCAGACAGACGACGTAGGGCTTCATGCGAATCTCCGGGCTGCGCTCAGGCCGCCGTTCCGCTGTCGCCGGCCTTGGCGCGATCGTTCACGATCACCGCGAGCGGATTGAGCTTCGGCGGCGCGACCAGCTTGAGCGTGTTGGTATCGCGATGATTGAACGGCGCGCCGCGGACGAACAACTCGGTCTGGATCAGATAGGTCCAACTGCCGTCGTCGTTGAAGCTGATGTCGCAGCGGTAAGCATCGGTGCGGAACGCCTGTTCCAGGAAGTCGGTGGAGCAGATCCCGTAGGCGGTGTCGCCGCGCTTCGCCGTAACGGAAATTTTCCTGTCATCGGGCCCGGCCTTGCCCGAGGCGAGCAGCACCTGCCCGCGCGGGATCGCCACTGTCTGCATGATCAGCCCGGTCGCGGGCTCCCACAGCCAGTAGCCGACCTGATCATGGAAGGTGATGTCCTCCTCGGGCGTGTTGATGTGGATGTGATAGCGCAGGCCGTACAACAGCTGCGGCCCATTGGCCTGCGGATCGATCGGGTCCATCCGGATGTGCTCGATGAAGGTCCGCCGCTCCGGCCCCTCCGCCTTCGGATTGACGTC
>Ga0136846_1231074_pt1 | contig 13601 bp, 7 predicted proteins | sample HopSoiMetagenom2_FD_96841 | JGI IMG/M metagenome (GOLD analysis project Ga0136846, IMG submission 96841) | Grasslands soil microbial communities from Hopland, California, USA - 2 Assembly 2016 (version 4) | ecosystem: Environmental > Terrestrial > Soil > Grasslands | place: USA: Hopland... | reverse complement strand
CTCTGGCAGTTCTCCGTGACCTCCGTGACCTCTGTGGTTCAATAAATAGGCTTCCCGTTCGACTCCGGTTGCGTAAGCCTGATGATTTGGAAGGAAGAACGAGGAAAAGACCCTTTGGAACCGCGGAGGACGCAGAGGTCGCCGAGATGTACTGTGCCTAACGCCGGATGGCCATTCTCTGAGGCCTCCGCGGTTAAACAAACAAACTATCTTGACCAACATGGCTACCTTGCGAGCGGATCCGGACGCAATTGAAAGTGCAGCACCTTGCTCGTCGTTCCCTTCCCGCCCTCCATGTGGAATGGCGCACGCGTGCTGACCGTCGCCCACAGACCCTTTCCCTTCCAGCCCGCGTTAGGGTCGTAGATCCGCCCGTCCATCCACTTCGTGTAGAACCCCATCGGGTACGGCACGCGGAGGATGACGAACTTTCCGTCCTTGAGTGCCAGCAGCCCCTCTGACGCGTTGCCGGTGTTGATCGGTGTGTTCTTGCCGAGCCCGAACGTGTCGAACTGGTCGACCCACGTGTAGTAGCTCGCCTCGACACTCCCACCGTCCGTCACACCCTTGAACTGCGGGAGCGGCTCCTGGTACAGCGTCCAGCCTTCGGGGCAATGCTGTCCCGTCGCCGTGGGACCGTTGAGTGGTCCCTTGCACTTGCGGCGATCGAAGCTCGCCATGTGACCGCTGGCGAGCGCCACCCACATGACGCCGTTTCGATCGACGTCGCCGCCGCGCGGTGAGAAGCCCTGCACCGGCGCCTTCGGGTTGTTGAACGGCGGCTCGTAATACTCCGCCAACGCCGTAGCGGGCGGGTTCGGGCCCGGCGTCAGGCGCACGATGCCGCCGGGGAACCCCAACGTCGTCCCCCAGATCGACCCGTCGGGCGCCGGGGCCACGGAATACAAGCCGGCGTTGATCCGCTTGTCCTTCGTCGGGTCCAACGGCGCGTTAGGCTCCACGTAGTCGTCGCGCTTCCCGTTGCCGTTCGTGTCGAGGATGAGCGCGGTCCAGCCCTGGGACTTTTCCTCGTCGCCCGTCTCGTCGAACATCTTCGTGTTCAGCCAGCCCACCACCGGCCCGCCGCCACTCGTCCACAGCGTGTTGTTCGCGTCCTCGGCGAACATGAGGTGGTGGGTACTGAAGCACGTGCCGATGTGCGTGAGCTTCCCCGTCTTCGGGTCGTACATCGCCAGCTGACGGCCGGACCTCGCGAGCGGGAACAGCTTGGCCGACGGGTGGTTCGAGCCGGCCTTGCACACGTCGGGGTTCTCGGACGGCCGAATCGTCGACGTGATCCACACGCGACCGCGCCCATCCATCATCGGGTTGTGGACGTTGTTCTTGCTCGTCCAGATCGGCTCATCGCCCCAGTACGGCGAGCGCTGGATCATCTGCGGCGGGTTCGCGACCGGCGTGTTCGGATCGCGAACAGTGAGCGGCACCTGGCTCACCTCGTTGCGCGTCGGGTCGAGCACCGGGAGGTAGTCCGCGCTCACCTCGAGCGCACCGTAGAGCTTCCCGTTCGCGTTGATGGTCGGGTTCCGTCGATCCGTCGAGACCTCGTCGTGCAGATACGCCTTCGGGTCTGCCCAATCCCATTCGGTGATGACCACGTTGCGCTCGATGCCCTGCGGGCGCCGCGGTGCCGCCGGCACCTCGCCGTTCGCGATGCGGTCGGTCCAGTCGGCGAACATGGTGAGCATGCGCTGGCGGCCGAGCTGGTCGAGCGTGCCGGTCATCGTGGGACCCGCCTGTCCGGACTGCACGCGCCGGTCCCACGCCGCGACCGAGGACGAGAACTTGCCTAACGACGGCTGAAATTGCCGAGTGCCGATGGTGCCGATCTGGTGGCAGGCGGTGCAGGTGCCGGACTTGATCGTCCGGAGCAGCGCCGCCTGACTCGTCAGGCTCGGCGACAGCCCATTGCCCTCCGCGCCGGTGCCCGGGAACTCGCTCTTGTCGGGGACCTTCAGGAGCGAATACCAGTATCCGGCCGGGTAATACTGCGCCGCGGCCTGGGCGTTAGGCGCCGCAACGGCCGTGAGGTTCATCGTGGTACCCGGCGTCCCTCGGCGCTTTGGCGAATCCACGAGGCCATAGCCGCGCACCCACACGTCGTAGGTCGCCTTCGGCAGCTGCGGGATCACGTAGCGCCCGCGATCGTCCGTGACGACGATCTTCACGAGCTTGGTGGGCAGCTCGGCGGTCTCCGCGATGACCCACACGCCGGTTTCCGGGCCTTTCGGCCCGCTGACGACGCCCGCGATGTCGTTCTCCGCGGCCCGGATCGCGGCGGGCACGTTGGCTCCGACACGGGTACTGCTCGTCGATGCGAACGACGTGAAAACGATCAACAGAGGCGCCGCCACGAGCGCGGCTCGCGAAATCGAGATCGTCGATGTCATGCCATTCCTCCCGATGGATTTATCGCTTGTGTGGTCGGAAGCCGAGGCCGACGGCAATCTGACGGAAGTTGAGTCCCGGGTTCGCCTTGGCCGTACCACCGTTCGAGATGTGGGTCAGGCGATATGCGAGCTCCGCTTCGAGTTGGTGGCCAAGTGCGACGCGGAGACCGGCACCGGTCATCAGTTGCGCGTTGACTCGCGTTGCCCTGTCGTCAGGAATCGCGCGGAAAAAATATTGCAGTCCGACAGACAGGTCGAGGAAAGCACTGAGTGGCTTGCGCTCGTCGAGAGCGGCTCGAACTGCCAGCGGTAGCGTGCCTACACCGTAGGCGTGGCCGTCGGGGGACCGGGTCTGCTCGAGGACCGAGTCCGCATGCTCCGAGTCCCAGAACCAAACCGCGTGTCGTTCGTTGATCCGATTCAGCGACGAGAAGGTAATCAGATCGGGTATCGCAATTACAGAAAAGCCACCAGAGCGATGCAGTGGGTGGTGCCAGCGGAGGCCTGACTCGAAAAGCCGTGCACCAGCGAAGCCACCAAGCATATCGGTGTGGAACGAGCCGGGACCTGACTGAACCCACACCCAGAGCGACGCCGGACGCGCAGTCACGGATTCCGGCGCAGGGATATCCACCGACTTTCGCGCGGCCGTATCGACCTGAGAGCGAACGGGAACGCTCTCCGACGCCAGTGCAGCACCAACGAGAACCGCAACCGCGAAGGTGCGCCTCATGAAGTGCCTCGTCGGATGGCCGACTGACGGCGATAGCTGCCCCCGAGAAGCTAAGCTCGAGCGTACGAGTCAGCCACGTCGACGTGAGCCGCACCGGCGCGGCAGCGGTACGGGCGGACGACGCCCGTACCGCTCTCGACACCTAGATCATGGCACGTAGCGGAACGTGTACGTCTGCAGTTCCCCGTCGCCGACGAGGTCCAGCTGGAGCGTAATGACGCCGTTCCTGTAGGTGCCGTCGACACCGCCATCCCCCGCTGAGATGTGGATCTGATCGCCGTCGATCTCGTAGGTGCCGTCGGCCTTCCGCGAGCCGGTTGCCTCGTCCCCGTCGGCTACTGCGTTGTAATCGATCGCGACGTGCAGGTCTCCGTTTTCCTCGAGAATCATCTCCCCGCCCGTGATCGTGAAAACGAACTCCTTGTACGAGCCTCCGCCCGGGAAGGTGTAAGGTCCGCGGAAGATCACCTTGGGGATGTTCTTCTGATTGACCTGAAACAGCGCGAAGGTCCCGACGGGATTCTCGTTGTTGCGCGGTCCGGTGCTCGAGTCGCCGCTGCCTGAGCAGGCGATGGTGGCGAGGAGGGCGGTGGTTGCGAGCACCCCGGCAATTCCGCTGCGGATGGTACGCCGCGTACGTAGAGTCGCGGCGGGAATGATGCGCGTCATGGTGGTGCCTCGACGTCAAATGACATGGATGAGTGAAGCGCTGTATGTGCAGCGCGCGCCGGCGCGGTCGATTCGCTCTCGCCAGTCGCGAGACCAGGCTAGCGCTCAGCCATCACCCACACCTCACCGCATCAACCAGTTGTTAGGCAACGAGTTGTCATGGGGAACCGTCCGGACCGCTCTGCGATCTTCGGCTTTTCATCGGCACGAGTCCTGCACTTTGGTTGGCCACAGGCAAACGAATCGGACCGGTTCGGCAACCGGCGTTCATGCGAAACCAGCAGCGGAGTGAGGTATGGCGAAGCAGGATGGCGATCAACGCACGCCAGACAGCACGCGGAAGGATCCTGATGAGTGGGTCACCGGCGACGAAAGCATGACCGGCGCACAAGCGTCGTACCTCGAGACACTCGGCCGGGAGGCCGGCGAGGAGGTCGACGAGACGCTGACGAAAGCCGAGGCGTCGAAGAAGATCGACGAGCTTCAGGAGCGGACCGGCCGCGGCCGCGACCACTGAGAGAATTGGGGTCAGAGTCGGATTTCGTCGTTCCAACGCCGCCGGCGTTGGAACGACGAAATCCGACTCTGACCCCAATTACCCCCGACGCTGACGGAGCACTTCGTAGACCGCGATCGCCACGCTCGTCGACAGGTTGAGCGACCGGACACGCGGCGACAGGATCGGCATCTTCACGAACCGATCGCGGTAGCGCTCGTGAAGCTCGCGCGGCAACCCGCCTGTCTCACGGCCGAACACGAGCACCACATCAGCCGACGCGCCGAGTGGCGCATCCCAGAACAGTCGGGTTGCCTTGGTCGAGAAGAAGTACGCGTCGCCGAGAGCGGGCAGCTCGTGCTCGAACGCGTCCCAGTTGGGCCACGTGTGAAGGTCGACGTGCTCCCAGTAGTCCAGACCGGCACGCTTCACCTCCCGCTCGCGGAGCGAGAAACCGAGCGGCTCGATGAGGTGCAGCGTCGCACCGGCCGCGAGACACGTGCGTCCCGCGTTGCCGGTGTTCCAGTGGATCTCGGGGTGTACGAGGACGACGTGCGTCGCCAAGGGGCAGTCGGGTCGGGTGAGCGTCGATCTGGCGATCCGGGAAGCCTCAGAGCGGCAGCGTCAGCGATCCACGGACACTGTCACCTGCGCTGTGTCACCGCGCGCGGAGACCGCGCGAATCTCATGCGTGCCGGCGGTCAATGTCCAGCGCTCGCGCTCCCAGAGCTTGCCATCGACCGACCAGCGCACGCGCGACGCGCCCGCCCCACCCGCGCGCAATGCGACGCTCGCGTACCGCGACTCGACGCCCGCAGGAATCGCGTAGCGATCGCCATCGAGCGGCGACGTGATCCGGAACGGCGCCGGTCCGCTGGCGCGAGGCACTAGCCGTATCGAGTCTGGTGTCGGCGTTAGGCGCTCCGCGGTCTCGATGTCCCCTCTCGCCGCCGCGAGCGCGCGCGTGACCTCGTCGGCCGACGACCGCTGGCCATGCTGCGCCCACTCGGCATACTCGTCAGGCAGATGCACGCGTCCGCCAAGCTCCCAGTCGTCCTCGCGCGTGGGCTCGGTACCCCGCTTGAACCACTCCATGAGCGACGCGCACTCGGGCGTTGCGCGGAGGCCCGAGAGTCGACACACGGGCAGGCTCACTGCACCCACTTCGGCCGGCGTCGTGAGCACGCCAGGCGGCACGTGCCGCGACACCGCCATGACCACGCGATGCAGAAGCGGACCGGCGCCAGTCACACCGCTCACACCTTCCATCGCGTGGCCACTGAAGTTTCCGGCCCAGACGGCAACCGTGAATGCGCGCGTCGTTCCCACGGCCCAGTTGTCTGTGAAGTGACGGCTCGTGCCGGTCTTCACCGCGACGGGGAATGGGAAATCGAACGGCGTGCTCGTGCCGAAGCCGGGGATGCGCGCTGCAGGGTCGCTCAGGATATCGAGCACGATCGCGCTCGCGGCCGGCGAGATGACGCGTCGCACTCCGGCCGTCGCCGGCGGAGCGCCAGACGGACTGCTCGTCAGGCGCCACGTCCATGGTCGCCATTCGCCACCGTTCGCGAGCGCGCGATAGCCGTTCGCGAGCTCGATCAGGGTGACGTCGCCGTTGCCGAGCGCGAGACCAAGCCCGTAGTACTCGGCGTCGCGCTGCAGCGACTGAAAGCCTGCCAGGCGAAGGGTTTGCAGCAGGGCGCCGGCGCCTAAGGACGACGCGACGTCCACCGCCGGTACGTTGTACGAGCTGGCCAGCGCCTCCCGGATACGAGTGGGACCACGGAACCGCCGATCGTAATTGCGCGGCTGATAGGGCCCCGTCGCCGTCGAATAGGTCTTCGGGATGTCGGGCAGGACGCTCGCGGCTGTGTAGCCGCGGTCGAACGCGACGCCGTAGAGGAATGGCTTGAGCGCGGATCCCGGCTGCCGCGCGGACACGACCATGTCGGTCTGCCCGTCCTTCGCGGCCCAGAAGTCCGGCGAGCCAACCCATGCCAGCACTTCACCGCTCGCGTTGTCCAGCACGACGGCCGCCGCCTGCTCCACGTTGCGGTCGCGCAGCACGTCCACGGTGTGCCGCACTTCGGCTTCGACCTCGCGATGCAACGTGATGTCGAGCGACGTCCGGACGTGTCCGCTCGCGCCTAACGCTTCCGAGTCGGCGATCCACGACAGCACCCGGGTCGTGAAGTGTGGCGCGCTGAATGGCGTCACCCGGCCGCCCGACGCGAGGGCCTCCGTGCGAACGCGTGCGATATCGTCGCGCGTCGCGAAGCCGAGGCGCTGCATGCGCGCGAGTGCGACTGCCTGGCGACGTCGCGCTCGCGCTGGCGAAACGTGGGGGTTGTCGCGCGACGGAGCGTGCGCGAGGCCAGCGAGCGTGGCGGCCTGGCCGATACTGAGCTCGGACGCCGACGCGCCGAAGTACAGCGCGCTCGCCGCCGCGACGCCGACAGTCCCTTGCCCCAGCTGCACGCGATTCAGGTACTGCTCCATGATCTGCTGCTTCCCGAGGTGTGCCTCGAGCCGCACAGCCCAGAGGGCCTGCGCGATCTTGCCGGTCCAGCTGCGCTCCGCCGGCCGCAACAGCCGCGCGAGCTGCATGGTGATCGTGGATGCGCCGGAGACGGTCTGTCCCGCGCGCAGGTTGGCCTTCGCCGCGCGCGCGACCGCCAACCAGTCGACGCCGTGGTGCTCCCAGAATCGCTTGTCCTCGACGGCGACGAACGCATTGATGATGTCGGCGTCGATCCGATCGTAGACAACCCATCGCGTGTCGCTCCCATCGGCCGCGCGAGTGGAGCGCAGCGGGGCGCCGTGACGGTCTTCGATTGTCAGGCCCAGTGCGCCGCTCGGGGCTAAGACTGAAGGAGGGATGGGTCGAGACATCCAGATCCCAACAGCCGCCATCAGAACGCCTAACGCAACGACGCCCGTGAGGAGCCGGCGACGGGCGACAGGCGACGGGCGAAGGCCAAACGGCGGCTGGTTGCTGGCTGCTCGTGCTGGCTGCTGGCTGACGCTGGCTGCCGACTGAGATCCACTGGCTCGTAGGCGTAATAGCAGCGGCTTGCAGCACGCGGCAGGCCCGTCCTGAGGAGCGCCAGCGACGAAGGAAGCAAGCAGCACTCGGCTACCAGCTTGCAGCGGCACGCAGCGAGCAGCCCCACCCATCATCGAGGGCTCACGACAAACGTCCCACCGTCGCTACGACCGTTGACGGCAGGATTGTACATCTCCTCCGCGTGCGCCGGCGGGCGAACGAACGTTCCGGGCGTCGTGGCGCGCGCCACGTACGATGCCGTGTACGTGCCCGGCCACAGCACGTTAGCGGAATACACCACGCGGTCGTCGCGGATCTCGCGGTAGTCGAACGGAGACCACCATCCGGCATCCCACCGACCGAATCCCCATTGTGGCGCGGACTCCTGGCGTTCTTGATCGGCCGGTTCGGGTGTCATCGAGGCACCGGGCCCCGGCATCGCCGACGCCGTACGAAGGCTCAGATCCACCGCCTCGAGGCCCGCCGGCAGCGCATCGTCCACGACGACGAACTGACGCGTCGTCGGCACCGTGATCCGCAGTCGCACGCGCACGAGCTCACCCTCGGCCGCGCGCGTAATCGGTGCACCGCCCTCGTACCGCTCGTACCACCGCTCCACGCGGATGCCCGCGTCCTCCGGCGTGACAGGCCGGGCCAGCGGCACCTCCGATACCGTGAAGTAGTAGTAAACCGGGCCACCGCCCGCGCCGGCGTAGAGCGACAGGCGAAGCGTCGGCGCGTTCTTGCCGTTAGGCACGAGCCCGGCGAGCGACACGGTCGAGTCACGTCCAGCGGCTCCGGTGCTGGCCTGTAGAATCACGCTGTCCCCGCTTCGGACGCGAACGACGCGCTCTCCCTGTTGGCGACGTCGCTGCTCCAGTGCCGCGAGGGCCGATGCGGCAGATGCGTAGTCCTGCGTGTTCCACATCCACGACGTTCCGCCTCGGCTCTGCTGAGCGAGCGTCTCGGCGAGCGGGCCCACGAGTGCGTTCTCCGGCTCCACGGCCAGCGTGGCGAGCAGGATGCGTGCGATTGGCCGAATCGCCGACTCGAAGTAGAACGGCGCGATCATCGAATCCGGCACCGTCGCGCGAGTCCCCTCGACGCGGACCTGTGACCACGTTGCGGCCATTAGCCGGCGTGCCGGGGCCATCTGTCCGCGCCGCGCGAGCACTTCAGCGAGCCGAGCGCGATCCTCGAGCGTCAGCAGCGCCGCGGACCGCAGCAGCTCGTTCTCCGAGGCGACTTCCGGGCGGCGGAGCCGACTCAGGAAATCCACGGCGGCCACGCGCTCGCGCAGACGGAACTCCGGACGATCGTAGTAGCTCGCCACTGGAGAGAACGTGGGCTTCGACTCACCGCGCAACTCCGACGACACGTAGCCCGCGATGCGGCTCAGCACCATCGTGTCGACGGCAACTCCTGCCTCGCGAGCGTCCAGCAGCACGATGCCGGCGTAGGAGCTGAGCCACATGCTCGACCAGTCGTTAGGCGCCCAGTAGCCGATCGCGCCGTCCTCACGCTGGCGGCGCGTCAGCATGTCGACGGCACGCGCGATCTCGCGTCGCGGCGTGTCGAGCGTGGTGACGCCGCTTTGCCGTTGGGCGCGGTAGATCGCGATGATCGGTGTGGCCGTGCTGACGACCTGCTCGGTACAGTAGTACGGATAGACGTGCAGCAATTGCTGCATCCCGCGGATCGTCGCGAGGGGCGACGTGCCGAGGTTGAGCGAGAGTCGCGAGCGCTCGGGGTCGATGCCGGCAGGCAGCGCGAGCTCGATGGTCGCGGTGTCGCGCAGCACACCGGCAATTGTGTGCGCTCGCGGGTGATAGTCCGGGCGCACGGGGAGCGTTACGCGCACCGCGTCGGCATCGCCGCCACCGGTGACGTCGAAGCGGAACGTCGCGCTGTCGCCACGCGACGCCCGGAACGGAAAGCGAACCTCGCTGCCCCGCCCCGCCGCGAGCGTCGCGTTTCGCGTAGCGTCTCCGCGGAGCGTGACCCCAGTCGCGACCGCCGTGACTTTGACGTTTGCCGCCGCGCCATCACGCCGGTTGATCACCGCGCCCGCGGTGAAGTCGTCGCCGGGCCTAACGAATCGCGGCAGCGCCTGACGCGCGAGCAGCGGCCGCGTGACAAGGAGCGACGCCTGTCCCTTGCCATAGCGATCGCCGGCAGTCACCGCGACCGCCATGAGGCGGAACGTCGTCAGGTTGTCTGGCAGCTTGGCCGTCGCGACCGCGTTGCCTTGCGCATCGGTGACGACGGAACCAAGGAAGAACGCCGTGGTCTGGAACCGCGACCGCAAGATGTCGGCGCCGGCAGCACCGCCACCTCCTCCCGGTTCCCGCGCTCCCTTGAGCCCTTCGGGCACCTGAGGCGCGACGGTTGTCATGTTGCTCGCGAGGCGCATGCCGAGCCCGCGCTCCTGGTAGATCAGGTCGATCGGGTCGGGCGTCGTATACCCGGTGAGCGAGAGAACGCCTTCATCCACCGCCCACAGCGTGACCTCACTTCTGGCACCGCTGCCGCGCGCATCGCGTACTTTCACGCTCACGCGTGCCGAGTCGCCGGGGCGATACTCGCTGCGCTCGGGTTGTACCGTCACGGCAAGACGCTTCACCTCCGGCGTCACGCGCAGCTCGGCGTACCCCACTCTAATGGTAGGGCGACCCGGGTCGTCCTGCGGACCCGGCGGCGCGCTCCGACCACGAGCGACGATGATCGAGACGAATGCGTTAGGTGCATAGGCCTCGGTGATGGGGAACTTCAGCGTCGTCGACCCCGACGTGAGCCGGAGACGGCGCTGCTCGATGATCCCCTCCCGCTCGACCGTGATCCACGCCTCGGCATTCGTGAACGGCGACGCGAACAGTACCGTGGCCGTGTCGCCAACCGAGTACCGTGTTCGGTCGGGGATCACGTCCATCTTGAACTGCGACTCGTCGTTCCACGGCACCCAATCCCTGCCCGATGCCCAGCGCGTGAAGCTCGTCGTCGCCGTGCGGCCGTTGCGGTCGGTGGCCGTGAACGAAATGGTATACGTTCCACCCGCGTTCGGCGTGAACGTGCACGGAACCGCGGCGTCCGCCGTCGTCAGGTTGCAGTGAGCGACGGTGTCTGACACCCAATCGCCAACGACCTCGGATACGCCGTCGCGCTCGCGTCGAACGCGGTGCCACTCGCGGCGGACGACCGTCCCACGCACGCGCACGCCCGGGACCTTCTTTCCATCCGGTCGCACGGCCAGCACGTTGACCGATTGCGCCGTCCCCGCCTGCCAGAAGTAGCTCGCGCCTAACGGTTTCGCGGCAACATAGACGTCCGCGGGATGCACGATCGCCGATCGCGTCGCTCCAACGACTTGACGATTGATATCCGTCACGCCCACCTCGAGCGTCACGCGTGCCGGCCGACCCTTCGGCGTCTCCGGAAGCGGCACTGACAGCGCGAGCTCACCGCGCGCATCGAGCGTGTCGACTCCGCTCTCGATGACCTGCGCCGGCTCCTCCTGGCTGTCCTCCCACCAGTTGCCGGTCTCGCCGACGTTCCAATCTTCGACGCCCGGGATCTCGAGCTCCCACGGCGACAGGGATGTCAGTCGCTCCATCCATCGTACGTCCGCCCGCGCCATGGGCGCGCCGAAGAGATAGCGCGCCTGGATCGTGGTGCCGAAGCGGTCGCCAGGCATGCCCTGAGCCGTGCCGGCAACGATCGGCAGGGTTGCACCGCTCCCCGCAGTGAGCTCGACCAGGAACTCCGGCGGTCGATACTCGGCCACGCGGTAAGAGGTCTGGGCAACCAGCCGCCACTTGCCCTGCCGCTTTGCCTGAACGTCGATGCTGTACACGCCGACCGCCGCGGTCGACGGAAGCGGCACCGACTGGTCCGCGGTGCCGAACGCGGACACCGGTGCGGTGCGTTCGCGAAGGATACCCTCATCGCGGTCGTGGAAGATCCACTTGATGGAATCGCCAGCCACGGGTACGCGCAGAGCGCCGAGCGCGCCGTCGCGGACGATGGCCTTGGCATACACGAGCTCGCCCGGCCGGTAGATGCCGCGCTCGGTGAAGACCGCGCCGGCGAGCGGCAGTCGCCGGTCGCCCCACGCGCTGTGGACGTTGAAGCGCCAGGGCGACAGGTCCGGGTCCCACCGGTTGATGGCGGTGACCGCCCGGTCGCCGCCTAACGTGACGCGGACATGACCCTCGAAGCCGGTGCCCCCTTCCTCGTCGTCGTCATCTCGCACGGGCGCGTTTGCCCAGCCCGTGAGGCGTGCGAGCCCACGCGCGTCGGTCGTCGCGGTCGCGAGACGCCTGCCGCTCGCGTCGTACAGGACGACGGCCGCTCCGGACTTCGCCGAGCCATCGACGACACTCGTCACCCAGACCATCCCCTCGGTCGTTCCGATGCGCGCGTGGACGCCGAGGTCGGTCACTTGAACGAGGGACAGCGGCCCGGCGGCGACGGAGTCCTTTCCGACCCGACCAGACAGCCGAACCGCGTACAGTGTCGGGCCACCAGAGCGTGTCGCGTCAGGCACGCGAACGCGAATGCCTGTGCGCATCGCGCGGTCTGGCGGCGCCTGCACCGGAATGCGTTGAGTAACCGCGCGACGCGCGAGCGATGCCGACACCGTGTCTTCGCCCCAACCGAACCGCGTGAGCACAGCCGACTCCATGCTGTCGGGCACGGGCGCGATGGCCGCGAGCAGCGTGTCCACGTTGACGTGCTGCACGGACAGCGTGCCGAAGCCCGTCCGCTCGACGAGCAGGCGTCCGAACGGATGGACGATCGCTGGCTCGTACCCGGTGGTCGTGAACGCGACCGCCGGATTACCACGCAATGCCTGGCCGAAGACGTCGCGAATCGCAGTGTCGGCAACGACCGCGTAGGTCACGTGAGGCTTGAGTCGCGCCTCGAGGATCCAGGTCGTGGACTCGGACAGCGTGTCGCGTATGGCGAACTTCACATCCGGGACGAGCGTGACGAGCCGCAGGACTTCGGCGCCGCGAACCGGGTTCGTAAACGTCACGCTCATCGGGCCCGACGGGCAGAACTTGTCGGCGCCGCAGCCAAGGCTCTCGATGCGCAGCTCGCCGTAAGTATCGAATGGCCAGCGCACGGTCGAATGCAGCGCCTCGTCCTCTACCTCGTTGGGCGTGACGAGCTCGCCTGCGCAGCCGCGCGATAGTGTGCCGTCGGGAGTGAGTTGCACCACGCGCCGCAGGGAGTCGAGCGAGCGGTCGCGCTGCCAGCCCCCGGCCTCCCGCACCGCCCATCTGTCGTCGCTCTTGATCGGCCGCTGGTCCGTAGCGCGGAGCCTAACGATGCGCTGTCCCCTGCACGCGGCGCTAAGCTCGAGGTACGCCGCGGAGGACAGCTTCGCGAGCTCGACCGGCCGGGAGTAGATCAGCTCGAACCGCTGATTGGGCGTGATGTGGCGTGCACGCTCCTCGGCTCCCACGGGTGTCCCGCCCAGCAGCAGGGGCCCCTGGGCTCGGAAGGTGAACCGATAGGGCTCGGCCAGCGCGCTGCCGTCCATCGCTCGGAAGCTGTTCGCGATGGTGACCGTATACCGGGTGCCGGCTACGAGCGCGTCGGCAGGCCGGAGTCGGATCGTCACCGGGTCGCGCCACTCGAGCCGCCCTTTCACCTGCGGCTCGATCCGGAAGATCGGCCCGGGATCCACAGTGCGATCGAGCGACCCCGCGACCGGTCGGTCGAAGGTGACGGTGATCTCGGCGGTCGGGATGGCGTCGCCGGTTGGCGTAGACCGGATGACGCGGAGGGGTGACGGGCTCTGCGCGTGCGTGTCGGCAGCAACGCACGTCGTTAGGACGGCGAGAGCGAGCGCGAGGCGGGCGGCGGCGGCAGGCATGTTTTTCCAGAAGGACGACCGAGACATTATATGGTCGCCGACCCACTTTGCCTGTGATCTACCTCCGAACCGACACGCGAACGGTACTTGGTAGATCCAGTCAGCTATGAAGAGCGTCCGCCGTGCCGAGGCGAGAGCAGCAGGTGCATCGCCGCGTATGCCCGCCAGGGGCGCCACGCTTCTGCCCGCGCCACGAGCTCACTGATGCTCCGCGATCCCGCCGCGCGGCGCAAACGGACGTCGGACGCCGCGAACGCGTCCGGCCACTGGAGCGCCCTCGCAATGATGGCCGCGGCGGTAACGCCGGTGACGCCGTCGACGGTCATGAGCGCGCGATGCGTGGCGTTGACGTCGCTGCCCGGCTCGAG